>Ga0247827_10000313_pt1 | contig 23175 bp, 18 predicted proteins | sample 12C_Control_Day2_FD_194414 | JGI IMG/M metagenome (GOLD analysis project Ga0247827, IMG submission 194414) | Soil microbial communities from agricultural site in Penn Yan, New York, United States - 12C_Control_Day2 | ecosystem: Environmental > Terrestrial > Soil > Agricultural land | place... | reverse complement strand
GTTGCTGACACAACTTGCGAAACGGTCGCAACAAAGACCGCGACAAGACCCCGCCCCGCGCGTATGACGGCCTTAGAATGCGTCTCGCCCTTTTTCAACCTGACATCCCGCAGAATGTGGGCGCCTGTATCCGACAGAGCGCCTGTTTCGGCGTGGAATTGCACGTCATCGAGCCCACCGGCTTCCGTTTCGACGACCGCGCCATGAAGCGCGCGGCCCTCGACTATGGCCCGCTCAGCCACATGACCCGCCACGCCGACTGGGACGCCTTCCAGCGCGACCGCGCGCCCGGACGACTGGTCCTGTTCACAACCAGGGGCGCCACGCCCCTGCCCGATTTCGAATTTCAACCGGACGATATCCTGTTGTTCGGCAAGGAAAGCGCCGGCGCGCCGGATTACGTCCACGCCGCCGCCGACGCCCGCGTCGTCATCCCCATTCGGCCCGAGACGCGTTCGCTGAACCTGTCGGTCAGTGCAGGCATCGCCCTGTGGGAAGGGCTGAGGCAGACCGGCGCGCTCATCCCCCGCTGATGATCATGCGCGCGGCTCAGGGTTTTCCCGGATAGCCGCCACGCGCGCACGCGCGAACGTGTCGGCATGCGCGACCTACCCAAGCGGCTTGTCATCCCTGTGTTTCTGATTGCGTCCCTGGCCGCTGGCCAAGGGCGTGCGCAGTCGCTGGACGAACGCTACTGGATCGAGGCCTCCGTCATGTGGGCCGATCTCGATACGCGCGGTGATTTTCGTCTGCCCAAGGCGCCGGAAGGGGGGCAGATGGACTTCGAACGCGATCTCGGCATGGACGACCGGGAGACGCTGGCCGCGATCAGTGGTGGGTATCGCCACTCTGAACGTCTGACGATCAACGCCGACATCTACCGCCTGGACCGGTCCAGCACGGAGGTTCTGAAGCGCGACATCCCCTTCGAGATCGTGACCTTTCCCGCCACAGCCACCATCGACAGCAGCTTTCGCTCGGATATCTATCGCTTAACCCTGGGATACTCGCTGATCCGACGCGACAATCTCGAGGCCGGGGCGGCGGTCGGCCTGCACGCGACCGATTTCGATATCCGGTTGGCGGGACGCGGAAAGGTCGGCCCCGTCGAGGTCGAAGAAGTCGTGCGACGTCGGACCTTCCTGGCGCCCTTGCCCACTGCGGGTGTTTACGGCGTCTGGCGGCCGACGCCGAAGGTCACGTTCAACGGCCGGGCCGACTATCTGTCGCTGAGCCTGGGCGACTATCACGGCGGCGTACTGAACATGCAGGCCGGCGCCGCCTACGCCGTATCACAGCGTGTCGATCTCGGTGTCATGTACCGCTACGTCGATTACGATCTGAGCATTGAGAAGCGCAAATGGGCCGGCGGACTGAGGTATCAGTTCAGCGGCCCAGCCGTCTTCGTGCGCGCCCGATTCTGACCCCTACTCCGGCGCGCCGTCGTTCGGCAGCTGCGCCAGGTTTGGCCGCTCCCCGCGCTGTGCGGTGGCCGCGGCCTCGACGGCGCGCATGGTGCGCAGCAGGTTCTCGCCCGAAATCTTGCGGATGTCGGCCTCGGACCAACCGCGACGCATCAGCTCGGCCAGAATGCGCGGATAGGCTTCCACGCTCTCGACGCCCTCGGGCAGGCTGTCGACGCCGTCGAAGTCGCCGCCCAGGCCGACGTGGTCGATGCCCGCCACGTCGCGAACGTGCTGAATGTGGGCCACCACGTCGTCCAGCGTGGCCCTGGGCGCCGGATGGGCGGCGGTCCAGGCGTCCATGCCCGTCTTCACCGCGTCGGGATCGCCCTGGTTCAGGGCCGAGAGCCGCGAGAGCTCGGCGGAGCGCAGGGCGCCCCACTGGCGCACAGGCTCGCTGATGAAGCCCGGCACGAAGGTGACCATGACGATCCCGCCATTGGCCGGCATCATCCGCAGCACGGAGTCAGGCACGTTGCGCGGATGGCCCGTCACGGCGCGCGCCGACGAATGCGAGAAGATCACCGGGGCCGTCGTGACGCGGATGGCGTCATACATGGTCTCTTCCGAGACATGGCTCAGGTCCACCATCATGCCGAGGCGGTTCATCTCCTTCACCACCTGCTCGCCGAAAGGCGACAGGCCGGTCCACTTCGGCGCGTCGGTGGCGCTGTCGGCCCAGGTCGTGGTCTTGGAATGGGTCAGCGTCATGTAGCGGGCGCCGGAATCATAGAACTCGCGCAGCAGGCCCAGGGAGTCGTCGATCGAATAGCCGCCCTCCATGCCGATCAGGCTAGCGATGCGGCCGGCCCTGTGGATGCGGCTGATGTCGTCGGCGGTGGTGGCGATCTCGAACACCGAGGGATGGGCGGCGGCGATGCGCTTGACCGTGTCGATCTGCTCGAAGGTGGCCTTGGCGGCCTCGACCGGCTCCAGGCTGGCCGGGACATAGACCGACCAGAACTGGGCGCCGACGCCGCCCGCGCGCAGGCGCGGGATATCTGTATGGAGGCGCGTCGTCGCCGCCAGATTGGTCGCCAGATCAACACGATAGGGATCGTTCCCGAAGCCCTGACGCAGGGCCCAGGGCAGGTCGTTGTGGCCGTCGATCAAGGGGGTGCGGCGCAGGATCTGCATCACCCGCTCCTGCCCCGCAGCATTGTCGCCGGCCGGGGTTTGCGCCAGGGCAGGCCCGGCCAGGACGGCGAGCGAAACGGCGGCGAGCAGGGCGGTGCGGATCATGGGGGTCCCCTCAATACTGATACGGCCACGCTGACACAGGCGGAGCGGCATGGGAACCGGGTCTGATCTGGATCAAGGCCCTGTTTCAGGCGAAGGCGCATGAAGCACGCACCGCACACTGTTCACAAAGGCCGCCCGTCATGGTTGAAGCCCTGATGATTCAAGACACCCCTACCCTGATGGTCGAGCACCGCGAGCGCGCCCGCGTCTGGTTCGAGACCCTGCGTGATCAGATCCATGCCGGTTTCGAGGCCCTGGAAGACGCCGCCCCCTCCGACCTCTTCCCCGGCGAGGCCGGCCGCTTCGTGCGCACGCCCTGGGACCGCAAGGAAGGCGGCGGCGGCGTCATGGGCATGATGAGCGGCCGCCTGTTCGAAAAGGTGGGCGTCCACTGTTCGACCGTCCATGGAACCTTCCCCGCCGATTATGCGAAGAACGTCCCCGGCGCCGAGGAAGACCCGCGCTTCTACGCCACCGGCATCAGCCTGATCTGCCACCCGGTCAGCCCGCGCGTGCCCGCCGTGCACATGAACACCCGCCTGATCTCGACCACCAGGACCTGGTTCGGCGGCGGCGGCGACCTGACGCCGGTGCTGGACGTGGACCGTCGCGACGACCATCCCGACACCCTCGCCTTCCACGCCGCCATGAAGGGCGCCTGCGACGCCTTCGATCCGGCTTGGCACGCCAAATACAAACAGTGGTGCGACGAGTATTTCTTCCTGCCGCACCGCAACGAGCCGCGCGGCACCGGCGGGATCTTCTACGACCACCACGACAGCGGCGACTGGGAACGCGACTTCGCCTTCACCCAGGACGTCGGCAAGGCCTTCCTCGAGGTCTATTCCAAGATCGTCGCCGGCCGCATGACCGAGGCCTGGACGCCCGAGGAGCGCGAGGAACAGCTGATCCGTCGTGGCCGCTACGTCGAGTTCAACCTGCTCTACGACCGCGGCACCATGTTCGGCTTGAAGACCGGCGGCAACGTCGAGTCGATCCTCAGCTCCATGCCGCCCGTGGTGAAGTGGCCCTGATGACGACCTAGGCGACCTAGGCGACCTCGGCGCGCGGTCCACGCGCCATCGCCCCGGCGATGGCGTCGAAGAGGGCGGCCAGGGTCAGGGGCTTGGTCAGATGGCCGTCCGCCCCTGCGGCCCGCCCCGCCTCGACATGCTCGGCCATGGCGTTGGCGGTGAGCATCAGGATCGGCGTCCGGGCGCGGCCAGCCTGCGTCTCGAAAGCGCGAATGGCGGCGGTGGCGGTCAGGCCGTCCATCACCGGCATCTGCATGTCCATCAGAACAAGATCAAACGCCTCGCGCTTGAAGACATCCAGCGCCTGCGCCCCGTCTTCGACCGCGACCAGTTCCATGGCCGTCGCCCCAAGCATGATCTCGATAACCTTGCGGTTGGCCGGGTGGTCGTCGGCCAACAGCACTCGCAGCGGCTGTTCACGCACGTCGGCGGCCGGCGGGACCGCCTCAACCGCCTGACTCGCCTCCGCGACCGGAAGCAAGGGGATCTCGAACCAGAAGCGGGAACCTTCGCCCGGGGTGCTGTCGCACTCCAGGCGACCGCCCATCAGTTCGACCAGCTCTCGCGAGATGGCCAGCCCCAGTCCGGTGCCGCCGAAGCGTCGCGTGATCGAACCGTCCGCCTGCTGGAAACGGCCGAAGATACGGGCCTTCTGGTCCTCATCGAAGCCGACGCCGGTGTCGGTGACGATGAACCGCACGTCCCCCTCGACGCCCGGCTCGACCGTCAGGCTGACCTCGCCTTCCGCGGTGAACTTCAGGGCGTTGCTGACCAGATTGGTCAGGACCTGACGCACACGCACGGCGTCGCCTTCGACCAGCTGATCCAGCCTGGCGTCCACATGGGCGACCACCGCCACCCCCTTGGCCTCGGCCGGCACCCGCCACAAGGCGGCGACATCATGGACCGCCCGCCCCAGATGGAAGGGCGCCGTCTCGATCGTGACCTGGCCGGATTCGATGCGAGCGCTGTCCAGGATGTCGGACAGCAGTCGTTCCAGGGTGGCGCCGGAGGAGCGGATGACCTCGACCATTTCATGCTCATCGGCGTTCAGGTCACGCTGGCCCAGGGCGTCGGCCATGGCCACCACGCCATTCAGCGGCGTGCGGATTTCATGGCTCATGTTGGCCAGGAACTCGCTCTTGGATCGATTGGCGTCTTCCGCCCGTCTGCGCGCGCTGCGCAGTTCGCCGCCCTGACGCCATTGCCAGATGAGGGTCAGCAGGGCCGACAGCATGAAGACCACGCCGATGCCGACGATCCAGTTCTGCCAGCGGATGACGGTGCGCTGCAGCTCGGTATTGGCCCGCGCGGTCTCCAATTGCTGACGCCGCCGGTCCAGTTGCTCCTGAATGTCGCCGGTGACCTGACGGATGCCGGCGCTGAACCTCTGGGCGGTCTGAACGTCGCGGCCCCGCTGATAGGTCCGAAGAACCGTATAGGCCTCGGCCGACTGTCCCGAGGCGAAAAGCAATTCCGCCTCGACAAGGGCGACATGGGAATCCACCCCGCCTTCTCGATCCAGAGCGCGCAGCCGTTCAAGGTCGCGGCGTGCGCCAGCCAGATCGCCGGTGCGCGCCCGGGCGACCGCCCGCAGGGGCAGAACATCCAGCATGAGGAAGGCCGCCGGCCCCATATCCTCGCCATAGGGCGACAGACAGGCCAGCACCTCCAGGGGTTCGTCGCGAGCGTCGGCCACCTGAGCGCACAGGCCCGCGTCGTAGATCAGAAGATTTTCGAGCCCGGTCCTCAGGCTCAGACGACGATGGGCGGCGTAGTATTCCTGAGCGCGCGTCAGATCGCCGACCTGAACCGCCATCTTGGCGAGGTTGTACAGACTGTCGAAATCAGGACGGGGATAGGCCGCGTTGGCGTAGTCCATCTCGAAACGGCGAAAGGCGATGGTGGCGCCGACCACGTCATTGAGCTTCATCAACCCCATGCCCGTCATCTCCCACAACCCGGCATGGGCGGTGTCGGCAAAGGGCTCGCCGTCAGGAATGTCAGTTTCGGCCTGATTGAGCAGCTTCAAGCCTTCGCCGACGCGGTCCTGATCAATCAGGGCCAAGGCGGTCAAACGGGCGGCGTGGGCGCGCACGAACCAGTCGACGCCGGCGGTCGTCATCCGCGTCATTTCAGCGTCGACCGTCAGGTCGCCCTGATCATAGCGAGCGGTCAGGTCGTTGAGCCGCGCGATCTGGATGTAGCGCTGATCGCGTTGCGCCCGCGCCTTCTCCTCCAGCCGTCGGTTCCAGAAGGCCGCGCGATCGAACTCGCCCTGGTTCTGAATGGTCCAGACGACATGATAGAGGCGGTTCAGACCTTCGCGATCATGGCGCCTGTAGGCGGCCTCGCCGAAGGCCTCGAGCTCGGCGAAATTCGTCTGCGACGCGCGCTGCTCGACGGCCCGCAGCAAGTCATCACGCGAGACGGGCGCCTGCGCCTGAACCAGGCCCGGCGACAGCAGAATGGCGATCGCGAGGACCGCAGCTTTGAATGGCGACATCACACTTCCAGACTGATGCCCCAGACTGGCACACTAGAAGTTGAGCAAGGTTTAGCGTTCGCCGAACGCGCCCGTGTCAGATTCCGCTGCCGTCCGCCTCGACGGGCGGCGGCGTCAGCAGCAGATAGGCCCGTATCCAGGCCGTCAGGACCGCGCGATCATTGGCGCCTTCCAGGCTCAGCAGGGCCTCGTCCGCCAGGTCATGCGGAATGCGATGGCCGCGCCGCCCCTCGATCAGAGCGGCGGCGTAGGCGGGCTGGAACTCGGGATGGCACTGGAAGCTGATCGCGTCCTCGCCCCAGGCCAGACCGGCGTAGGGCGTGAATTCGCACGAAGCGACGACCCGCGTATCCGGGGCGATCGCCACCACCTGATCCTGATGCGACACCGGAATGGCGATCGAGCGGGCGCGCGGATGCATCCAGGGCTCGTGGCTGACGACGTCGTAACGATGCAGACCGACGCCCCAGCCCTTGTGCGACTTCTCGACCTTCCCGCCGAAGGCGTGGGCGATGACCTGATGGCCGAAGCAGATGCCCAGCAGTCGCGTCTTGCCTCGCGCCGCGCGCAACCAGTCCACCAGCGGCGAAATCCACGGCAGATCGTCGTAGACCCCCGCCGCCGAGCCGGTGACGATGACGCCGGTGAAGTGCGACGGGTCTTCCGGCAGGTGCCCCGACTGCACGTCGAAGCGCGTGGTCGGCACGTTCTCGCCCAGCAGATAGCGGAAGCGCGCCGGATAGTCGTCGAAGGCGTCCCGCAGATGTTCGGGCGGGTGGCCGGTTTCCAGAATGGCGATACGGGTCATTTCGGCGTTTTCCAGCGGGGAGAAGGAAGCGTCTGTCTCTGGATTGGGGTAGAAGTCGGGCGATTGCAACGAGGCCGCCCCATATGACCGCCGACGCGCCCGCCGATTCCCCGGTCGTCCTGATCAATATCTTCAAGTGCGAGGCGCGTCGTCAGGACGAACTGATCGAGCATCTGACGACCCTGGCCCAGGTCCAGCGCGCCCTGCCCGGCTTTGTCTCCGCCACCCTGCATCGCGGTCTGAACGGACGGGTCGTGGCCAATCACGCCGTCTGGGCCAGCGCCACGGACTGGAAGGTCATGACCCGTCACCCCAGCGTCGTGGCGGCCATGGGGCCTATCCTGGCCCTCGCCACCTTCGAGCCGCACCTCTATGAGCCCGGCGAGGTGGTCGAGGCCTAGCCGGCCCGCCAGACCTCGGCCCGGGCGTCCGCCTCGCCCAGGGTCGCCGCGACCCAGCCACAAATTTCAGCCGCTGCGACTTCCGCGCCCGAGGGCGGATTGACCACCGTCATGGTGCAGCCGTTCATCTTCATCGGATTGTTCAGCGGGCGCAGGCGCGCCTCGGCGACCAGGACCCGGCCCACCTTCGCCTCTTCCAGACGACGGATGAAGCCGTCGAAGGTCTCCATGTCCTTCAAGGGGGTCCAGACCGCCACCGTCGCCGTGCGGTCGTGACGCAGAATGGCGGTGGCCGTCTCGGCCGAGCGGACGTAGTCGTCAGGCCGCTCGAACGGCGGGTCAATCAGGACCAGCGGCCCCTTGGTCGTCTTCGCCGCCTTCAGCGCCTCGACATAGCCGTCGCCCGCGCGTCCCTCGGCAGCGGGCCATTCCGCCAGGGCCTCAACCAGCATGTCCTGCACCGGCGGGTTGAACTCGAAGCCCAGGTAGCGGTCGCCGTCACGCAGCGCCCGCGCGATCAGCAGGGGCGAACCCGGATAGAAGCGCGCCCCGCCGTCGGGGTTCAGAGCCGCGACCTCGACCGCCAGGGCCTCGATCAGCGGCGGGCGGTCCTCGGCGGTCATCAGCCGCGCCACGCCTGCCTCGGCTTCCTTCGACCGCGCCCCGTCGCCCGACAGGTCATAGAGGCCCGCGCCCGCATGGGTGTCGAGGACCGTGACCGGCCCCTTCGCCTGCCGCTCCTTCAGCAACCACAGGACCAGGGCGTGCTTGACCAGGTCGGCGAAGTTTCCGGCGTGAAAACTGTGACGATAGTTCATGGACTGCTCGTCTCCCGGTCCGGGCGCGGGGTCAAGTCGAGAACCTTCGACCGCGCATGTCGCCCTTGCGGCGCGGCCGATTGGAGGAATGAAAAACCGGTGTTATTTATGTGGTGCTTGCGCCCGAAACAGGAGCGATCGCATGACCCTGTCGAACACCTTCCTGCGCCTTGCCCTCGTGGCCGCCTTGATCGGCATGATCTGGGGTAACGTCATGGGTGCGACCCATGATTATTCGACCAGCAGCGCCCACGCCCACCTGAACCTTCTGGGTTGGGTGTCGATGTCGATCTACGGCCTGTTCTATCGCGTCGTGCCGCAGGCCGGGCATGGGCGACTGGCCTGGGCGCATTTCTGGGTCGCCGTGACCGGCGTGATCCTGATGGTCCCCAGCCTGCCCCTCGTGCTGATCCAGTATCAACCCGCCCTAGCCCTGGCCGGACCCGTTCTGGCCCTGGCGGGCCTGGTGATCCTTCTGGGAATGGCGCTGTTTGCGATCATCGTCTTCCGCGCCACCGGCCCCCGCTCGGCCCTCGCCTGAGACAAAAAAGCCCCCTGCCTTGCGGTCAGGGGGCCTTGGCTTCGCGGGTCAGCGACCGGTCAGTCGGCCCAGTTCAGGACGACCTTGCCCGACTTGCCGGACTTCATGGCCTCAAAGCCCGCCTCGAAGTCCTGATAGGGCATCTGGTGGGTGATCAGCGGCGTCAGGTCCAGACCGGCCTTCAGCAGGCCCAGCATCTTGCGCCAGGTGGTGAACATCTCGCGCCCATAGACGCCCTTGATGGTCAGGGCCTTCAGGATGATGGCGCCCCAGTCCGTCTCCATCGGCTTGCTGGGAATGCCCAGCATGGCCATGCCGCCGCCCATGATCAGGGTGTCGACACACTGCCTGAAGGCGATGGGCGAACCCGACATCTCCAGCGCCACGTCAAAGCCGACCTTCAGGCCCAGCTCGTGCATCACGTCGCGCAGGTCTTCCTTGGTCGTGTTCACGGCGCGGATGCCCGGCGCAACCTTCTGTGCAAGTTCCAGGCGGAAGTCATTGATATCCGTTAGGACCACGGTGCGGGCGCCCGCGTGACGGGCGACGGCGGCGGCCATCATGCCGATGGGACCGGCGCCGGTGACCAGGACGTCCTCGCCCAGCAGGTCGAACTGCTGCGCCGTGTGCACGGCGTTGCCGAACGGGTCGAGAATCGAGCCGATCTCATAGGGCACGTCATCCGGCAGTTCGATGACGTTGAAGGCCGGGGCCACCACGTACTCGGCGAAGGCGCCCTGACGGTTCACGCCGATGCCGCGCGTGTCGGGGTCCAGATGGAAGTGACCGGCGCGAGCCGCCTCGGAGTTCAGGTCGATGACGTGCCCCTCGGCCGAGACGCGCTGGCCGACCTTCAGGCGGCGATCCACATCCTTGCCGATGGCGACGATCTCGCCGGCGAACTCGTGGCCGGTGATCATCGGCACGGGCACGTTCTTCTGGGACCACTCGTCCCAGTTCCAGATGTGGATGTCGGTGCCGCAGACGGCGGTGCGGTGCACCTTGATCAGCACGTCCTCGTCGCCCGCGACGGGGATGGGGGCGTCGATCAGTTCCAGGCCCACGCCCGGTTTCGTCTTGGCCAGGGCCTTCATGGTATTGGTCATCGGATCACTTCTCCCGCTCGCGCAGCCCTAGCTGGGCTGGCCGTCGAGCTTCAGTTCAAATCTTACCCGGTCGGGGGCTGAGGCCGTCTCTGCCTGGGCCTGAAGGAGAAGCTCAATGAGCGTCTCGAAGTCCAGTCCCATCGCATCCCTGGAAGCCTGGAAATCCCGCCAGTCGAGAGTGACCGGCTTTTCCAGCAGGCCGGTCACCGTGTCCCAGAGGGCGTCGAGGTTTCGACCGAACCAACTCGGCACCCCGTCGATCCTCGCAAAAGCCTCATAGAAATCGTCGGTGGTCTTGATTGTCTGCCCGTCGATTTGCGCTTCCATCGCCAATCCAGCGTCAGATGACGCCGAGCTCCTTGCCAGCCGTGGTGAACGCCGCCACGGCGGCGTCGATCTGCTCGAAGGTGTGGGCCGCCGACATCTGGGTGCGGATGCGGGCCTGGCCGCGCGGCACCACGGGGAAGCTGAACCCGATGACGTAGACGCCCAGTTCCAGCAGGCGCGCCGCCATGTCCTGCGCCAGCTTGGCGTCGCCCAGCATGACCGGAATGATCGGGTGCTCGCCCGACAGCAGGTCGAAGCCCGCCTCCGCCATGGCCGAGCGGAACCGCGCGGCGTTGGCGAACAGCTGCGCGCGCAGCTTGTCGCCCTCATCCCCCGCGGCGATGCGGATGGCTTCCAGCGACGAGCCGCAGACGGCGGGCGCCAGGGCGTTGGAGAACAGATAGGGCCGCGCCCGCTGCTTCAGCAGTTCCACCACGTTCGAGCGGGCGCAGATAAAGCCGCCCATGGCCCCGCCCAACGCCTTGCCGAAGGTGCCGGTGACGAAATCGACCTCGACCCCGCAATGCGAAAACGAGCCCTTGCCCTTGTCGCCCAGGAAGCCGGTCGCGTGGCAGTCGTCGACCATGATCAGGGCCTGATACTGGTCAGCCAGGGCGCGGATCTGGTCGATCTTGCCGATGTAGCCGTCCATCGAGAAGGCGCCGTCGGTGGCGATGATGATGTTGCGGGCGCCGGCGGCGCGCGCCTCCTTCAGCTTGGCCTCCAGATCGGCCATGTCGGAGTTGGCGAAGCGATAGCGCTGTGCCTTCGACAGACGCACGCCGTCGATGATCGAAGCGTGGTTCAGGCTGTCCGAGACGATAGCGTCCTCGGCCCCGAACAGCGGCTCGAAGATGCCGCCGTTGGCGTCGAAGGCGGCGGCGAACAGGATGGTGTCTTCAAAGCCGAGATAGTCGGCGATGGCGCGCTCCAGCTCCTTGTGGATTTCCAACGTGCCGCAGATGAAGCGGACCGAGGCCGTGCCCGCGCCCCACTTCTCCATCGCCCTGATGCCCGCCTGGGTAACGCGCTCGTCGCCGGCCAGGCCGAGGTAGTTGTTGGCGCAGAAGTTCAGGACGTCGCGGCCGTTGACCGAGATCACCGGCCCCTGACGCGAGGCGATGACGCGCTCGGGCTTGGTCAGCCCCTGGGCGTGGATGTCAGCCAGCTCGGCGGAGATGCGGTCGTAAAAGGCCGTATTGGTGCTCTGGGTCATGATTTCTCCGCTACGCTGAATTCAGGTCCGTTTGAACCCCTGATTTCAGGTCTCGGGGGCAGGTCCGGCCGAGGCGTCGATGACCGGCCGAAACGGACTGACACGAATTTGCCTCCCGCAGGGCGTCAGAGCCAGCGGGAGCGTGATCTGGGCCGTGTCGCCGGGTGTGGTTAGACGCAAGAATTTGGCCTCGGGGCAGACCTTCTCGCCTTCGGATTCATGCGGCACGACGTTCCAGGCGAGGTCGAAGAAGGCCTTAGCCTGGGGCTTGACGGAAACCGGCGACGGGGCCGTTCCCTGCGCAAGATAGTTGCCCGGCTCCTGCACCGCCTTGATGGTGCTCAGAGTGCGGTCGCCCGCGTCGGCCAGCGTCACCGTCGGATAGCCGGTCAGGCTGCAGGTCTGGGTTCCCATATTCTGCACGGCCAGGGTGGTGACGCGATTGCCCATGCCCGCATCGCCGCCCTCGACCGACAGCCGCAGGTTCGTCCCCACGCAAGGCGTCTCGGGCGACGGAGCCAGGGCCGCGACCGGGCGGCTGCATCGCTCGAGCACCGCCCCGCCAGCCTGATCGTTCGGCCCCAACCGGCTGAGGGTTCCGCTCTCCTGCCCGTTGCGGCTGGCGGTCCACCATTCCAGACCCTGCCCGGCGTAACGCGCGCCGCTGGCCGAGACCGCGCTGGTCAGGACGTAATCGCGCCCGTCATAAGACACCCGCGCCGTCTCCGTGTCCGGATAGGTCACGGCGATGGTCTTGCCGCTCTCGCAGGCGTAACCCACGGCGGCGGCGGTCTGGGCGGGCGGTGCCTCGACCGGAGACGTCGGCGCGGGCGGCGCTTCCTGGGAACAGGCGGTCACGGCCAGGCCGAGACAGGACAATAACGTAGCGGCGGAGCGGGTCATGAGCGCCTCTCTGGAATGTCCGATCCCAACGCCGCGCCCGCCCAAAGGCTCCGCTTGCAAGGAAATCGAACGGAGCGGTTGCTTGATGATACACTATAACATATCAAGCTCGTGACATTGTAACGGGGATGCGTGCCTTGCGACTTCAAACCTTCCTGCTGACCGCCGTCGGGGCCGCCGCCCTCTCGACCTCCGCCTTTGCGGCTGATGACGTCGTCCAGACAGCACAACAGGACGAGCCGACCGAGATCGCCGACGTCGTGGTCCGGGCCCTCCCCCTGGGCCGCGCCGGCGACGACGTCGGTTCGCACGTCGCCCTGCTGAGCGGCGACGAACTGGTCCACCGCCGCCAGTCGACCCTGGGCGACACCCTCAGCGGCATTCCCGGCGTCAACTCCGACACCTTCGGCGGCGGCGCCAGCCGCCCGGTGGTGCGTGGCCAGGCCGCCCCGCGCGTCAAGGTGCTGAGCGAAGGCGCGGGCCTGATGGACGCCTCGGAGGTTTCGCCCGACCACGCCATTTCCGGCGAGCCCCTGCTGCTGGAGGGCATCGAGATCCTGCGCGGCCCCTCGGCCCTGCTCTACGGCGGCGGCGCCATCGGCGGCGCGGTCAACCTGCTGGACAAGAAGATCCCCACCCGCGTCCCGGCTGAGGGCGGCGAGGCCGTGGTCGAATACCGTCGCGGCTCGGTCGATAACGAGGAAGCCGGCGTGGTGGGCGCCACGGTCGGCGCCGGAAACTTCGCCGTCCGCATCGAGGCGGCGGCGCGCAAGGCCGACGACTACAAGGTGCCTGACTGGGACGAAGCGCGTCTGGACGGCTCCTACAACGAGACCTCGACCGCAACGCTGGGCGCCTCATACATCGGGTCGCGCGGCTATCTGGGGGCGGCCTATACGGAGCAGACCAGCCGCTATGGTCTGGCCGGCCACACCCACGAATACGAGGGCTGCCACCCGCACGGCGACCACCTGCATTGCGGCGGCCACGACGATCACGACCACGACGGCCACGACCATGAGGAAGGCGAGGAGCACGATCACGACCACGGCGTGCCCGAGGTCCGGCTGAAGAGCCGCCGCTTCGACCTGCGCGGTGAACTGCGCGATCCCCTGCCCGGCTTCGAGAACGTCCGCCTGCGCGCCGGCTATACCGACTATCAGCACCAGGAGCTGGAGGAAGGCGTCGTCTCGACCACCTTCACCAACGAGGGCTATGATGGCCGCATCGAGGCCCAGCATCGCGAGATCGCCGGCTTCAAGGGCGTGATCGGCCTGCAGCTGAGCAAGAGCGACTTCGCCGCCGTGGGCGAGGAAAGCTTCCTGGCCCCCAGCACGACCAAGAACACCGGCCTGTTCGTGATGGAAGAGTACGAACTGGGCGACTGGCATCTGGAAGGCGCCCTGCGTCAGGAGTGGCAGGAGGCCTCGGCCCTGGGCCTGGCCGACACCGAGCACAAGCCCTTCTCGATCTCGGGTTCAGCGGTCTGGCACTTCATGCCCGGCTGGACCGGCGCGGTGTCGCTGTCGCGTTCGCAGCGCGCCCCCTCGGCGCAGGAGCTCTATGCCGACGGCGTCCACCTGGCGACCAACACCTACGAGATGGGCGACAGCGGCCTGGACGTCGAGACCGCCAACGCCCTGGAGCTGACCCTTCGCAAGACGGCGGGGTCCACCACGGCCTCGGTCAGCGCCTATCACTACGTCTACGACGACTACATCTTCGCCCGGACCCTGGACCAGTTCGAGGACTTCCGCCTGATCCAGTACAGCCAGGCCGACGCCACCTTCACCGGCCTGGAGGGCGAGGTGCGCCAGCAACTGACGCCCTGGCTGTCGGCCACGGTGTTCGGCGACTATGTGCGCGGCGAGCTGAAGGGCGACGGCGGCAACCTGCCCCGCATTCCCGCCGCCCGTGTCGGCGTTCGGGCCGAAGCCTTCGCCGGGGCATGGTCTGGCGACGTGGAGTACAGCCGCACCTTCAAGCAGAACGACATCGCCGACTTCGAAAGCGAGACGCCGGGCTACAACATGGTCAACGCCACCGTGGCCTATGACGTGGAACTGGCGGGGGTGAAATCGCAGGTCTTCCTGCGCGGCACCAACCTGCTGGACGAGCTGGCGCTGAACCACGCTTCGTTCCTGGCCGAGACCGCGCCGCAGCGGGGCCGCAACCTGGTCGTGGGCGTGCGCGCCCGCTTCTGATTTTCGTCAGAGCCAAAAAAGAAGGGGCGGCGTCCGACGGACGTCGCCCCTTTCTTCGTTAGATCAATGTCGGGTCTGCTGTGACATTTCCGCGTCATTACAGACCGTTAATCTGACGGAGTCCTTGTCGCCACTATTCGGCGCACATCGGTCTTCAAGCAGTTCGACACCTGTTCGGCGGCGCAAGCCGTCCAAAGCTCTGGTCTATTCAGGACACGTCATGTCGCCCGCCGCCCTGCTTCTCGTTCTCGCCTCCCTTGACCCGGCCCCCGCCGCGGCGCCCGCGACGGCGCCGGAGGCCCCGCAGACACAGACCCCGGCCGTCCCGGCGATCGACGAACAGGAAGCCTATGACCTGGGCGAGATCCAGGCCGTCTCGACCCGACGTCGCGGCGCGGCGCTCGGCGACTACGAACCCGAACTGGTGCTGGATGAGGAACAGCTGAAAGCCTATGGCGCCAGCAGCATCCAGGAGCTGATGACCCTGCTGGAGCCGGTCACGCGCAGTTCGCGCGGCGGCTCGCCGGTCTTCCTGGTCAACGGCCGTCGCATCTCGGGCTTCCAGGAAATTCGCGGCATCCCGCCCGAAGCCATCGAACGCACCGAGATCCTGCCCGAGGAAACCGCCCTCTCCTACGGCTACAGCGCCGACCAGCGGGTGGTGAACTTCGTCCTCAAGGCCAACTTCCGTTCGCTGACTATGCAGGCCAGCGTCCGGCGCCCAGACGAGGGCGGCCGCACGGTCAGCGATCTGGAAAGCAACATCCTGCGCATCTCCGGAAAACAGCGCACCACCCTTGATCTCGAATACGAGAACGACAGCCCCCTGTTCGAGACCGAGCGCGACATCCAGCGCGAGGACGGCGACCCGACCGATTACCGCACCCTGCTGGCCAAGCAGGAACAGGCGTCGGTCGCCGGTTCGGTGGTTCGGGACCTGAACGACACCACCGCCCTGACGCTGAGCGCCAGTCTGGAAGACACCTCGCGGCTGTCCTACCAGGGTCTGCCGAGCGTCCAGCTGGCCCTGCCGCCGTCCAGCATTTCGGAACAGCTGTATCTGAACGCGCCTGACGCCCTGGCGCGCACCACCGACACCCTGGAGGGAAAGGTCGGGGCCTTGGTGGACGGCTATCTGGGCGACTGGCGCTGGACGCTGACGGGCGGCTATGACCGCACCGAGACCAAGACCCGCACCGGGCGCGGACTGGACCAGGACGCCCTGCAGGCGGGGGTGACGGCTGGCGCGATTGATCCCTTCGGCGACGCCGGCCAGCTGCCTCTGCTGCCCTTCGACACGGCGCGATCCGTGTCGAGCAGCGCCAATATCGAGGGCGTCATCAACGGCAACGCCTGGGAAGGCCCGGCGGGCGCCCTGGCCTCGACCTTCAAGATCGGTTTCGACACGCAGTCCCTGGATTCCGAAAGTGTGCGCTCCGGCGTCTTCTCGGAACGTTCGCTGTCGCGCGACCGGACCAGCGCATCCGGCAATTTCAACCTGCCGATCGCCAACCGCGACCGCGAGGTCCTGAGCGTGCTGGGCGACCTGTCGGCCAACCTGAACCTGGCTTATCAGGACCTGTCCGACTTCGGCGGGCTGAGCGCCTATACCCTGGGCCTGAACTGGTCGCCCTGGACGCCCATCAACTTCAACGTCAGCTGGAGCGACGAGCAGAACGCCCCGTCGATGTCGCAGCTGAACGACCCGACCATCTCGACGCCCAATGTGCCGGTCTATGACTTCGCCACCGGCCAGTCGGTCAACATCACCCGCATCGAGGGCGGCAACGCCGGCCTGTCCGAGGAAACCAAGCGCATCCTGAAGCTGGGCTTCAACTTCACGCCCCTGAAGGACAAGGACCTGCGCCTGACGGCCAACTACAGCCGCACCGAGGTCGAGGGGTCCATCGCGGCCTTCCCCACCATCACCCCGGAACTGGAAGCCGCCCTGCCCGAACGCTTCACGCGGGATCAGAGCGGCAACCTGCTGTCCATCGACGCCCGCCCGCTGAACTTCCAGAAGGCCGAGCAGCAGGAAATCCGCTGGGGCCTGAACTTCTCAACGCCGTTCGGCAAGCCCGACCCGGCGGCGGCGGCGCGCATGGGCCAGCGCGGTCCGGGCGGAGCCGGCGGGCCGGTCATGCGGGTCGAAGGCGGACCGCCTCCGGGCGGCGGCCCCGGCGCGGGCGGTCCCCCGCCCGGCGGCGGCATGCGCATGGGTCCCGGCGGCGGCGGACGCGGCAATCGCGGCGCGGCGATGCAGCCGGGTCAGGGCCGCTTCAACGTCTCGCTGTACCACACCTATCGCATTCAGGATGAGATCACGATCCGCGACGGCCTCCCGGTTCTGGATCTGCTGGACGGCGCGGCCACGGGATCGCGCGGCGGTCAGTCACGCAACGAGATCCAGTTCCAGATGGGCGTGTTCAAAAGCGGCATGGGCGGCTTCCTGAACGCCAACTGGAAGGAATCCACCCGGATCAACGGCGGCGACGACGCCAGCGATCTGACCTTCTCGGACCTGACGACGGTGAACCTGAACCTGTTCGCCGACCTGTCGTCGCGTCAGGCCTGGGTGGCGAAGTATCCGTGGCTGAAGGGCGCGCGGATCAGCGTCGGCATCGACAACATCTTCGACCAGAAGCTGGACGTGCGAAACGGCCTGGGCGAGACGCCCCTGTCCTATCAGCCCGACTATCTGGATCCGCTGGGCCGGACCTTCCGGATCAGCTTCCGCAAGATCCTGTTCTAGGAAAAAGGGCCCGGTCAGCGACCGGGCCTTTTGACTTCAGTGCGCCTCTTTGGGCGTTTCCATCAGTTCGATCAGCACCCCGCCCATCTCCCTGGGGTGCAGGAAGACGACCGGCGTGCCGTGAGCGCCGATGCGGGGCTCGCCGGTTCCCAGAATGGTCACGCCCTTGGCGCGCATCTGGGCGATGGCGTCGTGGATGTCGGCCACCTCGAAACAGACATGGTGCTGGCCGCCCTTGGGGTTCTTGGCCAGGAAGCCGGTGATCGGGCTGGTCTCATCATAGGGCTCGATCAGTTCGATCTGGGCCGTGGGGGTGTCGATGAAGCAGACCTTCACCCCCTGGGCGGGCAGGTCGAACGGCTCGCCGATCTTCGTCGCGCCCAGGATGTCGCGGTACAGCCTGATCGAGTCCGCGATCGAGGGCGTGGCGACGCCGACGTGGTTCAGGGCGCCAATCATCACTTCACATCCTTGGGCGTGGGCTGGGCGTAGCCCAGACGCAGGTTCAGTTTCTCGATCAGGTCCGCCGCCGTGTCGGCGATGACCGAACCGGGCGGATAGACGGCGGCCGCGCCCATATTCAGCAGGGGCTGCACGTCCGAGGGCGGGATGACGCCGCCAACCACGATCATGATGTCCTCGCGACCCAGCCTGGCCAGCTCGGCGCGCAGTTCGGGCACCAGCGTCAGGTGCCCCGCCGCCAGCGACGAGGCGCCGACCGCGTGGACGTTCTTCTCGACCGCGTCGCGCGCAGCCTCAGCGGGGGTCTGGAACAGCGACCCGGCGGTGACGTCGAAGCCGATGTCGCCGTAGCCGGTGGCGACGACCTTCTGGCCCCGGTCGTGGCCGTCCTGGCCCAGCTTGGCGATCAGGATGCGCGGCGGGCCGCCGTCATTCTCCACGAAGGTGGCGACCATATCGCGGGCGCGGGCGACCTTGGGATCATTGCCCGCCTCCTTGCCATAGACGCCCGAGACGGTCTTCACCGTGGCGATATGGCGACCGAAGGCGGCCTCCAGCGCGTCGGAGATCTCGCCCACCGTGGCCTTGGCGCGGGCGGCCTGAACCGCCAGTTCCAGAAGGTTGGCGGTTCCGCGTGCGCCAGCCGTCAGGGCTTCCAGCGCGGCGTCGGTCGCGGCCTGATCGCGCTCGGCGCGCAACTTCTTCAGCTTGTCGATCTGGGCGGCCAGAACGGCGGCGTTGTCGACCTTCAGCATCGGAATGTCGTCGGGCGCAGCGTTCAGATAGCGGTTCACGCCGACCACGGTCTGCTTGCCGGTGTCGATGCGGGCCTGGGTCTTGGCCGCCGCCTCCTCGATGCGCAGCTTGGGAATGCCGGCTTCGATGGCCTTGGCCATGCCGCCCGCCGCCTCGACCTCGGCCATCAGGGCGCGGGCCCGGTTCGCCAGATCATGCGTCAGGCGCTCGACGTAGAAGCTGCCGCCCCAGGGGTCGATGGTGCGGGTCAGGCCCGTCTCCATCTGCAGCAGGATCTGCGTGTTGCGCGCGATCCGGGCGGAAAAGTCGGTCGGCAGGGCAAGCGCCTCGTCCAGGGCGTTAGTGTGCAGGCTCTGGGTCTGACCGCCCGCCGCCGCCATGGCCTCGACCATGGTGCGCGACACGTTGTTGAACACGTCCTGCGCCGCCAGCGACCAGCCCGAGGTCTGGCAGTGCGTCCGCAGCGACAGCGACCGCTGGTCCTTCGGCGAGAACTTCTCGGCGACCTTTTCGGCCCACAGCAGGCGGCCGGCCCGCATCTTGGCCACCTCCATGAAGTAGTTCATGCCGATGGCCCAGAAGAAGGACAGGCGCGGCGCGAAGCGGTCCACGTCCATGCCCGCGTCGACGCCGGCCTTGATGTATTCCAGGCCGTCCGACAGCGTGTAGGCCAGCTCGATCTCAGCCGAGGCCCCGGCCTCCTGCATGTGATAGCCGGAGATGGAGATGGAGTTGAACTTCGGCGTCTCCTGCGCGGTCCAGGCGAAGATGTCCGAGATGATCCGCATCGAGGGTTCGGGCGGATAGATGTAGGTGTTGCGGACCATGAACTCCTTCAGAATGTCGTTCTGAATGGTCCCGGTCAGGGACGCGTGCGGCACGCCCTGCTCTTCGGCCGCCACGACATAGAGGGCCAGGATCGGCAGGACGGCGCCGTTCATGGTCATGGACACCGACATCTGATCCAGCGGGATGCCGTCGAACAGGGTCCGCATGTCCAGAATGCTGTCGATGGCCACGCCGGCCATGCCGACGTCGCCCTTCACGCGCGGGTGGTCGCTGTCATAGCCGCGGTGGGTGGCCAGATCGAAGGCGATCGACAGGCCCTTTTGGCCCGCCGCCAGGTTGCGGCGATAGAAGGCGTTGGACTCCTCGGCGGTCGAGAAGCCCGCGTACTGGCGGATGGTCCACGGATTGCCCGCATACATGGTCGGATAGGGCCCGCGCATATAGGGGGCGAAGCCCGGCAGGCCATGGATGGCGTCGAGGCCTTCCAGCGCCTCGGGGCCGTAAGCCGTCTCGACCGCCAGGCCCTCGGGCGTCAGCCAGGGGTCGCGCGCAGGACCGGCGCCGGTGGCGGTCAGGTCGAGGTCGATCTTGGAAAAGTCAGGGAAGCTCATTGAACAGCCTCCTCGGACGCGATTTCAAAGGGCGCGGCGAAGCGCACCGGGGTCAGGGCGCCGTGGCGCAGCGGCGCATCGACGGGATCAGCCGCCTCGACCGGGGCCGGGCGCGGATCGGGATCGACGTATTTGGTGACGCCGACCATGTGGCGGGCCCCGTCCTTCAGCGCGGCTTCCAGCTGACCGCGCGCGCGTTCGACGCGCGGCTGGATCAGGTGGTGCTTCAGGGCCTCGACCACGCCGCCTTCGGCTTCGATCGACTGGAGCTCTTTCCAGCCGGCCTCGGCCAGATCGCGGGTGCGGCTGTCCAGGAACCAGGAGCCAGCGGCGGGGTCGTCGACCCGGCCCAGATTGGCCTCTTCCATCAGCACCAGTTGAGTGTTGCGGGCCTGACGGCGGGCGAAGGCGTCGGGACGGCCCTCGGCGCGGGTGAAGCCGTCCAGCACCACCACGTCGGCGCCGCCGACAGCCCCGGCGAAACCGGCGGCGGTCAGGCGCAGCAGGTTCGGCCAGGGATCGCGCGCCGACAGCATCCGCCGCGACGAACGGGCCTCAATGATCGCCGGGATCTCATGCCCGAAGGCCTTGCTGACGCTGGCCCAGATCAGGCGCATGGCCCGCACCTTGGCCAGAGCGTCGAAATATTCGGCATCGACCGAGACGCCCAGAACCACGCCCTTCAGCGCCTGTTCAGTCGTCAGGCCCGCCAGAACGGAGGCCTTGACGTAGGCCACGGCGCTGGCGGCGGCGAAGGCCAGTTCCTGCCCCGCCGAACCGCCGGCCTCGTGCACCACGCGGCCCGAGGCGAGGAAGAGCCTGGCCTCGGGATAGGCCTCAGCCAGACGCACAGCGGCCTCGGCGGCCTCGGTCACGGCGGCGTCGATGTCGCCTTCAGCCGCCTCGGCATAGGCCGAGATGGGATCGAGGTGGAACTGCAGCTGGGCGCGGGGCGAGCCCTTGGCCACGGCCGACAGGGCCTCGGCGGCCTTCACGCCATCAAAGCCCGCGTCCAGCGCCACCGGCGCCAGTTCCAGAGCCACGCCGTCGAGCGCGGCGGCCATCGCCGCCTCGTCGGTGGTGAACGCGCCCCTCAGCATCACCGAGGCGGCGCCGTTTTCAAGGTCGGTCAGGACGGCGGCATTGATCGCCGTCGCCTCGTCGCCCTCGACCAGGGTGCGCAGGTCCCACGCCCGCCCTTCGGCGTCCGTGGTGCGCGGCGCGCGCAGCGCCTGCACCCCGGTTGCGTCGGCATAGAGCGGCCGGATGATCAGGCCGTCGGCGTCGAGGTGCAGCAGGCTTTCAATCGCCCGCCCCTTCAGCGCCTTCTCGGCCTGTTCCCGCCACTCCAGCGGGCTCGGCGTGGGAAAGGTCGTCATTTACGCAAACTCCACCAGCACGTCGTCGGCGGCTACCGGATCGCCGGCCTTGGCCCCGACCGCCTTCACCACGCCGTCACGCTCGGCCTTGAGGATGTTCTGCATCTTCATGGCTTCGATGATGGCGACGGTCTCGCCCGACTTGACCTCCTGACCGACGGACACGGGGATGTCGACGACCAGACCCGGCATGGGCGACAGCACCAGCTTGGAGGTGTCGGCGGCGACCTTTTCAGGCAGGCGCTGATACATCTCGGCGGCGCGCGGGGTCAGGACGCGGACCCGCGCCCTGGCCGCCCGATGGCGGATGTCGAAGCCGTCGGGCGCGCGCTTGACCTCGGCGGTAAAGGGCTCGTCGTCCAGCACGGCGCGGAACTGGGCCATGCCCGGACGCCAGTCGATTTCCGACAGGGTCAGGTCGCGCTCGTCCAGCGAGATGACCAGGTCCTCGGCCTCATCGTAGGACAGCGACACCGCGTGGGCCTCGCGGTCGATCAGGACGGTCCAGTCGGTGCGTTCCGAGGGATCGCCCGCCTGCTCGGCCAGGACCTCGTTCATCGCCGCGGCCACGGTGATGAAGACGTCCTTCTGCGCCTCGCTGGGGGCCAGACCGTGGAAGCCCTCGGGGAACTCGTCCTTGATGTAGCTGGTCGACAGCTCGCCGGACTTGAAGCGGTCCTGATCCATCACCGCCGACAGGAAGGGCACGTTGTGGCCCAAACCCGACAGGTGGGTGTCCTCCAGCGCACGGGCCATGCCCTCGACGGCGGCGTCGCGCGTCTCGCCCCAGGCGCACAGCTTGGCGATCATGGGGTCGTAGAACATGCTGATCTCGTCGCCCTCGCGGACGCCGGAATCGTTGCGGACGGTGTAGTCGCCCTGATCGCCCTCTTCCGGCTGCTCATAGCGCACCAGACGACCGATCGAGGGCAGGAAGCCGCGATAGGGGTCCTCGGCGTAGATGCGGCTTTCGATGGCCCAGCCGTTGATCGACAGGTCTTCCTGCTTGAAGCCCATGGTCTCGCCCGCCGCCGAACGGATCATCTGCTCGACCAGATCGACGCCGGTGATCAGCTCCGTCACCGGGTGCTCGACCTGCAGACGGGTGTTCATTTCCAGGAAGTAGAAGCTGCGGTCCTGACCGGCCACGAACTCGACCGTGCCGGCGGAATCGTAGTTGACGGCGCGGGCCAGAGCCACGGCCTGATCGCCCATGGCCTTGCGCGTGGCGTCGTCCAGCAGGGGCGACGGCGCCTCTTCGATGACCTTCTGGTTGCGGCGCTGGATCGAGCATTCGCGGTCGAACAGCGAGACGATGTTGCCGTGCTTGTCGCCCAGCACCTGGATCTCGATGTGGCGCGGATTGACGATGAACTTCTCGAGGAAGACCCGGTCGTCGCCAAAGGCGGTCAGGGCCTCGGCCTTCACCGCGGCGAAACCCTCGGCCATGTCGGCGTCGGAATGGGCGACGCGGATGCCCTTGCCGCCGCCGCCGGCGCTGGCCTTGATCATGACCGGATAGCCGATTTCGTTGGCGATCTTCACCGCCTCGTCGGTCGACTCGATCAGACCCATGTGGCCCGGCACGGTCGAGACACCCGCTTCAGCCGCGAACTTCTTGGACGTGATCTTGTCGCCCATGGCCTCGAGGGCGTGCGGGTTCGGGCCGATGAAGGTGATGCCCTCGGCCTCCAGACGACGCGCGAAGACCGGGTTTTCCGACAGGAAGCCGAAGCCGGGGTGGACCGCCTCGGCGCCCGACTGGCGCACCGCGTCCACGATCTTGTCCTGGATCAGATAGGACTGGGCGGCGGGCGACGGACCGATGTGGATGGTCTCGTCGGCCATCTCGCAGGC
>Ga0247827_10000310_pt1 | contig 23294 bp, 18 predicted proteins | sample 12C_Control_Day2_FD_194414 | JGI IMG/M metagenome (GOLD analysis project Ga0247827, IMG submission 194414) | Soil microbial communities from agricultural site in Penn Yan, New York, United States - 12C_Control_Day2 | ecosystem: Environmental > Terrestrial > Soil > Agricultural land | place... | reverse complement strand
CGTCTATGGCGACTCGACCTGCGGTCAATCGGCGCTCTACGAAGTGGGCATGAGTGGCGTGCCGGTGGTGAACGTCAACAACAACTGTTCCACCGGTTCCACGGCCTTGTACCTGGCACGCCAGGCAGTGGAAAGCGGGGCGGTCGAATGCGCCCTGGCCCTGGGCTTCGAGCAGATGCAGCCGGGTGCCCTGGGGGCGGTGTTTACCGATCGCCCGGCGTGCATGGGCAAGCATCTGCACGTGTCGGATGAGCTGACCGCCGACGCCGGCGCGATCGGTGTGCCGATGACCCTTCGTCAGTTCGGCGGTGCCGGTCGTGAACACATGCAACGCTACGGCACCGAGCTCAGTACCTTCGCCGCGATCCGCGCCAAGGCCAGTCGTCATGCGGCCAACAATCCGTTGGCACTGTTCCGTAAAATCGTCACCACCGAGGACGTGATGAACGATCAGGTGCTCTGGCCTGGCGTGATGACGCGTCTGATGGCGTGCCCGCCGACCTGTGGCGCGGCTGCCGCGATCATTTGCAGCGAAGCGTTTGCCAAAAAGCACGGCTTGCGCACCGATGTGGTGATCCTGGCGCAATCGATGACCACAGACCGCGGGATTTCCTTCGAACCGGCGTCAATGATCCAGGCGGTCGGTTTCGACATGACCCAGCGCGCCGCCAGCGAAGTCTACGAGAAGGCCGGCGTCGGCCCGCAGGATATCCTGGTCGCCGAGATGCATGATTGCTTTGCCCAGAATGAATTGCTGACGTATGAGTCGTTGGGCTTTTGCCCGGTCGGCGGCGCCGAGAAGTTCGTGCTCGATGGCGACAACACCTACGGCGGGCGCGTGGTGACCAACCCGTCCGGTGGTCTGCTTTCCAAGGGCCATCCGCTGGGTGCCACGGGGCTCGCGCAGTGCTATGAACTGACCCACCAGTTGCGCGGCACCGCCGACAAGCGTCAGGTCGAAGGCGTGAATCTCGCCCTGCAGCACAACCTTGGACTGGGCGGGGCCTGCGTCGTCACGCTGTACGGTCGCGCTTGATGCCGCTCGCGTGCGCGCCATGGGCGCGCACGCGTATTGCCATTGTGAATGAGCCTGACGTTCACCCTGTATTAGACTTGCACTTGAACAAGATTGTCTGCGGAATCCAGTCGATGCCCAATCCACCCTCAGGCTCCAAGCTCCATCTGCCTGCCGACCGGGTGCTTCAGCTAATCCCTGACACCAAGGTCATTCCCCCTCGCGGCGCGCGCCAACTGATGCCCCGCGCGGCACTGATGAGCCGCCTGATGGAGGCGCGGCGGCAGCGCTGTGTGGCAATCCAGGGGCCTGCCGGGAGTGGCAAGACCAGCACCTTGCTGGCCTGGCGTCGCGAACTGATCGCGATCGACTTCGACGTCGCCTGGTTGTCGTTGACCGGTGAGGACAACGAGCCGGCGCGGCTGACCAATTGCCTGCTGGCCAGCGTTGCCGAAGTCGACGCCGCACTGGCCCGGGAAGCGACCCTGCTGTTCGGCGAGGGTGCTGGCGAGTTGGCGCTCGAACACTGGATCATCGTCCTGCTCCAAGCGATTGCCGGGCACGCCAACGACCTGGTGTTGATGATCGATGACGTACATCATCTCAATGACCCTGACATCTTCAAACTGCTGGGCTGGCTGCTCGACTATGCGCCGCCGAACCTGCACCTGGTGCTCGGCACGCGCAGCGCTTTACCTGCCACGCTCCCATTGGCCCGGCTGCGCACTCAGGGCCAGTTGACCGAATATGACTTGCGGGATCTGCGCTTTACCGTCGAAGAGTCCGAACGCTACCTGCGGCAGTTCGGTGAAATCAGCCATCACGATGCCGAACTCTTGCACGACTTGACCGACGGCTGGGTGGCTGGCTTGCAATTGTTCGCGATTGACTTGAAATCCAAGCATGGCAGCGGCTTCAGTCGTATGCAGGTGCGTGGTGCCGGCGCCTTCGCGCGGTATTTTGAACAGGAAGTACTGGTCCATCTGCCCCTCGCGGACCGACAGTTGTTGACGCACTCTTCGATCTGCAACCGATTCACGGCCCCGCTGTGTGCCAGGCTCGTTGGCAAGCCGCATGCGATTGCCGGGATGATGAGCCAGTTGACCCGCCTGGACAGCGATAACCTGTTCATTACGCAGATCAAGAGCCACGACAAAGAAACCTGGTACCGACTGCATCCGTTATTGCGCGAGGTACTGCGTGACCACCTCAGTCGTCAGCCCGAAGAAGAGCAGAAAAAACTCCACGCGGTGGCTCGGGACTGGCTGTTTGAGCAAGGCCATATCGACGAGGCGGTGCGCCATGCGGTACTGGCCGGCGACTTTCAGATCGCCGCCGAGATTGTCGAAGCCTGTGCGCACGAGCTGATGGCGCGTGGCTCTTTGAGTCAGTTGCCCAACCTGCTGCGCAAGCTGCCACAGGAACAGATGCGTGAGCGTTACAGCCTGCAATTGGTGATGGCTCAGTTGCAGCTTCATGCGCATAACTTCGCCGAAGGGCAACAGATACTCGATCATCTGGAGGCGCAACAGCACCGGCTCAATACCCAGCAACGTCAGGGGCTGCTGGTCACTCGTGGCACCCTGGCCATGCAACGCGACCTGACGGAGGCTGCGTGGTCACTCGCTCCGGAACTGGAGGCGATACCTGACGATGCCGATGATCTGATTCTGACCGGTCGAGCCTCCATTCTGGCCTGGCTGTATCTGTTCAGTGGCGATCACGAGCGAGTGCGCGAGATCATCCAGCACAGCGACCGCCCGAATACTTCGCCGCGCCGGACTCTGATCGGCCGTTGTATCCAGGGCGTGAGCCTGGTCCACGAGGGACGTATCAGCGAAGCGGACAATATCTTTCGCAACACCCTGGAAGAGGCAAAGTTGCACGGCAACAGTGCTGCGGTTGCCGGCCATGCCGCTGCGGCGTTCCTGGCCAGCCTGTTGTACGAACAGAGCAATCTGGCCGATGTCTGCCAATTGCTCGAACCCCGCCTCGACGCCCTGGAGCGGATATCCCTGCCCAACATCGTTCTGCACAGTCTGCTGGCGCTGAGTCGGGCTTACTGGCTCAAGGGTGAGCAAACCCGGGCGCTGGCCTATCTGGACCGCCTGAAAGAATACGCACAGCGCTATAACCTGGGCCGACTGCTTGCCTGGGCGCTGTATGTGCGCATGCGTTGGCACCTGGAAAAATTCCAGACCTTGCAGGCCGAGGTTCTTCTCGCAGAGCTTCAGACGCTCGCTGACAAGCATGCCGGCATCCTGCGCGGCACCCCGTTGATCATCCATTTGCTGGCCATGCGGGCGGCGGTCGAGATGAGTCTGTATCAGCGTGAGTTCGGCCAGGCAATCCAGCAAATTGCACCACTGATCACTCTCTGCGAATCGGCCAGGCACTGGCAGTTAGCCGCGATTGTGCGACTGCAACTGTCTATGGCCGAGAAAGGTCGAGGACACGACGAGCAAGCGCTTGAGCAACTGATGGAAGTCTTGCGAGAGGGACACAGGCTAGGCCTGGTACGCAGCCTGCTGGACGTTGCACCGCAACTGCCTCGAATGCTCAACGACCTGCTGCAAGACAACGCGCTCGACCCGGTGCTCGCCTTCTACGCGCAGCGGCTGATCGCTGCCGCCAGGCCAACAGAGAACGCCGAACGCAAGGTGACTTCGCCGATGGCAAGTTTGAGCGAGCGAGAGACCGAGGTGCTGCAGTTGATGGCTCAAGCCATGACCAACAAGAAGATTGCCCGCACCCTTGGCGTGTCACCGGAAACGGTGAAATGGCACATCAAGAATCTGTTCGCCAAGCTCAATGTCGCCGGCAGGGTAGAAGCGATTGCCAAATGGCGTGACTTGAACATCGACTAGGTTGAACAACCCGGAACTTGTAGGAGCCGAGCTTGCTCGCGATGGCGGCGTCATATTCAACTTTGATGTTGACTGGCCTACCGCTATCGCGAGCAAGCTCGGCTCCTACAGGGTTACGTCTGTGTTTCTGTTTCAGGTCAATTGACGTTACTCAGGCGGTCTTCCCAAAACGGTTTGCGCAGTTCGTTTTTCAGCACCTTACCGACGCTGGACATCGGCAAGGAAGCGCGAAACTCGATGCTGCGGGGCACCTTGTAGCCGGCAATCATTTTCCGACAATGGGTAACCACTTCATCTTCGGCAACGCTGGCACCCGACTTGAGGATGATCACCGCATGCACTGTCTCCCCCCATTTAACGCAAGGAATACCAATCACAGCCGCCTGGGCAACGGCCGGATGGCTGACAAGGGCGTTCTCGACTTCGGCGGTGAAGATGTTCTCGCCACCGCTGACGATCATGTCCTTGAGACGGTCGCAAATGTAGATGAAACCATCGTCGTCCATGTAGCCACCGTCACCGGTATGCATCCAGCCGCCGCGAAGCGCCTCGGCGGTGGCTTCCGGTTTGTTCCAGTAACCCAGCATGACGTTGGGACCACGCACCAGGATTTCGCCGACCGTGCCACGGGGCACTTCGCGATCCTCGGTATCGGCAATGCGGATTTCCACACAGCTGATGGGCAGCCCGGCTGAGTACATCTTGCCGCTGCGCTGATGTTCCTCGCAGTGGTACTCGGCGCCCAGCATGGTGATGCCGGGGGCCATTTCGGTCATGCCATAGCCTTGGGCGAACTGGGCTGCAGGGAAGGTCTGACGGGCACGCGCGAGCAGGACGGGAGTAATCGGCGAGGCGCCGTAGGTGATTTCCCGAAGCGAGCTCAGGTCCAGTGCCGCATGGGTCGGATTTGCCTGGTGCCAGTCGAGGATCATCTGCAGCATGGTGGGCGCTAGAAAGGTGTCGGTGGCTTGCTCCTGGCTGATCTGTTCGATGACCTCTTGCGCTTTGAAGGCGGGCAGTACGATATGCATGCCACCGCTGAGGAACAGCACGACCATCGCAGCCAGGTCGGCCAGATGGAACATTGGCATGGCATGCAGGTAGCGCGTCTGTGCGCCATAGCCCACACGATCCTGGTTGGCGAGGGCGGAGATGCCGATGTTGTTATGGCTGAGCATCACGCCCTTGGGGAAACCGGTGGTGCCGCCGGTGTAGAAGATTCCGAGAAGGGAATCTCCGCAACGGTGCGCGTCTTCCACCGGTTCATTCTCGGCGATCAGGGTCTCATAGTTGAGCATGCCCTCGGGCGTTTCGCCGTCACCGGCATAAATCACCAACCGGATGCTCTTGGCCTCGACGGCCACCTGGGTCCCGAGTTTCTGGAAGGCGTCATCGACGATCAGCACGCAGGTTTGCGAGTCATCCAGGGAGTAGACAATCTCTGCCGCGCTCCAGCGGATGTTCACCGGATTGAGCACAGCATCGGCCCACGGCACTGCCTGGTAATACTCGATGTAGCGTTGAGAGTTGAGCGAGAGCATCGCTACACGCTCGCCACTGGCCACACCCAGGCGCTTGAGCGCGCCCGCCAGTCGGGCGACGCGATCACCCAACTGGGCGAAAGTCACGCTGCGGCCCTGATAACGAATTGCCGTGGCATTGGGGCGCTGCTGTCGATGGCGCTGCAGCCCTTGGGTCATGTACATCAAAACCTCCAATCTTGTTTTTGTAGGGAGTCCACTTGCGAGGTGCAGGCCGTGGTCTCATTGTCCGGGCATTCTTCCCGCCGTGGGAGGGAAGAGTGCTCGGAGAGACGAACGGCGGCTTACAGGGTGCCGTAGCCGCCGCCGCAGACCAGGGCCTGACCGGTGACGTAGTTGGCTTCCGGCAGGCACAGCATCACCACCGAACCGGCCGCTTCTTCGGCCGTGCCAGGGCGACCAAGGGGAATCGCAGAGCTGGCGGTATCGATACGTTCCTGTTGAACACCGACCTTGATTTCACGACCTTCAATATTGATGGTCTTGCTCTCGTCGCCAGCCAGCGCCTGAGTCAGTCGGGTATCGATGAAACCGAAGGCCACGGCGTTGACATTGACCTTCAGGCGGCCCCACTCCTTGGCCAGGGTCTTGGTCATGCCGACGATTCCGGCCTTGGCGGCGGAGTAGTTGGATTGACCGGCGTTACCACCAGCAGCGACCGAGGAAATGTTGACGATCTTGCGGAATACTTCGCGACCTTCGGCGGCGTCTTTCTTGGCCTGGGCGCTGATGATTGGCTGGGCTGCACGCAGAATGCGGAACGGTGCGGTCAGGTGGCAGTCGATGATCGCGTACCACTGTTCGTCGGTCATTTTCTGGATGACGTTGTCCCAGGTGTAGCCGGCATTGTTGATGATGATGTCGATGCCGCCAAAGCTTTCCACGGCGGTCTTGACGAAGCGGTCTGCGAAGTCGGCGGCGGTTACGCTGCCTACGCAGGCGACGGCATCGCCACCGGTGGCGCGAATTTCGGCGACCACTTCTTCGGCTGGCGCCGAGTCCAGATCGTTGACCACGACTTTGGCGCCGTAAGCGGCCAGTTGCAGGGCGACGCTACGACCGATACCACGACCGGAACCGGTGACGAGGGCAACTTTACCTTCAAGCTTTTTCATTGGATTGTTCCTTAGCGTGTGTGGATTGAAATATCAGGCGAGGGCGACAACGGCTTCGCCGGCCAGCTTCTCTTCGCCGTACTGATTGGCGCAGCGAAGCGCCAGGCGCACGCGCTGCTCGCCGGCATCGATGAACTTCTCGACGACCTTGCCGGTGCAGGTCGGGATGTGGCCGAGCTGGGTTATCCCGGTAAACCGCACAGACAAGCTGCGCACCTGGCTCTGCGGCACCCAGGCGGTCAGCAGGCGACCGAGGTAGGCCGCGGACAACATGCCGTGGGCGAACACATCGGGCATGCGCGACTTGCGGGCGAAGTCGAGGTCGACATGGATCGGGTTGTGATCACCCGAAGCACCGCAGTACAAGGCGAGAGTGGTGCGGTTGACCGGCTGCAGCTTGAGCAGCGGGATCTCGTCACCGACCTGGATATCGGAAAATTGAATGTTCATGACGATTCCTTAGCGCTGCACAAGGGAGGAGCGGATATCGGCGATGTGCTCGCCAGACTGGTTAGTTACCCGGGCCTCGAAGACAACGAACTGAAGGGCGCCGCCTTTCTTTTCGTACCTGTCGGAGATGATGCCGTCGAACGTCAGCACATCACCGGCATAGGCCATCTTGTGGTAGACGAAGGACTGCTCGGCGTGGAGCACCCGGCCCAGGTCAAAGCCAACCAGATTGAGCAGTTCCACCACGTCGCGGCCTTCGCTTTCCAGGCACTTGAGGAAGGTCGGCGGGACCGGCAAGGACTTGTGGCCGGCCGCCTTCGCGGCGGCTTCGTCGGTGTAGACCGGATCGGTTTCGCCGATGGCCTTGGCGAAGAAGCGCAGGCGACCCTTTTCAACGTCGACGCTGTACGCGCCGGTTTTGTGCCCGATCAGATTTTTGTCTGCCATGTTCACTTGGCTCCTATGTGAAAACGCGCCTGAACAGGGCGATCAGTTTTTACCAAACAGCGTGACGACGCAGGCGCCACCCAGGCCCAGGTTGTGTTGCAGGGCAATCTCCACACCTTCCACCTGGCGCTTGTTGGCGGTGCCGCGCAGTTGGTGGGTCAGCTCATAGCATTGGGCAAGGCCGGTCGCGCCCAGCGGGTGGCCCTTGGAGAGCAGGCCGCCGGACGGGTTGGTTACGACCTGGCCGCCGTAAGTGTTGTCGCCATCGAGAATGAAACGTTCGGCCTCGCCGATCGGGCATAACCCCAGGGCTTCATAGGTCAGCAATTCGTTGTGGGCGAAGCAGTCATGCAGCTCGACCACGCGAATATCTTCGGGGCCGATGCCGGCTTGTTCGTAGACCTGGCTGGCGGCAGCCTGGGCCATGTGAAAACCGGCAAAGCTGATCATCGACGGCGGATCGAAGGACTCGACCACGTCGGTGGTCATCGACTGGGCGAGGATAGCCACGTCAGTGCGCAAGCCGTGTTTTTTGGCAAAGGCTTCGCTGCAGACAATCGCAGCCGCGCCACCGCAGGTCGGCGGGCACGCCATCAGGCGGGTCATGACGCCGGGCCAGATGACTTTGTCGTTCATTACTTCTTCGGTGGTCACCACGTTCTTGAACAGTGCCAGCGGATTGTTGGCAGCGTGGCGGCTGGCCTTGGCGCGGATCGCGGCGAAGGCCTCCATCGAGGTGCCGTAGCGTTGCATGTGCTCACGACCGGCGCCGCCGAACCCCCGCAAGGCCTGAGGGATGTCCGCGGCATCGGCAGTGAGCGATTCGAGTACGTGCAGGAAACGTGCGCGAGGGCGAGGGCGGTCATCCCAATGCGATCTCAACGCGCCAGCTTGCATCTGCTCGAAGCCCAGTGCCAGGGCGCACTCGACCTGACCGCTCGCCACGGCGGCACGGGCCAGATACAGCGCAGTAGAACCGGTGGAGCAGTTGTTGTTGACGTTGACCACCGGAATACCGGTCAGGCCGACCTCGTACAGGGCGGTCTGGCCACTGGTGGAATCGCCGAACACGTAGCCGGTGAAGGCCATCTGGATCTTGTCGTAGCCAATACCGGCGTCCTTCAACGCAAGGCGCAAGGCCTCTGCGCCCATTTCGGTGTAGGTCGGGCTGGCGCCCGGCTTGCTGAACGGAATCATGCCGACGCCGGCAACGATAACTTTGTCGCTCATGTCTTTGCTCTCGGTGGAAGAGAAGGGGGGGTTAAAGTTTGCGGGCGATCAGTTCGCGCTGGACTTCGTTGGTGCCGCCGAAGACGCGGGAAACGCGCATGTCGACAAAGGCGCGGGCCACCGGGTACTCGAGCATGTAGCCGTAGCCGCCGTGCAACTGGACCATGTCGTCCAGGTGCTTCCACAGGGTCTCGGTGGCGAACAGTTTGGCGATGGCGGCTTCTTCCACGGTCAACTTGCGACGCATGTGTTCGCTAATGTAGTAATCGACCATGGTGCGCACTGCGACCGAGGCAGCCTTGGCATCGGCCAGCTTGAATTTGGTGTTCTGGAAATCCCACACCGTCCCACCGAAGGCCTTGCGGTCCTTGACGTACTCGATGGTCTGCTCCAGCAGACGTTCCAGGCGAATGGCGGCGTAGATGGCGATGCCCAGTCGCTCCTGTGGCAGCTCCTGCATCATGTAGGCGAAGCCTTTGCCTTCTTCGCCCAGCAGGTTGTCGACGGGCACGCGCACATCGTCGAAAAACATCTCCGCGGTGTCGGACGCACGCTGGCCGACCTTGTCCAGCTTGCGGCCACGGCGGAAGCCTTCGCGGCTGGTTTCAACCATGATCAGGCTGATGCCTTTGGAACCTGCCGTCGGGTCGGTTTTGCAGGCCACCAGAACCATGTCGCAATTGAGGCCACTGCTGATAAATGTCTTGCTGCCATTGATGACGTATTCGTCGCCATCGCGGACCGCAGTGGTTCGTGCAGCTTTCAGGTCACTGCCGCTGCCTGGCTCGGTCATGCCGAGGGCGAGGATGGTTTCGCCGCTGCAGATGCTCGGCAGCCAGCGATGCTTTTGCTCTTCGGTACCGAAACGCACGATGTACATCGCAATGATGTCCGAGTGCAGGCCGAAACTGACGCCAGACACACCTGCGCGGTGCATCTCCTCGTTGATGACGGTCGCGTGGCCGAAGTCGCCGCCGCCACCGCCATACACCGCAGGCACCATGGTGCACAACAAACCTTCGCGACCGGCCTTGAGCCAGGTCTGGCGATCGACCTTGCCGGCCTCGTCCCATTCGGCCTGACGGGGCACGCATTCGCGCTCGAAAAAGCGGCGGGCGGTTTCGCGGAACATTTCATGATCTTCGCGAAAGATGGATCGTTGAATGTGCATTACGGACTCCAGTGTCTGTAAAAGGATCGGCAGGCGACTCCTGGGGGGTGAGCCTTGTGTCCGAGGGACTGGAGGAATGCTGAAGCGGCGGCTGTCCCAGCATCCCTCCCCACGGTGGGGGGGGATGAAGTTGCCGTGAATTGGCGGTTTCGCTTTGGCTGCAGGCCATCAGCGGTGCCCCTACTCATCGTGGGGGGGGGAGTGGGTGACGGGGACTTCGTAGGCTCTGCGTCGCAGGTGTTGCTTCAGCGCGTTTAGCGCCTTGGCACCGAGTTCATTCCTTCAAGGAGTTGCACAATGAGAAGCATAACAATCACAAAGCTTCGCTTCGCACGGTTGGGCGCGGGCCTGGCACTGGCCGGTGCGTCCGTCATGGCGGCTGCCCAGACTGCTCCGCCGATGAATCCTTATCTGGCCCAGACTTTCAGCAACCAGGCGCATTGGAACAGCGCGCAGACCGACAGCACCGAGATTGCGGTGCCGCGTGGTTCCTACGAGTTGACACCGGAGTCGGTGACTTACCTGCCCAGCGATGCCGGCGGCATGCCGCATTTCGTCGACAAGGTGGGTGACACCATGGTCACGTGGTGGTGGTCCGGCCTTGGCTTGCGCAAGTACAACAAAGTCGATGGCAAGCTGGTTGAAGTGGCACGCACCGAAATGCCGCTGAAGTTGCCTGAGTTTCAGAAGGTCAGCGACGCTCAACGCCTGAAGCAGACTCAGGATGTCCAGCGGTTGCTCGACAACAAGGACGAGCAGGGATTGCTCGATTACATGCGCAGCCAGCCGAACCGGGTGATCAGCAGCATCAACGATCAGTTGCGTGGCGGCGCCCTCTATTCGATGTTGACCCGTGAGGACGCCTTCATCGGTGCGGGTGGCCGGCAGATCTTCCGCGTCGATCAGCTCGATCCGAAAAAACCGGACTCGGGCATGGGGGCACCGCTGGTGCGTGTGTTGCCGGAGACGCTCTATGACAACGAGAAGGTCAAGCGCGGGACTGATTTCCCGGTCGATTTCAACTTCGGCATGGGGATGACCTTCAACGGCTTTTTGGTCCTCAACACCGTCGGCGGCAAAGTCATCACCCTCGATCCGAAGACCCTCGAAATCGTCGACACCTACGCCGTCGATGGCGCGGATGAATTGTTCCTCAATGGTTTTGCCAACGGCGATGAGGCCGGCGGCGGCGCGGTCTATGTGGCCTCGAATCAGAACATGTACCGCCTGGTGGTCGATGCCAAGGGCAAGATTCACAGCGACGAGGCCAGTGGCGCCTGGAAAGCGGCCTATGACCGTGGCATTCGTATCTCGGCCCTGAAAGTCGCTGACGGCACAGGCTCGACGCCAACACTGATGGGCTTCGGGCCGGACGAAGACAAACTCGTGGTGATCACCGACGGCGCGCAGAAAATGCGTCTGGTGGCTTTCTGGCGCGACCAGTTGCCGGCGGGCTGGAAGCAGAAGCCCGACACGCTCTCGGCACGCATCGCTGACCAACAGCAAGTGGACATGGGCGCCGACGTGGAAACCGTGCAGTCCGAGCAATCGGTGTCGACCTACGGCGACTACGCCTTCGTGGTCAACAACATCATCAGCAAAGATGCGCCCTACCTGGCGCGTGACAACTATTACGTGAGCATGCTCAACGGTGCTACGCGTCCGGGGCCGAAAGGTGTCGCGATGTTGAAGTGGGACCAGGACAGCAATGGCTGGAAGCAGCTGTGGATGCGCAACGACGTGTCGTCGATCTCCACGGTGCCGATGATCAGTGGTGGCGGCCGGATGGCGATCATTGATGGGTACTTCACCCGCGACTGGAACGACCGCTACCACATCGGCATGGACCTCGACAGCGGCGACACCGTGTTGAAGATCCATACCGGTAGCGACCCGCGTTTCAATGGCATGTACTCGGCAATCAAGGTCAACGAATCCGGCGCGATTCAGTACGGCATGGCCTTCGGCCTGGTCCGTCTGGATACCACCAAAATGAAAAAACTCGATTGACCGGCAGCGGCGCGGGAGCAGTGCCCCGCGCCCACCTGAAGGATCGCAACAACCCACAATGAGAAGGTAAACCCTCCAATGAGCAACATTGAACTACCTGAAGTGGTGCGCATGCGTGGAATCCTCGCCATGCAGCGTACCGCTTATCTGTCGAATGACATCTGGACTGCCGAACAACGCTGCGAATTGTTCGATCGCCTGATCGGCATGCTGGTCGAGTACAAGCAGGAAATCGTTGAGGCGACGGCCGCCGACTTCGGCCATCGCAGCCACGACCTGACGCGCATCATCGACCTGTTGGGGCCACTCTCGTCATTGAAGAAAACCAAGGCCCGGATTGCTGAGTGGATGCAACCCGAGCAGCGTGCCGCCGACCGTGGCGAGGCCTGGATTCAGTATCAGCCGCTGGGCGTGGTGGGTATCGTAACCGCCTGGAACTTCCCCGTGGGCATGGTCATTCAGGGGTTGGCCAGTGCGCTGTCGGCCGGTAATCGGGCGATGGTCAAAGTCTCTGAGTTGACCCCCGCGTGTGCCGAATTGATGCAACGGATGTTCAGCGCCACCTTCGCCGAGGACGAGATCGCCATCGTCACCGGTGACGCGCAGGTCGGCCAGGCGTTTTGCAGTCTGCCATTCGACCATCTGCTGTTCACCGGAGCGAGCAGCGTTGGCAAGCATGTGATGCGCGCCGCCGCCGAGAACCTGGTACCGGTTACCCTGGAGTTGGGAGGGAAGTCGCCAGCCATCGTGTCGCGTTCGGCCGATCTGAAGTCCGCAACGAGCAAGATCCTCGCGGGCAAGCTATTGAACGCCGGCCAGGTTTGCCTTGCACCGGATCACGTGTTTGTTCCCGAAGAGTCGATGGAGGAATTCATTGCGCATGCCAAAGCGGCGGTCGGCAAATTCTATCCGAGCCTCAAGGACAATCCGGATTACACCTCGGTAATCAATACCCGCCACTACGAACGCCTGCTGGGCTACCTTGAAGAGGCCCGTGCGGCTGGTGTCGAGTTGATCGAGTTGAACCCGGCACAGGAAGATTTCGCCGATCAGCCTCATCACAAGATGATCCCGACTTTGCTGTGCGACCCTGGGGACGAGCTGAAGATCATGCAGGACGAGATCTTCGGGCCACTGTTGCCGATCAAGCCCTACAAGGACATGCGTGAGGTGGTTGCCTACATTAACGCCCATCCGCGTCCGCTGGGGCTTTACTACTTCGGCAGCGATGCAGCCGAGGAGAAGTTTGTCCTTGAGCGCACCGTTTCCGGCGGGGTGACGATCAACAACGTCGCGCTCCACGCCAGTGTCGACAGCCTGCCGTTTGGCGGGGTTGGCAACAGCGGCATGGGCAGTTATCTGGGGCTTCAGGGCTTTGTTACCTTCAGCCATCCGAAACCGATACTGCGCGCCGCAGACGGTCCGGATATCACCCGCCCTCCGTTCACCGAGCAGGTGCGGCAGATGGTGGACGCGATGATCAAGCGATAAGCCTTGAGGGTATGGCGCCCACCGGTGAGAGCCGGTGGGTTTTATTATTGCCGCGGATTAATCGCAGGGCGAAGTCAGTAGGGTCTTGATGAGTCGAAGCAGTTGTTTATGCAGCAGCGCCGGGTCAGCCGTCGACGGATCGAGCAGGAGCTGAAGAATCATGCCGCGCATCGTGCCAATCAGCACGGTGGCGGTTGTCAGCGGATCGTTATCGGCATGAATCTCGCCGTTAGCGATGCCGATTTCGATTTGTTTGGCGAGGGTCATTCGCACGGAGTTGTTGTACTCGGCCAGTATAGCTGCGGACTCCGACTCAACCGTCACACCCTCGGCCATCAAGGCGAGCAAGGCGCGGGCATTGGTCCATTCGGCGTCGTCGCGCAGAAAATACGCATCGATGTAGCCGAGCAAGGTGTCCAGCCCTGGTTGGCGTCGAGGCGCTTTGTCCTCGACGACGTCCATGAACCTGGTGTTCACGAACCCGGCCAACGCACGCAGCAGTCCGGCTTTGGTGCCGAAGTGATGCGCTGCCAGGCCGCGACTGTAACCGGCCTGCAGGCCCACTTCGGCCAGGGTGATGCCAATCCAGCCCTTGCGCGCAACGATCTGGCGTGCGGCCTCCAGCATGCATTGTTCGGCTTCGGTGCGCCGTTCGACCTGTGTTCGACGGGTGCTGCTGGGGGTGTTCTGGTCGGGAGTGTCCATAGGCGAGTTTTCAGTTACCGGTGAATTCAGGATCGCGACGCTCGCGCATCGCCTTGTTGCCCTCGGCAAAGTCGTTGGTGAGGACCTGCCACTCTTGTTCGGAGGCCTCGCGGTCGATGATCGCATCCACTGCATCGGCGAGGCCGGCGCGTAGCGTCTGGCGGCTCGACATGACGGCAAGGGGGGCGCTCTTGGCAATTTCTTCAGCCAGGGCGCGGGCAGCCTGACGCTCTTCGCCAGGCTCGGCCAGCACATCCGCCAAACCGATACGGACGGCTTGCGCGCCATCGATACGACGGCCGGTGGCGATCAACAGAGAGGCCATCTGGATGCCGACGACGCGCGGCAGCGTAACAGAAATGCCGAAACCCTGGTGCATGCCCAGCCGATTGAAATTGGCAGAGAAACGGGCCTTTTCGCTGGTGACGCGGTAGTCGCCCACCAGCGCCAGGCCCAGGCCTCCACCGATGGCTGCACCCTCTACCACGACGATCAGTGGCTTGGCCGTGCGGAACAGGTGCACGGCGTGTTTGTACAACTCGCGCGGGAGAATTTTTTCACCGTTCTGCCCCAATCCACTGAAGTCGGCACCGGCACAGAAGGTCTTGCCTTCGGCCTGCAGGATAACGACGCGGCACGCCGGCAACTCGTCCAGATAGGCCAGTGCCGCCACCAGATCGATGATCAATTCCTGATCGAAGAAGTTCAGTGGCGGACGGCTGAACTCGAGGATAGCCACGTGACCTTGCAGATCAAGCGTCAAGCCGCGGCCGGGAGTGAAGAGGGCGGAAGTAGTCATCGAATGCTCCGTAAAGGCTGAAAAAATCGACGGGATCGATGGTGCTTGATCCCGTTGCGAGAATGCTGATAGCTTAGTTGCTTGCTGGTCGACCAACAAGTGATTTGATCGGCTACCCCTAAATATCCAATGAGCAGAAACCATGCAGGCACTCGATATCAGGCCTTGTAGGCTGGACGCCAAGACGCAAGCGCTGCGTGCAGAGGTCCGTACTTTTCTCGCCGAAGAGCTCAAGTACTACTCCGCTGCCGAACGCGCCAAAGGGCTCGTCGGCCTCGTTCCGGAATTCACCCGCAAGCTGGGCGAGCGCGGCTGGCTGGGCATGACCTGGCCCAAGCGTTACGGCGGTCAAGAGCGTAGTGCCCTGGAGCGCTACGTGGTGTTGGAGGAATTACTTGCGGCTGGTGCACCGGTTGGCGCGCACTGGGTCGCCGAACGCCAGAGCGGCCCGTTGCTGATCAAGTTTTCTCCGGAAGTCTTGGCCCCGCAGATCGTCCCGGGCATCACCCGAGGCGAAACGCTTCTGGCGATCGGCATGAGCGAACCCGACGTCGGTTCCGACCTGGCGGCGGTGCGCACTCGCGCAGAAAAAACCGACGGCGGCTGGATCGTCAACGGCAGCAAGGTCTGGACCTCGGGCGCGCATCTGGCCCACTACATGATCACGCTGCTGCGCACCGGGCCGAAGGAGGAGGGCAATCGCCGTGCGGGCTTGTCGCAACTGCTGATTGACCTCAAGGCCCCCGGCGTGACCGTGCGCCCGATCTACAACATGCTCGGCGAGCATGATTTCAATGAAGTGTTCCTGGAAAACGTCTTCGTTCCCGATGATTTCGTCATCGGCCAGGTGGGTAATGGCTGGCTGCAGGTCACCGCGGAACTGGCATTGGAGCGCAGTGGTCCTGAGCGCTACCTGAGCAGTACCCAGTTGTATCTGGCGATGCTTGACGAGGCCGACCCGCAGGACACGCGACATGCGGTCTGTCTCGGCCGTCTGGCGGCACGCTACGCGGCGCTGCGGCAGATGTCGCTGGGCGTCGCCGGCATGCTCGCCCGTGGAGAAAATCCGGCGATCCCGGCGACGGTGGTCAAGGACCAGGGCGCCTTGCTCGAACAGGCCATTCCTGAAGTCGCTCACGATCTGTTCGGTGATCAGCGTGAACCCGGCTCCGACCTCGACCAGGTGATGCGCTTCCTGACTCAGAGCGCGCCGTCCTTCTCCCTGCGGGGCGGCACTCGTGAAATTCTGCGCGGCATTATCGCTGGAGGCCTTGGACTGCGATGAACACAACAATCAATCATCACGATGCGGATGTCGGCGTCCCTTCAGAAATGCAAAGCATGATCGCCGACAGCGTCGAGCGTCTGTTCGCCAAACAAGTCACCCGTGAATTGCTTGAACGCTTCGATGACGGCCACCGTGCCGATACGCTATGGCAGCTGGTCGTCGACAATGGTTTGCCCGGCGCGCTGGTCGCAGAGGCCGCTGGCGGCAGCGGTGCCAGTTGGCTCGATGCCAGTCCTGTGCTGCATGCCATCGGCTATTGGCAGGCACCTCTACCATTGGCCGAAACGATGCTCGGTGCAGCACTACTGGCTCACGCCGGCATGGAAGTGCCGCAAGGGCCGATCACTTTGATTCAGGCCGGTCGCCTGCGCGATCTGCAGCTGGATGAAGGGGGCACGCATTTACAGGGGCGAGTCGTCAATGTGCCGTGGGCGCGCAGTTGTCGCTGGGCGGTCGTTGCCGATGGTCAGCGTCTGGCGCTGGTCGACTTGCGTCAGGCGGCCATTACTTTGACCGCTGGTAGCAATGTTGCCGACGAAGAGCGCGACACGTTGGTTTTCGTCAACGCGAGCTGTCAGGCCACCGGTCAACTGCAACTGGCCGACCTGCAAGAGCCGGTATGGCATCTCGGTGCCTTGGTACGCGCATGCACGCTGGTTGGGGCTCTGGAAGCCGTGGTCGACAAGGCGGTGCAGTACGCCAATGAACGTGTGCAGTTCGGCAAGCCGATCGGCAAACAACAGGTACTGCAGCAATACCTGGCACAGATGGCCGGTGCCACGGGGGCTGCGCGCATGTCTGTGCAAGTTGCCTTGCGCAGTGCGAGCGACCTGTTCCTCGGTACGGCAGGTAGCCACAGCACCGTGGCATTCGACATCGCAGTGGCCAAGGTATGTGCCGGTGAAGCCGCGACACTGGCCGCTTCGGTGGCGCATCAGGTGCACGGCGCAATCGGTTTTACCCACGAACACACCCTGCATTTCGCCACGCGCCGCCTGTGGTCCTGGCGAGATGAATTTGGCAGTGATGCGCATTGGGCCCAGGTGCTGGGCCAAGCAGCCATAGCCGCTGGTTCCGAAGGTTTCTGGGCAGGGTTGACCGATCGAAGTTTGTGACGATTTTCCCCGTTCCGTCTCAGCGCGAGCGATCTGTGCGCTTGCGTAACCAAAACAAAAACAACAATTTTTACATCGAGGTAAATCATGAAGGCAGCCGTATTCCACACACCTGGATCCCCTTTGACCATCGAGAACGTCGGGATCAGCAAACCAGGCCCACGTGAAGTCCTTGTACGCACTGTCGCTGTCGGCGTTTGCCACTCGGACCTGCATGTCGTCGACGGGATGTATCCGCATCCGGCCCCCGTGGTGCTCGGTCACGAGGCAGCAGGCATTGTCGAACAAGTGGGTTCGGACGTGCGCACCGTCAAACCGGGCGATCATGTGGTCACGTGCCTGTCGGTTTACTGCGGGCATTGCGCCCATTGTGTCACTGGTCATCTGTCGCTTTGCATATCTCCGGAAACCCGTCGCAGCAAGGGTGACGAACCACGGCTGACCTACGTGCAAAAACCCATGCCTCAATTTGCCAACCTGTCCGCGTATGCCGAACAGATGCTGGTCCATGAACATGCGCTGGTCGCCATTCGCCGCGACATGCCGCTCGACCGCGCCGCGCTGCTTGGTTGCGCTGTCACGACAGGCACCGGCGCTGTATTCAATACCGCTAAAGTTCGCCCGGGCGAGACCGTGGCAGTACTGGGTTGCGGTGGTATTGGCCTGGCAGCAATCAACGGTGCGGTCCTGGCCGGTGCCGGCCGCATCATTGCCATCGACATGCTCGATTCAAAGCTGGAACTGGCCCGGCAATTTGGTGCCACCGAAGTCATCAACGCAAAGAGCGGCGACACCGTTCAACAAGTGATCGAACTGACCCGAGGCGGCGTCGATCACTCGTTCGAATGCATCGGCCTCAAGCAGACGGCCGAGCAGGCATTCGGCATGCTCAAGCGCGGCGGCTGCGCCACGATCATCGGCATGATGAAGCCGGGCACCAAGCTTGAACTTGATCCTTTCCAGTTGCTGCAAGCGCGCCGTATACAAGGATCAATCATGGGTTCGAACCGTTTCCCGGTAGATCTGCCAAGACTGACCGACTTCTATATGCAGGGTCGGCTCAAACTCGACGAGATGATTTCGCAGCGCATCAAACTTGAAGACATCAACATTGCCTTCGATGAGATGCGTCGTGGCGAGCTGGCGCGGTCGGTGATTGTCTTCGATCAGTGAATGCCAGGTGACGGGACGGGCGGGGCCGGGAGCCGGCTCCCGCCCGGCAATGCCAATTGATCGAGTCAAGAGAACACTCATGCTGAGCGATATCAGAATTGTAGAAATCTGCGGCATCGGTCCGGGGCCATTTTGCGCCATGCATCTGGCAGACCTGGGCGCTCAGGTCATCGCTGTCGAGCGTGGCGAAGCGACCTCCGTTACGGGCGAGAAGAACACTGCGAAAAACGCGATGAATCGTGGCAAGCGTTCGGTGATTGCTGATCTGAAGACACCCGAAGGGCGCGAGACGGTACTGAAACTGATTGAAAGCGCAGACGCATTGATCGAAGGCATGCGCCCTGGGGTAATGGAACGTCTCGGGTTAGGGCCAGAGGTTTTAATGGCACGCAATCCGAAGCTGGTTTACGGACGCATGACGGGCTGGGGCCAGAATGGCCCGTTGGCGCAAGCGGCAGGTCATGACAACAACTACATCTCGCTATCAGGGGCGATGTATTACTGCGGGACCGAGGGCGAAGCGCCTTCTTCACCCATCACCCTGCTCGGTGATATCGGTGGTGGTGCCCTGTACTTGGCAATCGGTTTGCTGGCGGGCATTCTCAATGCGCGCACGACGGGCCAAGGCACTGTGGTCGATGCTGCCATCGTTGACGGTTCGGCGCACATGATGCAACTGTTGATGTCGATGGCACCTCGCGGCGGGATTCAAGAGCAACGGGGCAAGAGCATGCATGACAGCTCACATTTCTACGCTACTTACCGTTGCGCAGATGGCCGCTACATTTCCGTGGGGGCCATGGAGCCGCAGTTCTACGCGCTACTTCTGGAAAAACTGGAACTGGCCGACGACCCTCGCTTCGCCCGGCAATGGGACATGAATTGTTGGGCAGAGATGCGTTCAGCATTGGAGACAATTTTCAGCCACCGTACGCGCGAGCAATGGAGCGAACTGCTCGAGGGTACTGACGTGTGTTTCGCTCCGGTGCTGAGCCCACAGGAATCGTCCCGCCATCCGCATATGGTCCACAGGGATGTGTACTTCGAGCGCGATGAAATGTTGCAGGCTCATCCTGCACCCCGTTTCGATGGTCGTGTAGTCGTGCCGGGGACAATACCGACGCGGGGCGAACATACCGAGCAAGTCATCGCGGCAATTGACGCCAATGGCGAAGGTCTTTGGTTGTGACACTTTGCCAGTCGCTTTCGTCGGCCGAGCGTTAAAAATCAAAGGGATGTTTATATGCCGTAAGTTCAATCGTGAGCGAGTGAACTAACAATAGCCACAATAATAAGAAGCGCTATCGAGGTGTTTGCATGACTGTATTGACCGCTACTGCACTTCCTGAATTAGTGAGTGCCGATCGCCTTTACCGAAGAATCACTTTCCGGTTATTACCTTTTCTTTTTATTTGTTATGTCGTCAACTATATCGACCGTGCAAATATCGGCTACGCCAAGCTACAATTTACGCATGATTTAGGCTTCTCTGACGCGGTATATGGCTTGGGTGCCGGTCTCTTTTATATCAGTTACTTATTGTTCGAAGTACCGAGCAATTTGTATCTGCAAAAGATCGGAGCCCGCGCAACGCTTACCCGCATCATGATTATCTGGGGCATTGCTTCAGGAATGACGTGCCTGGTCACGACGCCAATGCAACTGTATGTAGCCCGTTTTATTCTCGGTGCTGCCGAAGCCGGCTTCTTTCGCGGTGTTGTCTTGTATCTCAGCTATTGGTTCCCGGCAGCACGTCGCGGACGCATCAGTTCGATCCTGTTAATGGCGGTCGCTACCGCGGGTTTGCTTGGCGGTCTGGTGTCGGGGTGGATCATGCAAGAGGCCGATGGGTTATTCGGTCTGCGTGGTTGGCAGGCATTGTTCATCATCGAAGCAATTCCAGCAGTATTGCTAGGTCTGAGCGTTTATTGGGTGCTCGACGATTCGCCGCAAAAAGCCAAATGGTTATCGCCAGCCGAACGGGAGCTAATACGTCAGGATCTGGAAAACGATCAGGCGGCCAAGAAGACGAACGGGCATTCCGGTTTGTTCAGCGCCCTGCGTGATAGTCGAGTCTATCTTTTGGCACTGGTTTACTGTGCGATTTGCGCAGGTTCCGGAGTGATCAGCATCTGGGGGCCGTCGATGATTCAAAGCGCGGGAGTTACTGATCTCAAACACGTCGGCCTGTTGATGATGCTTCCGTTCGCAACGGCGACCGTCGTAATGTATCTGGTTGCCCTGAACTCTGATCGCATGATGGAGCGTCGCTGGCATGTGATAGTGCCGTCGTTGGCAGCCGCGGCTGCATTTTTCGTGCTCAGCCTCCCTGATATTGGCGCGTCGTTAACCGTTGTGATGTTGTGCCTGGCAACGGCAGGCGTGTACTCGGCGTCTTCAGTTTTCTGGGCTATCCCGCCCACCTATCTTGGCAAGAATACGGCGGCTACCGGAATCGCCTTTATCAGCAGCGTCGGTGCGGGAGCCGCGGGGTTCGGTGCAGCCGCATTGCTGGGCTGGATAAAAACAGAAACGGGAAGCTTGAGTGTTGGCTTATCTTCAGTCGGCGTCCTGATCATTCTAGGATGTTGGCTTTTAATGGTTTGCATGCCTGCTCATTTACTTGGGCTAAAGCGTGCATAACACCTTTGGTGTTCGGCTATAGACACCTCTGCTTTTTCGTTTTGCCATTTAGCGCGACCAGTCCTAAACGGTGGCGTTGCAAAACGAATGCACACTTGCGGCATTTTTCGCAATCAAGACAATGGGGTTTCGATCGGAGGCAGAACGACACTCGTTGAGGGGCATTCGGAGGACGTCAAAATGTCGACTGCTCCGCTGGCTAGATGACCGCTTTTGGCCGATTTCTGGCCTTCACGACTGGAAACAATCGGCCCAACAGCCGTCATTCAATGACGTCTATGAAACCAATGAGGATTCAAAGAACATCTTCCGGAGCTAAGGCGCCGGTTTTTTTCAGACCTTTTTTAAGTACTTAGTAGAAACATATCCGTTTATCCAGTAGCCCTCAAGCTCGTAGGAGACTAAAAGCCAAGTTCGATCTTCTTTCCCCTGTACAACCACTATGGAATTCTTCGGCAGGGCTATAATAATCTCTGATTTCATTCCCGGATCTAAACGCAAATTAACATTCGAGCCTGTTATCAAACGAACATCTCCTGGCTTTCGCGAAAGTTTCGTTCGAATGAAATTACGTAATTCGTAAAAAGACTCTGTTTTCGGGGCGCGAGCATTCAGGTCAACAACTGACTCTCGAATTTGCTCCCAGTGGTCTAGTTGAATTGAGTGCAACAGTAAGTGTAAGACAAGTCGTATAAACCAAGTTGGAATGTATGAGAGATCTTGGGTCTTTGGCTGTGTGTCTTGAGTTTTAGATTTTTCGACACGGCCATCTCCCGTCACGGTGACAGAGACTGTTGCGTGACCTTCCGCGTCGATTCTGCGGGGTGGGGGTTCAGCCTCAGAACCACTCTCGCCGCTAAAGTCTGCACGCCGACTTTCTAGCTCTTCAAGTAGTGCGGCAACACTTGCTCCTGCAAGCGCTGAACCGACCTGAGAATACGAATTCTGGAATTGCTTCCCGAGTCGGGTGTTAGCTAACGCAGAGCGGGATTGCTCTATTAGCTTGCCGATTGGGCTGTCTTGCAGAACTGCACCGAACTGCTCGATGGCCTTGGCAATCTGAGGGTCCAACATCGACGATCGGAACTGCTCAATGGCCTTGGCAATCTGGGGGTCCAACATCGGCGATCGGAACTGCTCTACGGCCTTGGCAATCTGTGGGTCCAACATCGACGATCGGAACTGCCAATGGCCTAGGCAATCTGAGGGTCCAACATCGGCGATCGGAACTGCTCTATGGCCTTGGCAATCTGCGGGTCCAACATCGGCGATCGGAACTGCTCTATAGCCTTGGCAATCTGGGGGTCCAGCATCGGCCATCGGAATTGCTCTATGGCCTTGGCAATCTGAGGGTCCAACATCGGCGATCGAAACTGTTCTATGGCCCGTGCAATCCTGGGGTCCATCACCGGTAAGCGGATCTGATTGAAGCGCTTTCCGATCCTGGTGTTTTCACTTAGGGAACGGTCCGACTCTAAAGCTTTGTCTGTATCCTGAACGTGAGTTTGCTCCGAACCGCTATCGTCCTTTTCCACTCAGTTTCACTTTGTATGGTTGTGGTTGATCCCTTCAGGCTAACTTGAACAGAGATACAAATTCTACATCTAACTGAATCCAGTTCGAACTAGTCGGAAGTCCCACCGCCAATGGGTGTCGATTACTTTTCCCTCCCTCGGCGTCCCGCCGATTTCCCCCGATCGCGTATCACAATATTTTGATTGCTGCGGACCAATTCACAGAGGAAATCACTATGGCAGATTCAGATCTGCTCCTTTCCCAGTTTTCAAGATCAACGAAAATTAACTCGCCTTGGAAGCAGCCGGCCTTGTTATTTGGCTGCTAGAGAAGCAGTTCACAATACTTAGTACTGGCTGGGGCGACCTCATCCGCGAGAAATCACAGGGGTGACCCTTCATGTTTTACATTCTGGTGATTCCGTTTGACTGTCTGCTGAACGCTTACGCGTTGCACATCGCGTTCGGCCATGTCGGCTCTCGATTATAAGTTGGCGTAATACTGCGCATAATAAATAGAAAATTGACTAATCATAGCCACCAGACGAAAAATCACCCTCAGACCGGCGCCGCCAGAGCGCCCCGGATTTGCCGTTTCCCTCCTGCCAAAAAAATAACCAAAGGAGCCCGACCCCATGAAGCCTCAAGCTTCGAATCAGCCGCGTCGTGCGGCAGCCGCTGCCTTCATCGGCACCATGATCGAGTGGTACGACTTTTACA
>Ga0247827_10000307_pt1 | contig 23680 bp, 20 predicted proteins | sample 12C_Control_Day2_FD_194414 | JGI IMG/M metagenome (GOLD analysis project Ga0247827, IMG submission 194414) | Soil microbial communities from agricultural site in Penn Yan, New York, United States - 12C_Control_Day2 | ecosystem: Environmental > Terrestrial > Soil > Agricultural land | place... | reverse complement strand
CCGTCATGCCGTCTTTCCTCCCCAGGACCGGAGACGTGCGGCGTCTCGCGTATGATAGCGCTAACGTTGGCAGTTGACATGATTGTCACAGGTGCATCAAGTTGCGTCTGTAAAAATCAGGGCGTCGAACAACGATGTCACGGGAGCGAACTTCGGGTTCAGTCGGGTGCTCGCGACGTGCTGACGTCGGCGTCCTGGTCTTTTGCATTATCCTGAGCGAACTGCCGGCGCGGTCGTCCTGATCGCGCCGGGCTTTTCGTCCTAATCCTTGGCCTGACAGACCGGACGGACCTGCCCATGATCCCGCGCTTCCTGATTTCACGCTCCGGCGCCGTTTCCGTTCTGGCCCTGTCCATGGCCCTGTCGTCCGGGGCCTGTGCGGCTACGGCCCAGTCGCCGCGCGCCGCGCCCGTGAACCATGTGTCGGCCGAAGCGACGATCGTCACCGACGCCGCCCGCGCCCATCCCGGCCTGTGGCCTCGCGCCGCATCCCCCGCCGCCATGTCCGACGCCGCGACCGAGGCCTTCGTCACCGAGCTGATGAGCCGGATGACCCTGGAGGAGAAGGTCGGCCAAACCATTCAGGCGGACATCGCCTCGATCAAGCCGGCAGACCTGTTGCGCTATCCCCTCGGGTCGATCCTGGCCGGCGGCAATTCATCGCCAGGCGGCGACGAGCGGGCTTCGGCCCAGGCATGGGTGGAACTGGCCCAGGCTTTCCGTCGCGCCGCGGCCGAACGGCCGGGTGCGAAGATTCCGATGATCTACGGCATCGACGCCGTGCATGGTCACAACAACATCGTCGGCGCCACCATCTTCCCGCACAATATCGGCCTGGGCGCCGCGCGTGATCCTGATCTGATCCGCCGCATCGGTCAGGCGACCGCGCTGGAAGTCGCCGTCACCGGCGCCGACTGGACCTTCGGTCCGACCCTGGCCGTGCCGCGCGACGACCGCTGGGGCCGGGCCTATGAGGGCTATGCCGAGAATCCGGAGGTGGCCAAGAGCTACGCCGGGCCGATGACGCTGGGCCTGCAGGGCGTCCTGTCGGCCGATCATCCGCTGGCGGCGGGCCATATCGCCGGCTCGGCCAAGCACTTCCTGGCCGACGGCGGCACCACGGGCGGCAAGGACCAGGGCGACTTCGCCGGGACCGAGCGCGAGCTGATCGACATCCACCTGTCCGGCTATCCCCAGGCCATCGACGCCGGGGTCCTGTCGATCATGGCCAGCTTCTCCAGCTGGAACGGGGTCAAGCACAGCGGCAACGAGACCATTCTAAACGACGTGTTGCGCGGGCCGCTGGGCTTCGACGGCTTCGTGGTGTCGGACTGGAACGCCCACGGCCAGTTGCCGGGCTGTTCGAACGAGAGCTGCGCCCTGGCGATCAACGCCGGGATCGACATGTTGATGGCGCCTGACAGCTGGAAGCCGCTCTACGAAAACACCCTGGCCCAGGCGCGCTCGGGCGAGATCCCGATGGCGCGTCTGGATGAGGCGGTGCGTCGCATTCTGCGGGTCAAGGTCAAGACGGGCCTGTTCAACGACGCTCGTCCGGTCGAAGGGCGGCTGAACGAACTGGGCTCGCCCGCCCATCGCGCCCTGGCGCGCGAGGCGGTCCGCAAGTCGCTGGTCCTGCTGAAGAACGAAAACGCGGTCCTGCCGATCCGGGCCGGGGCGCGGGTTCTGGTCGCCGGTCAGGCTGATGACATCGGCCAGGCCTCGGGCGGCTGGACCCTGACCTGGCAGGGCACGGGCAACAGCAACGCCGACTTCCCCAACGGTCAGTCGATCTGGAGCGGCGTCGAAGAGGCGGTGAAGGCGGCGGGCGGTCAGGCCGTGCTCAGCGTGGACGGCGCCTTCGCCCAGAAGCCGGACGTGGCCATCGTCGTCTTCGGCGAGACCCCCTATGCCGAGTTCCAGGGCGATGTGGACACGCTGGACTTCCTGCCGACCGGGCCGCTGGAGACCTTGAAGCGGCTGAAGGCGGCGGGCGTGCCGACGGTCTCGGTCTTCCTGTCGGGCCGCCCGATGTGGACCAACCCCGAGATCAACGCCTCGGACGCCTTCGTCGCCGCCTGGCTGCCGGGCACCGAAGGCGCGGGGGTCGCCGACGTCCTGATCGGCGACGCGGCGGGCAGGGCGCGTCACGACTTCTCCGGCACGCTGTCCTTCAGCTGGCCCAGGAACGCGACGGGCGAACCGCTGAACGTGGGTCAGCCCGGCTATGACCCGCAGTTCGCCTATGACTACGGCCTGACCTATGCGCGACCGGGGCGCGTCGGCGCCCTGTCCGAGGCCAGCGGCGTGGCGGGATCGGCCAGCAGCCTTGATCGCTACTTTGTCGACGGGCGCTTCGTGGCGCCCTGGTCGCTGATGCTGCGCGATGACGGCGGCGAGTTCCGCCTGGGCGGCGAGAGCGTCGGCGCCAGTCCGCGCGGCGGCGTCAGCGTCCGTTCGACGGACGGCGCGGGGCAGGAATCGGCCCGGGCCCTGACCTTCGGCGGCGCGGGCGGACATGCCGTCATTTCGGCCAGTCCGGTCGACCTGACGCGACAGTCGAACGGCGAGATGGCGATCGCCTTCCGCTACCGCATCGACAGCCGTCCGCACGCCCCGGTCCTGTTGACGCTCGGCGCCGGGCGCGTGGACGTCACCGCCATCTTCAACGCCGCGCCGCTGGGTGAGTGGCGCACATTGAAGGTCCGGCTGTCCTGTCTGGCCGAACACGGGGCCGATGTCGCCGCCGTCGATCAGCCCTGGGGCCTGCGAACTTCGTCGGCGTTCGGCGTGACGGTCGAGGATATTCGCCTCGGCTCCAATGAAGGCGACACGGTGTGTCCGGCGCCGTGACCGCCCTGATCGGCGTCGACTGGGGCACCACTCGGCTGCGGGTGATGAGGATTGACGCCGAGGGGCGCGTGCAGGATCGCCGCGTCGATCCGCGCGGGGCCGGAGCACTGACGAGCGCGGACTTCCCGCAGGTCCTGGCCGAGGTCGCCGGTGACTGGCTGGAGGCCGCGCCCGTCTTGATTTGCGGCATGGCCGGGGCGCGGCACGGTTGGACGGATGCGGGGTATCGGCCCTGTCCCGTCCGGATCGAGGATCTGGCGGGGCATCTCGCATGGCCGGAGGTCGGTCGACGGGTCGGCATCGTGCCGGGCGTGGCCCTGCGCCTGCCGGAACTCGACGATGTCATGCGGGGCGAGGAGACCCAGGCCCTGGGCCTGTTCGGCGCGGGGCAGGGTGGCCTGCTGATCGCGCCCGGCACCCACAGCAAGTGGATCGAGGTCCGCGACGGCGCCATTGCGTCGTTCCGCACCTTCCTGACCGGCGAGTTGTTCGCCGCCGTGCGCTCCGCCACTCTGCTGGGGCGCGGCATGGGCGATCCTGGGCTGGGCGAGGCCGCTTTCGATCAGGGCGTGGTTCAGGCCCTGTCCGATCCGGCGGTGACCGCCAACCTGTTTTCGGTTCGTGTTCGCCATCTGTCCGGCGCCTTGGGCGTCGAGGCCCTGGCCGACTACCTGTCGGGGCTTCTGATCGGCGCCGAGGTCGCCGCCGGACGCGACCGCAGGGATCGGACCGTCATGGTTGTCGGCGCGGATCAGCTGGCGGAACGCTATCGCCGCGCCCTGAGGCTGGCGGGCTTCACCCATATTGGTCTGGCGTCGGCGGAAGTCGCGACGGCGGCGGGTCTTCATCGCATCTGGAAGGCGATCCCATGAGCACAGCCATTGCCGCGGCCCTTTCGGCCATGCCCCTGGTCGCCATCCTTCGCGGCCTGACGCCTGACGAGGCGGTGGAGGTCGGCGAGGCCTTGGTCGGCGCCGGCTTCACCTGTCTGGAGGTGCCGCTCAACTCGCCCGACCCCCTGGTCAGTATTCGCCGGATGCGCGACGCCCTGGAGGGGCGCGTCTTCGTCGGGGCGGGGACGGTTCTGAACGTGGAGGCGGTGAAGGCGGTCGCCGACGCCGGCGGGCAACTGGTCATCTCTCCCAACACCAACGCCGAGGTGATCGGCGCGACCAAGACCGCGGGGCTCTTCTCCATGCCCGGCTTCTTCACCCCGAGCGAAGCCTTCACCGCACTCGACGCCGGTGCGGACGTGCTCAAGCTCTTTCCGGCGGAGCTGGCGGGCCCGGCGGGCCTGCGCGCGGTTCGGGCGGTCCTGCCGTCGACGGCCGCCGTCTATGCCGTCGGCGGGGTCGAGCCGGGCAATGTCCGGACCTGGCTGGACGCCGGCGCCGCTGGATTCGGCATCGGTTCGGCCCTGTTCAAGCCGGGGCGGACAGCGCTTGAGGTCGCAGAGGCGGCGCAAGCCTTCGTCGCGGCGATCCGATCATAACAGACAGGTATGGAGGGAGGGATGCTGTCGAGTTCTGGCTGGAGCAAGGCGGTTTTGAGCGTGCTGGGCGGCGCGATCATTCTGGCGGGGGCGGTTGGTCCGGCCGTGGCCGAGGACCCTCGCAACATCGTTATAGGTGCTACCGGCCCGACGAAACCGCGGGACCGGATGGCGACCTTCTCGGTCGGTTCCGACTATCCGGGCACCCTGATCCGTGACGACAGTCTGGCGCAACTGCGGCTGGCGCGGGCCGAGCTCGGTTTTCGATACATCCGCTTCCACGACATCTTCCACGATGATCTGGGGACCTATCGGGAGGTGAACGGCCGACCCGTCTATGACTGGAGCCGGATCGACTATCTCTATGATCAGCTGCTGGACATGGGGCTGAAGCCCTTCATCGAACTGGGCTTCACGCCCGACGCGATGAAGACCTCGGACCAGACCCTTTTCTACTGGAAGGGCAACACCTCGCACCCGGAACCGGAGAAGTGGACGGCGCTGGTCGACGCCTTCACCCGCCACCTGATCGCGCGCTACGGGATCGAGGAGGTGCGGACCTGGTATTTCGAGTTCTGGAACGAGCCGAACCTCGACGGCTTCTGGGAAGGGGCGGATCAGGCAGCCTATTTCAACCACTATGCCCGCACGGTTCGCGCGATCAAGGCGATCGACCCCGCCTTGCGGGTGGGCGGTCCCGCCACCGCCGGCGCCGCCTGGGTTCCCGAGTTCCTGACCTATGCGGATCGGCATGACCTGGCGGTCGATTTCGTCACCACCCACACCTATGGCGTCGAGGGCGGCTTCCTGGACGAGAAGGGCGAGGGCGACAACAGGCTGTCGCGCGATCCAGACGCTGTGATCGCCGACGTGCGCAAGGTGCGCGGCCAGATCGAGGCGTCATCGCGACCGGGTCTGCCGTTGTTCTTCACCGAGTGGAGCTCCAGCTACAATCCACGCGATCCGATCCACGACGACTATCTGGGCGCGGCCTATATCCTGACCAAGCTGCGCCAGAGCGAAGGCCTGGCCCAGGGGATGAGCTATTGGGCATATTCGGATCTGTTCGAGGAACCGGGGCCGCAGACGCGACCGTTCGACGGCGGCTTCGGCCTGATGACCCCCCAAGGTATCCGCAAGTCGGCCTGGTTCGCCTTCAAGTATCTGAACGCCCTGGGTGATCGCGAACTCGACACGGGCGACGCCCAGAGCATGGCGACGCTGAAACAGGATGCGATCCAGGTGCTGGCCTGGACCTGGGTCTTGCCCGAGCAGTCCGTCAGCAACCGGCCCTTCTTCCGCCAGGTGCGGCCGGCGGCGGAGGCGGCGCCGCTGCATGTTTCGATGACGGGGCTATCGCCGGGCCGCCATGTCGTCAGCATTCGCCGAACCGGCTTCAGGTCCAATGACGCCTACACGGCCTATCTGGAGATGGGGCGGCCGGACAGTCTCACGCCTGAACAGATCGAGGCGTTGCAGGCCCTGTCCGCCGACACGCCCTTGTTGCAGGCGATCGAAGCGGATGCGGAGGGGCGCGCGTCGCTGGTGGTGTCGATGCGCGAGCAGGACGTGGTGCTGATCGAGGTGGACGTCCGGTCCTCGTCGGTTGAATCTCGTCAGGGAGCGGTGCGATGAGTCTGGGCCGGCGCAGTCTGTTCAAGGGCGCTTTCGCGGGCGCCGTGGCGTCTGGTCTCGGGCCGGCGACGCCGGCTCAATCCGGCAGCCCTTCCGTCCTCCGCTGGGGGCGGGGCGTCGAAGGGCGGCGCATCGCCGATCTGGGCGACGGCTTCTTCCAGAACCCGATCGTCGCGGGGGATCATCCCGACCCCACCATCCTGAAGGATGGCGACGACTACTACATGACCTTCTCGTCCTTTCTGTCCTATCCGGGACTGGTGATCTGGCATTCGACGGATCTGGTGAACTGGACGCCGATCGGTCCGGCCTTGCACAGGCATCTGGGCGTGATCTGGGCTGTCGACCTGGTCAAGCATGACGGCCGCTACTTCATCTATATTCCCGCTGATCCTGCGAACGAGGGGTGGAGCATCTTCGCCATCTGGGCCGACGACATTCGCGGCCCCTGGAGCGATGCTGTCGACCTGGGCATCAAGGGCTGCATTGATCCGGGTCATGTCGTGGGCGAGGACGGGCGGCGCTATCTGTTCACCAACGGCATCCGCAAGATCCGGCTGACCGACGATGGCCTCGCCACCGATGGAGAGCTTGAGCAGGCCTATGCGCCGTGGCGTTATCCTGACGATTGGGTGGTGGAGAATTTCGCGCCGGAAGGGCCCAAGCTGCTGCGCCGCGGCGACTGGTTCTATCTGGTCACGGCGGTGGGCGGCACGGCGGGGCCTGCGACTGGGCACATGGTGATCGCGGCGCGGTCGCGTTCGGTCCACGGTCCATGGGAGCATTGTCCGCACAATCCCCTGGTGCGCACGGTTGATCCATCCGAGCCATGGTGGTCACGGGGGCATGCCTCCCTGGTCGAAGGGCCGGGCGGCGACTGGTGGATGGTCTATCACGGCTATGAAAACGGCCGACGAACCCTGGGGCGCCAGACGCTTCTGGAACCGATCACCTGGACGTCCGACGGCTGGTTTCAGGCTATGGGCGGCGACCTGTCTCGTCCGCTGCGCAAGCCCCGCGGCGGCCGCGCCAGCCCTGCTGCGCCGGCGCTGAGCGATGACTTCTCGACGGATCGCATGGGCGTGCAATGGGCCTTCCACGCCGCAACGGCCGACGCCGGTGATCGCGCCGCCTATGAGGCTGACGGTCTCTGTCTGCAGGGGCAGGGTGCGTCTCCCGCAGACTCTCCGCCGCTGGTCTGCATCGTGGGGGACCCTGTCTATGAGGCGGAGCTGTCCATTGAGCTGCGCGGCGACGCGGAGGCGGGCCTGCTGCTGTTCTATAATCACAAGGCCTTCGTCGGCGTCGGCTTTACACCGGAAACCCTGAAGACCTTCCAGTTTTCCGAAGAGCTGCAATGGATGCGGACGCCGCATGAGGCGCGCCGGATAAGGTTCAAGATCGCGAACGTCGACAATGTCGTGACCTGGTTCCACTCCTACGACGAGGGTGCGACCTGGACCCGCAACGAGATGCGGATGGAGGTCTCGGGCCTTCACCACAACGTTTTCGGGGGCTTTCTCAGCCTGCGTGTCGGCGCCTATGTCGCTGGCGCGGGCGAGGCGATCCTGCGGGATTTCCGTTATCGCGCGGGCGCTGAACAACCGTCGATGTCGTCCTTATCGGCCTGAAAAGACGCCGAAGGGGGCTGATGCGTGGCCGCGCGCCGGCGCCGCAGAAGCGGCTTGCCATCCATTATGAACAGTGTTTAATTTGCTGCGTGTCCGGCGCGCCCGAGCGATCCTGGCGGTCGATCCATGTCTCTTCTGACTGCGGAGTGAACCTCGCATGCAAGCTTCAAGAACGATCATCACGCTGTGTTTGTCGGCCGCCGTTTTGGCCTCCATCGTCGCGCCGGCTTCGGCACAGTCGCTGATCGAGATCAAGGACGTGGATCGTGACGCGGTTCCGGCCGGAACGCCCGCCGCCTTCGCCGTCGCCTTCCCGGACGCCCGGCGCAACGAGGCGACGCGGGACATTGGCGAGGACTCTTACAGCTTCGTGCCGCTGGCCTTCATCCCGCTGTCCGACACGCGGGTCGCCCTGGTCAGCACCGGCGCCAATGCGTGCACGGGGCAGGCCTGCACCGGTCTGAACGCCGTCCACTATCTGTCCCATGACGCGGGGGAGCCGCGTCATCCCTATAGCCTGCAGGGTGAATGGCTGGATGTCGGCGCGGTCGGGGTGGTGGGCAATCCTGCCTTGCAGTGGGGCTGGACCAGGGCGATCGCCGACAATCCGGTCCTCTTCACCGAAGCCGGTGGCGTCTGGCAGGGACGGGCCTGCGGCTATGCGGTCCTGACCGAGCTGACTCCGTCCGGCCCGAGGGACATCGCCCGCATCCAGACCTCCTTCTCCGACGCCAGCAGCGATGACGGCGATCCGGGCGTCGAGGGCGTGATCACCTCGGCCGACAAGGGCCGCAGCTTCACGGTGTCCTACAGCGGGTCCGCGCGTTTCGATGAAACCTACAAACGCGGCGCCGACGGCCAATACCGGCTGGAGGGACCCAGCCGGGTGACGGCCTGCTGAACCCGCATCGTCGAACACCAAGGAGATTTCCATGCGTATATTGATGACCGTTCTGGCCACCGTTGTTTCGCTGACGGCCACCGGAGCTCTCGCCGCAGACGCCTGCACCTCGCTGGACAAGGGCGACCTGATGATCGGCCAGACGATTTCCCTGGCGCGGCAGCAGCAGCTGATGGCGGATGCGCCGGTCGGGACCCTGCATTGCGGCCGCACCGGCTGCACGGCCCTGGCCGAGGACGGGGTGAGCTACAGCTGGCGCCGCGACGGCCGCATCGTCGGCAAGAAGATCGAGCTGTCCGATCCGTCGGATCTGCCGGGATGGCGCGGTCAGATCGATCAGGGGCTGGCGGACCGTCTGGGGCAGGCGACCTGCACTGTCTTCACAGCTCATGAGGAGGAGCTCGACGGCGGCTACTCCCTGAAGAGCGCGCCGCTGTCGACGGCGCAGGGCCAGACCGTCGTCGCCACCCTCTTCGGGCGCGGCGAGGGCGATGATCCGTTGACCATCGAGATGCGCGCCGTCGAGCCCTGATCTTCGCCGAAATCCGCCTGTGTCGGGGCGGATCGGCGTCTCTTAATGTCGAAGGAATTGGGATGATCCGTAAAACCGCCTGCGCCGCTATCGGCGCCTTTACGCTGGCTGCGTCGCTCGCCGCCTGCTCACAGGCCGAAGAGGCCGGGCGCGCCGAGGCGGCCCCGGCTGCGGCGAACGCATCGGCCGTGGCCCCTGCGCCGGCCAAGGACGCCGAGGCGCCGCCCCTGTCGGCCTATGTCGGCAAGCATCCGACCGAGCCGGTCCAGGGCGTCACCTTCTTCCAGCATCCGGCCGTTCGCGCCGCGATCGTGGCGTCGGGCGCGGACCGCGACATCCAGAAGGCCATTGTCTTCGACGACAATGTCGTCGGCGTGGTGACGGAGACGCGCGGGCGCTTGCTGCTGCACGGCTATGATCCGGCGGGCGCGGGCTCAACCAACTGGGCCATCCTGATGATCCCGGACGGCAGCAAGGCGGCGGTCTGCTATTCCACGGGCATCGTCGGCTATGAGAAGGGCGCCGACTGGTATTTCGAGGGCGATCTGGCCTTCACCCTCTATACGCCCTGTCCCGCCGAGGAAGGTGACATGGAGACCCTGAGCAACTGGCCGATCGGCCCGATTCCGGGCTGACGCCCGGCGGTGGAGACTTACCAGATGGGGGTGCGTTCCCTTTTCGGCGGACTGATCGCGGCCCTGGCTGTGGGCACGGCCCCTGTCGCGGTCGCCCAGACCAGTCCAGGCGGCGATGAGGCGAGCGCGAGGGCCCTGATGAGGGAGTGGGTGAGCGCCAGTCCCGAGCATGCCAAGCTGCAGTTCGATCTGGTCAAGGCGCAGGCGGGTCTGGCGGTTCGCATCGAGCGGCTGGTCGTGATCGGCGCGCGGTGCGATCTGCTGACCGAGGAGGATGGGCGACTGATCATCGCCAACGCCCGCGCCGAAATGGAATTCGACCAGTCCGTTCTGCCTGAGGCGCAACAGAGGGCGTTTGCTCTCTATCATGAAGGTCTGCGACAGGGCGCGCTCGTGGCCGCCGATCCGGGCCTGCCTCGACCGGACGAGTGCGAGGAATTCGCCAGGCCGGGCGGCACGCTGATCAAGCTGCTGACCTGGACGGGGCGACGCCAATTCATCAGCCCCGGCGTTGTCGCCAGTCCCAGAACCATCCCCTGAGGTGGTGGCGCGCGCGACGCCGCGGGCGCGTGTCGGCTATGATTGTCGGCGATGTCGTGTTTTATTGATCGATGTCTAATTTCTTGTGGCCCTTGATGGAGGTTCGCGTGCCGGGGCGTCTGCGGACGAAGAAGGCGAACTGGGTCGCGGCCGTGCTGCTGGCGGCGGGGCTGGCCGGGTGCAGCGGCGTCGGGCAGTCCGTCTGGGACATGGCGAGGGGCCATGTCGGGGCCGAGGCGACCCTTCTCGAGACCCCGCTGCTGTCCGATGAGGCGCGCGCCCGAGGAGCCATGCTGTTCGCCTTTGGCGACTATGGCGGGCTCGACAGCGACGCCATGCGGACCGTGGCCGTGCCGTGGAAGCTGACCTCGGCGGCCCTGGTCATGGCCCAGGCGCCGGAGGATGTTTCGCAGGCCTCGTTGCGACGCATCCTGGCCAACTACGGTTTCCTGTATCCAGCCGAAATCGTCAATTGGCCTGAAGGGGCGGGCGCGCCGCCGAAACCCGAGGCGGTGCTGGGCGTGACCCTGGGCGTGGGGCGACGCAGCCTGCCGCCCATTGAGCTGCAGATCGGCAATATCGGTTGTGCGGCCTGTCATGCGGCGCCGACCTATGGGGCGGACGGGCTTCCGGCGCCGGATCGGGTCTGGCTGGGCGCGCCCAATCCGTCGCTGGATCTGGAGGCCTATACCCAGGGGCTGTATGCGGCGCTGCAAGGCGGGGTGGCCGAGCCTGAACGCCTGATGGCGACCGTGCGTCGGCTGTATCCGGACATGAGCGAACGGGAGATCGCGACGCTGCGGTCCTTCGTCATGCCGCGCGTGCGCGAGCGGATGACGGCCATCGCGGCGACCGGGCAGGGGGTGCTGCCCTTCTCCAACGGCCTGCCGGGTGCGACCAACGGGGTGGCGGCGCTGAAGCTGCAGCACGGCCTGTTGGCGGATGATCCGGACGCCATGGCGCGCGAGACGGGCTTCACCTCCATCCCGCATCTGGCTGATCGGGCCTGGCGCAGCGCCCTGCTGTGGGACGGCGCCTATGCACCTCCGGGGCAGGAAAGGTTCCGGGTCATGCAGGAGGCGGACCTGACCGACGCCCACCGCGATCAACTGGCCGCCATCACCGCCTATTTCACCGTGCCCAGCATGGGCGTGTCGGGGGCGCAGGCGCGGCGGCATGTCCCCGAGGTGAGGACGGCGTGGACCTATCTGCAGACGGTGCGTCCCCAGCCCTTCCCAGGGCGGATCGACCCGGCGCGCGCCGTGGCGGGACGGGAGGTTTTCCAACGCAACTGCGCCGCGTGTCACGGGACCTATGCCGAGACGGCCGAGGGGCCGCGACTGATCCGCTTCCCCAACTGGGCGGGCCTGGTCGGCACGGACCGGACGCGAGCGGATGCGATCACCGAGACCCTGACCGCGCGGGTCAACGCCTCGCCGATGAGGGGGGCGATCTCGGCGGTTCATACCGGCGTCTATGCCGCGCCGCCCTTGAGCGGCCTGTGGCAAAGCGCGCCCTATCTGCACAACGGATCGGTCCCGAGCCTGGCCGCCCTGCTGGGGCTGGAGGAGCGCCCGGCGCAGTTCCGCGTCGGCGGCCACGCCATGGATCTGGAGCGAGTAGGGATCGCCTATCCGGACGGTCATCAGCCCTATGCGGGCTCCGTCTGGGTGGACACCCGCAAGCCGGGGCTGGGTCGCGGCGGCCACGACGCCCCGTTCGCCGGTCTCAGCCGTGAAGACCGTCTGGCCCTGCTGGAATACCTGAAGCGGCTGTGATCAGACGATGAGGTCGCCGACCGCGCGCCGCGCGGGCGGGGGCAGGGCGTTGTCGACGACCCGCCCGATGCGGAAGGCGGTGATCAGGCGGGCGCCGGGGGGCTGTCCGAACCGCGCCGCCAGAGCCGAGGCCGCCGCCTCGTCGTCGGCCAGAACCGTCATCGGGGCGGCCGACAGGCTCAGTCGCGTCATCTCCAGCCAGACGCGATGCCAGCGACGCCCGGTCTCGAATGGCGGTTCGTCGGCCGGGCGATGGAACAGGGCGACGGCGGCGCTGGAGTTGACCACGGCGGCTTCGCCCGTCAGGACCCCGACGAGACCCAGCCGATCAAGAAACTCGAAAACGCCTGGCTTCAGCACGATCCCGGCGCCCAGGGCTTCAAGGCCGGACATCTCCATGGCTCGCGCGTTCAGACCATCGACAGACCAACGCGGGTCGCGCGGCGACAACCGCATCCAGGCCAGCAGCTCGGCGCGGAACCCGCCGTGGCGAAAGGCCCTCAGACCGGCCTGATCATTGAGGCGCGCGACATGGTCGATGTCGTCGCGGTCGCGCAGAACGGTCAGGTCGGGCGCGGCCTGGACCAGGGCGTCCAGAGCCGTTCCGGCGCGATCGGACGTGAACTTGCCGCGATAGGTGCGACGCCGGGTCAGGAAGGGAGCGAGCGGGTCCGGCGCCGCTGTCCGGGTCATGGTCAGGCGGGCGATCTCGCGGTCTGCGGGGGCTGTCAGCGCCAGGGTCAGTCCGCGCAGACTGGCGGCGAGGATGAAGCCCTCGACCGCAGCGCCGTGGCTGGCGGCGACGTCGCGGCCGCTGGGGTCGCCGACCGGCAGGGTGCGGCCCGGCGCCTGTATCGCCGCGACCGTGGCGTCGTCGATCCGGCGCCACTGCGTGGGCTGGATGTTATGGACATTGGGCGACAGGGCGGCGTCCGCGACGATGGCGGCGAAGGTTTCGGGGCTCATGCCGCCGCTCCGTCCAGCACCTTGCGGAACAGGTGGGTGCGATGCAGGCGTTCGCCGCCGATGCGCTCGAACTGACGCAGGCTGGCGCCATTGACGTCGGCGATCCAGGTGCCGCCGCACTCGCGATAGCCGCGCTTCTGCAGGGCGCCGATGACGCGCCACAGCATGGCGGGGTTGACGCCCTGGCCTTGAGCCTCGGGCATGACCGAATAGAGGATCAGCACCGCCCGACGCGGTCGGAACTGCATCTTCAGCCAGGCCCACAGGGCGCGCGGGCCGTAGACGGCGCCCGCGTCGCGCACGAAGGGGTTCAGATCCGGAATGCAGATGACCACCCCCATCGGCCGCCCCTTGTAGTGGATGACCGACGACAGGGCCGGGTCCAGAACCCACATCATCTCGCCGGCCTGGAACTGGAACTCCTCGGCGGTCAGGGGGACGAACATGGGGTTGGCGTCAAAGCCGCCGTTCAGACACAGGCGCGCCTCTTCCATCCGCGGCTTGAAGCGACGCCGGTCGATGGGGGCGAAGGTCCAGTCGTCGGACGCCAGAATGGCGCGCGCGCCGGGCGTCAGCAGCCGCTCGCGATCCACTTCGCCGGGCCGAAAGCGGAAGGTCGACATGGGAAACTCGGCGGCATAGCCCATGGCCTCCAGCCGAGCGGCCAGATAGGGCGGCGACCAGACCATGTCGGTGAAGGGGGCGTGCTCGAACCCCTCGGTCACCAGGCCGATCTGCTGCATGGCGGTCAGGTTGAACGGGCCGGCGATCTCGGTGTCGCCATGGCGGCGGGCGAAGTCCTCGACGCCGTCGAACAGCAGGCGCAGGGCCTCGGGGTCGTCGGCGGCGTCCAGGAAGCCGAAATAGCTGCGCGACAGGCCGTGGCGTTCGTTCGACGCCGGGTGCCGATGCGCCGTGACCCTCGCGACCGGCTTTCCGTCGCGCAACACGACCAGGGCCTCGAGGTCGCCGCCGTCTCTCAAAAGCGGATTTTTGAGCGGGTCCAGATAGCGTTGCAGGTCCGACCGCATCGGCGAGACATAGGGCGTGTCCTTCGGATAGACGACGAAGGGCGTGCGGAAGAAGGCGTCGAAATCGCCTCGGACCAGGGTCAGGCTCATGCGCGGTCTCCGGCGTGGCGGGCGGCGACCAGGGCCGCCATCTTCTGGAACAGGGCCATGGCGCGCTCGTCCTCTTCGGCGCGGGTCGAACCGCCCAGGGCGATCAGGGCGATGCGCAAGGGAGCGACGCTGATCAGGACGGCGTGGGTCGAGGCGTGGCGTCGCAGCAGATCGCGCAACTGTTCATGGGCGTCGCGTTCCGTTCCAGAGGCGGCGTGGCCCAGACGGGTCAGGTCCATCACCACGTCATCCGCGAAGGCGACGCGCAGCAGGGCGGGGTCATAGGCGGACAGGTCCGCGCCCTCGGCCAGCACCAGGCCCTGCAGGGGCGCGGCGCGTGACGCCGTGTCGATGAAGCGCCCCAGGTCGTCCGTGTCCGCCGTCGCCAGGGTCTGCTCGAACAGGCGGCGCTGCTGGTCGCCGCCGCCGGATTGCAGGCGCAGCAGGACGGACAGGGCCAGCAGGGCCGAGACGATGACGGCCAGCACGCCCTCGGCCTCCAGCAGGGAGCCGGGCGGACGAAGGCTGAGAAGGGCGCCGGCGAGCAGGACGGATGTGGCGGCGGCCAGGGCCAGCTCCTTGAGGGCGTCGATCCAGCGCCGCGGGGCGCTGGCTCCGGCGGCGGCGGCATAGGCCAGGCCCAGCATGCCGAGGGCGCTGAGGCCGAAGGGGGAGATCAGGCCGAAGTCCGTCAGCGCCAGCAGGCCCGTCGCCATCAGGGCGCGGCCGTAGGAATCCAGCGCCGCGTTCTCCATCGGGGCCAGGCTGGAGCGGTCGCGGAACAGGATCAGGCCCAACACCAGGGCCAGGGCCAGAGGCACATAGAGGGCCAGGTTGAAGGCGCGCTCCAGTCCCGATCCGGCCAGGACGGCCGCGATCACGCCCAGCACGGTCCCGCCCGCGACGACCAGCTTGATCGGCAGGGGCGCATGACGCCGCAGCAGGTTCTCGGCCAGCAGCAGCGCGCCCAGCGGCAGGGCGCAGGCCAGGATCAGGCTGGCCAGGCCGAAGCTCTCGACGCCGGTCGCCCTGGTCAGTGCGCGGCAGGCGTAGAACAGTCCCGCCAGGCCGAAGACCAGCATCAGCACGTTCTGGACCGTGGTGCGGCCTTTGCGGCTGGCCAGCACCAGGGCCACGGCCAGCGCCCCCAGGGCGCCGAAGCCGTCGACCAGCATCTGGATGTCGGCGGCGACGGTCATGCCAGCAGACGCTGCATCATCCGGCGCACCAGCCAGCCCTTGGCCCAGGCGAGGGGGCCGGGCAGGGGGCGCTCGACCCGCGCCTCACGGACGTTGAGGAACCAGCCGCGACAGTCGGTGCGCGTGCGCCGTCCCATGATCAGGGACAGGGCTTCGCCCGCCATCAGGGCCCCGGCGGTGACCACCATCGGGGCGAAGCTCATGCGCTTGCGCTTGCCCGCCGCCATGTCGGCGGCGGCCTGCAGGTCGACATGGGCGTGGGACGAGGAATGGGTCAGCACCCATTCGATCTCCTTCAGGAAGGCGTCGCCAGCCTGTTCCGGCGTGATCTCGCGCCACGGCGTGCCGCGCGTGGGATAGCCGAGCCGGTCTTCGGGACGGGGATCGTCCGGCCGCACCAGGATGACCGAGGGCAGGGGCGAGGCGTAGGCGTCGATGACGCTGGCGCCGCAGCGCCGGGCCACGCGATACAGCTCGACCGTCGCCGCCACGTCGTCGCAGCCGTTGACGATGACCGGATAGTCGCGCGCCAGCGTCTCCAGCTGATCGGTCCATTCGGCGCCCAGAACCGTCAGTTGCAGGTCCGGATTGATCTTCAGCAGGGCCTCGGCCGTGACCTCGGCCTTGGGACGGTCCACCGTGTCGGTGAAGGCGAAGACCTGACGGTTCAGGTTGGAGACCTCGAACGTGTCCAGATCGGCGATGGCGATGCGGCTGACCCCGGCGCGGACCAGCATCTGCACGCAGGCCCCGCCCATGCCGCCGACCCCGGCGACGAAGACGGCGCTGTTCTTCAGGCGCGCCTGTTCCTGTTCGCTGACGAAGCCCAGGTTGCGGGTGGTCATTTCGGCATAGAAATCGTCGGTCATCGGGCCTCTTTCCAGGGTCTGAGGACGCCCCAGGGGCGGCTGGCCGAAAGCCAGTAGATCAGGGGCAGAACCGCCATCCGCGCCGCCATGATGACGACCACACCGCCCAGCCCCATGGCGGTCGTCGGCGGCGCGACCTTGCGCAGGTAGCGCCCGGCGGCGGCCATATCGATGCGGGCGATCTGGATCAGGTCGTCGCCTCGGCCATAGTCCAGCTGATCGCGGCAGAAGGCGTTGTAGGCCTCCACGCGGTGCGGCGCGGCTTGCGCGAAGGTCTTTTTCAGGGCGTCTGAGCCGCCGGTATAGGCGTCGGTGATGACGAAGCGCGCCTCGTCGAAACCTGCCTCGGGCCCGACGCCGAAGGCCGCCCTGTGCCGGGCCATGATCTGACGCGCCAGGGTCAGATGGTCGAAGCTGCGGCGGGCGCCCGCGCGCGGCGAGGGGAAGACATCGGAAAAGGTTTCGGCCACCATGCCGACCACGGCGGGCACCTGACTGACGTTGGAAATCCACAAGGGGCGACCCTGTCCGGCCAGGAACATCAGGACGCAGGTCAGGCCGTAGAGGGTCGCCGACATGCCGCGTCCCCGGAACGAAGGATCGACCATGACCAGTCCCAGATGCATGACCTGGGTCGCGCGGCCTTCCAGTTCGACCTCCAGCAGCGACAGGACGTTGAAGGCGACGGGACGGGCGGCCGCGCCCTTGCCCTGATAGACCACGGTCACGACGCAGTTCTTCAGGCGCTCGGCGTCGCCCCCCAGCACGCCATAGGCCAAGGCGGCCTGATCAAGCGTCGTCGCGGCGACCTTTCGCAGCTCCGCCGTCAGCGTCTCGACCTCCGGCGTCGACAGAGCCAGGCCAGGGCGCTCGACGATGTGCGTCGTCAGATCCCGACCCGAGCGCCAATGAAGATTGATCATGAACCCGTCATTCGAGGGACGACCCGCGCGCGTCCGCCGAGCATACTGGAGAGGGCGCTCCGGGGCGCGTCAAGGCGAAGGAGCATAGCTTGAAATGAACGTCGATCAATAAGATGGGAAAACAGATGTTTCTTCAGCTTTCCCAAAGCGGGATTCTGCTATGCACAGGCTATGGGCAGACGTTCGGATCACACGCGGCAAGAGCTGGAGCACCTGTTTGTGGTCGAGGGCCACAAGCACATGGCGGAGGTCGGCTTCGCGCGCTTTTCCGCGAGGGAGGTGGCCAAGCGGATCGGCTACTCGATCGGCACCCTCTACAATGTCTTCGGCACCTTGGATCAGTTGCTGATCGCCATCAACACGCGAACCTTCCAGCTGTGGGCCGAGAATGTCCGGCAGGCGCTGGAGCAGAGCGGGCCGGATCGAATCCGCTGTCTGGTCGAGGCCTATTTCGGCTTCGCGCGCGCCAATCCTCACAGTTGGACGGCGATCTATGATCATCACCTGCCGGCGGATCTGGTCCTGTCCGACGAACAGAACCTGATGCGGGGCGGGCTGACCCAGATCATCGTGGACGAGGTGGCCGCCGTCCTACCGCCCAGAGCGCAGGCCGACGCGCCGCGTCTGGCGCGTTCGCTGATCGCGGTGGTTCACGGGCACTGCGTCTATGATCTGAACGGCAGCTTCGCCCTGATGGGCATTGAGCATCCGATGGAGCTGGCGCTGGAACGGGTTCGCGAAAGCCTGACCCATGCCGGGGCGTCCCTGACGTCGGCCTAGCACCGCCGTCATCCTCGCGAGTCGGCCTGTGCGATGGCGACGTAGCGCCAGGGGCCGCGTGTATTCGCGTCAAAAGGCCAGCAGGTGCTCAGAACCAGGGTCGGGGCGACGGCGTGGGGAGCGACGGCGAATCGGTCATTGCGGACGACATAGCCGCCCTGGATGCGAAATGAGGCGCGCGCGCCGTCGACGGTTTCGACGATCACCACATCGCCCGGTCGGACATCCCGCATGAAGCGGAAGTGGGTGTCGCGATGGGCGGCGACGACGGCGGTCCCGTTTCGGCCAAGGGGGGCGCTGCCGGGGACCAGGGTCGGTCCAAAGGCCAGAGCCTCGCCCGAACCGCCGGACAGGACGATCTCGGACACCTTCAATCGCGGCACGCTGATGCGAGCGACCGGGACGGTGTCGGCCCAGGGCCAGGCCTTGACCGGGGCGCCGATCGACCGCGAGGCCGTGAACGCCCGATCCAGAAGCACCTGGGCCAGGAGCGCCTTGGCGGGAATGACGGCGCCATGACCGGCCAGGCACAGGCCCGTGACGGAAAGGGCCATGAAGCCGGCAGTCGGGAGGGCGCGCCAGCGGCGCCCTCCCTTGGCGGCGGAGGGAAGGGGCGGTTTCACGACCGCGCCCGCCGACGGCGCAGGACCGTCAGCCCCAGTCCGCCGATCAGCGCCAGCCCTAGTCCGGTCCACACGGACACCGTCCATGCGGTCGCCGTTTGCGGCAGGTCGAAGGGGACGGCGGGATCGGCGGTCGCGGTTTCGCTCGACCCATCGCCGTCCGGGGCGGGGGCGCCGAATATGCGGTCGAAATCCCAGCCCGCCGGCAGGTTCAGAGGCAGTTCCTCCTCTGTCAGGCGCGCGCCCTGGGGCCGGGAGGGCGTCCGGTCGACGGCGACCAGACTGGTCTCCCGGGTCACGATCGAGAAGTCGAGACCCAGTTGGGCGATGGTCTGGGCGGCCTCCTCGGCGCTGATCTGATCCAGGCGCTGGCCGACCTCGGCGTCGGTGATGCGGCGTCTGGCCCAGAGCTTGGCGACGCCCACGCCTTCCACGGCCTGATTGAGATTCAGGCGGCGGCTCCAGGGACGTCCGTCCAGCATGCCGGATACGGTGATCGATCCGCGCAGGTTCGAGGCGCTGGCGAGGAGCATCAGCGGCTCGCCTTCGTAGAGATCGGGCAGGTCGGCGGGGGCGAACTGGGCGTCTCCGCCGTGCGTGACCACCCGCAGGTCGGTCAGGACCGGGCGGGTCAGGCGATCCAGCAGCGCCGACATGCGGGTGATGACCTCGCGTGTGTCGCCGATGTGGGTGTAGGTCCCGCGTCCGACCTCGGCCATCCGGTTCATCAGGAAGGTGTTGGGCGCGCTGCCGATGCCGACCATGAAGACGCGGCTGCGGCCCCGGTTCGAGCCGAGCGCGGCGAGCATCTGGTCTTCATTGCTGATCGAGCCGTCGGTCAGAAAGATCACCTGGCGCACGCGCCCCACGTCCTCGGGCGTATCGTCCACCAGGGCGGCTCTCAGCGCCGGCAACATCTCGGTGCCGCCGCTGGCCTCGAGCTGATCGGCGTAGCGCAGGGCCAGGGCGACCTGTTCGCGCGTCGCAAGGACCGGCTTGTCGAACAGCTCGGTCATGCTGTCGTCAAAGCGAATGACGTTGAAGCGGTCGGAGGGGGACAGGCTGCGCAGCGCCAGCTTCAGGCTCTCCTTGGCCTGACGCATGGAGTCGCCTGACATTGAGCCGCTGTTGTCGATGACAAAGACCAGTTCGCGCACAGGCGGGGTCCGGCGACGGCTGCTTTCCGGCGGTGAAACCAGCGCCATCAGATAGTCGTCCGCCCGCACGCGTTGTCGAAACAGCTCGACGCCGGGAGCGGTTTCGGCGGAACGCCACCTCAGCTCAAAGTCGCGATTGGACGGCGCCGAACCCGCCTTGAGCGTGATGATGCGCGTCGATCCCTCGCCATCGGCGACCTGGATCGGATGATAGGGGCTGACGATGCCGGTCGGGCTGAAGCCGGGGTTGAGGCGCACGGTGATGGACACCGGATTGACGTCGGCATGACGGCGAGGGTCCAGCACGGGGGCGCGGGTCGCGGCGGCGTCGGCCGCCGACGCGCCGGGCGGGGCGTAGCGGGGCCCCACGACCAGCGGCAACCGGAAGCCGTATTCGCCCGAAATGCGGCGCACCGGGGCCTGATACTCGATTTCGATCAGGACGGTTTCGCCCGGACCGATATTGACGACCCGGTTGGTGAACATATTGGGGCGTTGCTGCTCAACCAGACCGGCGGCGCGACCTTCGGCCTTGGCCTGTTCATAAATTTCGCGGGCGGCGGCGCGGCGGTTGATCTCGCCGATGATCACCCTCTGGCCGACGACCATCTTCAGGCTGTCGACGGCGCCGTCTTCGGGCAGGGGATAGAGATAGGTGGCCTCGACCCAGTCGCGGCTGGTGTTGCGGAAGGCCTGGACCACTTTGACGCGCGCGGTCAGGCCGGTGACGGTCACGTCCATGTCCGTGCCCAGTTGCACTGCGGAGGGCGTCGCCCCGTTCCTGGCCCGCAACAGCAAGGAGCCGGAGGTGATCTCGTCCTCCGGCGCGAGCTGTCGCGCATGGGCGATGGAGGTGAAGCTGAACATCATCACCGACAGGACGACGGCCGACAGACCGGCGATCAGGGAGGCGCGACCTCGGCGACGCCTGGAGAGAGAGCCAGGGCTACGCCTGGCGGCGGGGGACGGGATCATGGGAATGCTCCTTGATGGAGCCTTTTCACTAGGCAGTCGGCGGTGCGGACAGCCACGCGAAATCGAGGCAAATCTCCGCCTTCATCCGCACGCGCGCAGGCGTTAGGGCCTTCAATTGACGCCATGTGCGGAAATGTGCGTATTTTGACGTTAGTCAGGGGAGAGGCATGGACGACGCCGAAGCGCAGATGATCGCCCGCCGGGTTCGTGAGGAATTGGCGCGGCGGCGGCTGTCCCGTCAGGCCCTGGCGGACATGGCGCGGGTCAGCATCTCGACGCTGGAAAAGGCGCTGTCGGGCCGTCGCGCCTTCACCCTGGCCACGGTGGTTCGGCTTGAGCAGGCGTTGGGCGTCCCGCTGCAGAAGACCTCGACGCCTTCAGCCGATCCTCTGGCCGCCTCGCCGGACAGTCTGGGGGCCTATTCGCAGAATGCCGTGCGCTGGCTGGAGGGGCGTTACCTGACGCTGAGGCCTTCGTTTGGAACGCCGGGCGACATCTACGCCTATGCGACCATCATCCAGTGGGACGCCGAGCAGGGCTGTCTGATGTTTTCAGAGTCCGAACGCCTGGACAGTTCGTTCTCGCAAAACGGCAAGGTGTCGCTGCCGCACCTGTCCGGCCATATCTACCTGGTGACCAATGTGGAGGGGCAGTATCGCCTGGCCGTGTTGGGCCGGCCCACGATCCAGGGCGCCCTCTACGGCATCCTGACGACCCTGATGGTCGGCCACGGGTCGCAACTGATACCCGCCGCCGCGCCCTTTGTTCTGTTGCGTCTGAAGACGGAAACCGAGATCGCGTTCGGCCGCATCACGTCCGAGCATCCGGACTATGCCCGATACCGCGCGGAGCTGGATCTGGTTACGGCCGACGGGTTCGCGCATTTCCCTAAATGATCGACGCCGCGGTCATGAGGTGGGGGCGGACTGCGACGCTTTCCAGATTTCCAGGTATTCCAACCGGCGCAACACCTTGGAGCCGGGGTCCAGCAGCACGTGGGCGCTGGCGGGGGCGGTGAAGACGGCGCGGCCCTCGGTCATGGGCAGGGTGCGGGTCTGGCCGTCCACCTCGATCTCGACGGGCAGGGGGAAGGGGCGGCCGTTCCCGGTCTTCCATTCCAGGCTGACGCGCTCGCCGTCGCGGGTCATGACCAGGTCGGGCAGGGCAGCCTGATAGAGGTAGGCGTCGAAGAACCAGCCCAGGTCGCGGCCCGTCACTTCATCGACGATGGCGATGAACTCGGGCGTCGTGGCGTAGCGGGGCGCGAAGTTGCCGGGCCTGGGATCAGGGCGGCCATACACCAGTCGGCGAAGGCTCTCATAGAAGGCCTCGTCGCCTATGTAGAGGCGCAGGGTATGGGCGATCAGGGCGCCCTTGTAATAGAGGTCCAGCCCCGGCCCGGTCTCGCCGTTATAGACCGTGCCGGCGTCCTGGGGCTGACCTGACACCACGGGGAAACGGTTGGACAGCGTCAGCCGCATGGTCTGCAGTTCCGACTGCATGGCGCGTTCGCCGTTCAGCCAGCGGGCGTAGAGGGGCTGCATATAGGTGCCGAAGCCCTCGTGCAGCCACATGTCGTCCCAGTCGGCGTTGGTCAGCTGGTTGCCGAACCACTCGTGCGCCAGCTCATGCTGCAGCAGCCAGTCATAGCCCTTTCCGTCCAGCTTGTAGCCGTTGCCGTAGGCGTTGATGGTCTGGTGCTCCATGCCCAGATGCGGGGTCTCGACCACGCCCATCTTCTCGTCGCCGAAGGGGAAGGGGCCGATGGTCGCCTCGTAGAAGTCGAGCTGTTGGGGGAACTCGGCGAACAGGGCCGCGGCCTTGGCGGGATCGTCGGAGGCCAGGCGCCAGAAGCGCAGGGGAATCACATTGCCGAAGCGGCTGGGGTAGTCGGCGGCCATCTCGACGAAGGGGCCGACGTTCAGGCTGATGGCGTAGGTGTCGGGCTGGCGCGCGGTCCAGTTCCAGGTGGTCGTGCCGTCGCCGTTGTCGGTCTTGCCCAGGAAGCGGCCGTTGGCGGGGGCGCTGAGGCTGGACGGTATGGTGATGTGCAGGTCGACGCGGTCGGGCTCGCCCTGGGGGTGGTCGATGCAAGGCCAGAACAGGTCGCAGCCCTCGCCCTGAACCGCGCTGGCGATCCACGGCTGGCCGTCGGGCGTGGTCGACCAGACGAAGCCGCCGTCCCAGGGCGCGCGCTTGGCCTGATGCGGGCGGCCGGCGTAGGCGATGCGCACAGACGCGGTCTGACCCGCCGTCAGGGGCTGGGACAGGGGGATGGTCAGGCGACCGTCGGGGTTGGACCAGCCGGTGATGGTCTGGCCGTCCACGGTGATGGAGGCGATGGTGAACAACGCATCCAGTTCGACCACGACGGCGGAGGCAGGGGCCGTGGCGGTGAAGTCGAGGACCGCGACGCCCTCGATCGACTGGCTCTCGGGCAGGAGCTTGAACGACAGGTCCGCCTTGTCGAAGCGCAGGGCCAGCTGTTCAGGCGTGCGCGCCGTGCCGCTGGACAGGGTGAAGGGCGTCGAATCGCGGGCCGGGGCGGCTTCCTGGGCGAGCGCAGGCGCCGACAGCAGGGCTGTGGTCAGGCAGAGGGCGGCGGTCAGGCGCAAGGCGATGGCTCCACGAGGATCGAGCCGGGAGGGTAGCGGTTGGGGCGGGGCTCGCAAGCCCGCACCCCGCTTGCCGTCATCCTCGGGCTTGACCCGAGGATCGAGCGTAGGGCGCGCTCGACCTTGCGGACGTCGCGCAGGCGGACAACCTGATCCTCGGGTCAAGCCCGAGGATGACGGCCTAAATGGTGAGCGAAGAACCAGACAAAGAAAAAGGCCGGCGTTTCCACCGGCCTCCTCAAAACTTGGTCAGACGACGCTGCTTAGGCGGCGGTCTGTTCAGCCAGCTTGGCCTTGACCTGGCGCTTGATGCGCAGGGCGGCGGTCGACAGCTTCTCGTCGCGAGCCTTGACGATGAAGGCGTCCAGGCCGCCCTTGTAGTCCAGGGTGCGCAGCGCGGCGTTCGAGATGCGCAGCGAGAAGGTTTGGCCCAGCGACTCGGAAGCCACCTTGAC
>Ga0247827_10000306_pt1 | contig 23700 bp, 21 predicted proteins | sample 12C_Control_Day2_FD_194414 | JGI IMG/M metagenome (GOLD analysis project Ga0247827, IMG submission 194414) | Soil microbial communities from agricultural site in Penn Yan, New York, United States - 12C_Control_Day2 | ecosystem: Environmental > Terrestrial > Soil > Agricultural land | place... | reverse complement strand
GTGGAGGCGGGGCGGCTGGCGCGGCGGGCGGGGCGGATTCCGCGGCGGTGGTTCGCCTCGGCGTCGTCTCCTGCGGAGGGCTTGGCGGTGCTGGATCCGGAGCGGCCGGCGTTCTAGGCACGGGGTGCTCCGGCTCGGCGGGGCTGGGTTTCGCTTGCCGGCGCTTGCCTGGTGCCGCTGCGCCCACCCGTGCCGCCCCTGGGGGTACCTCCCAGGCCCTTCAGGCACTGGGGGAGGCACGACTGCCCGCAGCTGCGGCGGCGCGGTTGCGTAGCTGCGTTGGGTAACGCGCGTCACAGGTCCGCTCCAACGGGGGCGGAACGGGGCGGGAGTGTCGGCGCGGGCTCGTAGACTCGCTGCGTGGATACGACCCTTCAGGACCCCCTGGTCGGGCAGGTGCTCGACGGCCGGTATCGCGTCGAGGCGCGGATCGCGGTCGGCGGTATGGCCACGGTCTACCGGGCCGTGGACACCCGTCTGGACCGCGTCCTCGCGCTCAAGGTGATGCACCCCTCCCTCGCCGCGGACCGCTCGTTCGTCGAGCGCTTCATCCGCGAGGCGAAGTCCGTCGCCCGTCTGGCCCACCCGAACGTGGTGCAGGTCTTCGACCAGGGCACCGAGGGGACGTACGTCTATCTGGCGATGGAGTACATCGCCGGCTGCACCCTGCGCGACGTGCTGCGCGAGCGCGGCGCGCTCCAGCCGCGGGCCGCGCTGGACATCCTGGAGCCGGTGCTCGCCGCGCTCGGCGCCGCGCACCGGGCGGGCTTCGTGCACCGGGACATGAAGCCCGAGAACGTGCTGATCGGGGACGACGGCCGGGTCAAGGTCGCCGACTTCGGTCTGGTCCGCGCCGTGGACACGGTGACGAACACGACGGGCACCGTGCTGGGCACGGTCTCGTACCTGGCCCCGGAGCAGATCGAGAACGGCATCGCCGACCCCCGCGTGGACGTCTACGCCTGCGGCATCCTGCTGTACGAGATGCTGACCGGCGAGAAGCCGCACGACGGCGACTCCCCCGCGATCGTGCTCTACAAGCATCTCCACGAGGACGTGCCGGCCCCGTCGGCCGCCGTGCCCGGCATGGCGTACGAACTGGACGAGCTGGTCGCCTCGGCGACCGCCCGCAACCCCGCGATCCGCCCGCAGGACGCGGTGGCGCTGCTCGCCCAGGTCCGCGCGGGGCGCGCCCGGCTCACCGCGGAGCAGCTCGACGCGGTGCCGCCGCAGGCGCTGACGTCGGAGCACGACAACGCGGAGGACCGCACGAGCGTCATCCCTCGCGCGCTGACGGTGCCGCGCCCGCTGCCCGTCAACGAGGAGGGCGAGGGCGCGGGCTCCCCGCAGCACACCAGCCGTCTGCAGTCGCCGCCGCCGCTGCCGCCCCGGCGCCGGACGGGGCTGCGGCGCGGCCCGATGGCCGTCGTCGTGGCCGTGCTCCTGGTGCTGGGCGTCGGCACGGGCGTCTGGTACATCAACTCCGGCCAGTTCACCAAGGTCCCGCCGCTGCTGGCGAAGACCGAGAAGGAGGCCCGGGACCGGCTGGCGACCGCCGGGCTTGACGTGGGCGAGGTGAACGAGGCGTTCAGCGACACGGTCGAGCGGGGCACGGTGATCAGCACCGATCCGAAGGCGGGGGCCCGCATCCGCAGCCACGACCCGGTGGCGCTGACCCTCTCCAAGGGTCCGGAGACCGTGCGGCTGCCCGACCTCGACGGCTACCCGCTGGACAAGGCGCGGGACGTGCTGAAGGACGAGGGCCTGGAGCCCGGCATGGTCACCCGTGAGTTCAGCGACGGCGTGCCCCGGGGCTCGGTGATCTCCACGAAGCCCGGCAAGGGCACCAAGGTCCGCGCGGGCTCGGCGGTGGCGCTGACCGTGAGCAAGGGCAGCCCGGTGGACGTGCCCGATGTGACCGGCGACGACCTGGAGGACGCCCGCGCCGGGCTGGAGGAGGCCGGCCTCAAGGTGAAGATCGCCCCCGAGCGGGTCAACTCCGAGCACGACGCCGGCCAGGTGGCCCGGCAGAACCCGGGCGAGGGCCGTCAGGTCGCCGAGGGCGACACCGTGACGCTGACGCTGTCCAAGGGCCCGGAGATGGTCGAGGTGCCGGACGTGGTCGGCGACAGCGTCGACGACGCCAGGTCGCGGCTGGAGGGCGCCGGGTTCCGGGTGAAGGAGGACCGCGGACTGCTCGGCCTGTTCGGCGACACCGTCCGGAGCCAGTCCGTGGACGGCGGGGACACCGCGCCCAGGGGTTCGACGATCACCATCGAGATCCGCTGACGGACCGCCCCGGCGCTCATGACACCCTTGACGGGTGAAGAGTCACCTGTCCGGCCCCGCCCGCAACCCGGTCGGCGGCCATGTCCCGGTGGCCGGCGGCCTGCACTCCGTCGGCCTGTCCTACGCCCGTGAGCTGAACGCCGAGACCGTGCAGGTCTTCGTGGCCAATCCGCGCGGCTGGGCCACCCCGGCCGGCAGTCCGAAGCAGGACGAGGCGTTCCGCGAGGCGTGCGCGGCCGGGTCGATCCCGGCCTATGTGCACGCCCCGTACCTGATCAACTTCGGGTCGCACACCGAGGCGACCGTCGAGCGGTCCGTGGAGTCGCTGCGGCACTCGCTGCGGCGCGGCCGGGAGATCGGCGCGCTGGGCGTGGTGGTGCACACGGGCAGCGCGACCGGCGGGCGGGAGCGGCCGGTGGCGCTGCGGCAGGTGCGGGAACACCTGCTGCCGCTGCTCGACGAGCTCACCCATGACGACGACCCGTTCCTGCTGCTGGAGTCGACGGCCGGCCAGGGCGCCTCGCTGTGCTCGCGGACCTGGGACTTCGGGCCGTACTTCGAGGCGCTGGACGCCCATCCGAAGCTGGGCGTCTGCCTGGACACCTGCCATGTCTTCGCGGCCGGGCACGACCTGGCCGAGCCCGGCGGGATGCACCGGACGCTGGATCTGCTGGTGGACACCGTCGGCGAGGGACGGCTGAAGCTGATCCACGCCAACGACTCCCTGGATGTGGCCGGCGCGCACAAGGACCGTCACGCGAACATCGGCGCCGGACACATCGGCGAGGACCCGTTCCGGGCGCTGATGACGCACCCGGCGACCGAGGGCGTGCCGCTGGTCATCGAGACGCCCGGCGGCAAGGAGGGACACGCGGCGGACGTGGAGCGGCTGAAGAAGCTGCGCGACGGCTGACCGGCCCGGCGGGCGCTCAGAGCTCGGGGCCGTCCCCGGGCTCCTCCTGGTAGGAGTAGCGCTGCTCGCTCCAGGGGTCGCCGATGTTGTGGTAGCCGCGCTCCTCCCAGAAGCCCCGGCGGTCGGCGGTCATGTACTCCACTCCGCGGACCCACTTGGGGCCCTTCCACGCGTACAGATGGGGGACGACCAGGCGCAGCGGGAAGCCGTGCTCGGCGGTGAGCAGCTCGCCGTCCTTGTGGGTGGCGAGGAGGGCGCGCTCGGAGGTGAAGTCGGCGAGCCGCAGGTTGGAGCTGAAGCCGTACTCCGCCCAGACCATCACATGGGTGACGTCCGGCGCGGGCGGGGCGATGTCCACGATGGTGCGCGCCGGGATGCCGCCCCACTCGGCGCCGACCATGCTGAACTTGGTGACGCAGTGCAGGTCGGCCACGACGGTGGTGTACGGCAGGGCCGTGAACTCCTCGTGGTTCCAGCAGTGCTTCTCACCGTCGGCGGTGGCGCCGAAGACCCGGAAGTCCCAGCGTTCGGGCCGGAACTTGGGGACCGGCCCGTAGTGCGTGACCGGCCAGCCCCGCTGCAGCCGCTGCCCCGGCGGGAGCTCGGATCGCGCCGCTCCTTCCGATGCGCGCTCCCCCGATTCGCGTTCCGCCGGCTGACCCATGTCCCCATCCTGACAGACCGGTGACGATGCCCCTGAACCGGGCCCCGCAGATTCGGTCAAACAGGCACATATGGCACCTAGTGCGGACTTACTTACTAAGTGAAGACTTACTGGACGATCTTCCCCGCCGGTGGAATCATGCGCCCCATCCTTGCCTGTCCCCCCGCACGGAAGGAGCCCATGCGATGCAGGGCGACCCCGAGGTCATCGAGTTCCTGAACGAGCAGCTGACCGCCGAGCTCACGGCGATCAACCAGTACTTCCTGCACTCGAAACTGCAGGACCACAAGGGCTGGACGAAACTCGCCGAGTACACGCGCGCCGAGTCCTTCGACGAGATGCGCCACGCCGAGGTGCTCACCGACCGCATCCTGCTGCTCGACGGCCTGCCGAACTACCAGCGGCTGTTCCACGTCCGGGTCGGCCAGACGGTGACCGAGATGTTCCAGGCGGACCGCGAGGTCGAACTCGAGGCGATCGACCGGCTGCGCCGCGGGGTGGACGTCATGCGCACCAAGGGCGACATCACGTCGGCCAACATCTTCGAGGCGATCCTGGCCGACGAGGAGCACCACATCGACTACCTGGAGACCCAGCTGGACCTGATCGAGAAGCTGGGCGAGTCGCTGTACCTGTCGACGGTCGTCGAGCAGTCCCAGCCCGACCCGTCGGGCCCGGGGACCAGCGGCTTCTCGACGCGGTAGCGGAAGGGGCTAGGCGGCCTTCGGGAGCTCCGCCGTGAGCGGCGGCTCGCCCTGGTCGACGAGCTGACGGCGCGGGCAGGAACCGCGGCCCAGCAGAGCCTGGATGCGCCGCACGCAGCCGCCGCAGTCGGTGCCGGCCTTGCAGGCGGAGGCGATCTGCCGGGGCGTGCACGCTCCGGCGTCCGCGTGACTCTTCACCTGTTCCTCGGTCACACCGAAGCAACTGCAGACGAACACGCGGTTCACCTCCCGAAAGGGTACTGGCCGAGCCTGCCTCGACCCCTGATCGGTGAGGCTAACCTAACCTTACCTGCCGCCCCCGACCCACAGAAGAGGGGTGGGACGCGCTCCGCTGTGATACGCGCCCCACCCCCGCGCCGGTCTCACCGGCGGATCCCGCTACTGGTCGCGGTACATCTCCGCGACGAGGAACGCCAGGTCGAGCGACTGGCTGCGGTTGAGCCGCGGGTCGCAGGCCGTCTCGTAGCGCTGGTGCAGATCGTCGACGAAGATCTCGTCGCCGCCGCCCACGCACTCGGTGACGTCGTCGCCGGTCAGCTCCACATGGATGCCGCCCGGGTGGGTGCCCAGACCCTTGTGGACCTCGAAGAAGCCCTTGACCTCGTCGAGCACGTCGTCGAAGCGGCGCGTCTTGTGGCCGGACGCCGCCTCGAAGGTGTTGCCGTGCATCGGGTCGGTCACCCACGCCACGGTCGCGCCGGACGCCGTGACCTTCTCCACCAGCTCGGGGAGCTTGTCGCGGATCTTGTCCGCGCCCATCCGGACGATGAAGGTCAGCCGGCCGGGCTCACGCTCGGGGTCGAGGCGCTCGATGTACTGCAGCGCCTCCTCGGCCGTGGTGGACGGGCCGAGCTTGATGCCGACCGGGTTGCGGATCTTCGAGGCGAACTCGATGTGCGCGTGGTCCAGCTGCCGGGTGCGCTCGCCGATCCACACCATGTGGCCGGAGACGTCGTACAGGTGACCGGTGCGCGAGTCGACACGGGTGAGGGCCGACTCGTAGTCGAGCAGCAGCGCCTCGTGCGAGGAGAAGAACTCGACGGTCTTGAACTCCTCCGGGTCGGTGCCGCAGGCCCGCATGAAGTTCAGCGCGTTGTCGATCTCCCGGGCGAGCTGCTCGTAGCGCTGGCCGGACGGGGAGGACTTCACGAAGTCCTGGTTCCAGGCGTGCACCTGGCGCAGGTCGGCGTAGCCGCCGGTGGTGAAGGCGCGCACCAGGTTCAGCGTGGAGGCCGAGGCGTGGTACATGCGCTTCAGCCGCTCGGGGTCCGGGATCCGGTCCTCTTCGGTGAAGGCGAAGCCGTTGACGGAGTCGCCCCGGTAGGTCGGCAGCGTCACGCCGTCACGCGTCTCGGTGGGCTTGGAGCGCGGCTTGGAGTACTGCCCCGCGATCCGCCCCACCTTCACGACCGGCACGGACGCGGCGTACGTGAGCACGGCGCCCATCTGCAGGAGCGTCTTGAGCTTGTTGCGGATGTGGTCGGCGGACACGGCGTCGAAGGCCTCGGCGCAGTCGCCGCCCTGGAGGAGGAACGCCTCTCCCTTGGCGACGGACGCCATCCGGGCGCGCAGCTGGTCGCACTCGCCCGCGAAGACGAGCGGCGGATACGACTCGAGGTCCGCGATCACATCGCGCAGAGCCTCGGCATCGGGGTACTCGGGCTGCTGCGCCGCGGGAAGGTCTCGCCAGGTGTTGCCAGCGCTCGCGCTGGTCTTAGCGTTCACGGTCACGCCCTCAACATTACGGGGTGCTCTCACGCCCTCCGGGCCATGCCCAGCAAGTGAGACACGCAATACGCTCCGTGGACATGGGGTAGGGTGCGTCGCATGTTCGCGCACTCGATCCAGAACTGGTGGTGGCCCGCTTCTCCGGCGGCCCACTGACTGCGCGTATCCACAGACTTCGCGAAGGCCGCCCGAGGGGCGGCCTTCGGTGTTTCTCCGGGGTCGTTCCTCACGCTCACGACAGCGACGAGAACGAGGAAGGCCCCCCATGGACCTGGCACAGCTCCCGCACGACGACCGACCCTTCGCCCTGCTGCGCCGCCGCACGCCGGGCCGCGACCACGACGTGGTCGAGCTGCTGATCGGCCCGGCCGGCACGCGTGACCTCCTGTCCGAGCTGCCGGACGAGTGCCTGGCGGTCGTCCCGTTCCGGCAGATCCGCGAGCGCGGCTTCGACGTCCGCGACGACGGCACCCCGCTGCTGGTCCTGACGCCCGAGGAGCGGTACGAGATCCCGCTCGCCGACGCCCTCGACCTGCTCCCCGCCCATGACGTCCGCGTCGAGGGCGGCGGCTTCGACGTCGGCGACGAGGAGTACGCGCGGATCGTCGGGCGGGTGCTGGACGAGGAGATCGGACGGGGCGAGGGCGCCAACTTCGTCATCCGGCGGACGTACCAGGGGCGGATCCCCGGGTTCGGGCGGGCCGACGCGCTGGCGCTGTTCCGGCGCCTGCTGGAGGGCGAGCGGGGCGCGTACTGGACGTACGTCGTCCACACCGGGGACCGGACGCTGGTCGGGGCCAGCCCCGAGGTGCATGTCCGGGCGTCCGGCGGGACGGTCGTGATGAACCCGATCAGCGGTACCTACCGCTATCCCGCCGAGGGGCCGACCCCCGAGCACCTGCTGGAGTTCCTCGCCGACGGCAAGGAGATCGAGGAGCTGTCGATGGTCGTCGACGAGGAGCTCAAGATGATGTGCACCGTCGGCGACATGGGCGGCGTCGTGGTCGGGCCCCGGCTCAAGGAGATGGCGCACCTCGCGCACACCGAGTACGAGCTGCGCGGCCGGTCCTCGCTGGACGTGCGCGAGGTGCTGAGGGAGACCATGTTCGCGGCGACCGTCACCGGGTCGCCGGTGCAGAACGCCTGCCGGGTGATCGAGCGGCACGAGTCCGGCGGCCGCGGGTACTACGCCGGCGCGCTGGCCCTCATCGGCCGGGAGGAGACCGCCGGCGCCCAGACGCTGGACTCCCCCATCCTGATCCGCACCGCCGACATCGACGCCTCCGGACGGCTGCGGGTGCCGGTCGGGGCCACGCTGGTGCGCGGCTCGGACCCGGCGGGCGAGGTCGCGGAGACGCACGCCAAGGCGGCCGGGGTGCTGGCCGCGCTGGGCGTGCGCCCGGGACGCCCGGATGCCGGGACCGTACGGCCCCGGCTGGCCGACGACCCCCGGGTGCGGGCCGCGCTGGACGGGCGCCGGGCGGCGCTGGCGCCGTTCTGGCTGCGGATGCAGGAGCGGTCCCGCGCGCTCACCGGTCACGCGCTGGTCGTCGACGGGGAGGACACCTTCACCGCGATGCTCGCGCACGTGCTGCGCGCCGCAGGTCTCGAGGTGACCGTGCGGCGGTACGACGCACCGGGGCTGCGGGAGACGGTCCTGGCGCACGAGGGGCCGCTGGTGCTGGGGCCCGGTCCGGGCGACCCGTCCGACACGGCCGACCCGAAGATGCGGTTCCTGCGCGCGCTGACCGCCGACGTGATCGGGGACAACCGGCACGGCGTGCTCGGGGTCTGCCTCGGCCATGAGCTGATCGCGGCCGAACTGGGCCTGGAGACCGTGCGCAAGGAGGTGCCGTACCAGGGGGCGCAGACCGAGATCGACCTGTTCGGACGGCCGGAGACGGTCGGTTTCTACAACAGCTTCGTGGCGCGCTGCGACGAGGACACCGCACGGGAGCTCGCCGCGCACGACGTCGAGGTGAGCCGCGCCGCGAACGGCGAGGTGCACGCGCTCAGGGGACCCGGCTTCGCCGGGGTGCAGTTCCACCCGGAGTCGGTGCTGACCCTGAACGGCGCGGCGATCGTACGGGAGTTGGTGGGTCAGCTGCGGGGCACCAGCACGTTCTCGGAGCGCCGGCCGGCGGTGTAGTCGAGGACGTTGTCCACCGTGGTCGCGATGATCTGCCCTACGGCGTCCACGGTGTAGTACGCCTGGTGGGAGGTGACCAGGACGTTCGGGAACGTGACGAGGCGGGCCAGGGTGTCGTCGTCGACGGCCTCCAGGGACTTGTCGAGGAAGAACAGCCCCGCCTCCGCCTCGTACACGTCCAGACCGACGCCGGTGAAGCGGCCCTCGCGCAGCTCGGCGACGAGGGCCGCGGTGTCGATGAGGCCGCCCCGGCTGGAGTTGACCAGGATCGCGTCGTCCCGCATCGACTTCAGGGCGTCGGCGTCGATGAGGTGCTCGGTCGCCGGCAGCAGCGGGACGTGCAGGGAGACCAGGTCGGACTCGGCGAGCAGCTGCTCCTTGGGGACGTAGGTCATGCCGAGGTCCAGGCAGGCGGGGTTCTCGGTGACGTCCCAGCCGAGCAGCCGCATGCCGAAGCCGTGGGCGATCCGGGCGAACGCCTCGCCGATCTTGCCGGTGCCGAGGATTCCGGCGGTGCGGCCGTGCATGTCGCGGCCCATCAGTCCGTCGAGCCGGAAGTCGAAGTCGCGGGTGCGGATGGAGGCGCGGACGACCCGGCGGTTGACCGCCATGGCGAGGGTCCAGGCGAACTCGGCGACCGAGTACGGCGAGTAGTACGACACCCGGGCGATGGTCAGGCCGAGCCGCTCGGCGACCTCCAGGTCGATGTTGTTGAAGCCGGTGGAGCGCTGGGCGACCATCCGGGTGCCGCCGGCCGCGAGGTCGGACAGGACCTCCGCGCCGAGGTCGCAGTTGACGCTGGTGGAGATGATCTCGTGGCCCGCGGCGATGGGGGCGGTGTCCGCGTTGAGGAAGACGTCGAGGCCGCGCACCTCGTGCCGCCCCTCGAACGCCCGCTCGACCAGGGGCTTCTCGTCGGCCTGCACACCGAACGCCAGGATCTCCACGGTTCCCTCCGGGGTTGTGCCGGGTTCATTGCCGTACCGGCGAATATACGGGGGTGGTGGAGGACCCGCCTGGGCCGTTCGGGGTATGCCGGGAGGGGCTACTCGTCGTCGAGGCCGCGCTCTATGGCGTAGCGGACGAGCTCCACGCGGTTGTGCAGCTGGAGTTTGCCGAGGGTGTTCTGCACGTGGTTCTGCACCGTGCGGTGGGAGATGACGAGGCGTTCGGCGATCTGCTTGTAGCTGAGGCCCTTGGCGACCAGGCGCAGCACCTCGGTCTCGCGGTCGGTCAGCCGGGGCGCGCCCGGTTCGCCGTCGCCGGGGGCGGGGCCGGCCGGTTCGGAGGCGAGGCGGCGGTACTCGCCGAGGACGAGTCCGGCCAGCCCGGGGGTGAACACCGGGTCGCCGACGGCGGTACGGCGCACGGCGTCCTGCAGGTCCTCGGTGGACGCCGACTTCAGCAGGTAGCCGGTGGCGCCGGACTTCACCGCCTCCAGGACGTCGGCGTGCTCACCGCTGGCGGACAGGACGAGCACCCGGACGGCGGGGTTCGCGGCGACGACCTCCTTGCAGACCTGCACGCCGGGCTTGGCGGGCAGGTTCAGGTCGAGGACGAGGACGTCGGGTGCGGCGGCCTTGGCGCGGCGCACCGCCTGGTCGCCGTCGCCCGCGGTGGCGACGACCTCGAAGCCGGCCTCGGAGAGGTCGCGGGCGACGGCGTCGCGCCACATCGGGTGGTCGTCGACCACCATGACCCTGATCGGGCCCCGGCGGTCCCCGGTGGTGTCCGTCATCGCTGTTCCGCCTTCCCCCGCGGGTCGTCCGTTTCCTGCTTGTCCTTGGGCACCCTGAGTTCGACCTCCGTGCCCTGCCCCGGCACCGAGACCAGTTCCGCGCTGCCGCCGAGGTCGCGGAGGCGGCCCCGGATCGACAGGGCCACGCCGAGCCGTCCCTCCCCTTCCGCCTGGGCGAGCCGGCCCTCGGGGATGCCGGGCCCGTCGTCGCGGACGGTGACGATCACCTCGTCCGGTTCGTCCTCGACGAGGATCCAGGCGCGGGCGTCCTCCCCGGCGTGCCTGCGGACGTTGTCCAGGGCGGCCCCGACGGCGGCGGCCACCTCCCGCGCGGCGTCCGGTGCGAGCCGGACCGGCGCGCCGGGCTCGGCGAGGCTGACCAGGGCTCCGGCGTAGGGGGCGAGCAGTGTGCGCAGGTCGGCCGGGCGGCCGTCCACGGCGCCGTCCGCGTCCACGGCGCCTACGGCGGCGTCCTCCGGGGTGCGGGGGACGGGCACGAGCCCGCCGGAGACCAGGGTGCGCAGCGCCACTTCCTGCTCGCCGGCCATCCGGCCCAGTTCGGCGGCCTCCCCGCCGATCACCGCGCCGCGCCGCTGCACCATCGCCAGCACCTGGAGCACGCTGTCATGGATGTCCCGCGCGAGCCGCTCCCGCTCCCTGGTCGCGGCCTCGATCTCCAGGGCGCGGGCGAGGGTGCGCTCGGAGGCGCGGGCGACCTCGACGACGTAGCCGATGGCGATGGAGGCGACCCAGACGAGGAGCACGTTGTGCACGGTGTCGCGGGCCGGGCCGCCGCGTTCGACCAGGTTGGCGACGGCGACGAGGGTGGAGGCGAGGGCCGCCCAGCGCCAGCCGCCCTTGATGGCGAACGCCAGCACCGAGCCGGCGGTCCAGATGGACGGCAGGGTCGGGCCGCCCGCCTCGACCCGTTCGGGTGAGTCGGCGACCGGTGTGAGCAGGATGCCGGCGAGCGCGATGGTCAGGTCGGCGGCGAGGAAGCGCTTGGTGCAGGCGGCGGCGCCGGCGGTCCTGGGCAGCGTGGCGAGGGTCCACACCGCGAGGACGGTGAAGTAGCCGACGGCGAGCCAGGGGCGGGGGAACTTCTCGTGGGCGCTGGCGAACAGGCCGATCGCGTAGACGAGGGTGAGGATCCGGTAGCCGGTGAGCGCGCGCCACAGCGGCTGCTCCACCGACATGCGCATCACACTCTCGCGCACGGCTTTCTCGCGCCTGGCCATGTCCCCCACTCCCCCGAGCCCCCGACTAGGGGTCGGACCGTCGCCCGTCCTGCTCCCGGTCGGCCTGCTCCATCGCGGCCTTCAGCTTCTCGGCCTGCTCCTTCTCCGCGCGGGCGAGGGCGGCCTTCGCCGCCTTCTCCGCTTCCTTCTCGGCCTTGGCCGCCTCCGTGAGCTGCCGCTTCATGGCGGTGGCGTACATGTCGACGTACTCCTGGCCGGACAGCTTCATGATCTCGTACATGACCTCGTCGGTCACCGCGCGCAGCACGAAGCGGTCGTGCTCCATGCCCTGGTAGCGGCTGAAGTCCAGCGGCCTGCCGATCCGGATGCCGGGCTTCATCAGCTTGGGCATCACCTGCCCCGGCGGCTGGATCTTCTCCGTGTCGATCATGGCGACGGGGATGACGGGCGCGCCGGTGGCCAGCGCCACGCGCGCGAGGCCGCCGGGCTTGCCCCGGTAGAGGCGGCCGTCGGGCGAGCGGGTGCCCTCCGGGTAGATCCCGAACAGCTCGCCTCGCTCCAGCACCTCTATGCCGCTCCTGATCGCCGCCTCGCCCGCGCCGCGCGCACCCGAGCGGTCCACCGGGAGCTGGCCCACGCCCTTGAAGAAGGCGGCCGTCAGCCGGCCCTTCACTCCCGGGGTGGTGAAGTACTCGGCCTTGGCGATGAAGGTGACCTTGCGGTCCAGGACGGCCGGCAGGAAGAAGGAGTCGGAGAACGACAGGTGGTTGCTGGCCAGGACGGCCGGTCCCTCGGCGGGTACGTTCTCCAGGCCCTCCACCCAGGGCCTGAAGGCGAGCTTCAGCGGCCCTCCGATGGCGACCTTCATCGTGCCGTACAACAACCGAGTGCCTCCCGTGCGTGTTGGTCAGACCATATCCCGGAGCGCCGTCAATGGACCCGACGGCCCTGGTCGGTGTCAGTGCGGTCGCGTACGGTGAAGGTCCTGCAGTCCGCGTGCGCCCCCGCCGCGGCCGTCGTGACGTGCCAGACCTTGCCAGACCTTCCTACGAACAGGAGGCCGAAGGTGCCGCTCCTGACCGGAGCCGAGCCGTTCCGCCACGAGGGCGGGGAGACCGCCGTCCTCCTCTGCCACGGCTTCACCGGTTCGCCGCAGTCGCTGCGCCCCTGGGCCGAGCATCTCGCCGCCCGCGGCCTGACCGTCTCGCTGCCGCTGCTGCCCGGGCACGGCACCCGCTGGCAGGACCTCGGGGTCACCGGCTGGCAGGACTGGTACGCGGAGGTGGACCGCGAGCTGCGGGCGCTGCGGGAGCGCGGCGACCGGGTCTTCGTGGCGGGTCTGTCGATGGGCGGCGCGCTGGCGCTGCGGCTGGCCGCGCGGCACGGCGACGCGGTGAGCGGGGTGATGGTCGTCAACCCGGCGAACAAGGTGCACGGCGTGGCCGCGCACGCCCTTCCCGTGCTCCGCCACTTCGTCCCGGCGACGAAGGGCATCGCGAGCGACATCGCCAAGCCGCTGAGCAGGGAGCTCGGCTACGACCGGGTGCCGCTGCACGCGGCGCACTCGCTGCGGAACTTCTTCCGGCTCGTCGACGGCGAGCTGCCCGGGGTCACCCAGCCGCTGCTGCTGATGCGCAGCCCGCAGGACCATGTGGTGCCCCCGGCGGACTCGGCGCGGATCCTCGGCCGGGTGTCCTCGGTGGACGTGACGGAGGTACTCCTGGAACAGAGCTACCACGTGGCGACGTTGGACCATGACGCGGAGCGGATCTTCCGGGAGAGCACCGCGTTCATCGGCCGGCTCGCACCCGGCGCCGTCAGAGAGTCCGGTCTGGGCAAGGAAGGGACGACCGCAGGTGGCTGAGCACGACTCGGACCGCGAGGACCGCGAGGACCGGGAGCCGGAGGAGAAGGGGGTTCCCTTCGACGAGGCGGCCGCGTGGGAGGCGATCGTCGCCGGCTACGGGGACGAGCCGCCGGACCCGCCGGGCGCCAAGCCGTTCAAGTCGGTCGAGGACCTGGCGCTGCTGGAGCCCGAGACCAACGACGACGTGACGGAGACGGAGGCGGACGCGCCGCGGAAGGCCGAGGACGAGCCCGCCAAGCCGCTGGGCGGCTCCGTCTCCTTCGCGCCCGGTGTCGGCGGCCCGCGCGACTACAGCGTGCGGGAGCCCTCCGACGACGACCTCGACGCGACCGACGAGGGCCACTTCGTCCCGCCGGAGCCGCCCCCGCTCCCGGACGCCGACGTCACGTCGAAGTTCGCCTGGCTGGGGGTGCTGGGCGGCCCGCTCCTGCTGCTGCTGGCGATACTGCTGGGCTGGGAGATGTCCTGGTGGCTGACCACGCTGTGCATCGGCGGCTTCCTGGGCGGCTTCGCCACGCTGGTGATGCGGATGCGCACGGACGACGAGGACGACGACGACCCGGGCCGGGGCGCGGTGGTCTGACCCGCCCCGGTCCTGTCGTCACATTCGCGCCGTCCGCCCGGAGGGCGGGCCGCGCGGCGTCAGGTGCGTGCTCTCGGTGTGCCGGGCCCTGAGCCTCGTACTGGATGTACTCGGCTCAGGGCCCGGTGCGGCGAGAGGGCGTGCATGGCGTCGCGCGGCAGGCGGGAATGTGACGACAGGGCCTTTAGGCGGCGGGAACCCTGACGGCGGCCAGCACCGGGAGGTGGTCCGTGGCCGCCGCGAGGTCGCTTCCGCTCACCCCGGGCTGTTCGAGCGGTACCCCGCAGCCCAGCACCCGCACGCCCTTGGTGGCGAGGAGGGCGTCGATCCGCCGGTGCGGTGCGTCGCGGACCCAGGTGTGCTCGCCGCCCCAGGGGGCCGCGGCCCAGCAGTCGGTGAGGGACTCTGTCAGCCGCCGGAACGTGCGTCCGTCCGGCCGCTCGTTGAGGTCCCCGCCCGCGACCGCGTGCTCGGTCCCCATCGCGGCGAGCCGGTCGAGGAGCATGCCGCCCTGCTCGTACCGCTCGTCCTGGCGCAGGGACAGGTGACAGCTCAGCACCCCGAGCCGGGCGCCGCCGAACCGGACGACGGCGGTGGCGAACCCGCGCCGGTGCTGTCCGGGCGTGAGCGGCAGCAGCACGTCCTCGGTCCGCTCGACGGTGGCCCGCAGCGAACAGAGGATCGCGGGCCCGGCGGCGGTGGCTCCCCCGGTGAGGACGACGAGGCCCGTCTCCGAGGCGAGCCGGGCGAGCTTCTTCCGCCAGCGGAAGAACCGGGGCGCTTCCTGGAGCAGCACCAGATCGGGTGCGCAGGCGCCGATCACCCGGGCGAGCGCCCCGGTGTCGTCCCGCATCGAACGGATGTTGTAGCTGAGCACCCGGATGACGGCCGAACCGTCGGACTCGGTCCGGGAGTCGGGCAGCAGCGGAGTCGTCGCCATGGGGATCAACATACGCCGACCGCTCGCGGGGCGAGGGCGGCTGCGCCGCCGCTTCCCGGCCGCCCGCCTGATCCCCCGGCCGGGAAACGGCGGCGCCCGCCGTCCCCGGCCGGGGGATCAGGCGGGCGCCGCCGTGCACGTGGAGGGGTGTCACATGATCGGGTCGGGTTCGCGGGCGAGGTCCGCGGCGCCCACCAGACCCGCCTCGTTGCCCAGTTGGGCGGCGAGGACCTCGGCGACGGGGCGCCAGTTGCTGCCCACCAGCCAGCGCTTGTAGGACTTGCGGATCGGGCCGAGGACCAGTTCGCCCTCGTCGGAGAGGCCGCCGCCGATGATGAAGGCGGAGGGGTCGAAGAGGGAGGCCAGGTCGGCGAGTCCGGCGCCGACCCAGCGGGCCAGCTCGCGGTAGGAGTCGACGGCCACCCGGTCGCCCTGACGGGCGGCCATGGAGATGTGCTTGCCCTCGATGCCCTCGGGCGTGCCGTCGCCGAGGGAGAGCAGCGTCTCCGCGTTCTCGGGGGTGGCGTTGGCGCGCTGCTTGGCGTAGCGGACGAGGGCGCGGCCGGAGGCGTACTGCTCCCAGCAGCCCTGGGAGCCGCAGCCGCACAGCAGGCCGTCGGGCACCATGCGGATGTGGCCGAACTCGGCGGCCACGCCGAAGTGACCGCGGCGCAGCTTGTTGCCGATGATGATGCCGCCGCCGAGGCCGGTGCCGAGCGTGATGCAGATGACGTTGCGGTGGCCGGCGCCCGCGCCGAACTTGTACTCGCCCCAGGCCGCGGCGTTGGCGTCGTTCTCCACGACGACCGGGAGACCCGTGCGGGCCTCGACCTTCTCCTTGAGCGGCTCGTTGCGCCAGTGGATGTTGGGGGCGAAGTAGACCTCGGAGCGCTGACGGTTGACGTATCCGGCCGCACCGATGCCCACGCCGACGATGTCGTGCCCCGCGCGTGCTCCCTCCACCGCGGAGGCGATGGCGTCCACGATGCCCTCGGGCGTGCCCGGGGTCGGCACCTTGTGGGTCGAGAGGATGTTGCCTTCCTCGTCGACCACGCCGGCCGCGATCTTCGTGCCGCCGATGTCGACGCCGATGGTGAGTCCCATGAATCCCTCAGTTTCGGTCGAGCCCCGCTACGCCAACGGTACCCGAGGCGATGCCCTGGGAGCCCCGGCGTCCGTACGGTGAGCGGCCCCGCGGGGATCATGGGAGCCCCCGCCGGGCCCTCCCGGGGACCGTGCCGTCAGTCCAGGTCGATGTGCTCGCCGGGGCCGGTGCCGGGGTCGTCGCCCCGGTCGCGGCGCTCGTCGGCGTCGCCGGCGCCGGACTCGCGGGCCGTCCAGCGGCGCTCCTGGTCCTGCACGGCGGAGCGGTAGGCGGCGAGGAGTTCGCTGCCGGCGGCGGCGAGGTGGTCGAAGACGTCCGGGTTGCGTTCGATGACGGGTTCGACGGCGGCCTTGGCCTGCTGGACCACCTGCCGCACCACCTGCTGGGCGGCCGGTCCGGCGACCGCGCCGAGCAGCGGGGACTGCAGGCCCGAGAGCCTGTCGGCGACCGCGTCGACGAGCTTCTTCAGCTCCTCGGCCGCCGAGCCGGGAGGCGGCCCGTACTCGGCGCGGCGGCGGGCCTGCTCGGCCTCCAGGTCCTCGGCGGCGGCCGTGGCCCAGGCGTCGGCGTGCGTCTCGTCCGCCCGTACGTCGTCCACCGGCTTGCCGGCGATCTCGTCCCCGGTCGTCCCGGGCTGCCCGGTCTGGTCCCCGGGGTCGTCGGACGGGGGGAGCTGTTCGCTCATGACGGACTCCTGACTGCGGGTGGGCCCCATCGACGTTACCCGAACGGCCGTCGTCGCTTCAGCGGGTGCGCGGCCACAGTTCCGGATCCGGCCGGAAGCGGACGCGCAGTGCGCCCTCGCGCAGGGCGGCGCCGTCGACGGTGCAGCGGCGCAGCGCGGAGGGCAGCGGGACGATGCGGCGGAACGGTCCCGCGGTGACGACGAGCTCGTCGCCGCGCCGGATCAGGTCGAGTTCGTCACGGCGGGCGCCCGGCAGGGGAATGTGCCAGACGAGGACGCCGTCGTCGGCCGCGGAGTCGGTGACCGGCCAGGAGACGGCGCCGGGTTCCGCCCCGGCGCCGGGGACGGCCAGTGCGGCCAGGTCGTCGCCGCCCCGCGGGTCGCGGCCCAGATGGGTGACGGGGTGGACGGCGTACGACTCCTGCCACTCCTCCAGGGTCTTGCGCTGCTGGGCCACCGGCCCGGCGAGCCAGCCGCCCGCCTCGCTCTCCGGCAGGACCCGGGTCGCGACCAGCGCGTCCACCCGCAGTCCGCGCAGGGCGAGTCCGAGGGTCGCGGCGCGTACGGCGTCGGCGCCGGACGGTCCCGGCTCGGCGACCAGGCGTACGAGGGTGTCGCGGTCGGCGAGCACGGCCTCGACGGCGGCCAGTTCGAGGTCGAGGCGGGCCGCCGTCCCGTACAGCCACTCCGCGGGCATCGGGACGCCGGCGAGGCGGCCGAGCACGGGGCGCAGGGCGCGGGCGGCCTGCCGTTCGGGCGGCAGGAGGCGGCGCAGATAGCGGCGGAGTTCCTCGGGGAGGGCGAGGAGGGAGAGGGCGCGCGGGGTGGGCGGGAGGTCCACGACGACGAGGTCGTACGCCTCCTCCTCCGGCTTCGGGAGCGCGGCGTCGCGCAGGGCGCGCAGCACGGCGAGTTCCTCGGCGCCGGGGAGGGGGGCGATCTCCTCGGGATCGAGCCGGGAGGCGCCGAGGAGGTCGAGGGCGGAGGCGGCCCGGTCCTGGAGGGCGGCGAGGTCGGTGCGGAAGTCCGTGTCGGGGTCGACGCGGCGCACGGTGAGGTGCGGGGTGGCCGCGTCCCCCAGTACGGGGCCCAGGGTGTCCGTGCGGTCGGTGCCGAGGAGGAGGGTGCGGGTGCCCTCGCGGGCGGCGGTGAGCGCGGTGGCGGCGGCGGTGGTGGTGCGGCCGCTGCCGCCGGGGCCCGTGAACAGGAGGGTGCGCATGGGGGTGAACCGTAACGGACGCCGGGCGGGGATGGGTTTCGCTCACCCGCGCTTGCGGGGTGCCGCTGCGCCCACCCGTGCCGCCCAGCGGCACGACTGCCCGCAGCTGCGGCAGCTGGGGCGGCACGGTTACTTGGTGGGGGACTCCACTCGCTTTTTCAGGCCGGCCAGGGCTCGGTCGATGATGACCTTCTCGGCCTTGCGCTTGATCATGCCGAGCATGGGGATCTTGACGTCCACGGTGAGGCGGTAGGTGACCTCGGTGGTGCCGGGGCCCGCCGGGGTGAGGAGGTAGGAGCCGTCCAGGGAGCGGAGCATCTGGGACTTCACCAGGGTCCAGGAGACCTCGTTCGCACCGGTCCAGGTGTAGGCGAGGGTCTGGTCGTCCTTGATCGCGCCGGCGTCCATGACGAGGCGCACCTGCTCGGCGCGGCCCTCGCCGTCGGTCTTGAGGACCTCCGCCTCCTTCACCTCACCGGTCCAGTCCGGGTAGCGGGCGAAGTCGGCGATCACCCCCATGACGTCGGCCGCCGCCGCCTCGATCGTGATGCTCGAGCTGGTGTGTTCCGCCATCGCCGTGGCTCCTCCGGATGCGGGCCGTTGTTCGTCGTCGCCGTGCGCCGGGCACACTGCGCACTCGCGTGCAGGCGAAGGCTACCGCGCGCCCGGCCGGCCCAACTCACCCGACCTGGGACATCGTCACCATTCCAGCCGCCAGGGGCGCCCGCTGCTCGCGAAGTGCCCCACGTTCACGCATTCGGTGGCCCCGATCCGCATCCGGCGCGCCAGCGGCTGGTGGACGTGTCCGAAGAGGGAGTAGCGGGGCCGGGTGCGCCGGATGGCGTCCAGCAGGGCACGGCTGCCGCGTTCGAAGCGGCGCGCGACGGTGTCGTAGACCAGCTCCGGCACCTCCGGCGGGATGTGCGTGCACAGCACGTCGACCTCGCCGACCGCCTCGATCTTCGCCGCGTACTCCTCGTCGTCGATCTCGTAGGGCGTGCGCATCGGCGTGCGCAGGCCGCCGCCGACGAAGCCGAAGGTCCGGCCGCCGATCTCCACCCGCTGCCCGTCGAGCACGGTGGTGCCGGGGCCGGCGTACTCCTTCCAGAGGGGCGGCATGTCGACGTTGCCGTAGGTGGCGTACGTCGGGACGGGGAAGGCGGCGAACAGCTCCGCGTACTGCTTGCGCACCGCCTTCTCGATCGCCGCCGCCTTGTCCGTGCCGATGTCCGCCCACAGCCGGCGCTGGAACTCGCGCGCCTCCTCGAAGCGGCGGGCGGTGCGCAGCTCCACGATGCGGTCGGCGTTCCCGGCGCCGAACAGGTCGGGGAAGATGCCGCGGGAGTGGTCGGCGTAGTCGAGGAAAAGGACCAGGTCGCCCAGGCAGATCAGGGCGTCGGCGCCCTCGCCGGCACGGGCGAGGTCCCGTGCGTTGCCGTGCACGTCGCTGACCACGTGGACGCGCGTGCGCTGGTTGCCGCCTGGTGTGGATGCCATGGCGATCAAGGGTAAGCGGGTGCGGCGCACGTGAACAATGCCAGGCGGACCTGCGGTTACTGGCTCGTCGGGGAGGGGGTGGACTACTGTGCGCGATGAAACACCAACCTGTGTGACGCAGCGAACATCTCGCCGGGACCCCCTGTCGTAGACGCCATACCGGCGGGTAACGTCCGGGCAGTCCAGTCGTGCTCAGGATTTCAACTTGTGAATCCGCGAGCACCCGCCCGACCCTTGGACCGCGCCGTCGCATCGCACAACGTCGTGGCGCCGGCGCCCTAAGAGGAGCAGCAGTCTTGCGCGAGTTCAGCCTTCCGGCCCTGTACGAGGTCCCCGCGGACGGCAATCTGACCGACATCGTCCACAGAAACGCCGCGCAGCACCCCGACGTCGCCGTCATCGCCCGCAAGGTGGGCGGCGCCTGGCAGGACGTGACGGCCACCACCTTCCTGGCGGAGGTGCGGGCGGCCGCCAAGGGCATGATCGCCGCCGGTGTGCAGCCCGGCGACCGGGTCGGCCTGATGTCCCGCACCCGTTACGAGTGGACGCTGCTGGACTTCGCGATCTGGAGCGCCGGCGCGGTGACCGTGCCGGTGTACGAGACCAGCTCGCCGGAGCAGGTGGCGTGGATCCTCGGCGACTCCGGCGCCACCGCGTGCTTCGTGGAGCTCGACGCCCACGCGGCGACCGTGGAGTCGGTGCGCGACCGGCTGCCCGCGCTGAAGAACCTGTGGCAGATAGAGGCCGGGGGCGTCGAGGAGCTGGGCCGGCTCGGGCAGGACGTCACCGACGGGACGGTCGAGGAGCGCAGTTCGGTCGCCCGGGCGGACGACCCGGCGACCATCGTCTACACCTCCGGCACGACCGGCCGCCCCAAGGGCTGTGTGCTCACCCACCGCAGCTTCTTCGCCGAGTGCGGCAACATCGTGGAGCGGCTGCGTCCGCTGTTCCGCACGGGCGAGTGCTCGGTGCTGCTGTTCCTGCCGCTGGCGCACGTCTTCGGGCGGCTGGTGCAGATCGCGCCCATGATGGCGCCGATCAAGCTGGGCTGTGTGCCCGACATCAAGAACCTCACCGACGAGCTGGCCTCGTTCCGCCCGACGCTGATCCTGGGCGTGCCGCGCGTGTTCGAGAAGGTCTACAACTCGGCGCGGGCCAAGGCGCAGGCCGACGGCAAGGGCAAGATCTTCGACAAGGCGGCGGACACGGCGATCGCCTACAGCCAGGCGCTGGACACCCCGTCCGGCCCGGCCCTCGGCCTGAGGATCAAGCACAAGATCTTCGACCGGCTGGTCTACGGCAAGCTGCGCGCGGTGCTGGGCGGGCGCGGCGAGTACGCCATCTCGGGCGGCGCCCCGCTGGGCGAGCGTCTGGGCCACTTCTTCCGCGGCATCGGCTTCAGCGTGCTGGAGGGCTACGGCCTGACCGAGTCGTGCGCGGCGACCGCGTTCAACCCGTGGGACCGGCAGAAGATCGGCACGGTCGGCCAGCCGCTGCCCGGCTCGGTCATCCGGATCGCGGACGACGGCGAGGTTCTGCTGCACGGCGAGCACCTGTTCAAGGAGTACTGGAACAACCCGGCCGCGACCGCCGAGGCGCTGGCCGACGGCTGGTTCCACACCGGGGACATCGGCACCCTGGACGAGGACGGCTATCTGCGGATCACCGGCCGCAAGAAGGAGATACTCGTGACGGCGGGCGGCAAGAACGTCGCCCCGGCGGTCATCGAGGACCGGATCCGGGCGCACGCGCTGGTCGCGGAGTGCATGGTGGTGGGCGACGGGCGGCCGTTCGTGGGCGCGCTGGTCACCATCGACGAGGAGTTCCTGGGCCGTTGGTGCGCCGAGCACGGGAAGCCGGCGGGGTCGACGGCGGAGTCGCTGAGCCAGGACCCCGAGCTGCTCGCGGCGATCCAGCAGGCCGTCGACGACGGCAACTCGGCGGTCTCCAAGGCGGAGTCGGTGCGGAAGTTCCGGGTGCTGCCGGCGCAGTTCACCGAGGAGTCGGGGCACCTGACCCCGTCGCTGAAGCTGAAGCGGAACGTCGTCGCCAAGGACTACGCGCACGAGATCGAGGCGATCTACGCCAAGTAGGCGGGGGCGGGGCGCGGTTCGGGGCGCCCCGCGGTGTCCTACAGCAGCGCTTTCAGGTGTTCGGCCAGCAGGTCCCAGCGCCACTTGTCCTCGACCCATTCGCGGCCCCGCTGCCCCATTCTGCGGCGGAGTTCCCCGTCGGCGAGGAGGGCCGTGACGCGGTCGGCCGTGTCGGCGGGGGAGCCGCCGGGGACCACCCAGCCGGTCTCGCCGTCGAGGACCGCGTCCGGGGCGCCGCCGGAGTCGCCGGCGACGACGGGCAGGCCGGTCGCGGATGCCTCCAGGTAGACGATGCCGAGACCCTCGACGTCCAGTCCCCCGCGCCGGGTCCGGCAGGGCATCGCGAAGACGTCACCGGCGCCGTAGTGGGCGGGCAGCTCGGACCAGGGCACCGAGCCGGTGAAGCGCACGGAGGCGGCGACGCCGGTGTCGGCGGCGAGGCGGCGCAGGTCCTTCTCGTAGGGGCCGCCGCCGACGATCAGCAGCACCGCGTCCGGCTCGGCGGCCAGGATCGCGGGCATCGCCCGGATCAGCGTGTCCTGGCCCTTGCGCGGCACCAGCCGTGAGACGCACACCACCACCGGCCGGTCGGTCAGCCCGAGCCGCGCCCGCACCTCCTCGCCGCCGGAACCGGGGTGGAAGGTCTTCTCGTCGACCCCGGGCGGCAGTTGCACCATCCGCGCGGCGGCCTCCGGGGTGAGCGCGGAGGCTATCCGGGAACGCGTGTACTCGCCGAGGTAGGTGATCGTGTCGGTGGACTCCCCGATCCGGCGCAGCAGCTGCCGTGCGGCGGGCAGCTGGGCCCAGCCGGCCTCGTGGCCGTGGGTGGTGGCCACGATCCGCCCGGCGCCCGCGCGGCGCAGCGCCGGCGCCATCAGCCCGAGCGGTGCCGCCGCCCCGAACCACACCGAGGTGCACCCGTGCTCGCGCAGCAGCCCGGCCGCCCGCCGGGTGGCGGCCGGCGTCGGCAGCAGCATGGTCGTGCGGTCGCGTACGACGGTGAAGGGCTGCTCGGCGTCGAAGGCGGCGGTGGCCTCGACGCCCTCCCGGGAGCGCTTCCAGGTGGAGGCGTAGACGACGAGGCGCTCCGGGTCGAGACGCAGCGCCATGTTGTGCAGGAACGCCTGGATGCCGCCGGGGCGGGGCGGGAAGTCGTTGGTCACGATCAGGGTCTTGTGCATCGCCGCCGACCCTACCGAACGGGGTTGCGCCGTCCGCCACGGCCGCGCTCTGTGGCACGCGCACCGGCGTCCGGGACATCATGGCCCCTGACGGACACCGCACCGGACGGGCAGGGAGCGCATGAGGACGACGGCCGCACGGGGCTCCCTCGCCCGGCTGCTGCTTCTGTGGGGCCTGACGCGGGCCGCCCTGCTGCTGTGCGTCCTGAAGGTGATCGTCTTCCCCGGTCCCGACGTCACCAGCGACGTGTCGGTGATCTACCGGGGCTGGTACGACGTGCTGCGCACCGGGACCTTCCCGCTGGACGACGTCACCTGGCAGTACCCGCCCGCCGCGGCCCTCGCGGTCCTCTCCCCCGGCCTGCTGCCGTTCCTGGAGTACGCCACCGCGTTCTTCGTGCTGGCCCTCGTCGCCGACCTGGTCACGCTCGCCCTGCTGCGCTACGCCGGAGGCGGTTCCGGGCGGTCGGCGCGCGGCGCCTGGGTGTGGGTGGCGGGCGTGCCGCTGCTCGGGCCGACGGTGTACGCGCGCTACGACGTGATGGTGACCGCGGTCGCCGTGGCGGCGCTGCTGGCGGCCGCCCGGTACCCCCGGCTGGCGGGGGCGCTCGCCGGTCTCGGGGCGCTGGTGAAGGTGTGGCCGGCGCTGCTGCTGCTCGGGGTGCGGCGGCGGTGCGCGTGGGTGTGGGCCGCGGTGACCGGGGCCGGGGTGGCCGCGCTGTTCGCCGTGCTGATGCCGGGGGCGTTCGCGTTCCTCACCTTCCAGCGGGACCGGGGCACGGAGGTCGAGTCGCTGGGGTCGCTCGTCTTCCATGTGGCCCGGCACCACGGCTGGGACGGCGAGGTGCTGCTCCATTACGGCTCGGTCGAGTTCCTCGGCCCGTACGTGGGCTGGGTGAGCACCGGGGCGCTGGTGCTGAGCGGGGCCGCGCTCGGGTGGCTGGTGCTGTGGCGGCTGAGGGCGACGCGTTTCGAGGCGTGGACCGCGGCCGACGCGGCGTTCACGGCGGTGCTGATGTTCACGACGACGAGCCGGGTGATCAGTCCCCAGTACATGGTGTGGCTGGTGGGGCTCGGGGCGGTCTGCCTCTGCTTCCGGGGGAGCCGGATGGGGGTGCCGGTCGT
>Ga0247827_10000304_pt1 | contig 23777 bp, 15 predicted proteins | sample 12C_Control_Day2_FD_194414 | JGI IMG/M metagenome (GOLD analysis project Ga0247827, IMG submission 194414) | Soil microbial communities from agricultural site in Penn Yan, New York, United States - 12C_Control_Day2 | ecosystem: Environmental > Terrestrial > Soil > Agricultural land | place... | reverse complement strand
CCCAAGGACTCGCCCTTCGCCGCCCGAACGCGGGTTGGGAATGACGCTGAAGGCTTCGTCGGCCTCGGCCGCCAGCTTGCCGAGGCGCCGCGCGATCTCCGGCCCGACGGCGCGGGTCGCGGCCTGACGCAGCGCCCGGTCGGCCAGGGCCGAGCCGCCCGCGTCGGGGGTGAAATGGACCCCCTCCAGATGGCCGACCACCTCGCCCTCGACGGTCACCTCGCCGTCGTCGGCGACACCCGCGACGGTGTCGGATCGCACGTTCAGCGCCCGCATCAGGGCCGTGGTGCGCCGGTCGACGAAGCGCGCCGTCAGCCGTTCGTGCAGGACGTCGCTGAGCCGCTCCTCCAGCGCCTTGGTCCTGTCGCGCCACCCTTGCGCTTGATCCATCCAGTCGGGGCGGTTGGCGATATAGGCCAGGGTCCGCACCCCCGACAGCCGGGCCGACAGCTGGTCGATCTGGCCGTCGTCGCGGTCCAGATCATTGAAGCGCGGGGCGACCCAGTCCTCGGTCAGGCGGCCTCGACGACTGGTCAGGGCGGTGAAGATCTCCTTCGACAGGCGGGCGTGTTCGTCCAGCGTCGTCTTCTGGAAATCCGGCAGCTGACAGGTCTCCCACAGACGCATCAGGGCGCCGCGCGAGCGGGCGATCTTCTTGATGTCGTCGTCCGCCGCGAAGCGTCGCAGCAGGGTCTCGTCCAGGGCCTGGGCCGTCAGCCGCAGGCCGAAGCGTTCAGGCGACACGGTCAGCGAGCGCAGCAGGTCGGGCAGGGTGTCGAAGTCCAGTCGCCCGTGGCGCCATTCGGCGGCCTCGACCGGATCGAAGCGGTGGCTGATGACCTGTTCGAGGATGTCCTCGTCCAGCTCCTCGGCCTCGCCGGTGACGCCGAAGGTGCCGTCGCGCAGATGGCGACCGGCGCGCCCGGCGATCTGGCCGATCTCGGCGGCGTGCAGCCAGCGGGTGCGGCGACCGTCGAACTTCCTCAGGCCTGCAAAGGCGACATGGTCGACGTCCATGTTCAGCCCCATGCCGATGGCGTCGGTGGCGACCAGGAAGTCCACCTCGCCCGACTGGAACAGCTCGACCTGGGCGTTGCGTGTACGCGGCGACAGCGAGCCCATGACCACGGCGGCCCCGCCCCTCTGACGGCGCAGCAGTTCGGCGATGGCGTAAACCTGCTCGGTCGAGAAGGCGACCACGGCGCTGCGTCTGGGCAGGCGGGTCAACTTCTTCGACCCGGCGTAGGACAGGGTGGACAGGCGCTCGCGGGTGATGATTTCGGCGTCCGGGATCAGGGCGCGGATCAGCGGCGCCATGGTCCCGGCCCCCAGGAACATGGTCTCGAAGCGGCCGCGCGCGTGCAGCAGCCGCTGGGTGAAGACGTGGCCGCGCTCCGGGTCGGCGACCAGCTGGATTTCGTCGACGGCCAGAAACTCGACCTGACGCTCCAGCGGCATGGCCTCGACGGTGCAGACGAAATAGGCGGGGCGCGGCGGGACGATCTTCTCCTCGCCGGTGATCAGGGCGACCGACGACACGCCGCGCTGCTTGACGATCCGCTCATAGATCTCGCGCGCCAGCAGACGCAGCGGCAGGCCGATCATGCCCGAGGCGTGACCCAGCATCCGCTCGACCGCCAGATGGGTCTTGCCGGTGTTGGTGGGGCCCAGGATCGCCGTGACGCGCGATGGGGCCAGACCTGCGGAACGATCACTCATGTTGCGTTCAAGGTGGAGAAGGCTCTCGGGTTTCTCAAGCGAAACCGCGCGGTGAGCGAGAGAATGAACAGAAGCTTTCCGGCGCCTGGAACGGGCGCGAAACGAATCATGACCGAATCAGCGACACGGCCCGATTCAGGCTTTGTTCTCCACTACATATTGTAGCTTAACGGGAATTAATCGCTAGGAGTTTCTTGCCGGGCGCCAAATCGACGCCGCCCGTCTTTCCCTCGCGCTCGCGCCCCGCTAGGAACGATCCGAGACGGCCCCGTAGCTCAGCTGCATAGAGCAAGGCTTTCCTAAAGCCGAGGTCGGGGGTTGGAGTCCCTCCGGGGTCGCCATAGTTTTGTCGAGACAAGCTAAAACCTGCTCAAAACAAGCGAAGACCTGCGCAGGTCGCTCGCGGCCGCACTGGGCAGCCGCTTCTGACTCATAGCGGTCAGCAGAAGAGTCCGCTTTTAGCTCTGTGGCGAAGCCTCGCGCTTACGGCGCTTCAGTCCACTCGCTCACATCGAGCTCACACGCTTCTTCTTAAGAAGCAGGTTGTCTCATCCGGCCAACCGCTTGAAAGCCCACAGGGCGATCAGTCTCTGCCAACCGGCTCGCGTTATCCGGTGGAAACCCTCGCGCTTGTAGACGGTCTCGGAAGACGGCTTCCGGAATCTGCTGTCGCCCCTCTCTGACGAGGCGATAGAATCGCTGCCAGTCGAGAGGATGCTGCGACGCCTTGTTGGCTAGGACCGTAAATCGATCAAGAAGGACGGTTGTGCGGTCCGAGAACTTGAACTCCGCACTGTTCAGGATGCGCAGCCGGTAGCGCTGGCCGTGCGATCGATTGAACGTTGACAGAAGCGGTCCGACCATGGCCGTGACGGCTTGGCAGTATGTCGCTCGCGTCGGAGGATCCAGCGGCCACCGCTCGGCCCGGCCTTCGACCAGGATTCGCTGGGGCCTACCTACAAGGTAGGGCTTCGCGGTGGACGGTTTGCAGTGGGAGTTTTCGTCTAAGCGGCATTCCAAGAAGTCGATGGCTGCGTTGGGACAGGGGCGTGCGCCCGCTTGAGGCTAGAAGCAGAGCTGCCCCGTCGCCTTGGTGGGCGCCGGCCAGCCAGAGTTGATGTGCAGTCGATCATTCTCTGAGAAAGCCACCCACATCAGACATGGTCCGACCAGCTTGACTGCTTGTTCCTTTTGGAGAAACGTTGGTTTTCGAAATAGGGGGCGTCATGAAAAAATTCGGAAGCGCGGTGTGCGCGGGGCTGTTCGTCGCGCTGACGGCGGGTGCGGCCGAGGCACAACAAACTTCTGTCTATGCGTATGATGCGCACGGACGTCTGACGAACTCGGCGTCGGACATCAATACGAGCACCGCCTATTCGTATGATCGCGCCGACAACCGGGCGAAGAAGACCTGTTGTCTCGCCATCGGGCCGGATATTCAGGCGGACGGCTTCGATCCCTATTTCTATGTTCTGGCCTATCAGGACATCAGGGTGGCGGGGATCTCGCCTCACGGGCATTGGTTATCGTACGGCTTCAGCGAGGGGCGAAATCCCAATCGCTTCTTCGACACCGCCTACAGGGCGACCTATGGCGTGCCCGCAACCGTCAACGCCCTGACCGACTATCACACGACCGGGTGGCGATTGGGGCGGAACCCATCTCGTGAATTCTCAACCAGTCTTTATCTTGCGGCTCACCCCGATGTCGCGGCGATCGACATGGACCCCTGCTTCATTATCTGCAGTACGGCTACGCCGAAGGTCGGGCGCGTTTTTCGGTCCCGTGAGATCGCCATCAAGGCGAGCGGTCCGGGCCACGAATTTACTCGGTGGAACGCCGCCGAAGGTGCTTCAGACCGCACTGTCAGCCGTCCAGAGCGACGGTGAACTTATCATCTATGACAACGACAGGATGGCCGTACGGCTGTCGAACATCAGCGGACGCTGAGGGAATTCGGGGGAATTCACATGAAAAAAACCACGCTCAAGCTCGTCCTGCTGGCGGGCAGCGCTCTGGTGTCGTCGCAGGCGCTGGCGCAATCTGCCCCCCTGCCCCCGCGTCCGCCTGAACACTACACCCTCGACGCAAGAGGCGTGGACTTGGTGACAGGTAATTTCGCTTATGCAGCGGAAGATCTGCGGATCGGCGGAGACGACAACAGCCTAGCCGTCACTCGCCAGTACGCCAACGGGTCATGGCGTTTCTCATATTCCGGCTTCATTGAAGTCATCGGATCGACAGCCACCGTCTCTTACGGTGCAAGTTCCGAAACCTTCAACATCTCCGGATCGACTTATACGCCCTCGTCGCAAACGGGCAGCACTCTTTCCAAGTCGGGAGACGTCTACACCTATACGAAACGGTCGGGCGAGACGCTCACCTACCGGGTCATGCAAGTCGGCGGAACAACGTCTCCTCACGCCGCCATCGAAAGATATCGTGAGCCCAATGGCCGGACGATAAACATCAACCAGAAGATCGCCTCGTTCTGCATGGTTGTCGTGCAGAACTTCTGCCAATTCTATACGCCCGCTGCTCGCATCGAGAGCATAGACGACAATTTCGGCAACCAGATCGTATTTGGATATCAGACCGACGTCGCGCCTTATGGGGGGAACCGGGACTGGTTCAGAAAGACCAATGCGACGGGCGTCAATCTCGCGTTTGAACGTTGCACGATCACAGGAGCGGGATGCACGGGGGTTGCATCTTCATGGCCCAAGGCGACCTACACGACCCTGCCCTGGACAGGGATCGGCTATTTCCTCGATGGGCTGATCCAGTCGGTGACCGACGTTAACGGCAACACGACGAATTACACCTATTCTGGATCGACACTGACGGGTGTTCGCCTCCCTGAATCGACTTCTGACGACGTGACGATCTCCTATAGTGGTTCGCTTACATCGTCCGTATCCAGCGCGGGTAGCGCCTGGACTTACAGCTACTCGGATGCCGGTTCGACCCGAACGACGACCGCGACGGGGCCTCTGGGGCAATCCGTGGTCGCGATCTCCAACCTCTCGATTGGCCGTGCGACGTCGGTCAAGGACGCGCTCAACCAGGCGACGACCTACGCCTATGACAGCCAGAAACGCCTTGAGCGCGTCACCCAGCCTGAGGGCGACTACGCCCAGTTGACCTATGACGCGCGGGGCAATGTCACCCAGACGTTGTCCGTGGCGAAGCCGGGTTCCGGCCTGCCCAACATCACTACCTTGGCGACCTATCCCGCGACCTGCGCCAATCCGGTCACCTGCAACCTGCCGACCAGTACGACCGATGCGCGCGGGGCGGTGACGGACTATGCCTATGACCCGGTCCACGGCGGGGTGACGCAGATCACCCTGCCGGCTCCGACCGCCGGCGCGGCGCGGCCGCAGACGCGGATCGCCTATGCGCCGCAGACGGCCTGGTACAAGAACGCCTCAGGTGTGCTGGCGGCGGCCCCCTCGTCAGTGACCCTGCCGGTGTCGACATCGGAATGCGTGATGGAATCGAGTTGCGTCGGGACGGCGAACGAGGTGAAGGCCTCGGTCATCTATGGTGCGGCGGGCGTCGCCAACAACCTCCTGCCGACAGCGACGACTACGGGGGCGGGCGACGGCTCGCTGAGCGCGACGACGACCCTGACCTATACGGCTAATGGCGATGTCGCGACTGTGGATGGGCCGCTGCCGGGCGCCGAGGACACGACCACCTATCGCTATGACACCGCCCGGCAGTTGGTGGGCGTGGTCGGGCCTGATCCTGACGGCGGCGGCGCCATGCTGCGCCGGGCCCAGCGGACGACCTACAGCCCCCGCGGCCAGGCGACCCTGGTCGAGGCGGGGACGGTCAACGGCCTGTCGGACGGCGATTGGGCAGGCTTCAGCAGCCTGCAGCAGGCTTCCACGACCTATGACGCCTATGGCCGGCCGACGCACCAGCGTCAGACGGCGGGCGGAGCGACCCATGCGGTGCAGCAGGTCAGCTACGACGGGGCGGGTCGGATCGACTGCATGACGATGCGGATGAACCCGGCCGTCTTCAACACCCTTCCGGCCTCGGCCTGCGATCTGGGCGCCCAAGGCGTTTACGGTCCGGACCGGATCACCCGGCACGGGTATGACGCTCTCGGCCGGAACAACGCCGTGGTGTCGGCCTGGGGCACAGGGGCGATGATCACCGAGAGCGTGACCTTCAGCCCCAATGGCCAGACGGCGAGCCTGACGGACGGTCAGGGCAATGTCTCGACCGTCGAGTACGACGGCTTCGATCGCGCCGTGAAGATGCGCTACCCCAATGCTTCGGGCGGCGGCTCCTCGACGACGGACTATGACCAGTACACCTACGACGCCGCCGGCAATGTGCTGACCTTTCGTAACCGCGGCGGCGAAGTCTTCACCTCGGGATACGACGCTCTGGGGCGCCAGACGTCAGTGAGCGGCGGCGGCATGCCGACGCGCACCTATGCCTACGACAACCTGGGGCGGATGCTGACGGCCAGTGAAAATGGCGGGATATGGACGCAGGGTTATGATGCCCTTTCGCGCGTGGTCTCCCAGAGCTCCATTCTGGGGACGATGACGTCGGGCTATGATCTGGCGGGACGGCGGACGCAGCTGAACTGGCCGGACGGCTTCTTCGTCAACTACGACTACAATGTCGCGGGCGACATGACCTCGCTGCGCGAGAACGGCGCGACCAACTGGCAGTTGGCGAGCTGGGCCTATGACAACCTCGGCCGCCGGACGGCCCAGGGCAGCGCCAACGGCGCCTTCACCTACTGGACCTACGACAACGCCGGCCGTCTGGGCGGCCTCAGCCACGACCTGCCGGGAGCGGCCGACGATCTGACATTGAGCTTCACCTACAATCCGGCGGGGCAGATCATCAGTCGGACGATGTCCAACGCGGCCTACGTCTATACGCCGGCCCAGGGCGCCACCAGTTACGTCAACAACGGCAAGAACCAGGTGACGAGCGTCGGCGGCGATACGGTGAGCTACGATGGGCGCCAGAACATCGCCGGCGCGCCGATGGGGAGCTACGCCTACAACGGCCTGAACCAGCTGACCTCTGCCAACGGAGCGTCGCTCTTCTACGATCCGCTGGGCCGGCTGGCGCGCAGCATCGGGTCGACGGACGTCATGTACTTCCATGACGGGGCCCGACCGATCGCAGAGTACAACAACCTCGGCGTCCTCACCCGCCGCTACATCCCCGGCGTCAGCATGGACGAGACCCTGGTCGCCTATGAAGGCGCAGGCCTCGACGACCGTCGCTGGCTGCTGGCGGACGAGCGTCTGTCGGTCGTGGCCTACACCAACGTCGCTGGCGGCGTTGTGGCCCGCAACACTTACGACGAATACGGCCGATCGGGCGCCGGCAATGCCGGGCGCTTCCAGTACACGGGCCAGATGTGGATGCCGGATGCCCAGCTCTACCACTACAAGGCCCGCGCCTATGCGCCCCAGCTCGGGCGGTTCATGCAGACCGATCCCATCGGGTACGGGGATGGGGCGAACCTATACGGATATGTCGGCGGGGATCCGGTAAATGCGACCGATCCTTGGGGCTTGTGCGGACAACCTAACGAAAAAGCCTGTGAAGTCGGTGAAGTTCCGGTCCAAGGCTACCGATGCCCGTGGTATGCCGTCTGCCTATTTGACAAGGATCTCATTCGCGACTTCTTGCGTGACGTGACTGATCTAGGAGAGATTATTGTAACGGGAGGTCGTCGCACAGGATCTCGGAAGAGTGCTATACCTCCACAGGAGTATTACGAATGTATCGGCGCAACAATGGGCACGGACCCGACGGCCGCAGGCATTTTGGCGGCTGGCCTGGGGTTGACGGCAGCAGGCTCACCCATATTGGAAAAACCTCGCGCAGGTTTCGGTGGAGGGGGGCCAAGCGGCACTAGGACTTCACCGCTATCTAGGTTCTTCCGGTCACTGCCTGGCGCGCGCGAAAGAGCTAGCCCGACCTTGCGCGGTATGGGGAATGCGGTGTCTCCGCAAAACGCGAGGTCCAATTTCGTAGGCGCTAGTCGTGGGCGAATTGCAAGTGCGGGTTCTGGGGCTGTGGGCGTCCTGAGCTTGACGATTTCAGGGGAGAGGCTTGGCGCAGCTAGCCGTGCGTGTCAGCAACAAACCAACGTGAGGAATTGAAGTGGGCCGCCAATTGGAAGAGGAAATTGCACTCGATATTTGCTCCTACATGAACATAGACCGCGAAGAGGTTAGTTCAAATTCCAGGCTTTATCATGATCTTGGAATTAGTGGAGATGATTTGGCTGATTATCTGGATCATTTTTCAGAAATATTTAAAGTAAATATATCGTTTATTGATTTAAATGAGTACTCTCCAGGAGAAATTGGGCCGTGGTGGCTTTGGTCTAAGGCGAAAAGGAAATACAAAGAGCTTTCGGTTAAGGATTTGGCGGAGTTCGTAATGCGAGCGAGTACGTGATTTTGCATTTCCATTTAGAGAAAATGGTTTGAAAAAGACGATCTTGCTGAGCTGCTGCGTGGCGAGGGCCAGGAACTTGTCGGAGGCCGACTGCGCCATTCTTAGATGGTTTTGACCGGATTTGAGCCGCTCTTAGGTGGTCGGGCCAATTGGTCGAACCTGCAGAGCCTAGCGCCTATGGACCTCTATTGAGCCGCTCTTAAGTGGTTTCGACAAGTTTTATGGTGACCAGCCTTAAGCGGTCTCGATACCGAACGAACGTCAGACCAGTGGCGATCCGCCTCCTCCGTTCGGAGGAGGCGTACGCGCATGTGATGGTCTAGCGCTGGCTGGACGGTCGTGCGCGTAACGACGCGGCCGCGCGCAGGGAGGGACAGTGCCGAGCGTCGTTGGAACCAGCTTTCTGAAAAGGCCTTGCTCTTTGCGACGCCGAAGGACACCTTCATTGTGCAGCCCACGATCTGCATCGGCGCTGCGGCCGAACCTCATTTCGAGACGCTCGGCGGACTGGAGGAGCCGGTCTTGACGCGGATGCCGGAGGGGTCAGGCGCTGGGCGCGGCCGGGAGCGGACGCTGTCGTTCGAGGCTCAGGCTGCATTTCTCGACGCCATCTACGCCGCCGCTGCCGACCCAGAGCGGTGGGCCGAGGTCTTCGCTCTGGTCGAGCGGCATCTGGGCGGGTTCGGCACAATCTATCAGCGGAGCACGGACGACCCTCGATCCCACCGCCTGGCCGCCGCCAGCCTCGATCCGCGGTTCTTCGAGCTCTACAACGGCTATTACCACGCGACCAACGTCTGGGCGACCAGCCCCAAGGGCGGCCATCTGCCCCTCTACGTGACCGAAGACGTCATCGACGGGTCCGCGCTGGAACGCACCGAGTTCTATGCCGACTGGCTGCGGCCGCAGGGGTTGAAGCACGGCCTGAGCTGCCGGGTCGGCGGGGCGGGCGGCCGCTCGCTGCACCTCGGGCTGGTGCGAGAACCGCGGTTCGGCGTCTATGATCGGGGCGAGATCCATTTCCTGCGGGGCCTGGCGCCCCACCTGCACCGGGCAGTGGAGATTTCGCACCGGCTGGGCGTCGCCGAGGGGCGGGCGGACGGCTCTTTCGAGGCCCTGGGACGGCTCGGCGTGGCGGCCTTCCTGGTGGACGGCCGCGGCGTGGTCCAGTCCATCAATGCGGCGGCCGAGCGGTTGCTCGGCGAGGGCTGCGGGCTGGTGGTGCGGGCCGGACGGCTGACGGCCGGGTCGCTGTCGGGCGACGCCGTGCTGGGCGCATGATCGCCGGGGCGACCGGGGAGGGACGTACGGCGTCTGGCCGCACCGGCGACGTCGTCGCCCTCGGCGGCTCCGACCCTCGCACGGCGCTGTCGGTGACCGCCGTCCCGCTGGAGGAGCGGCGGCGCGAGGCGGGATTCGGTTGCGGCCCCCTGGCTGTCATCATGGTGACCCGGCCGAGGGCGCTGGCCGCGCCTTCAGCGGAAAGCCTGCGGCGGCGCTACGGGCTGACCCCGGCGGAGGTGCGGCTGGCGGCGGCGCTGTGCGGCGGGGCGACTCTCGCCGGCTACGCGGCCAATACCGGCACCGGCGTCACGACCGTCAAGACCCATCTGGGAGCCCTGTTCGCCAAGGTCGGCGAGAACCGCCAGGTCGACCTGGTGCGCCGGCTGCTGGCTGATCCCACGACCGAAGCAGATTGAACGGAAGTCCGGAGCCCCTTTTCGGGGACGAGCCCGTCTTAACTGGTCCGCGACCACTCTGAGCCATCTTTAGCTGGTCTGTTGTGTTGGCGGCGCGGTTCGCGTCCCGCGTTCAGGGGAAGAGAGTCATGGCGACCGAAACCGTCCACATCGTGCAGGCCTATGTTCTGGCCAAGAACGGCGCCGTGCGGGCCGAGCCGCAGGTCGGCTGCAAGGACGCCGAGGAGGCGCGGCGCAAGGCCGAGCGCCTGGCGCCGCTGCGGCACGGGGTGGTGGCTTTCACCGTCTCGGCCGACACCGAGCTGGGCGACTATGACGAGGAAGCCACCATCCTGTTCAAGGCCGGGACCCTGCCGCCGCCCTTCGACGAGGGCTAGGCCGCGGCCGACCAGGCCAGGGTGGTGTGGACCGGCACGCCGTTCCTGATGGCCAGGGTGACGGGGGTGCGTTCGGCCACGGCGGCCAGGCGGGCGCGCTGGTCGTCGTCCAGCGGGCCGGCGGGCGTCAGCACCCGTTCGATGCGCGGAGGGGTTTCGCCGCCCAGGTATTCCAGCTGGACCTCCAGCCCCTCCAGCGGCCAGCCCTTCTTTTCGGCGTACATGGTCAGGGTGATGGCGGTACAGGCGCCGAGCGCCGAGACCAGCAGGTCGAACGGGGCGGGACCAAGGTCGGCGCCGCCCAGCCGCTCGGGCTCGTCGGCGGTCAGTTCGTGCTTCAGATCGCCGCCCGTCCTGATCGTGGTCAGGTAGCGGGCGGTTCCGATGCGGGCGTGGGCGATGGCCATGAAGCGCTTTCCGGTCAGGACATGGGGGTGGCGGAGTCGGCGGGGTCCGGCGGCAGGGGGATGAACTCCTGATTGTCCATGTCGGGCAGCTTCATGCGCCCGGCGCGCCAGTCGGCCTTGGCCTGCTCGATGCGGTCTTTCGACGATGAGACGAAGTTCCAGTCGATGAAGCGTTCGCCCACCGGTTCGCCGCCCAGCACCATGACGGTCGAGGGCTCCAGGGCGCAGATGACCGAGGCGATCCCTTTTTCCAGAACGGCCATCTGGCCGTGGCCGATGGGGCGGCCGTCGTCGATTTCGACCAGGCCCTGGACGACATAGACGGCGCTTTCGGAATGGTCGGTCGGGGTCTGGAAGCGGGCGCCGGGTTCAAGCTCCAGATGCAGATAGTGCAGGGGCGAGAAGGTGCTGACCCCGGCCTTCATCCCCAGGGTCTCGCCCGCGACCAGCCGGCCCCTGACCCCGGCCTCACGCCACGTCGGCAGGTCGGCGGCGGTGACGTGCTGGAACGAGGGATCGATCTCCTCCTGACTGTTCGGCAGAGCGACCCAGGCCTGGATGCCTTCCAGATGGGCGCCTTCGCGGCGGGCGCGTTCGAAGCGCTCGGAGTGGGTGACGCCGCTGCCCGCCGTCATCCAGTTGACCTCTGCCGGACGGATGTCCTGCTGGAAACCCAGACTGTCGCGGTGGGTGATCTCGCCCGAGAAGAGATAGGTCAGGGTCGAGATGCCGATGTGCGGGTGCGGGCGCACGTCCACCGTCCTGGGGATGCCGGCGGGCATGTCGACCGGCCCCATATGGTCGAAAAAGGCGAAGGGGCCGACCATGCGGCGTTTGGCGTGGGGCAGGACGCGGCCCACCTCGAACCCGCCGAGATCCTTGCGGCGCTGGTCGATTATCATCTCAATCATCGGGAACCCTTGGTGCTGGGGCTGGAGCGAGAGGCCGCCTCCCGACCGAATGGCCGAGAGGCGAGAAAAGTCTACTCGCGGTCGTAGGAGAACTGAATGCCGGCGGTGCCGCCGGTCTCGATGAACAGGTTCATGAAGGCGGGCACGGTCTCGGCCCGTTTCCAGTCGCGCTGCAGTTCGCAGAAGAGTTGCGGCACGGAGATCATCTTTCCGCCCGCCTGTTCGATGCGGCGCAGGCCCATCTCGTGAGCGGTGGTGGAAGTGCCGCCGACGGCGTCGGCGACGACATAGACCTCATAGCCTTCGCGCAGGGCGTCCAGCGCGGGGAAGGTCAGGCAGGCCTCGGTCCACAGGGCGGTCATGATCAGCTTCTTGCGGCCGGTGGCCTCGACCGCCTTGCGGAATTCCACGTCCTCCCACGAGTTGATCGTGGTGCGGTCATAGGTGGGATAGTCGGCCAGAACCTTGCGCAGTTGCGGGATCGGCGGCTTGTTCAGACCGGTCTTCACGTTCACCGTCGAGTGGACGATCGGCAGGCCGTAGGCGACGGCGGCCTTGGCCGTGCCGACGATGTTGTTGACCAGCAGCTGGCGGTCCATCGAGGCGATCGAGTTCACCTGGACCGGCTGGTAGTCGATGATGACGAAGGCCGCGTTTTCGGGGGTCAGAAGGTGATCCGACTTCGGGTCGCGGATCGGTTCGCTGGTCATGGGGCGTTCCTTTCAGGCAGGGGGCCGCGCTCGGACAAATGTCCGTTCGGGGCGGGGGTTGCGGCCCGGTCCGAAGACCGGGCCTACGTTTTCGTGAGGGTGGATCAGGCGGCGGGGATGTCGCCGAAGCGGCCGCTGTTGAAGTCCGTGACGGCCTGACGGATTTCGTCCTCGCTGTTCATCACGAAGGGGCCGTAGCCGACGATGGGCTCGTCGATCGGCTCTCCGGTCAGGATCAGCAGGGTCGAGTCCGCGTCGGCGTGCAGGGTGACGCTGTCGCCCTTGCGGTCCAGCAGCAGGGCCTCGGCGGCGCCGGCGGGCTGATCGCCGTTGACCGTGACGTGACCCGACAGGACCACGACGATGGCGGTGTGGCCTTCCGGCAGATCCAGCGTCGTCTCGGCGTCCCGGTTCAGCCGCACGTCCCATACGTTGATGGGGGTGAAGGTGCTGGCCGGGCCCTCGGCGTCGGCGCCGAACTGACCGGCGATGATCCGGGCGGTCCCTGCATTGTCGGGCAGGGCCACCGTCGGGATGTCGGCGTTCAGGATCGACTGGTAGCCAGGACGGGTCATCTTGTCCCTGGCCGGCAGGTTGACCCACAGCTGCACCATGCGGAAGGGGCCGCCGGTCCGCGCGAAGGCGGGCGAGTGGAACTCCTCGTGCAGGATGCCGCCGCCCGCCGTCATCCACTGCACGTCGCCGGGGCCGATGATGCCGCCCTGGCCGGTGGAGTCGCGGTGCTCGACCTCGCCGTCATAGACGATGGTCACGGTCTCGAAGCCGCGGTGGGGGTGCTGGCCGACGCCGCGCCGCTTGTCGGTCGGCTCGAAATTGTGCGGGCCGGCATAGTCGAGCAGCAGGAAGGGGCTGACCTGCTTGCCGACGCTGTCATAGGAAAACAGCGAGCGAACGGGGAAGCCGTCGCCGACCCAGTGGCCGCGATCATTGCCGTAACGTCCCAGAACCTTCTTCATGACTTGTCTCCTTCGGGGCGATCGGACCTCGCCGACCGCGTTGACACCCATATGATCCGGGAACGCCGATAGGGGGAGATTGCGAAATCGCGCCGCTGCGTTCTATCAATAGGACGATGCGGGACCTCAACGACCTCTATTACTTCGTCCAGGTGGTGGACCACGGCGGCTTTGCCCCGGCCGCGCGGGCGCTGGGGATGCAGAAGTCCAAGCTGAGCCGACGGGTCGCCGCGCTGGAGGACCAGTTGGGGACGCGGCTGATCCAGCGGTCGTCACGCAAGTTCTCGGTCACCGAGATCGGTCAGGCCTATTACCAGCACTGCCTGGCCATGCTGGTCGAGGCCGAGGCGGCCCAGGCGGTGATCGACAATGTCACGGCCCAGCCGCGCGGGGTGATCCGCGTGGCCTGCACACCGGGTCTGCTGACCTATCAGATGGGCGGCCTGATCGCCCGGTTTATGGCCCTCTATCCCGAGGTCGAGGTGCATCTGCACAGCGCCAGCCGCCGGGTGGACGTCATCGGCGAGGGTTTCGACCTGGCCATCCGCGTGCGCGAGCCGCCGCTGGAGGAGACCGATCTGGTCATGCGCAAGCTGGATGAGAGCGTGCACCGTCTGGTCGCTTCGCCTGATCTGATGGCGCGGTTCGCGGCGCCCTCCGGCCCGGCGGACCTGGCCGACTGGCCCAGTCTGGATTTCGGCCCGGCGCGCGGCGACCACGTCTGGGCCCTGCATCATCGCGAGGGGATGACGGCCTCGGTGCGCCATAGGCCGCGTCTGGTGACGGACGACCTCCATATGCTGCACGAGGGCGCGGTGCGGGGGCTGGGCGTGGTCCTGCTGCCGAGCGTGGCGGTGGCGGGCGATCTGGAGACGGGGCGGCTGATCGACCTGTTACCCGACTGGCGACCGAAGAAGTGGATCGTCCATGCGGTCTTCCCGTCGCGGCGGGGGTTATTGCCGTCGGTGCGGCTGCTGCTCGATTTCCTGGTCGAGGGTTGCGCCGAACAACAGATTCACGAGGCGGCGCCGCGCGCTTCGGGTCAAACGGAGAGGATGAGTTGATGCGTCTGGTCGGACTGTCGGGCAGCCTGAGGGCGGGCTCCTACAACAGCGCCCTGTTGCGCGAGGCGCAGACCATGACGCCGCCGGGCGTGGAACTGATCGCGGGCTCGATCCGGGGCATCCCCCTCTATGACGGCGACGTAGAACGCGATGAGGGTCTGCCCGAGGCGGTGGTCGCGCTGAAGGACCTGATCGCCGGCAGCGACGGCCTGCTGCTGTTCACGCCCGAGTACAACAACGGCATTCCCGGCGTGTTCAAGAACGCCATCGACTGGCTCAGCCGCCCGGCCTCGGACATCGAGCGGGTGTTCGGCGGGCGGCCGGTGGCGGTGCTTGGCGCCTCGCCCGGGCCGTTCGGCACGGTGATGAGCCAGGCGGCCTGGCTGCCGGTCCTGCGCACCCTGGGGACCGCGCCCTGGTTCGGGGCGCGACTGCTGATCCCGCGCGCGGGCGCCGCTTTCGACGCAGAGGGCCGCCTGACCGACGAGGACGCGCGACGGCGGCTGGAAAGGTTCATTGGCGGCTTCGCCGAGCACTGCCGCGCGACCACAGGCTGAGGTCGCCTTGAGGGCGAGCGGGGCGGCCTGCTCGCGGCGGGCTTCATGGTTCCTCATGCCGCACCAGAAATTGTCAATTCTCGCATAACAATGTGCGTTTAGTTCTTGCGCGCCATCAGGCAGGGCTCTAGTCGAGGCAAGCTTTGCAATAACTGGGTTCGCTTGATGCGCCTTCTTTCTCCGACCTCGCCTTCCTCGTCCGCCGAGACCGTCTTCCGTCCTGCGCCGCTGCGCGCGGCGGGCAGGGGGGCGCTGATGCTGGGGACGGCGCTGGGGTGCTCCATCGCTATTCTGGCAGCCCCGGACAGCGCCCAGGCGCAAACCTGCTCTCTGCTCATGTCGGGCGTTACGGAATGCGTCACTGGGACGGCGAACAAGACGATCACGATCGACGACGGCACCATCGTGCCTGTCGGGCTGCCGGTCTCGGGCGATAACATAACGATCAAGGCTGAAAACGCCGCCATTCATAGTAATTCCGGGCCGGCTATCGACGCTGTCAGCAATGATTTCGGCGATATTTCGATCAGCATCGGCATGATCGAGGCCCAGGGCGATGAAAATCACGGGGTCTACGCCGTGGCCAAGGACGGCGCGATCACCGTGGTCAGCGATCAGATCCGCACCACCGGCGAAGGCGCGATGGCCATCTTCGCTGAGGCGAACCGGGATATCTCGATCACGAGCACGACGATCTTCGTCGAGGCCGAGACCGGCCCAGACGGGGATAGCGCCGCGATCAACGCGCGCAGCAGCAATGGCGACGTCACGGTCGTTAGCGGCGATGTCACCACGGGGACGCAGACCAATTCGGCAGAAGGCGTCTCTGGAATTAGGGCCACAGCCGACGCCGGCGACGTCACCGTCACCAGCAGGGGCGCCATCACCACCCGGGGCGATCGGGCTGTCGGCATTGCGGCGTCCGGGTATGGCGACGTCACTGTCACCAAGGGCGGCGCCACGGGCGTCGGCGCCATTCGCACGTCCGGCAACTTCAGCGCGGGCGTCGTGGTGGACGCAGGCGGCAAGGCCACAGTCGACATCGGCGACATCACGACGTCGGGCGAGTATAGCTATGCTCTGGATGTTCGTGGCGACGAGGTGGTGATCAAAAGCGGCGCACTGACCACTTCCGGCTACCGGAGCCTGGGCATGGTCGTCAGCGGATACAGCGGCGTCACGATTACGAGCACGTCTCTGGCGACCGAGGGCGAACTTGCGATCGGGATGAATGTCTATTCCAGCAGCGGCGATGTCGAGATCGTCAGTGGGACCCTGAAGACCGAGGGCCGGCAAGCGGACGGGATGGATGTTGAAGCCTACGGCGACATCATCATCACCAGCGACAGCCTGACCACCAGCGGATACGAAAGCCGGGGAATCGATGTCAATGCCTGGAAAACACCGTCGGGCGACGGCTATGTCGGCGGCAACGTCAGGATCACAAGCAAGACCCTGACAACCAAAGGCGACTACTCGGACGGGATCGACGTGGACGCCGACGCCGAGGCCGAGGTCACCAGTGAAACGCTGGAGACGCACGGCTATAATGCGGAGGGGATCAGCGTCGATGCCGAGGGGCGGATCACGGTCACCAGCGGCCGCCTGATCACCCGGGGCGAGAACTCCGACGGCATTGATGCGGATTCCGACTATGGCGACGTCGAGGTCACCTCGGGGACCCTGGAAACGCTGGGGGATGACAGCACGGGGATCGACGTGTCGGCATATGAGTCCGTCACGGTCGCCAGCGGCAGCCTGATCACGCGCGGCGACTATTCCGACGGCATCTTCGCCAATGCCGGAGGGGCCGTCACGATCACCAGCGACTCGGTCCAGACCGCCGGGGCATCTTCAAGGGGCATAGCCGCCGAGTCGAACGCCGGCAGCATCGTGATCACCAGCGGGTCGGTCGTCGCGACGGGCGGTGACAGCGGCAATGGCTATAATAACGTTGGCGGCATCTTCGCCGTGGCCAACGCCGGCAGCATCACGATCACCAGCGGCTCGGTGACGACCGGCGTCGAGGGCACGGTGGGCGCATCAGCCGGTGAAGCGGGCTATCGCGCCACAGGGATCCGGGCCCATGCCAGCGGGGATGTCACCATTGACAGCACCGGGACCGTCGCGACCTGGGGCGATGAGGCTATGGGAATCCGGACTGCATCCCAACAGGGCGCCGTCAACGTCAAGGCCAAGACCGTCACGACGGCGGGCAAGCTAAGCCACGGGGTGGTGGCGCTCTCCTCAGACGCGATCTCGGTCGATGTCGGCACGATCCGCACTTCGGGTGAGAACGCTATCGGCCTTATCGCCAGCTCCGATGACGACTTGTCGGTCAAGGTCGGAACGATCCAGGCCTCGGGCGTCGGCGCCGCGGGCCTTCTGGCTTACTCGTTTGGGGATGCCGTGGTGCAGGCCGGTTCGGTCAAGGTCACGGGTAGCGACGCCATCGTCGTTCGAGCGCTTGACGGTGCGGTGAATCTGGTCGTCAGCGGTGAAACCGCTTCGGCCGAACACTCGGGCATCAGTGCGGCTGGCAGCACGATGAATGTGACGGTGGCCGCAGGCGGCTCGGTGGTCGGCAAAACCGCAGGGATCAGGGTCGGGTCCGCCCTGGGCACGACGCTCAATATCGCTGGATCGGTCAGTTCGACCGGGGGCTTCGCCATCGAGGTAGAGGGCGCGGCTGCGACCATCAACAACACCGGCAACACCATCATCGGCGCCATCAGCCTGACCGACAACGACGACGTGGTGAACAACTCGGGGTCGTTCATCGCCGCCGGCGAAAGCCTGTTCGGCCTGGGCAATGACGTGTTCAACAACTCGGGCGTGCTGCGCCTGCTGGAGAGCACGACGCCCCGGACCGCGACCTTCTCGGGGCTGGAAACCTTCAACAACCGCGGCTCGATCAACCTGGCCAACAACGTCGTCGGCGACGTGCTGAACCTGAACGGCGCCGCTTTCAATGGCCAGGCGGGCAGCGCCCTGACCGTGGACGTCAAGGGCTCTCAAAGCGACGTGCTGAAGGTCGGCAGCGTGACCGGCGTCACCACGGTGACCGTCAATACGATCGGCAAGGTCGCCATCGGCGAAGTCGCCGTCTTCCTGGAATCCGCCGCGGACGTCATCGGTACGGAGTTCGTGCTCAACGACAAGCAGGCGCGCGGTCTGATCGGCTATGATCTGGTGTTCGACACCGACAACGACACCTTCGGCGTCGTTGGTCGGGCGAGCGTCTACGCCCTCGATCCGCTGCGCTTCATGGGCGGCGCCCAGAATATGTGGCACGAGGGGGCGGATGTCTGGTCCAACCGGATGAACCAGGTCCGCGACACGGCCTCGGTTCGTCCCGACGGCCTGGAAGCCTGGGCCCAGGTGGTCGCTGGCGGCGAAGAACTGGATTCCGGTCCGCGCGTCTTCAACGCCTTCGGCTCGGACGTGACCGGCGACCTGTCCTATGATCAGGACTATGTCGGCTTCAGCACCGGCTTCGACATTCGCCGGTCGGGCGAGCAGGTTTCGACCCTCTGGGGCCTGACCACGGGTCTGATGCAGTCCGAGATCGACCTCGAAAGCGGCGCCAGCGCCAAGTACTCCGGCTTTAACCTGGGGGCCTATGCCGGTCTGACTCGCGACGCCTTCTTCCTGAACGGCCTGATCCAGATGGATAGGGTCACGGTCGACGCCATGATCCCGGCCGTGCCTGTCTACGAGAGCTTTGGCGGGGTGAACTGGGGCGCCAAGGTCGAGGCGGGCGCCAGGTTCGACGGCGGTCGCTGGTTTGCCGAGCCGTTGGCTCGCCTGGCCTGGGTCTCCAGCGATCTCGACGGCTTCTCGGTCGAAGACGGCGATTTCGACTATGACACGGCGACCAGCCTGCGGGCTGAACTGGGCCTGCGTCTCGGTGCACAGTTCAAGGGCGGCGCCGGCGTTTCGATCGCTCCCCACCTCGGCGTCTTCGCCGTCGAGGAAATGGAGGGCGAGAACGAGATGAAGCTGACGCTGGGCGGCTCCACCGACACCCTGGTCGATCTGCCGGGCGGTCGTCACGGCCGCGCCGAACTGGGTGTCACGGCCTCCGCGCCGGGCGGCCTCGAGGCCTTTGCCCAGGGCGAGGCCCTGTTCGGCGACGACGCCAAGGGCTTCACCGCCCGCGCCGGAGTGCGCTGGCGCTTCTGACCCGACCGATCACTTGATCGACGCGCCGCGCGGCCTCACGGTCGCGCGGCGTTTTCTTCTTTCCTTGAGTACTGCGTGGCGATGGCGAAAACTCCCCCGGCGGCGAAGGCCGACACGACCCCCTCCCAGACGCAACCGGCTGAGGCCCGGGCCACGGCGCCCCTTGCCGCCAATGAGACCAAGATTTCGGTCTCGCGCGGGTTCGCCCAATGGCTGGCGTCGCGAAAAGCCAGCCTGGCCTTCACCTCTTACCAGACGGGCAAGCTCTTCCTGGTCGGGCTTCTGCCGGGCGGGCGGGTATCGTTTCACCAGCAGAACTATCAACGGGCCATGGGCCTGTGCGCCCAGCGCGAGCGCCTCTACCTTGGCTCCCTGTTCCAGGTCTGGCGCTTTGAAAACGCGCTCGGGCCGGGCGAGCGGGCCAATGAGCATTTCGATCGCCTCTACGTGCCGCGCAACGTCCAGGCCACGGGCGACGTGGACATCCACGAACTGGGCGTGGATCGGGCCGGGCGGGTCATCTTCGTCAACACCAAGCACTCCTGCCTGGCGACGCTGTCGACGCGCTACGGCTTCACGCCGATCTGGAAGCCGCCCTTCATCTCCAAACTGGCCGCCGAGGATCGCTGCCACCTGAACGGCATGGCCATGCATGACGGCGCGCCGCGTTACGTCACCGCCGTCAGCCGCAGCGACGTCCTGAGCGGCTGGCGCGAGCGTCGCCACGAGGGCGGGGTGCTGATCGACGTTCAGACCGACCGCATCGTCACCGACCAGCTGTCGATGCCGCACAGCCCGCGCGTCTGGAACGATCAGGTCTTCGCCCTGGATTCCGGACGCGGCTGGCTGATCCGCATCGACCCGCAGACGGGGGCCAAGGAAGACATCGCCTTCTGCCCCGGCTTCCTGCGCGGTCTGGCCCTGGTCGACGGCTTTGCAGTCGTCACCCTGTCCCTGCCGCGCAACGGCGCCTTCAAGGGGCTGGAGCTGGACGAGGCGATCAAGTCGCGCGACGGCGAGCCCTGGTGCGGCGTCATGGTCATCGACCTGCGCACCGGCGACACCGTCGAGTGGATCAAGCTGGACGGCGAGATCACCGAGCTGTTCGATGTGGCCGTCATGCCTGACACTACCTGCCCCATGGCCGTAGGGATCGATGCGCCGGAGATGCGCTCGATCATCACCTTCGACAGCAATTTCGGCCCCTTGAACCCGCCGGTTCCCTGACGGCGATCTGCAGGCGTTTGCGACCTTGACCCTGTCTCATCTGCAGCGGCTTGAGGCCGAGGCGATCCACATCCTGCGCGAAGCCGTCGCCGAGAGCGAGCGGCCGGTCATGCTCTATTCGATGGGCAAGGACTCGGCCGTGCTTCTGCATCTGGCGAAGAAGGCGTTCTTCCCCGGGCGGCTGCCGTTTCCGTTGCTGCATGTCGATACGAGGTGGAAGTTCCGCGCCATGTACGCCCAGCGCGAAGCCAGCGTTGAGGCGGCGGGGGCGTCCCTGATCATCCACCACAATCCCGAGGCGGCGGCGCGCGGGATCAATCCCTTCGACCATGGCGCGGCGGTGCATACCGATCTGTGGAAGACAGAAGGCCTGAAGCAGGCGCTCGACCGGCACGGCTTCGACCTGGCCTTCGGCGGCGCGCGGCGCGACGAGGAGAAGAGCCGGGCCAAGGAGCGGATCGTCTCGCTGCGGGCGCCCGGCCATCACTGGGACCCCAAGGGCCAGCGACCCGAGCTGTGGAGCCTGTTCAACCTGCGTAAGGGTCCGGGCGAGACTCTTCGGGTCTTTCCTCTGTCCAACTGGACCGAGCTGGACGTGTGGGAATACATCCGCGCCGAGGCCATTCCAGTCGTGCCGCTCTACTTCGCCGCCGAACGTCCCGTGGTCGAGCGCCAGGGGGCCTTGATCATGGTCGATGACGCGCGGATGCCGCTGCTGTCTGGCGAGATCCCGCAGCTGAGGACGGTGCGGTTCCGCACCCTGGGCTGCTATCCTTTGACGGGCGCGGTCGAGAGCGAGGCGGATACTCTGGACGCGGTGATCGCCGAGATGCGCGCCGCCTCCACCTCGGAGCGGCAGGGGCGGCTGATCGACGGCGCCGGCGCGGCCTCGATGGAAGCCAAGAAGCGCGAGGGCTATTTCTGATGGAAGCGCTGCGCTTCATCACTTGCGGCTCGGTGGATGACGGCAAGTCGACCCTGATCGGCCGACTGCTGCATGACGCCGGCGGGGTGTTCGACGACCAGATGACGACCCTGGCCCAGGACTCGCGAACGTCCGGCACACGGGGCGGGGCGCTGGATTTCGCCCTGCTGGTCGATGGTCTGGCGGCCGAGCGCGAGCAGGGCATCACCATCGACGTGGCCTATCGCTATTTCTCGACGCCGAGACGCGCCTTCATCGTCGCCGACACGCCGGGGCACGAACAATATACGCGCAACATGGCGACCGGGGCCTCGACCGCCGACCTGGCCGTCATCCTGGTCGATGCGACGCGCGGCGTGCTGCGCCAGACGCGGCGGCACAGCCAGATCGTGCGGCTGATGGGCGTGCGGCAGGTGGTTCTGGCGGTCAGCAAGATGGATCTGGCCGACTGGTCGCAGCCGGTCTTTGACGCCATCGTCGCCGACTATGCGGATTTCGCGCGCCGGATCGGTCTGGAGGCGGTCCACGCCGTTCCCCTGTGCGGACCCGAGGGCGACAATGTCGTGGCGCCCAGCGCGCGGACGCCCTGGTACTCGGGGCCGTCGCTGCTGACCCTTCTGGAGACGGCCGAAACCCATCGCAGCCGACAGGCCGAAGCCCTGCCGCTGCGCCTGCCTGTGCAAGTGGTGATCCGGCCCGACGCGAGCTTTCGGGGCTTCGCCGGACGGATCGCGGCGGGACAGGTGCGCCTGGGAGATCCCGTGCGGGTCTCGCCCTCGGGCGTCCTCAGCCGCGTCGTCCGGATCGTCGGCGCCGACGACGACCTGGATCTGGCGGTCGCCGGCCAGTCCGTGACCCTGACCCTGGCGGACGAGATCGACTGCTCGCGCGGCGACATGCTGGTCGCCGCCGACGCCCCGCCGGAGGTCGCGGATCAGTTCGAGGCGGATCTGGTCTGGATGGCGGACGAGCCGCTGATGCCAGGACGGTCCTACCTGCTCAAGATCGGCGCTCGCGCTGTCACGGCCCAGATCACGGAGATCAAGCATCGGCTGAATGTCGACACCCAGGAGCCGCTGGCCGCCCGGCGACTTGATCTGAACGAGATCGGCCTGTGCAACATCAGCCTGTCGCAGGCCCTGCCGTTCGAGGCCTATGAGGCTAGCCCCGAACTGGGCGGGTTCATCCTGATCGACCGGCTGTCGAACGCCACGGTCGCGGCGGGCATGATCCGTTTCGCCCTGCGTCGGGCGCACAACATCCACTGGCAGGCGCTGGACGTGACCCGCGAAAGCCGCGCCGCCGCCAAGGGGCAGTCGCCGGCCGTCGTCTGGTTCACCGGCCTGTCGGGCGCGGGCAAGTCCACCATCGCCAATCTGGTCGAGAAGCGGCTGCAGGCCGAGGGACGGCACACCTATCTGCTGGACGGCGACAATGTGCGCCACGGGCTGAACCGCGACCTGGGCTTCACCGAGGCCGACCGGGTCGAGAACCTGCGCCGCGCCGCCGAGGTCGCCTGGCTGATGGCCGACGCGGGCCTGGTCGTCCTGTCATCCTTCATCTCGCCGTTCCGCGCCGAACGGCTGATGGCGCGCGAGCGGATGGCCGAGGGCGAGTTCTTCGAGGTCTTCATCGACACGCCTCTGGCCGAGGCCGAGGCGCGCGACGTCAAGGGGCTCTATCGCAAGGCGCGCGCCGGGCGGCTGTCCAATTTCACCGGCATAGACAGCCCCTATGAGGCGCCTGAGGCGCCCGACCTGCGGATCGACACCACCACCCTGACCGCCGAACAGGCCGCCGGTCAGATTGTCGAAATGCTTCGCGCGGCGGGGCGTATCGACTGAATCCAGGGGGAGCGGATCAGGCCGGGCGATCTGAGGCGGTTACATCTGGCCCCTTCGGCGCTAGAGAGCGAGGCTCAGACCAAGGAGCGGCGCATGAGCCAGGGCGATGACCTGTTTGACGAAGACGGCGGCGGCTTTGATGTCGACGACTGGTCGCGGCTGAAGCCCTTTACCGGGAGGATCGCGACCCTGGACGATGTTCAGTCGCGCCAGGCGGTTTTCGCCCTGGGCGACACCGAGGACCCGCGTGTCATCGACATGGAGCTGCCGCAGCCCGTGATCTGGTGGGAAGACGACGGCGAGCAGGCCGCCGTCATCGTTCAGGCCGAAGCCCACGTCGGCTCGGATGGCGAGACCATGGAGGTGCTGGGCCTGATCCTGCCCGACGGCGACGGCGCCGTGGCCCTGCTGGACGATGTCGACCTGGTGGACGACACCGACCCCACCTGGCGCGCCCTGGTCGCCAGCGCCGTCGACGAGGACTGACCGAAACCTGTGCGGGAGCGGGGCGATCTCACCGAGCAGCCGCCCCGCCTTTCCGAGCCCGGCCAAGCTCGTAATCCGTGGTCCGGTGGGGGTGGAAAAGCGCGACCGTGGCGGACAGAGAGGGATTCGAACCCTCGGTAGGCTTTCACCTACACACGCTTTCCAAGCGTGCGCGATCGACCACTCCGCCACCTGTCCGTTTCCACGACGTCGCCGTGTAGCCGCCGGA
>Ga0247827_10000302_pt1 | contig 23859 bp, 24 predicted proteins | sample 12C_Control_Day2_FD_194414 | JGI IMG/M metagenome (GOLD analysis project Ga0247827, IMG submission 194414) | Soil microbial communities from agricultural site in Penn Yan, New York, United States - 12C_Control_Day2 | ecosystem: Environmental > Terrestrial > Soil > Agricultural land | place... | reverse complement strand
CAACCAAACGGATGGCCTCCGCTTTTTCCTCAGATGTAACAACCCGATATCCCATGATGATCCCTAAAGTCGACGCTCCTACATCATGGTCCAAAAACATTCGACCACTACACGGCAGCTCCTACAGGGAACGCTTTCCAATGTAGGAACTGCCGAAGGCTGCGATCTTTTAAGAAGCGTCAGTTACCCGCAGCAAAATCCCGAAGCACGGCGCCATCCATCCGATACCTCACCCATTCCTCCTGCGGCTGCGCACCCAAGGATTTGTAGAAGTCGATGGCCGGGGTGTTCCATTCCAGCACGCTCCACTCGAACCGCCCGCAGTCATTGGCGCAGGCGATTTTTGCCAGATGACGCAGCAGGGTCTTGCCGGCCCCGCCACCGCGCTGTTCCGGGGTGATGTACAGGTCTTCGAGGTACAGGCAATTGCTGCCCAGCCACGTCGAATAACTGAAGAAGAACACCGCGAAGCCGATCGGCAAGCCCTCGCGCAGGCAGATCAGGCCGTGGGCCGTTGCGCCTTCACTGAAAAGGCTGCGCTCGATGTCGGCGACGCTGGCAATGACTTCATGGCGGGCACGTTCGTAGTCGGCCAGTTCAGTGATGAACGCGAGGATTTGCGGCGCATCACTGGGAGTCGCCGGGCGGATTTCGATCGTCATGGACGTGCCTTGTCAGAGGTTGAAAACGCCATACTAAGACGGCACGGGGCTTTAGTCATACCGAATATGTAGCAGCTGGCGAAGTCTGCGTTCGGCTGTCGCAGCAGTCGTGAAATCAGACGATGCGGTGTGTCAGGAGACCGCGAGTGCCGGTTTGACGACTGCTGCGCAGCCGAACGCAGGCTTCGCCAGCTGCTACACGGTTTTACTCCGCTCGTTGCTGATCCTGGCATCGGTAACCTCGGACCTAACATCAAGGGCTTGCGTGGTTAGATAGATGAGCCGCTCATTTATCCGGTCAAGGAACCGCGTCATGTCTACCGCAACACCTCCCGTTTCAAGCAAGTTGTTCGGCCTGTTCTGTCTCGCCAGCTATTTGCTGTCGTTGTCGTATGGCTCGACTTTTTTACTGTCATTGTTGATCGGCTCAAGGGGCGGCAATGAGCACGATGCCGGCAGTGTGATTTCGGCGGCGATGCTCAGTACATTCGTGGCGGTCATTGTCTCAGGTCACTTGTCCGACCTGCTCGGCGCGGCGCGGTCGGTTGCGCTGTTCGGTGTCCTGTTGGTGGCAGCCAGCCTGGGCTTCGCCATGACGCCGGGCTTCGGCCACCTGTTGTTGTTTTTCGGCCTGTTGCTGGGTTTGGGTTGGGGTGTTTTCTACACCCTGGGGCCGATCATCGTGGCCAGCCTGGTTGCCCCCGCGCAACGTGCCAAATATTTTGCCTTGCTGTCGGGCAGCATGATGACCGGCATCGGCAGCGGTCCTTTACTGGGACGCGCCGCAAGTGCGTTGGGCTATCCGGTGACGGCGGCGTTTTATCTGGCGGCGCTGGCAAGTTTGATGGGGGTATTGCTGTTCTGGCGACTGGATCGGCACTTGAAAAAAGCCGCCGTCGAGTCGACCGCCGTGTCGCGAATTTCCTGGGGCGCAGCGGCGCAAGTGCTGTCGTCCAGGGCTGTGTTTCCGATCGTCATGGTCGGCTTGGGCGGTTGCGTTTTCGGAGGTCTGTCGAGTTTCCAGACCAGTTATGCGGCCGCGCGCTCACTGGATTATTCGCTGTTCTTTCTCGGCTTCATGAGCGCCGCCATCAGCAGCCGCATGCTGATTGCCGGCTTCGTCGTCAAGCGCGATCCGCTGCGCACGTCGTGCCTGCTGTCCGGGGTGATGATGGCCTCGATCGTGATGTTCGGTTTTGTTGTCGACGGCGGCTTCAGTTACGTCCTCGCCGCGGTGATGCTCGGCGTCGGTTACGGGCTGACCTATTCGGTTATCAACGGCCTGGCCGCCAACGAAGCACCGAGCGGCACCACCGCGCAATCGTTGCTGTTGTTCAGCCTTTCGTACTTCATCGGCGTATTCGGCTTTCCGCTGCTCGCCGGGAAAATCATTGTCGAGCATGGAATGGCGACATTGCTGCTGACGGTGCTGGCCGTCGCAGCGTTCAACTGGCTGATCACGGTGGGGCGTTTGCTCTGGCGTCGAATCACAGCCGCCAAGGCCTTGCAGCGAGCCTGAACCGTTCGTCGTTCATCAGGCACCAATTCGAAACGGGGGCGGACCAACATCAGGTAAGGACTCTAAATCAATGGAGACACCACCATGATCACGTCCAGGCTGACCGCCCTCGCCTTCGCTGCCCTCCTGTCCCCGCTCGCCCTCGCCGCGACCACCGCGTCCGGCACCGGCCCGACCAACCCGGTCGAAAGCCCTAGAGCCCCCGCCATCCAGAGCGCCCCCGGCATGAACACCAACGGCACGGGCGTCGACAGCAGCCTGCCGCCGTCAACCGGCACCGACCCACGGACCCAGGGTAATGACATGGGCCGCCAGGGCGGTCTGAACATGCCCGACACCAAATCACCCGATAACGCCGGCCCCGGCGTCGGCTCGAAAACCACCACCGGTGGCTCAGGCTCCGAAGGTGGCGCGAGCCAGTAAGTTCGCCGCAAGACCTACCCATCGCCATGAAGAGGTAACCATGAACGTCGATAAAAACCTGGAAAAAGAAGTCCTGACCCGCCTGCTGCACGCCCATCCCAGTGGTTTGGGCAAGGAGGTCCTGGACAATTACCGGGGGGAGAAAGTCGTGGCCAGCACCCTCGCCACATTGCAGGAGCGCGGCTTGATTCAGCACGGCAATGTGCAGTGCAACGAAGCCGGCGAACACTCGCTGAACCTGCCGATCAAACTCAGCGCCGCCGGCGTTGAGGCTGCACGCAAACTGGATGCCTGACCCGTCGATGCGCAGGGCAGGAGTTGATTGAGCCTTTGCGTAAATAGGGCCAAGGCCAATTTATGCGATGTATCCGAAGGCCCTATCGCTAACAGGCTAGCTCCCACACTGGATCTGTGAACGACACAAATCCCCTGTGGGAGCTAGCCTGCTAGCGATAGCGGAACATCATGCGCCGAAGGTCTTGCTGATCAACGCATCAACTTCAGCAGTGCCGGGCGAAGTCGCCGGCCCCCACCGGGTCACCGCCAGTGCCGCGGCCGCATTGGCCCGGCGCGCGGCGTCAAACGCCGACAATCCCTGCGCCAACCCCGCCACGAACACACCGGCATGAGCATCGCCGGCACCGTTGCTGTCCACCGCGTCGACCTTGAACCCCGGCACATGCCTGCGCTCTGAACCCTGGCTGATCCAGCAACCCTGCGGCCCGTCGCGCACTACCATCAGCACCTCGCGCGGCAGATAACCGACCAGCCGATCCAGAGCCTCTGCAATGTCAGTCGCACCGGTAATCTTCAGCGCTTCAACGCTGTTGCTGGTCCACACGTCGATGCGCGGCAGCAGCGCCTGCATCAGCGGTGCATCCGGCGAGTCCACCAGTGGCCCCGGATCGAACACCACCCTGACCGCTTCCGGTAGCGTCAGCACCCAGTCCACCAGCGGCTGCGCTTTACCGACGTGCAGCAGGCTGTAGCCGCTGACGTAAACATAATCCCCCGCCTCGGCCGGAACGCTGGCCAGGTCCTCGGCACTCAATTCACCCTCGGCGCCGATGTAGGAAACGAAGCTGCGCTCGGCCGAGGCGTCCGTGATCGCCACGCACAATCCGGTATCGCGTTCGGCACGCTCAGTGATGCCGATACGGATACCTTCCGCGTTCATCGCGTCGCGGGCCAGGTCGCCGAAACGCCCGGTGCCATGGCGACCGAGGTACACCACCGGCAAACCGTTGCGCTGGGCGGCAGCCATGACATTGAAGCCACCACCGGCTTCGAAACTGGCGGACTGCGCCAGTACGTCGCCCCCGGCTTGCGGCAATTTATCCACGGCCATGACCAGGTCGATGATGACCTGGCCGGTGTGCAACATCTTAGGCATGCGCATTCTCGCTCAACGCAGCGCGACGATCCTTCGCCCCGCCGAGTACCCAGTAAATCCCGCCAGCCACCACAAAGGTCACGATCCAGCCGAGGCCGTTATGCCCCAGCCACGAGTCGGACAGGAAGCCTTTGAACCAAACGTTTTCTGCCGTGGTGCCAATGGTAGTGAAGCTGAAACCCAACACGATGGCGATGGCCCACGCGCCGAATGCACGCCACTCCACGCCGCCGCGATACCAGTAGGCGCTGCTCGGGCTGACGTCCAGCAAGTCCTTGGGGCTGTAGTAGTGACGGTGAATCAAGTCGACCACGAAGATCCCGACCCACGCCGTGATCGGCACGGCCAGCAAGGAAATGAAGGTGATGAACGGGCCGTAGAAACTGTCGGCGATCAGCATGAAGTAGATCGAACCGGCGAAGATTGCGACGATGTCGACCACCACCGCGTAGACGCGCTTGACCTTGAGGCCGAGGGTCAACGTGGTCAAACCGGCGGAGTACACCGACAGGTTGTTCGACAGCAGCAAGCCACCAAACGCAGTGATCAGGTACGGCACGGCCATCCAGGTCGGCAGCATGTCGCGGATCGCGATGATCGGGTCAGTCGCCTGGGCCAAGTCGTTATTGCCCACCGACAGCAAGCCACCAAGGGTGATCAGCAGCACCAGCGGAATCCCCGCACCGAACGCCGCCGACGCCACCAGGCGCACGGCTTTGACGCTACGATGCTGATAGCGCGACATGTCCGCACCGGCGTTGGCCCAGCCAATCCCGGTGCCGGCCGCCATGGTGCCGATGCCGATGATCATTGCGCTCATCGGTGCCGGCGTGGCGTTGAACACCGCACTCCAGTCGATGGTGGCGCAAAGGAAACCGCCAACCAGAATGTTCAGCGCGCCGAACACGTAGGTCGCCCACTTCTGAATCACCAGCAACGTGGCATGGCCGAGGCCCGACACCGACAAGGTCAACAGCACGAAAATCGCGATGAACACCAGCGTCAGCAACGGCGCGCTTTTGGCTTCCACGGGCGAGCCGAACAGGATCGAACACAACGACAGCAGCACGAATGCGGCGGTGGTGGTGTTGACGGTTTCCCAGCCCAGACGCGACATCAACGACACCAGGGTCGGACCGATATTGCCGCGTACACCGAAAATGGCTCGCGACAGCGTCAGACTCGGTGCGCGGCCACGACGACCGGCAATGGAGATGATCCCGACCACCGCGAATGAACCGGCAGCCCCGAGGATCGCGACAATGATTGCCTGCCAGATCGCCAACCCGCGAAACGCCACGAGGGTCGCGCCCAGCGGCAGGCCGAGGATGGAAATGTTGGCGGCGAACCAGACCCAGAACAGTTGCAACGGATGACCATTGCACTCGGATTCCGGCACCGGTTCGATGCCGCGGGTTTCCAGTTGCCCGGCGTTCTGCCCGGCGTTCGATGAACTCATGAGGAATGCTCCTGTTGCCATTTTTGTGTTTGTGGGCGAGGTAGGAGCTGCCGAAGGCTGCGATCTTTTGATCTTGATTTTCAGCGATAACAAGGCCGCCAAGATCAAAAGATCGCAGCCTTCGGCAGCTCCTACACAGGTTGTATCCGTGTTTCAGCGCAGGTAGAGAAGCCCTGTCACCAACGGCTCAAGCTCCAGATCATTGACAGCCTTGACCGTGTCGATCATCTCCACAGGCCAGCTCTCAAGACCCAGGCAAGCCCCGAGCATCGCGCCGAGAATCGCCGCGATGGTGTCGGTGTCACCGCCGAGGCTGGCGGCCATGCACAGTGCGTCGAAGGCGTTCATCTCACCGATGGCCACTTGCTGAGCCAAAGCAAAGGACACCACCACCGATTCCTGAGAGGCCACTGACGTGCCGATCACGTCGTACAGCAAATCGGCGAGCAGCACGTTGTCACGGTCGACGCTGATGCTTCTTGCCCAACTGATGCGCGAGGCAATGCGTCCGCCGGCGACCCAGTGGCCGTGGCTTTCCGCTTGTTGGGCGATTTGCTGGCCGAGGTTCAACGCCTCGCCCAGGTCCATGCCGTTGATCCCGGCGGACACCACCGCCGCCACTGCCGCCGCACTGGAGATCCCCAGTGTGGTGTTGTGCGTGACCTGGCAGGCCTGCACAACCGCTTCAATGAAACGCTGCGGGTCGGCGACATTCGCCGCAATCCCGACCGGCGTGATGCGCATCGCCGCGCCGTTGGTGGTGCCGTAGCGCCCGGCCTCTTCCGGTGAATGGCCGGCGAGGATCATTTCGATGGCGCGCTTGGTCGAAGGACCCAGCAGATCCTGCGAGCCCTTGGCCTGCATCTCGGCTTCCCATTCGATCAGGCGCTGGGCGAGCACCGCCGGTTCGATCTTGCCTTCGCCATCAATCAACAACTGGCCGACCAGAATGGCCTGTTCGGTGTCGTCGGTGATTGAGCCTTTGGGCATGTTGGCGGCGATCGGTTGGTCAGGGCCGGCATCTTCCAGGTGGGTGATTTCGCCGAAGCGCGCCTGGATTTCCACGCGGCTCAACGATTGGGTCGGCATGCCCAGGGCATCGCCCAAGGCCAAGCCATAGAACGCGCCCAAGGCACGATTGAGCGCAGTCATTTCGAAGTTCCAAATTGCAGGTGCAGGCGGAAATGCACAGGGTCCAGCAAGCTTTCCACTTGCTCCATGAAACGGTTTTGCCGGTCGTACGTCGTACGCAAGGCCTTGAGGAAGACCGTGCCGACCGGGCGCCCCAACAGTTGGGCATCCTGTTCATTCAGCGGCTCGGCGCCGATCCATTGATCGCCACGCTCACCGATGTAGCCATAGGCGGCCAGGGTGATGGTCAGAGAGTTATCGATCAGCCCCACGCGCGGCAGGCTTTCCAGGCCTCCGGTGGCGGGCATCAGTGAGCGTTCAAGGGAAACCAGCGTGCCGTCATTGGAACGGCGGCGACGGTCGAGGCTGATGAACTGGTCGGTACCGAACCGCGACAGCAGGTCTGGGCGGGTCACCGCCTCCAGCCGCAGCACTTCGGTATTGACCAGCGCCCCGCTGTCGGCCAAGGCCTGGGCCCAGCCGCTGCGCTGGTCCAGCACCACGCCGTCAAACGTGACGATCGAGCCCACCCCGCTTTGCGTCGCGATGTAATTGCGCCGTTTCAATTCGGCCAGGGCTTCACGCAAAGTGCCTCGGCTGACTTTGAATTCTTGAGCCAACTGATGCTCGCCCGGCAACTGATAACCGTCCTCCAGGAGGCCGCTTTCAATGCGCCGGATGAGTTCGTCGACCACCCGTTGTTTCTTGTCAAATCGAACCTGTCTAATCATGTACAAAGTGATAACCGAAACAGGTTGAAACGAGCAAGGTATTTTTAAGGGAAGTGACGGAAGGGATGGCAAAAAAGCCGTGACCGCTGCGCGGTCTATCGCCAGCAGGCTGGCTCCCACAGGGGATTTGCGGCGAACCCGGAATATCCATACAACAAAAAACTAACTGTGGGAGCTAGCCTGCTGGCGATGAGGCCGGCACATCCAACATTTAAGTTGGCTGAAAGTCCGCCATCGCCAGCAGGCTGGCTCCCACAGGTGTAATGGGTGTCAGCGCTGTTTCAAGCGGTCGATCACCACCGCCAACAGCAGAATCGAACCGCGAATTACGTACTGGTAAAACGTGTCGATGTTCTTCAGGTTCATCGCATTCTCGATGATCGCCAGAATCAGCACCCCGGCAATCACATGCCTGATCATGCCGATCCCGCCACTGAGCGATACGCCGCCGAGCACGCAAGCCGAGATCACCGTCAGCTCGAAACCCTGGCCGATCATTGGCTGGCCGGAGGTCATGCGTGAAGCGAGGATCACCCCGGCCAGTGCGCCGATCACGCCGTGCACGGCGAAGATGATGATCTTGGTCCGGTCGACGTTCACCCCGGCCAGCAGTGCCGCTTCCTGGTTACCGCCGATGGCCATGGTGTTGCGGCCGTAGGTCGTGTAGTTCAGCAGCCAGCCGAAGAACAGGAAGCAGACAATGGTGATCAGGATCGGCACCGGCACACCGAACAACTGGCCGTTGCCGAACACGAAGAACGATTCCTGCGACACGCCCACCGCTTTGCCGTTGGCAATGATGTACGCCAGACCGCGAACGATCTGCATGGTCGCCAACGTGGTGATCAACGCATTGACCCGCAACTTGGCAATCACAATGCCGTTGATCAGACCAACGATCAGCCCCATCACCAATGCCGCGCCGACACCGAGAAACACGCTGTCGGTATCGCGCATCACCACCGCCGCGACCACCCCGGCGCAGGCAATCACCGAACCCACCGACAAGTCGAAATGCCCGGACGCCAGGCAATACAACATGGTGCACGCAGCGATGCCGGTCGTCGAAATGGCCAGGCCCAAACCGCGCATGTTCAGTGGCGAAAGGAAGTTATCGATCAGCAAAGTGCAGGCCACAAAGATGCCGACAGCCGCCAGCAGCATCACCCAGTCATCGAGAAAGCGCCGCAGGTCCAGTGGTTTGCGCGCGGTCGGCAGGGTTTCGTTTTGGGTTGTCATCATAGTCACCTCTCAGTTCGCCACGCCGTCAGCGCGTTGGCGCGGCAAAGCCAGTTGCAGCAGGTTGGATTCATTGGCCTGTTCGCGGCTCAGTTCGCCACGCAGCGCGCCTTCGCACAGCACCAGGATGCGGTCGGAAATACCCATCACTTCCATCAAGTCGCTGGACACCACGATCACCGCGATGCCGTCCGCCGCCAGGTTATGGATGATCTGGTAAATCTCGGCCTTGGCGCCGATGTCGATACCGCGGGTCGGCTCATCGAGCAGCAAAACTTTCATCGGCATCGACAGCCAGCGACCGAGAATGGCCTTCTGCTGGTTGCCTCCGGACAGAAACTTGATCTGTTGCCCGGCGTGCGGTGTTTTTACCTTGAGTGCCTTGATCTGCTTATCGGCGTTGCCCTTTTCCCACAGGCCACGCAGCAGGCAACCGAAAGTGGAATGCGCGCCACGGGCGCTGATATTGATGTTTTCGGCAACACTCGCCAGCGGCAGGATGCCCTCTTTCTTGCGGTCTTCGGGACACAGCAGAATCCCGGCCGAAATCGCATCGCGCGGCGAGCGCAATTTCAGCTCATGGCCGCGCAGTTCAAGGCGTCCGGCGCTGTTGCGCTCCAGACCGCTGAGCAGGCGAAACAGCTCCGTACGCCCCGCGCCGACCAGACCGAACAACCCGAGAATCTCGCCCTTGTGCGCCTCGAAACTCACCGGTTCGCGCAGGCCAGGCCCGAGCAGTCGGTCGACTTTCAATGCCACCGCGCCACGCGGGCGCGAGCGATAGTCGTAGATGTCCTGGATATCGCGACCGACCATGCACGTGACCAATTGATCGTGGGTCAGCTCGCTCATGTCTTCGAAAGTGCGCACGTAGCGGCCGTCCTTGAACACCGTCACCGCGTTGCAGATGCGGAACACTTCTTCCATGCGATGGGAGACGTACAGCACCACTTTGCCTTCGTCACGCAGACGGCCGATGATCGCCATCAAACGATCGATCTCCCGTGCCGAGAGACTGCTGGTGGGTTCATCGAAGGCAATCACATGGGCGCCACGGGACAAGGCCTTGGCGATTTCCACCAATTGCCGTTGACCGAGGGACAGGCGCCCGACCTTCTCCTGCGGATCGATTTCGTCAGCCAGACCCTTGAGACACGCCAGCGCCTGTTGACGCAAAGTGCCGCGATTGATCAGGCCGAAACTGGCCGGCAAATGGCCGAGAAACAGGTTTTCCGCCACGGTCATTTCCGGCACCAGATGCAGCTCCTGGTGGATCACCGCGACCCCACTGCCGATGCTGTCGGCGGTGGATTTGAACGCCATCGTCTGCTCACCGATCTGCAGGTCGCCGCTGCTCGGGATGTAGGCGCCGCCGAGGATTTTCAGCAGCGTCGATTTGCCGGCGCCGTTCTCGCCCATCAACGCGTGAACCTGTCCCGGATGGGCGACGAAGCTGATGCCGTCCAGCGCCTTCACACCGGGAAAGGTCTTGCCGATGCCATTGAAGCGCAAGCTGCCGCCTGCCGGATGTTGTTGTACTTGTGTTTGCGCGTGCATAACCACCTCATCACACAGATCAGGCAACCCCGTTGCCGGGGCTGCCGATGAAATCAACCGGCCTTCAGTTCCACAGGCCGATTTTTTCCAGTTCCTGCTTGAAGTTGTCGCGGGTGATCAGCGTCACGTCATCCATGGCGGTGTATTTCGGCGGCTCTTTGCCGGTGGTGACCCACTCGTACATCATGCTGGCGGTGTTGTAGCCCTCGATGTGCGGGCTCGGCAACATCGATCCGAAGAAACCGCTGTTGGGTTTTTTCAGTTCGCCGATGGCGTCGGTGCCGTTGATGCCGATACCGATCACGTTCGCCGCAGCGAAGCCCGCCGCTTCCGTGGCACGCACGCCGCCGAGCACGGTGTTGTCGTTCATGCCGCCGATGATCAGGTTTTTCGCCGCGCCTGGCAGTTTCACCAGCGCCGAGTTGGTGGCGTCCATGCTGCCTGGCACGTCAAGCGTCTTGAGGGCCGAGAACAGGATGTGGTCTTTCGGCATGCCAGCGTCTTCCAACGCTTTGACCGAACCGTCGGTGCGTTTCTTGCCGGTGTCGAGTTCGTTGTAGGTGTTGATCACCGCGTAGGTGTCTTTCCAGTCCCAACCGCGTTTTTTCGCCTCGGTGGCCATGGCGCTGCCCTGCTTCTGGCCCACTTCAAAAGCAGCCATGCCGAGGTACGGCACGTCTTCCATGAACTTGCCGTTGGCATCGACGAAACGGTCATCCACGGCGATCACTTTGAGGCCGTTGAGCTTGGCCTTGGCCATGATTGCAGGGCCGAGGGACACGTCCGGTGGGCAGATCACGAAGCCCTTGGCGCCGTTGGCGGCCAGGCTGTCGATGGCAGACAACGTTTTCTCGCCGTCCGGCACGGCAATCTTGATCAGGGTGAAACCCTTCTCTTTGCCGGCCTTTTCGGCGAACGCCCATTCCGTCTGGAACCAGGGCTCTTCCGCTTGCTTGACCAGGAAACCGATTTTCACCTCTTCAGCCGCCAGCAGCGTGCTGCTCAGGCTGACCGCCGAAACCGCCAGAGCGGCACAGCACAGGGTTCGGATGGCATGACGACGATTCATAAGCTGACTCCTTGTTATTTTTTTGAGCGTTCTTTGAAAGCCATGGAGCGGTGTAGCCGTGCTGCTAATAGTCATATCGTATGATGATTGGATTTCAAGCGTATTAATCCGCCTCTATCCGGTCATTCAGTCGTGGTACATCACCGAGCGACCACCATCGAGGGTGATGCAGGAAGCGTTGATGAAGGGTGCTTCATCACTGGCCAGGAACACAGCGGTCATGGCCACTTCGATCGGCTGGCCAATACGCTTTGGCGGATGCAGGTCCAACGCGCGCTGACGCTCGGCGTGTGGGTCGGCAAAACCATTCCAGTAGTCGACGTTCAATTGGGTTTCGATGTAGCCGGGCGCGATGGCGTTGACGCGAATGCCCTTGGGGGCATACTCGACCCCCAGGGCGCGGGTCAGGCCGAGCAAGCCGTGCTTGGCCACCGGGTAGGGAAAGCAGCCGGGAATGATGTGTGAGGAATGGGTGGATGCGATGTTGATGATGCTGCCGACACCTTGTTCGATCATCTGCGGCAAGACAGCCTTGCAGCCGAACCAGGCGCCGTCGAGGTCGATGGCAAAGCAGCGGCGCCAGTCGTCTTCGGTCATTTCCAGTGGATCACGGAACACGTTGACCCCGGCGCAGTTGACCAGCACGTCGATGCGGCCATGACGCTCGACGGCCAGTCTGGCCATGGCGTGCAAGTCTTGCTGTTGCGAAACGTCGGCCTTGATCGCCAGCACATCCGCACCCTTTTCTCGCCAGGACGCGGCGACGGCTTCGACTTTTTCGGCCTGGATATCGCTGATGACCAGCCGTGCCTGCTGCGACGCAAAGGCGGCAACAATCGCCTCGCCGATGCCTTGGGCGGCACCGGTCAAGAGCACGACTTTGTTTTTCAGGCGCTCGCCCTTGGACGGTTCGGGCACCGCTGGCAAAGAAAGGGGTTCAGCCATGGATCGCTGCATCACTTCACCTGTTTTGTTTTTTTAAGTGTGAGTGCGTGTAACTGATGGAGCCGACTATAAACCCGGCCCGCATTTAATCTCAATATATATATTCACATCCCATATTTTGGGATTTAGCCTGCAAATCTAACACACGGCTTTCCCGGTACATCGACGCGAACCGCCAATACGGCTCCATCCAGCGAATGCCCCTTCGGGCTGGCGGCGCTGGTGATGTACAGGGTTTTCAAATCAGAATCGCCAAACACACAACTGGTCGGCCGGCTCACGGGCAACTCGATCACCCGATCGACATTGCCGTCCGGGCTCAACCTGAGCAGGCAACTGCCATCCCAACGGGCGTTCCAGATAAAACCCTCGGCATCCATCGCCGAACCATCCGGGCCACCGCGGCCATGGGGGCCAAACCACATTTGTGCCGGCTCAAGGTTGCCGTCGGTGCGAATGAAATGCCGATACAGCGTGTCATCGAGGCTGTCGCCGAAATAAACGCTGGTGCCGTCATCGCTCCACAGCAACGTGTTGGGAATGCCCAACCCACGCAGCAGCGGCGTCACCCGCGCATCGCGATCAATGCGGAACAACCCGCCGGAACGCCGTTCGATGGGCAAGTCTTCGCCCTGCTCGCCGATGTTATTTTGCATGGTGCCGAGCCAGAGCCGGCCCTGGTTGTCACAACGGGCTTCATTGGCGCGGTTGCCCGGTTGCGGATCGGCAACGCAGAACAGCGTCAGTCGTGGCTCCAGCCCGGGAGAATCCAGATCAAGCCGATACACGCCGCTGCTCAACGTCACCAGTGCATCACCGCTGTCACAGGGGATAAACGCAGAAACGTGCTCCGGCATCTGCCAGATCTGCACATTGGCACCGATCAGCCGCAGCGCTTGCTTGCCGGCGATGTCCACCCAGTACAGCGCCTGGGTCGGCGCATCCCAGAACGGGCCTTCGCCCAGTAGCGCCCGGTGCTCGGTAACCGCAGTCGACGTCATGAAACCTCCTGCATTGTTGTTGTTTTTATGTGGTTCTGTTTTTGTCAGCTGGCCTTTTTGTCGGCCATGACTTGCGGGTAATAGCGTTTGATCGCCAGGTCGGCGTTATCGATCAGGGTCATGCAGGCCCAGACTCCCCGCGCAGCATCCCGGGCAGCGATGGCCTCGGCCATGTCTTTGTGAATCGGCAAGGTCCGGCGCAGTTCATCGGGGTCGGCAGCGGACACTTCGAAACACACCGCCAACAGCGCACCGAGGGCCGGGATCATTTGTTCGATAAATTGGTTGTGGCTGGCAGCGAGAATGCACTCGTGGAAAATCTGGTCGGCGCGGTTGTAATCGACTCCGCTGTCCACCGCCCTTTCCAGCGCGTTGTAGGCCAGCAACACGGCTTTCACCTGCTCGGCATTCGCTCGTTCACAAGCCCAGCGCACCGCCATGGGTTCGATGGTGCGGCGCAGGTCGAGCAAGTCGTCGACGAAGTTTTCCGGCAAGCCGCTACGTGACAGCCAGCCGACGACTTGTGGGTCGAAAAGATTCCAGCGTCGTACTGGCAACACCCGGGTGCCGACTTTCGGCCCGACTTCGAGCATGCCCTTGGCGACTAAGGTCTTGATGGCTTCGCGGATGACGGTGCGACTGACACCAAGTTGCTCGCCGAGATCGGCCTCGACCTTGAGCGCTTCGCCGGGCTTGACCTGCCCGGTGGCGATCCAGCCGCCCAGCCAATCGACCGTCGACGCATGAAAGCTGCTGGACATGGACACCTCAAAGCCGTTCGCAATGGATGCCAAAGCTAATCATCATACGATTGGGTGTCAATCGAAAAGATCGCAGCCTGCGGCAGCTCCTACAGGAGAGTATTTATGTTCTGTAGGATCTGCCGCCGGCTGCGATCTTTTCAGGGTTCGAGGCCGATACGGAAAAACTCGCCGCCACTCCAGACACCGAGCCAACGCTGCCCATCAATCTCCCGGCTCACCGCCAGTTCCACCAGTTGATAGAACACATTGCGATGAATCAGGGCTTCGAGATTGGTGCGCACGTGCACATACGGCGCGGGCTCTTGGGTGTCGGGATCGATCACCACGCGAATGGGATGCTCGGGGCCGGCTTCAGTGGTTTCGTCGACGTTGGTGGTAAAGCGCAGCAGCTGAGCCTCACCCTCGCCTTCCACGTCCACCGAAATGGCCACGAAAGGCGCGTCATCGACCTTGATTCCCACCTTCTCCACCGGGGTGATGAGGAAGTAATCATCGCCGTCGCGGCGGATGATGGTGGAGAACAGCTTGACCATCGGCTTGCGTCCGATCGGCGTGCCCAGGTAATACCAGGTGCCGTCGCGGGCGATGCGCATGTCGATGTCGCCGCAGAAGGCAGGGTTCCATAAGTGGACCGGCGGCAAGCCTTTGGTCTTGGGGATTTGCCCCAACAGGTCGTTGGCTTTTTGCGGGCCACTCATGGCGTACTCCTTGAAATTACTGGTCGCTGAGACCCAACAGGCTACGCGCGTATTGCTCCAGCGGCGGCCCCATCAGGTCTTCGGGTTTTTCGTCATGGAACGTCAGTAAACCGCCACGACTCTTGATACGTGCAGTATCAATCAAATACTGGGTGCTGGTCTCGATCAACATGATTTGAATCACGCCGGTATCGACACCCAGGCGATCGAGGGCTTCCTGATCCAGCCACTCGTCCGAGTTGCCGATACGGTCATCGGACTTGGCGAAACGCGTGTAGAGCAGGTAATGAGCGCCGACGGCGCGGGCTTCGCTCATCGCCTGATCGAGGCCTTCCGGCACGCGCGCGCGGCGGACCATCGGGAAATATTCGATAAAGCCGTCGAACGCGACTTCAGCAATCACATTGGGCCGTGGGTAAACGGCACTGCCCGGCGGCATGAATGCGCCCTGAGCGATGTAGACGAACGAGTCCGGCTGAATGCGCAGGTTATTCACACGACGGCTGTCGCTGTGATCCAGCAGGCCTGCATCGCTCATATGGTAGCGAGTCCCTTCGGCCATATCGCTGACGTTCATGCAGCCACCGAGCGCCAAAACGGCCAGCAGCAAAACCAGGCTACGCATCCTATCCTCCAGAGGCCGGTGACGGAAAACCGGCGAATGGCCGTGGGATGCAGCTTTTAAGCCAGCTCAATATCTTCGTTGCCTGATGGAATGTAATCGCGGGCAAGCCCGCTCCCACAGGATTACGCAAACCCTGTGGGAGCGGGCTTGCCCGCGATTGGGATTAATCAGCCGCCAATAATCTTCATGACTGTCGCGCCACCGGAGAACGCCACTTCCTGCTTGTCGCCCAAGGCTTTCACCAGCAGTCGCTGGAGGGCCGGCAATGCCTGATGGCGCGGTTTGTCGAGCAGGTCGCCGACATAGTGGCGGTTGCTCGACGACAGGCAGCCATGCAGCCATCCCGTCGACGAAAGACGCAACCGCGAACAGGTCCGGCAGAACGGCACGCTTTCATTGGCGATCACGCCGAAATGCCCCAACCCGGGAATCTCGTAACGTACGGCAGTGGCATCGACCGGCGCATCGGCCTGCAGATACTCATAGCGCTCACCGATCAGGCTCAACAGCTGCTGAAGGCTGACGAACTGTTGCAGGAAGCTATTGGAGTCGCTGGCCAGGTGGCCCATGCGCATCAACTCGATGAAGCGCAACTCGTAACCCCGCTCCAGGCAGTAATCGAGCAACGGCATCACCTGATCGAGGTTCTGCCCCCGCAGCGGCACCATGTTGACCTTGATCTTCATGCCGGCCGCGCGGGCCTGGTCCATGCCGTCGAGCACGGTCGCCAGGTCGCCGCCACGGGCAATGGTGCGAAACGCACTGGCGTCGAGGGTATCGAGGGAAACGTTGATGCGCCGAATCCCGGCCCCCACCAGCAGCGGCAGCTTTTTCGCGAGCAACTGGCCATTGGTGGTCAGGCTGATGTCTTGCAGGCCCATTTGCCCGACTGCGGTCATGAACGTTTCGAGTTTGGGGCTAACCAGCGGCTCGCCACCGGTAATACGCAAACGCTCAATGCCGGCGGCTTCGATCAGATAGGCCACACCGCGCGCCATGGCCTCGGCCGACAGTTCATCCTGCGCAGCCACCAACCGCTTGCCATTGGGCACGCAGTAGGTACAAGCGTAATTGCAGGCTGAGGTCAGGCTGACTCGCAAATTGCGAAAACGCCTGCCTTGACGGTCAACGATCATGGCCACTCCGGCGAAAGAATATTCGGATTGCTAAAACTTGACTCACAAATCAAGTTTTAGCAAGTCCTATGCCTGAGTATATTCCTGCGGTACTGCCCCATGTAGCGAAATTACGGGGCAATAAGGCGGCTGAATGGTTCAGCTGCTCGGGGTGTCGGTATCGCGCTTGCGCTTGTTGCCCATGCGCACGCCAATGTCCATCAGGAACTGGAAGAAACCCTCCTGATCTTCCAACACATTGCTCCAGAACGGCGAGTGATACAGCGCCACGGCACCGTGCACCAGCGCCCAGGACGCGCAGTAGTGAAAGTACGGCGGCACGTCTTCGAGCTTGCCTTCGCTGATCCGGCCCTTGATCAGCAGCGTCAGGCGTTCGAAGTTCGAGGCGCGGATCTTGTGCAGCTCCTCGATCATCTCCGGTACCTGGTTGCCCTTGACCACCTTCTCTTCCAGGCGATCGAACAAGCGATAACGCTGCGGATCGCGCATGCGGAATTCGAAATAGGCGCGGGACAGGGCTTCCTTGTCCTTATCGACGTCGGCGGAGTGCAACAGCTCGTTCAAATCGCGCTCGTAATCGAGCATCAGGCGCAGGTAAATCTCGGCCTTGGACTTGAAGTGCTTGTAGATCGTGCCTTTGCCGATACCGACGGCATCAGCAATCATCTCGACGGTGACACTGTCTTCACCCTGGTCGAGGAACAGCTTGAGCGCGGTATCGAGAATTTCCTGCTCGCGGCGACGAAATTCACGGACCTTACGAGGTTCTTTATGCATAAGAAAAGGTCTGTAGGGGTCAAAATTCGAAGCCGCGTATTATGCCTAACTTGCGCCAAAATGCACGGATCATCCGACCATATCTGTGTTTTCTGGTCATTTCGCGCACGCAAACAGGTTGATGAGAACTCTTCCGAAGCGCCCGTATTCCAAATTTGTTTAAAAACCCCCGTTATCCAACTGGACTGGGCGAAATACTGATCAATACTTGAACTGTCGGCGGGGCATCTCCCCCAAGTGTCACGCCGATATTGGTACCAACGGACCGCGTACCATTGTTTTACTCCTAATGGTCTTAACCCGGATTCACCCCCCAGAACCCGGGTTTTTTTTGCCTGCGATTCAGGGTCAAAGCCCCGTAGGAGTTGACGTAGGCCGCGATCTCTTCTGGCGTTAAGCCAAAGCCCTGACATGCGCCAGCGGAAACAATCGCTTGAAGTTTTCAGTGGTCTGTTCAGCAAATCGCTCGTAGGACTCACCACGCAACATTGCCAGAAATTCCGCAACTTCACGCACGTACTGCGGCAGATTCGGCTTGCCGCGATGGGGGATCGGCGCCAGGTACGGTGAATCGGTTTCCACCAGCAAGCGGTCGGCCGGCACCTTGCTCGCCACATCACGCAGCGCGTCCGCATTGCGGAACGTGACAATCCCGGACAGGGAAATGTAATAACCCATGTCCAGCGCGGCTTTCGCCATGTCCCAGTCTTCAGTGAAGCAATGCAGCACGCCCGCCTGGGGCAACGCCGCTTCACGCAGCAGGTTCAAGGTGTCGGCACGGGCGCCACGGGTGTGGATGATCACGGGCTTGCCGGTCTGTTGTGCGGCCTCCAGGTGAAGCCTGAACGACGCCTGCTGCAACTCGGCCGCCTCCGGCTCGTAGTGATAATCCAGGCCGGTTTCGCCGATCGCTACGACGCGCGGGTGGTTGAGTTCCTGCAACAGCCAGTCCAGCGCAGGGGCGGCACCGGGTTGCACGTCCAGCGGATGCACGCCGACCGAACAATCCACGTCGTCGTACTTTTCGGCCAGGGCTTTGACGTCGGCGGCGTTGTCGACGCTGACACCGATACACAGGAAGTGCCCTACCCCGCGCTGGCGGGCTGCATCGAGGGCGGCATCGAGCGAGCCGTCGTGGGCCGCAAGGTCAAGGCGATCAAGGTGGCAATGGGAATCTACGAGCATAAAAATGGCTGCAACTTACATCGTATGAGTAGGACGGTCGGACTTCAGGGCTCCGGCCAGATGGGTTTCGATTCGACTGCGCGCGGTGTCGTCACCGTCGTTGAACTGCACGCCAACCCCGGCGGCACGGTTACCCTGTGCGCCCTTGGGGGTGACCCAGGTGACCTTGCCGGCCACCGGGATTTTTTCCGGTTCATCCATCAAGTGCAGCAGCATGAATACCTCGTCGCCCAACTTGTAGCTTTTGTTGGTCGGGATAAACAGGCCACCGTTCTTGATGAACGGCATGTAGGCCGCGTAAAGCACGGACTTGTCCTTGATGGACAGGGACAAAATGCCGTTGCGCGGCCCCGGGCTGACAGGTTCGTTCATGCTGACCTCCACTGCTGATGCACAGAGTCTAGGCGCAGACGGTCACCTCTGGGTAGGCAAGGACGCCCATTGCACCAGCAGGGCCTCCAGCAGCAATACCCGGTTGAGGTTGGCCTTGCTCAATACTTTCTGGCGCTGGGCGAGGATCCAGTCCTGAATGTTCAGGACCTTGTCCTGGCCGGATTTCTGCGCCAGGTACTGAATTACCTTGCGCATGTCCATCAGCCCCAGGCCCTGTTCATCCTGGGTCAATTGATAGCGCAGGATCAGGCTCGACCAGTCGCAAAACCAGTCGAACAGCAACAATAACGGTATCGCATTCCAGCCCTCGGCCAGTTGTGTCGGCGATTGCTGCTGCTTGAGTAACTTCTTCACGCCTTCGACCACTTGCGCGCGCTGTTCGCGGACACCTTGCGCCTGCAAGTTGACAGCAGCCAAGGGAGAGCCGGCCGCCAACGTCAGCAGTTCGGCCCGTTCTTCATCCGTGCAATCGGGCAAGGCCTTCGCGAGCCAGGCCTGGCTCATGGCTTCACTTGGCAGAGGACAGGCCTGCTGCACGCAGCGACTCTTGATGGTTGGCAGCAAGCGGCTGGGCTGATGGCTGACCAACAGCAACACCGTGTCGCCGGACGGCTCTTCAAGGCTTTTGAGCAAGGCGTTGGCGGCGTTGATGTTCATCGACTCGACCGGCTCGATCAGCACCACTTTGCGCCCGCCCAACTGTGCGGTCTGCACCACGAAACTGACCAGATCCCGAACTTGGTCGACCTTGATCGCCTTGTCCGCTTCTTCCGGTTCCAGGATGTAGTTATCGGGGTGGCTGCCGGCCTTGAGCAACAGGCAGGATTTGCACTCGCCGCAGGCATCCAGCGCAGAAGGACGCTGGCACAGCAGGCTGGCCATCAAGCGCTCGGCCAACGCCCGCTTGCCGATCCCCGCCGGGCCGTGCAGCAAATAGGCGTGCGCATGCTGAGTGCGACCGGCCAGTTGCTGCCACAGGCTGTCCTGCCACGGATAGGCTTCAGCCACGGGTCAACTCCAGCAGACGCGGCAGCAAGGCATCCAGGGACTGCTGAACCTGCGCCAATGGCTGCGCGGCATCGACCAGCACATAGCGCGCCGGCTCTGCGGCTGCGCGCGTGAGAAACGCACTGCGCACAGCATCGAAAAAGGTTCGGCCTTCCAGCTCGAAACGGTCCAGCCGCCCACGTGCACTGGCACGCGCCAGGCCGACTTCCACCGGCAGATCGAAGATCAGCGTCAGGTCGGGGCGCAGGTCACCCTGGACAAAGGTTTCCAGCGTCGCAATTCGCTCCAGAGACAAGCCGCGGCCGCCGCCCTGATAGGCATAGGTCGAGTCAGTGAAACGATCACACAAGACCACTGCACCACGGGCCAGCGCCGGGCGAATCACCTCGGCCAGATGCTGGGCACGCGCCGCAAACACCAGCAGCAATTCAGTGTCCGGGTTCATCAGTTCATCGACCGGGGCCAGCAGCACTTCACGAATGCGCTCAGCCAACGGTGTGCCACCCGGCTCGCGGGTCAACACGACCTCGATACCGGCGGCGCGCAGGCGCTCGGCCAGGTATTCACGGTTGGTGCTCTTGCCGGCGCCTTCCGGGCCTTCCAGCGTAATAAACAAGCCAGTCACAGGCAGTCCTTAGTCAGAGTCATTGCGAGCTTTGCGGCGCGGCTTCATCGGGGATGGCGGCCGGCTCAGCTGCGGGTTCTTGCGGCGATGCTTCGGGGCTGGCCTCGGGCGCAGCAGCCGGTGTTGGCACCGAAGTCTCCGGCGCCGTGTCTTGCGGCTCGCCGGAGTCCAGCGGCGGAGCATCCGGCGTTTCGGGTGCAGGCAGCGGAGCCGGGCTGGAGCGGTAATCGGCGCGACGCTTGAGCTGGTACTCTCGCACCGCGTTGTTGTGCGCATCCAGATCATCGGAAAACACGTGGCTGCCATCACCGCGAGCGACGAAATAGAGGCTGCTGCCGTCTACCGGATTCAGCGCCGCGTGGATCGCTTCGCGACCGACCATGGCAATCGGCGTCGGCGGCAGGCCGGCAATCATGTAGGTATTGTAAGGCGTCGCTTCTTTGAGATGCGCGCGTGTCAGCTTGCCGCTGTAACGGTCACCCAGGCCATAGATCACGGTCGGATCGGTTTGCAGCATCATGCCGATGGCCATGCGCCGCACGAATACCCCGGCAATCTGCCCCCGCTCCTGAGGCACGCCGGTTTCTTTCTCCACCAGCGAGGCCATGATCAGGGCTTGATAAGGGCCACTGTAGGGCAGATCGGTCGCGCGCTGACTCCATTCCTTGGCCAGGACTTCGTCGAGTCGGTCGTAGGCGGTTTTCAGCAGCTCGACGTCGCTCATGCCACGCACGAAACGATAGGTATCCGGGAAGAATCGCCCTTCCGGGAAAATCCCGGTATGACCAAGCTTGTCCATGACCTGGCTGTCGCTCAGACCGTTCAGGGTTTGCTCGATCTTTTCCTCTTTCGCCAGTGCCGCTCGGACTTGATGGAAATTCCAGCCCTCGACCAGGGTCAGGCTGTATTGGACCATCTCCCCACGCTTCCACAGGTCGATCAGTCCTTCGACCGTCATGCCGGGCGTCATGCGATATTCGCCGCTGTGCAGCGGCTGTTTAGGCAGGTTGAAGCGCCAATAGACGCGCAGCCAGAACGCATCCTTGATGACGCCATCGGCTTCCATTCGCAGGAAGGTGCGGTTGGGTGTGGTGCCTTTGGGCACCTCCAGCAGTTCTTCCTGAGTGATATTCAGCGGTTGCACCAGTGCCGAATGAATTTTCCAGGCAGAAGCACCTAACATCAGCCCCGCCAGAACCAATCCGGTTTCCAGCAGCAGCAAGAATTTACGTCTCACGTATCAAGCATCCAGTAGCGCGCGGGCAATGGTTTGGAGTTTACGGGTGAGCGGCCCAACCGACCAGCTCAGTGCACCATAGGCATGCACCGGCCAAACGCCATACACGCTGTTGCAGACAAAGACTTCATCGGCCGATTGCAGCTGTTCCAGAGGGATGTCGGTGATTTGCACGGGAATGCCAAGTGACTCGGCTTGAAACAATAATTCTGCGCGCATCACCCCTTCCACGCCGCAGCGTTTGAGATCCGCTGTAATCAGCGTGCCATCGCGCACCAGGAACAGGTTGCTGAACACGCCTTCGATCACGTGGCCCGCCTGATCGAGCATCAAGCCTTCGGCATGCCCTGCATCTTGCCATTCGGAACGGGCGATGACCTGCTCCAGGCGATTGAGGTGCTTGAGGCCGGCCAGTAGCGGTTGGGTGGAGAGTCGCGTTGCACACGGGAACAGGCGAATGCCCCGCTCACCATGGACGGCAGGATAAGCGGCAGGAGGGTTGCCTTGCAGAATACGTCGAGCCTGGGCTGAAGGATCGGGGGCATAACCGCGAAGGCCGTCGCCGCGAGTGAGAATAAGCTTGAGTACCCCGTCACCCAATGCGGTGGCGTAGGCCAACACTTCCCTTCGAATCAGCTCGTGATCGGTGGCGAGCCGCAAGCGCGAACAACCGCCTGCCAGACGCGACAGATGTCGGTCCAGCAACAGTGGTTGCCCGCCGCACACAGCGATGGTCTCAAACAAACCATCGCCGTAAGCCAGGCCGCGATCCTTCAGCGACAGAGCGTCAGCCGGTTGACCGTCGACCCAGCTGTCCATCAGCCTGCGAACCGGCGGAACACCAGCGAGCCGTTGGTACCGCCAAAACCGAACGAGTTGGACAGGACCACATCGATTTCCATGTTACGCGCAGTGTGCGGTACGAAATCGAGGTCGCAGCCTTCATCCGGCTCATCGAGGTTGATGGTCGGTGGTGCAACCTGGCTGTTGATTGCCAGTATGCTGAAGATGGCTTCTACCGCGCCAGCCGCGCCGAGCAGGTGACCGGTCATCGACTTGGTCGAGCTCACGGCCAGGTTGTAGGCGTGCTCGCCGAACACCGACTTGATCGCATTGACTTCCGCGAGGTCGCCCGCAGGCGTCGATGTGCCATGGGCGTTGATGTACTGCACTTGATCGCCATTGATCCTGGCATCGCGCAGCGCATTGGTGATGCAGCGGGCAGCACCGGCGCCATCGGCGGGCGGCGACGTCATGTGGTAAGCGTCACCGCTGGTGCCGAAGCCGATCAGCTCGGCATAGATGGTCGCACCGCGAGCCTTGGCGTGTTCCAGTTCTTCGAGAACCAGCGCACCGGATCCGTTGGACAGTACGAAGCCATCACGACCCTTGTCCCATGGACGACTGGCGCGGGTCGGCTCGTCGTTGCGGGTCGACAAAGCGCGGGAGGCACCGAAGCCGCCCATGCCCAGGCCACAAGCGGCCATCTCGGCGCCACCGGCAATCATCACGTCGGCTTCGTCGTACATGATGTTGCGGGCAGCCATGCCAATGCAGTGCGTACCGGTGGTACACGCTGTGGCGATGGCATAGTTAGGCCCCTGTGCACCCAGGTGGATGGACAGGAAACCGGAAATCATATTGATGATCGAGCCAGGCACGAAAAACGGAGAAATCCGTCGTGGACCGGTCTCATGCAGCGTGCGGCTGGTTTCTTCGATATTGGTCAGTCCGCCAATACCCGAACCCATGGCCACGCCAATGCGCTCACGGTTGGCGTCGGTGACTTCCAGACCGGCATTGCGCACTGCCTGAAAACCTGCGGCCAGACCGTACTGAATGAACAGGTCGAGCTTGCGTGCTTCCTTGACCGACAGGTATTCCTCGACATTGAAGCCCTTTACCGAGCCGCCAAAACGGGTGGAATAGGCAGAAAGGTCGGTGTGTTCGATCAGACCAATGCCACTGCGGCCAGCCAGAATGCCCTGCCAGCTGCTTGGCACATCCGTGCCCAGTGGCGACAACATACCCATACCGGTGACTACGACGCGTCTACGCGACACAGCACTCTCCTTTTTTCAAATGACGACTTTGCATCAGGCCTAAAGAAAAAACCGCACGCCATGATGGCAGTGCGGTTTTTCCATGACAGCAAGCAACGATTACAAACTATTACGCCTGGTGGCTAGTAACGTAGTCGATTGCAGCTTGTACAGTAGTGATCTTCTCAGCTTCTTCGTCAGGGATTTCGGTCTCGAATTCCTCTTACAGAGCATTCTCCA
>Ga0247827_10000297_pt1 | contig 23963 bp, 18 predicted proteins | sample 12C_Control_Day2_FD_194414 | JGI IMG/M metagenome (GOLD analysis project Ga0247827, IMG submission 194414) | Soil microbial communities from agricultural site in Penn Yan, New York, United States - 12C_Control_Day2 | ecosystem: Environmental > Terrestrial > Soil > Agricultural land | place... | reverse complement strand
CCCCCAAGAGTCTGATCGGCCTGACGGCGGGGGTGTTCAACTTCTGCACCAACCTGGCCGGGATCGTGACGCCGATGATGATCGGCTTCATCGTCGCGGCCACGGGCTCCTTCTTCGGCGGTCTGGCCATGATCGGCGTTCTCGCCCTGATCGGCGCCTTTTCCTACACCTTCCTCGTAGGCCGGGTTGAGCGCATCGCTGAGCCGACCGCGGCGGAGGCGGCATGATGGCGAACAGGCATCCTCTCTCCATCCTGCGACCGGGCGCGGGCGTCGCGCTGATCCTGGGCGTGGGCCTGTCCGCCTGCGAGCCGTCCAATCCGGCGGATGGATCGCACAAGGTCGTCGTGGCGGAGGCCGCTCAGGCGGCCCCCCAGGTCCCCGGTCCAACTGAAGCACCGGCTCCTCCGCCTGAAGTCGCGCCTCCGGTCGAGACCGTTCCTGAACCCGAGCCTGTCGTGACGTCGGCACAGCCGAGCAAGGCTCCGCCGACCGTGCAGGTGGTCGCGCCGCCCGCTCCGCCGCCCCAGCCGGTCAAGGCGACGGTCCAGCCCGGCGTCCTGCCTCAAGGTGCGGGGCGCAATGTCGCCCAGCGTCTGTGCGGGACCTGTCATTCCCTGATCCTGGTCACGGCCAACGGACACACGGAGGCGGAGTGGGATTCCATCGTCGCCCGCATGGAGTCGAACGGCATGCAAGCCTCTGCGGACGACATCAACACCGTCATCGACTATCTGTCGAAGGCGCTGCCGCCTCGCTAGGCGTTCGACAGGGAAGTTCGAGTGATAGAGTTCCAGCCGCAGACCACCTCAGTCGACGATGTCATCGTCATCGCCGCCCGGTTGCCCCCGGCGGCGGGAGAGGCGGCCTTCTCGGTGATCCGTCTGGGCGAGGAGACGCTCTCGACTTCCATGCGGCTGGATGAAGCCCTGGCGACGGTTCCGGCGGTGTCGCTGTTCCGGCGAACCTCCAGTCTGGCGGCCAATCCGACAACACAGGGCATCAGCTTGCGGGCCATCGCCCCTTCCGGCGCCGGCCGAACGCTGGTGACGCTGGACGGCGTGCCGTTGAACGATCCCTTTGGCGGTTGGGTGATCTGGTCGCAGACGCCGCCCGAAAGCGTCGAAAGCCTGGATGTCGTGCGCGGCGCCGGGGCCGGTCCTTATGGCGCGGGCGCGCTGACGGGCGTGATCCAGTTGCGCGAGCGCGAGCGCGGCGGCGTGCTGGACGCCTCTGTCGCCGAGCGCGGCGGCGCCCGGTTGGCCGGCTCGGGCGCAATGGATGCTGGGCGTGTCCGCTTGACCGGCTCGGCGCTCTATGAAGTCAGCGACGGCTATGTCCCCGTGCGAGGCGCGGCTGCGGGAGCGGCCGACACGCCGCTGGACCTTGAGGCGATGAGCGCATCCCTGAGGGCCGACATGCCGATCGGTGACGCGGCCGTGTCGCTCCGCGCCGCCGCTTACGAGGAGGATCGCGGTTCCGGTCTCGCGGGCACGCGAGCGACGGCCAGCGGTCATGTCCTGTCGGCCACCGCCGCTCGCCAGCCGTCGGATGATAGAAGAGGGTGGAGGTTGCAGGCCTGGCGGCGCGAGAGCGATTTCGCCAATACCTCGGCCTCCGTTGCGGCGGATCGCGCCACGACCACGCCCGCGAATGATCAGTACGAGACCCCGGCCACGGGCTGGGGCGTAAACGCCGCGCTGCGCGGGCGGCGCGATGGGTTGCTGGGCGGGCGCGTGGAATGGGAACTCGGCGTTGACGCCCGTTTCAACGAGGGCGCGACGCATGAGCGTTTCAGCAATCCGACCGGCGCCGGATTCACCAAGGGGCGCCGAGCGGGGGGCGAGGCCTCGGTAATGGGCGGCTATGTGGACGGCTCGTGGACATCCAGCGACTGGCTGGTCGCCGGCGGCCTGCGGCTGGATCATTGGGAAAACAACGGCGGCTTCCGCTACGAATATAGTCTCGCCACCGGTGTGGCGACGCTGGATGAGAGCGACCCCGAACGTTCGGGCGAGGTTGTCAGTGCGCGCCTGGCCGCGCGGCGCATGATCGGCGGCGGCTGGGCGGCGCGCGCTGCGGCCTATTCCGGCTTCCGGCCCGCCACGCTGAACGAACTGCATCGGCCCTTCCGCGTCGGCAACGATCTGACGGAGGCCAACGCCGGCCTGGTTCCCGAGGCGCTGCACGGCGTAGAGGCCGGGCTGGTCTTCGAGGGGCCGGTTTCGGCGCTGACGGCGAACCTGTTCTGGAACCGGATCGAAGACGCCATCGTCAATGTCACGGTAGGAGAGGGGCCGGGAACCTTCCCGCGCGCGGGCTTCGTTCCTGCCGGCGGCGTATTGCGTCAGCGTCAGAACGCCGGAACCATCGAAGCCTCAGGCGTCGAGATCAGCGCGCGCCAGGCCCTGGGCGCCGGTCTTGATCTGACCGGGGCCGTGTCGATCACCGACGCCCGCATGGACGGGGGATCGTCCGCGCCTCAGTTGACGGGCCTGCGACCCGCCCAGGCCCCGATCTGGAGCGCCTCGGCGGGGGTCGATTGGCAGGCCACTGATCGTCTTAACCTTGGCGCTCGCGCGCGATACGAGAGCAAACGGTTCGATGATGATTTGAACAGCCGCGCGCTGGGCGCGGCCGTCACAATGGATGCGCGGCTTGACTGGCGGGCTAATGACTCGGCGTGGGTCTGGCTCGCCGTCGACAATCTGTTTGATGTTGATGTCGAGGTGGCGGAGACCGGCGCCGGGGTCGAAGGTTTCGGCCCGCCTCGGACGCTGAGCGTCGGCGTGCGGCTGGCCTACTGAAGCCTGCCTGTCGGTGCGTGGAGCGCTGCGGATGAAGTGAGAAACCGCTTTCCTCGCGTCACGGATGGGGCCTGGGCCAGCCTCTGGCCATGAGCCTCAATCCCATGTGGCGAGGCGTTCAGGCCTCACTCAATCTGTCCGGAGACATCTTGGGAAGGGGCTCGATGCGGAAGTGAATGCCCTCGGCCAGCTGGTAGCCCAGGCCGTGCAACATCTGCTCCACAGACTGCACCAGGGCGTCGTCGCGAACCTCTATGATCCGGTGCTGGCGCACGCAGCTGAGGCTGATGACCGGCGTCTGGCGTTTCAGGCGGAAGAAGCGTCGGGCGTTCCGTCGCGCCGCCACCTCTGCGACGCCTAGTCGGTTCAGGAGATTGAGGAACCGCGACACGGCGGCGCGAGAGACGTGGCTGCCCTGGGATCGGGCGGCGGCCAGGGCGCCATCGACATCAAGGGGCGCTTCGGCATGGAGCAAGACATGCAGGACATCCCTGCGCGCTCGGTTCAGAAGAAGGCCGTGAGCCTTCAGGATCTGTCCAAGGGCGGCGTCTGACGAATCCGGCTTGAGGGTCAGTTCGTCCTGCAGGAAGAGGCGAGAAGGCGTCGTCGGGACGGTCATCGTATCAACTGGGGCGGGGCATGAAAACGAAAGGCCCCCGCCGGACAGGCGAGGGCCTTGGGTCAGGACCCGGAGGTCAACGCGCCGGGCGGATGCGCAGCACGGAGTCGTTGCCGTCCGTGGTCCAGCCGGACTTGACCGCGACATAGACGTTGCCGCGCCCGTCAGCCGAGACGTGGTTGGCCACGGGCGGGGCGGGCAGGTTGGCGACGATGCGGCCGTCGACGTCGGTCACCGTCACCGTGCCGGCGCCGAAGGTGCTGACGAAGGCGCGACGCGACTTCGGTTCGAACACCACGTTCAGGGCGCCGGCTCCGACCGGGGTGTCGGCCACGACCGAACCGTCCGAACCGTTCAGCACCACCAGGTTGTCGGTGCCCTGGGCCGCGACGAAGATGCGGTCGGTCTGCGGATCGTGCGAGACGCCGATCACGCTGCGCGCGCCGGGCACGCGGAAGACGTTCAGCACGGTGTCGGCGGCGGCGTCGATGACCGCGACCTCATTGGTCGAGTTGGAGGCGACGTACAGGCGGCGCGCCTCGCGGTCATAGGAGACGCTGGCGGCCGAGAAGGTCTCGCCGCGCACGGTCGAGTCGATCTTGATGCGCTTGGCCACCGTCAGACCGGCGGTGTCGAACACCACGACTTCTGGCTGGAAGGTGGCGCTGGCGTAGGCCTTGCCGTGCTCTTCGTCGATGACGACGTCGCGGGCGTGGTTGACCGTGCCCGGCTCGAACTGACGCACCAGCGACAGGTCCGACTGGCGATAGACGGCGACCGTGTTCTGGCGGCTGTTCGAGACCCAGACGGTGTCGTTGGCGTCATCGACCCCGACGCCGTAGACGGCGAAGACGCCGCCGTCCTGGGGCTGGCCGTCGCGGCCGGTGCGGCCCGGCGCGGCGGCCGGGGTGACGCGGGCCTCGACCGCCAGGGTGTCGGCGTTCAGGCGCAGCAGCTCCGACTGGCGCACCGGCGGGCGGCCGACCGCCGAGGTGGCGAAGACGGCGTTGCGCTTGGCGCTATAGGCGGTCTGATACAGACCGCGCGTCGGTTGGATGCTGGTCACCCGATAGGCCGCCTCGTTCGACAGCGGCACATTCGGCGAGATCTTCAGATCGGCCACGACGGCGTTGTAAGGCGACTGCGACACCGCCACGATCGGGTGGTTGCCGGGCTGGGCGTTCGCCGGCAGCGTCAGGCGCGCCTCGAAGCCGCCCTCGGCGTTGGCCGTGATCGGGCCGGTCGACAGCGGCGTCTGGCCGTACATCAGGACGATGCTCTGGCCCGGATGGAAGCCGCGGCCATTGGCCACGACCGGGCCGCCCGGCAGGACGGGCTTGCCGCGCTCGCCGGACGAGAAGCCGACCTGGCCGCCGTCCAGGCGCTCGGGCGCCGAGAACAGGGCCTGGGCCGAGGCGACCGCCGGAACCGCGACGGCCGAAGCCGCCAGAAGGGCGCCGAATGCGACGCCGCGAAGGGATTTTTTCAGGGTGATCATGATCGAAGTTTCTCCGGATCAGAAGCGGGTGGTCAGGCCAACGAAGAAGCGGCGGCCGGGCGAGTAGTAGCCATCGCCGGCGGTGCCGCTGACCTTCTCGTTGAAGAGGTTGGAGACGCCGGCGCGCAGGGTCACCGTGTCGGACGCCTCATAGGCGGTGGTCAGGTCGAACTCGGTGCGGGCGTTGGTCAGGGTCGAGCCGCCGCTCAGCTGTTCGCCCGTGTATTGAGCCGACAGCATGAGCCCCAGACGATCGGTCGCCCGCCAGTCCAGCGAGGCGTAGCCCGACCATTCCGGCGTGGTGATCAGGCTGGCCCCGGTGTCCAGGTTCTTGGCCTCGATCATCCAGGTGGCGTTGCCGCGCAGGGTCAGGTCGTAGGGCAGGGCCGCTGAGCCGCTGAGCTCCAGACCCTTGGTGCGTGCGCGTTGGACGTTCTCGTTCTTGGTCCACCAGCGGCCTTCGAAATAGCCCAGCGGCGCGTACTGGATCTTGTTCTCGAAGTCGGTGTGGAAATAGGTGGCGGCGAAGCTGTAGGCGGCGCCGTCATAGGCGAAGCCGAACTCGTAGCTGGTGCTTTCCTCGGGCTTGAGGTTGGGGTTGCCCGCCATCCAGCAGCCGCCCGAGGTGTAGACCAGAGGATTGCCGTTTCCGTCCAGGATCGGATTGCCGTTCTTGTCCTTGGCGGCCATGCCGATCAGGCCCCGGCAGCCGTTGCCGCCGGACTGGGTCGCGGCGCCGGCGCTGTTCTCCTTCAGCGACGGGGCGCGGAAGCCCTTGGACACGCCGCCGCGCAGGGTCCAGGCCTCGGCCGGGTGCCAGACCAGATAGGCGCGCGGGCTGAAGTGCTCGCCGTACTTGTCGTGGCTGTCCACGCGGCCGCCCAGCGTCAGCAGCAGGTTTTCACGCAGGGTGATCTGGTCCTCGGCGAAGATGGCCGCCGTGTCGCCCTTCAGCGTGGCGCCGGTGATGACGTTGCCGTCATAGTCGATCGGCACCGTGCCGATGGTGTCGGTGTTGGTCAGCTCTTCCTGGCGGTACTGGGCGCCGATGGCGAACTTGTGCAGCCAGACGAAGTTCTTCTCGAAGTTCCACAGGCCGTCGACGATCACCTCTTCGAACTCGGCCGAGCCGCCGTACTCGCCCATCGCCTTGTTCTCGAAGGCGTTGCGATAGACGTCCAGACGCGTCTTGCCGAAGGACCATTCGCCCTCGTGGCTGGCGCGGAAATTGGTGCGCTCGGTCTCGGAGCCAAAGGCGCCCTGAGGCGTCAGCACGCCGTTGCGGTTCGGCACCAGCAGCTTGGGCGCCAGGGGCTCCTCCACCCCGTAGTTCGCCTCGAACGAGAAGTTGTGCCTGTCTATCGGCGCCCAGTTCAGCACGCCGTTCAGGCTCTTGTTGACGACGCCGCCGGTGCCGTTGGCGCCGGAGATGTTCACCTCGTCCGGATTGGTGCGGGCGTAGGTTGCGCCCAGGCGCAGGCCCAGGTTCTCCGTGAGCGGACCAGCCACGTTGACGCCCAGTTGATAGGCGTCGCCGCGATCGGAATCCTCGGACCAGGTGTAGCTGGTGTTGGCCGAGCCGCGCCACGTCGGGGCGATCTTGCGGGTGATGATGTTGATGACCCCGCCCATGGCGTCGGAGCCGTAAAGCGACGACATCGGCCCGCGCACCACCTCGATGCGCTCGATCATGTCGGGCGAGATCCAGTTCAGATCCTGGCGGCCCAGGTCGGGGCGATAGCTGATGTCGCGCGAGTTGCCGACGCGACGCCCGTCCACCAGCACCAGGGTGTAGTTGTCCGGCAGGCCGCGAATGGTGATCTTGGACATGGCGCCGGTCGGGCTGACGCCCCCGGTCACGCCGGGCAGGCGGCCCAGCAGTTCGCCCAGGCTCTGCACCGGTTGTCGCTCGATCTCTTCGCGCGTGATGACGCTGACCGAAGCCGGAGCGTCGCGGACATCGACGCCTGTCCCCGAAGCGGTGACGACGACATCCGAGACGGTGGTGGCCTGGGGCTCGTCGGCGGGATTGTTCGCCAGGACCGGTGACGAGGCGAGCAGGGTTGAGGTCATCAGGCCAAGCCCGATGCGGCGTTTGGTAAGAAGCATCTGTGCCCCCGAAGGCGTGCGTTGAATGGGCGGCGACCGCCCGGTTGGGGAGGAATGCTCACGCTTGTGAGCGGTAGGCGCTGCTAATAATCATTCGCATTAACGGCTCAATGACGCATTCGGCATGGGCCATATTCGCAAATTGTCATGATCCCGGCGCAGGAGCCTCAGGTGCAAAATTTGTTGCAATTAATAGTCATTATTATAACAAAAATCCTCGTCTTTCTCCCGGAGAAGCCGGAATGTCCGGGCGTCTGCCCTCTCGCGCCGATTTCAATCAGCTTCAGCATCTGATGGTGCTGCTGGAGCAGCGCAGCGTCTCGCGCGCTGCTGATCGGCTGGGCATGGGGCAGCCGGCGATGAGTCGTATCCTCGCCAGGCTGAGGGATCAGTTCGACGATCCGCTCCTGGTAAGGGGGCCGCGCGGCATGATGCTGACCCCGCGCGCCGAGGCCCTGCGGGGGCCGCTTCGTTCCTGGTTGAGGGAGGGCGAGTCGCTGATCCGCGACCACGGCGTGGAGCCCGGCAGCATGCGGCGGCGGTTCCGTCTGGCTTCGACCGACTTCGGCTTGCTGAGCGTCCTCGCACCGACATTGGCCCTGATCGAACGCGAGGCGGGCGGCGTGGAACTGACTGTCGAACCCCTGTCGGACGCCAGCCTCAGACGACTGGAGGACGGCAGGTTGGACTTTGTCCTGACGGGGTGGAGTCCTCACGGCTCCAGCCTTCAGTCACGCTGGTTGTTCAAGGAAACCCACTTGGGTCTGGCGCGACCGGATCATCCGATCCATGCATCCAGCGGGTCGATCGAGGATTTGCTGAAGTGGTCGCACGTCTCGGTTTCTGTCGGTGACGGTTTCGGCGACTGGATCGCCGATGACCTGCCGGAAATGGCGGACCGGCGGATCCTGATTTCGGCCGAGAGTTTTTCCCTGACGCCCTATCTTCTGGCTGAAACCGACGCCGTCGCCATCCTGCCCCGGAGGGCGGCCGAGTGCTTTGCGGCGAGCCATGGCCTTCAGACCTTTCCCGTGCCGGCGGGGGTCAAGCCGTTCGACTATCATCTGGTCTGGCACGAACGATCGAGCGATGATCCAGCGACACGATGGGTGGTCGAGACCCTGGCCAAGGCCTTCGCGACGGAAGCTGCCTCAGCCTAACGACCCCGCACGGGCCAGAGTGCGGCGATCAGGATCAGGCCCGCGGACAGAGCGTAAGGCGCGCCTGAATGCGCCTGGTAGGCCAGGGCGCCGGCCAGTGGTCCCAGAACGGCGCCCAGGCCTTGGGCCGCCGCGACCGTCCCGGCTGCCGCCCCCTGTTCGTGAGCCTCCACCGCGTTGGCGGCCAGGGCGGACAGCGACGGATAGACCCAGCCCATGCCGGCCGCGATGACGGCGTAGGCCGCCCATAGCATGACGGGCGTAGTCGCCAGCACAGTCGCTGCGAAGCCGATCCCTGCGATCACGCCGCCGACGCGGATGAAGCGCGAAGGCGGCCAGTTCAATCGCCGCAACGCCATCTGCGAGGCGAACAGGACGGCGCCCACCACGGCAAGCGCTGTGCCGGATACGCGCGCCGCATCGTTCGGCGACAGGCCGAACCTGTCCAGGGCGAAGAAACCGACCACGACCTGAGCGACGACCACGCCGAACATGGCGATGAAGGCGACCGCTATGGGGCGTCGCAGCCGCGCGTCGGACATTTTCAGCGTCGCGTGCTTGCGAGCTTCATGGACGGTGTCTGTGGGCAGGAAGCGCCAGACGGCGAACAGGGCGCACAATGGCAACAGGGCGATAATGATGAGTGCGGCGCTCAGGCTCCAACCGGCGAGAAGACCCGCCGCGCCGGGGCCGGCCACCATGCCCACCGCGCTGGCGGCGCCGACGGTGCTCATGGCCTTCGCACGTTCCGCGGGCGAGGTATGGTCAGCCACCAGGGCGGCGCAGACCGGCGGCACGGCTGCGTAGAAGGCGCCTGCCATCGTCCGGGCGACGGCCATGCCCAGGAAGCTGACCATGACCGCCGGAACCCAAGCCAGGGCAGCGCTCATGAACAGGCTTAGAGCCGCATAGCTCACCGAGAAGCCGGAAAGCGCGATCAGCAGAACTCGGCGTCGCCCGACGCGGTCGCTACGCGCGCCCCAGAAGCGGGCCATCACCATCCAGGCCAGACCTGAGACCGTGACCGCCGTTCCGACATGCCAGGGCGAAAGGCCCAGCAGGCGGGCCATCGGCCCTACCACGGCGACAAAGGCCATCATGGCCATGCTGCCCGCCCCGGCCGTGATCAGCAAAGGCGTCAGGCTGAAGGTCGAGGTCGCCGCCGAAGGGGGCGCAAGGGCAGGGGTCATGGTCGGGTCCCGATAAGGCGATCAATTTCCATCAAGCAAATGAGAATGAATTGCAATAACTCAGCCTTGGCTTCGCGGCAGGGTGATCTCCACCGCCAAACCGGGGGCGTTGTTGGCGAGGTGCAATGCGCCGCCGTGGGCGTGAACGACGGCCGCCACCATGGCCAGGCCCAGGCCGGAGCCCGGCGCCGGATCGGCCTGATTGATCCTGTAGAAGCGACGAAGAACCTTTTCACGCTCGCTCTCCGCCACGCCTATGCCTTGATCGGCGACGCGCAGTATCGCCTTTCCTTCCTCGGTCCGGGCCGAGACGCTGATGCGGATCGGCGCGCCGCCGTGGAAGACGGCGTTCTCGATCAGGTTCGCCAGGGCTTGCTGGAGCAAGGCGGCGTCTGCTTCGACCACGACAGAGTGGGTGAGCGAGGTATTCATCTCTCCGTTCGCCTCCTCAACCAGGGGGCGATAGATGTCGCAGACTGTGGCCGCCAGATCGGCGAGATCCACCGGGGCGACATTCAGGGCGCCGCCGCTGCTCTCGATACGCGCCAGGGTCAGCAGGGCTTCGAACAGGGCGCTGACCTGGTCGGTTTCGGCCAGGGCGCGCTCGATCATTTCATCGCGCGTGGCTGCATCGTCGATATGAGAGGCGACCTGTTCCAGCCGATTTCGCACCCTGTTCAGCGGAGCGCGCAACTCGTGAGCCACGCCTTCGGACAGGGACTTCAGGGCCGTGAGCGCCGCTTCCTGGCGATCCAGCATCCGGTTGAGATTCTCGGATAACTGATTGAATTCACGACCAAGTCCGACGGAGGGCAGGCGGGCTTCATCCTGTCCGGCGATGATGCGACCGACCGCCTGGTTGACGCCCTCGAGGCGGCGGAGAAAGAGCCGCCCTGACACCCATCCTCCGGCCAGGGCCAGGAGGATCAGGGCCAATCCGCTCCAGAGCGCGAAACGGCGGATGCCGCCGCGCAGTTCGTCCAGGTGCTGGATGTCGCGCCCGACCGCCAGCAGTCCGCCATCGGCGGCGCGAGCGCTCAGCGTCATCATGTTGGGAGTCTGGTCTGGCCAGCGGGCCGGCCGGGCCTTGTTCGGCAGATTGTGTCGGAACCCGGTGGCGTTGACCGCCAGACGGGTCAAACCATTGGAGAAGGTGCTTCCGTCCGGGGCTTCGACGAGCAGCAGATAGCGGCGGGCGTCGCGGTTGCGCGCTTCGGCGTTCAACTCCCGCACCAGGGCCTCTGTGCCGTGGCGGTCGGCGTCGGTGCGCATCACCTCCATCTGGTGACCGAGACCGTCGCGCACCTCGGCCTCGGCGAAGCGCATGAGGCCGTAGTCGATGCCGGCCACCATCACGACCGCGCCCAGGCCGAACAGGAGGGAAAAGGCGGCGGCGAAGCGCAGCCCGGTCGTGGACCAGATGGAAGGCGTCCCGGTCCTAGTCCGGTTGCTTGAGGACATAGCCCACTCCGCGGATCGTCTGGATCAGATCGCAATCAAAGCCGCGATCGACCTTGGCGCGCAGGCGGCTGATGTGGGCGTCGATCAGGTTGGCGCGAGGATCGAAATGAAAGCCCCACAGGGTTTCCAGCAGCATGGTGCGGGTCACGGCCTGTCCCGCGTTGCGCGCCAACCGTTCCAGCAGCTTGAACTCGTGCGGGGTCAGGTCCAGCGCCTGCCCGGCGCGTGTGGCCCTATGCGCCGCCACGTCCACCGTCAGGTCGCCGACCTTGTGCAGCGGCGTTCGATCCGCGAGGGGCGGGCGGCGGATCAGGGCCTGTATCCGCGCGCTGAGTTCGCTGAAGGCGAAGGGTTTGACCAGATAGTCGTCGGCGCCCGCGTTCAGTCCGTCGACACGGTCGTCGACCGCACCCAGCGCGGTCAGCATCAACACTGGCGTCTTCAACCCAGACGCCCGCATGGAGCGGACGAGATCCAACCCGGAAAGGCCCGGCATCATGCGATCGACGACGATGGCGTCGTAGTCGCTGTCCAAGGCCATGTGCAGGCCGACATCGCCGTCGCCAGCCTCGTCCACCGCCTGCCCCTGCTGGCGCAGACCCTCCGCCACAAAAGCGCGCGTGCGGGCGTCATCGTCAATGATAAGCATTCGCATGACTGGCTCCTTAGCCTGCGAAGGCGCTCAGGTCAGCACAGTTGCGAATTAATCTCACCGCAAGGCGTCGCGAAGGTTGGTCGTCTATACCCCGCATTGTTGAGAGTGACACGCAACAGCGTGAATTGCGGCGGAGTGATCCTTGGAGTCGATGGGGACGAGTTTCTGGAGCGCCCCTGATCTGGCGGTCCAGATCGGGAGCGACGCGGCGGCGCCGCAGGGGCGGCCGGAGGCGGTCATGGATTGGGCTTTTGGTCTGGCGACCCCCGAGCTGAGGCTGTTCACCACAGGCGTGCAGCGCCGCCTGCCGGCGGGACCGGCGGCGAGTCTGGGCGAGCGGGTTCGACGTTTCTTCTCGGAGTATCCAGCCGTTGCGGAAGGTCCTGAGGTTTCACCTCGATTGCTGGTCGGCGCCATCCCCTTTGACCGGGAAATGGACGACTGTCTCTTTCTGCCTGAGCGCGCCGCCAACCGCGCCTGGAGCGCGCCTGCGCATGCGTCTTCGTCCCAGGGCGGTATCCGCATGTCGGCGCAGCCTTCGCGCGCGGCCTATCAGCAGGCCGTCAGCCAGGCCCTGGCGACCATGCGCGAGTCCCGGTCAGGGGAGCGGCCGATCGACAAGGTGGTGCTGTCGCGCAGTCTGCGGCTGGAGGCCGATCATCCCTTCGACGCCTTCGCCCTGTGGCGCGATCTGAGGGCTGACCCTTCGGCGGCGCGCTTTCTGGTTCCGCTGGGGGAGGGGGAGGGCGGCGCGATGCGTCGTCTGGTCGGCGCCTCGCCCGAGCTGCTGATTTCCAAGCGCGGCCCGGCCATCCTGTCCCATCCCCTGGCCGGATCGGCGCGTCGCAGCCCCGATCTGTCCCAGGACGAAGCGGCCGCCCAGGGCCTGCTGGCTTCCGACAAGGATCGTCGTGAGCACGCCCTGGTGGTCGAGGCCATCATGGATCTGCTGGCCCCCTGGTGCAGCGAGCTGCGCGCGCCGCCGGGACCGGCTCTGGTCTCGACCCGGACCATGTGGCACCTCGGCACCCGCATCGAGGGGCGTCTGCGGCGCCCGGACGAGACGTCGGCGGCCGAGCTTGCGGCTGTATTGCACCCGACGCCGGCCGTATGCGGCGCGCCGCGAGAGCAGGCCGCGGCGATGATCCGCGAACTGGAGGCCTATGATCGCGGCTTCTACGCCGGGGCTCTGGGCTGGACCAACGCCGCAGGCGACGGCGCCTGGTATGTGGCGCTGCGCTGCGCCGAGCTCTGCGGCGCCGAGGCCCGTCTCTATGCGGGCGCGGGCATTGTCGAAGGCTCCGATCCTGAGGCCGAGGCGGATGAGACATCCGGCAAGTTCCAGGCGGTCCTGCGCGGCCTGGGCGTCGAGGAAGCGAGCGTATGATCCCCCTGAAACAGATCTGGCCGAAAGACATGGCGGCCCTGTATCGCGCCAAGGGCTATTGGCGCGGCGAGACCTTTTCGCAGGTCTTGCGCAATCGGGCCGAGGCGCACCCCGACGCGGTCGCAGTGGTCGGCATGAGCCAGCGCTGGACCTATGGCGACTTGCTGCAAAAGGCCGAGACGGCCGCCGCCGGTTTCCTGGCGCTGGGGCTGAAGCCTGGCGACCGGGTGGTGGTGCAACTGCCGAACCTGCCCGAGTTCCTCAGCGTGATCTTCGGCCTGTTTCGGGCCAGGCTGATCCCCGTCTATGCGCTGCCCGCGCACCGCGCGACCGAGATTGTCCACTTCGTGACGCGGGCCGAGGCCTCGGCCTATGTCGTCGCCGACCGGCATGAGGGCTTCGACTATCGCGCCCTGGCCCGCGCCGTTCAGGCCGAGGTTCCGGACCTGCGCCATGTGGTCGTGGTGGGCGAGGCCGACGAGTTCGCATCCTTTGACGGATTCCGCGCCGATCCGGCGGCCCTGCCGACCGATGACGCCGATCCGTCCGACGTGGCCTTCCTGCAGATTTCGGGCGGGTCGACCGGCCTGTCCAAGCTGATCCCGCGCACCCACGACGACTATCTCTACAGCGTGCGCGAAAGCGCCGATATTTCCGGGCTGGAGCCGGAGAGCGTCTATCTGACGGCCCTGCCGGCGGCGCATAACTTCCCGATGAGCTCGCCGGGCTATCTGGGCGCCCTCCATGTCGGGGCGACGGTGGTGATGGCGCCGTCGCCGTCGCCGGACGTCTGCTTCCCCCTGATCGCGCGCGAGGGGGTGACGATCACCGGCCTGGTGCCGCCTCTGGCCCTTCTGTGGATGCAGGCGGCGGCCCGGAAGACCCACGACCTGTCCAGCCTTCAGGTGCTGCTGGTCGGCGGGGCGAAGTTCCTGCCCGAGGCGGCGCGTCGCGTGCGCGCTGAACTGGGCTGCACCCTGCAACAGGTGTTCGGCATGGCCGAGGGTCTGGTCAACTACACCCGGCTGGACGACCCCGAGAGCCTGATCGTCGAGACACAAGGACGCCCGATCAGCCCCGACGACGAAATCCTGATCGTCGACGACGCGGGCGCGCCGGTGGCCGAGGGCGAGCCGGGCGATCTGCTGACGCGCGGCCCCTATACGATTCGCGCCTATCACAACGAACCGGCGGCCAATGCGCGATCCTTCACCGAGGACGGCTTCTACCGCACCGGCGACGTGGTGCGGCGCACGCCAGAGGGCTATCTGGTGGTCATGGGCCGGGCCACCGACCACATCAACCGCGCGGGCGAGAAGATCTCGGCTGAGGAGGTCGAGGATCATTTGCTGGCCCACCCGGCCGTGTTCGACGCGGCCGTGGTGTCGGTGCCCGACGACTATCTGGGCGAGCGCATCTGCGCCTTCATCATTCCGAACGGCGCCGCGCCGCGCGGCGTCGAGTTGAAGGCCTGGATGCGCCAGCGCGACATCGCCGCCTTCAAGGTGCCGGACCAGATCGTGTTTGTGGAGGATTTCGCCGTGACCGCTGTGGGCAAGGTTAGCCGTCGCGAACTGCGCGCCGCCCTGCGCCAGCGCATTCTGCAAGAAGAGGGCAAGGCATGAGCAGCTCCAAGGGCCTGCCGACCGTTCCGGCCTACGCCCTGCCGACCGAGGCGGAGATCCCCGCCTCGCGCGCCCAGTGGACGTTGCAGCGTGATCGCGCCGCCCTGCTGGTCCACGACATGCAGCGCTATTTCATGCGCCCCTATGCGCCGGGCGCCGAGCCTCTGCCCGGCCTGATCGCCAACATCGCCCGCCTGATCGCGGCGGCGCGGGCGGCGGGCGTGCCCGTCTTCTACACCGCCCAGCACGGCGATCAGGATCGCCGCGACCGGGGGCTTCAGGCTGATCTGTGGGGGGCGGGCATGAGCCGCGCGCCCGAGCATGAAGACATCCTGCCCGAACTGGCCCCGGCGCCGGGCGACTTCCCTCTGGTCAAGCACCGCTACAGCGCCTTCCAGCGCAGCAATCTCGAAACCCTGATGCGCGTACGGGGGCGGGACCAACTGATCGTCTGCGGCGTCTACGCCCACATCGGCTGCCAACTGACGGCGGCCGAGGCGTTTCAGCGCGATATCGAACCCTTCTTCGTCGCCGATGCGCTTGGCGACTTTTCACGTGAGAAGCATATGGGCGCGGTGGCCTGGGCCGCCGACACCTGCGCCGTGGCCCTTTCGACGGCGCGCGTTCTGGAACGACTGATATGACCAAGCTGACCCCGCAGGATCTGACGCTGGAGCGGATGCGCGCAGACATCGCCGCCGTGCTGCATGAGGCGCCGGAAGCCATTCTGGACCATGACAATCTGATGGACCTGGGCGTGGATTCCTTGCGTGTGCTCAACCTCAGCCTCCAATGGAGCGAGACCGTGCCGCTGGAGTTCAGCGAACTGGCCGAGCACGTCACCCTGGCCGAATGGTGGAACATCATCCGCCAGAAGCGCGCCGCGCTCGGCATCGAGTCCTGAGGCATGGATGACGGACGCGTCGCATCCGGCCTTCAGACTCCGGCGATTGAAGCGCCGTTGACGGAAGCCCAGTCCGGCCTGTGGTTCGCCCAGAGGCTGGACCCCGCCAACCCGATCTTCAACACGGCCCATTATCTCGACATCCGGGGCGATCTGGACGTCGAGGCCTTCCGCGCCGCCGTCGATCAGACCGCCGCCGAGGCCGAGGCTCTGTCGCTGCGTTTCGTCGAACGAGACGGCGAGGTGTTCCAGACCCTCGATCCGACCCATCGGCCGCTGTTGCAGATCGTCGACGTGTCCGCCGCCGCCGATCCGCTCGCCGAGGCCATGGCCGCCATGCGCCGCGATCATGAGACGCCGCTGGACCCGACGCGCGATCCGCTGGCCGCCAACATCCTGTTCCGCATGGGCCCGCAGCGCTTCCTGTGGAGTCTGCGCGTCCACCATCTGGCTGTCGACGGCTTCGGCATGGCCCTGCTGACCAACCGCACAGCCGAGCTTTACAACGCCGCGCGCGGCGGCCCGGCGCCCGGCCCGGTCTTCAACCCCATCGCCAAAGTATGGGAAGAAGACGCCGCCTACCGCGCCTCGGACAAGCGCACGGCCGACGCCGCCTGGTGGCGCGAGATCATGGGCGACGCGCCCGAGGTCGCCTCCCTGGCGCCCGGCAAGGCCACGACCGCACACCGCTTTCACCGCATCGAGCGCGCCCTGCCGCCCGAGGTCACGGCCCGCTTGCGCGCCCGCGCCGACGCCGGGCGCCTGTCATGGCCCGACGTGCTGACCGCCATCGGCGCCGCCTACGTCCGCCGCTTCTCGGGCGCAGAAGAGGCCGTGATCGGCGTGCCGTGGATGGGCCGCATGGGCAGCGCCTCGGCGCGCACGCCCGCCATGATTATGAACGTCCCGCCGCTGCGCCTGACGCTGGACGAGGACGCGCCGCTGGACGAGCAGCTGATCCTGGCCTCCAAGGCCCTGATCAAGACCCGCCGCCACGGCCGTTACCGCAGCGAGCAGTTGCGGCGCGATCTGGGCCTGATCGGCGGCGCGCGGCGTCTGTATGGGCCGCTGGTCAACGTCCTGCCATTCGATCTGCCGCCGCGTTTTAGCGGGCTGGACACGACACTGAAGGTGCTGGGCACCGGTCCGGTGGACGACATCAGCTTCACCTTCCGTGGCGACGCCGCCCCGGCCCTGACGCTGGAGGTCGACGCCAACCCCGACCTCTATACGCTGGACGAAGCCGCCGCCCACGCCGAGCGTCTGGCCGCCTTCCTGACCAATGCGCTCGACGCCGAAACGCTGGGCGAGGTCCCCATCGCCACGCCGGGCGAGGCCGTGCGCGAACTCGAAGCCTTCAACGCCACCGCCCATCCGGTTCCCGACACGACGCTGACCGCCCTGCTGGAGGCGGCGATGAAGTCGACGCCGGACGCTCCGGCCCTAACCTTTGGCGACCAGACCCTGACCTACGCCGAACTGGACCGCCGCACGGCGCCGCTGGCCTCGGCGCTGGCGGCGCGCGGCGTGGGGCGTGAGAGCCTCGTCGCCGTGGCCCTGCCGCGTTCGCTGGAACTGGTCATCGCGCTTGTCGCGACCCTGCGCGCAGGCGGCGCCTATCTGCCGCTCGATCTGGAGCATCCGGCCGAGCGCATCGCCGCCATCGTCCGCGCCGCCGGACCGAGCGTTGTGTTGGCCCATGACGACATCGGCGGCGCCTTCGGCGAGGCCCAGCTGGCGCCTTCCGACTGGCCGCTGGACGGGTCCGCGCCTGCCGTGGCGCAAGGGGGCGAGGACGCCGCCTATGTCATCTACACCTCGGGGTCGACCGGCGATCCCAAGGGGGTGCTGGTCGAGCATCGGGCCATCGTCAACCGCCTGCTGTGGATGAAGGCCGAATACGGCATCGGCGCCCAGACCCGCATCCTGCAAAAGACGCCCGCGACGTTCGACGTGTCGGTGTGGGAGTTCTTCCTGGCCCTGATTTCGGGCGGCGAACTGGTCGTGGCCCCGCCCGGCGCGCACCGCGATCCGGCCGCCATCGCTCTGTTGATCCGCCGCCACGCGATCACCGACCTGCACTTCGTCCCCTCCATGCTGTCGGCCTTTCTGGCCGATCCGGCGGCCAGGGGGATCGCGGTCGCCCATGTCTTCTGCAGCGGCGAGGAACTTCCCGCCGAATTGCGCGACCGTTTCCACCAGACGGTGAGCGCCGAACTGCACAACCTCTACGGCCCGACCGAGGCGGCGGTGGACGTCAGCTATTGGGCCGCCGGGCCGGAGGATACGTCTCGGCCCATGCCGATCGGCTGGCCGGTGTGGAACACGCGGCTGGTCATTCTGGACGAGCGGCTGCGCCCCGTGGCGCCCGGCATGGGCGGCCATCTGCATCTGGGCGGGGTGCAACTGGCGCGCGGTTATCTGAACCGGCCTGACCTGACCGAGGACCTCTTCATCCCCGATCCGCACCATCCGGGCCAGCGCCTGTATCGCACCGGCGACGTGGCGCGCAGGCGAGCGGACGGATCCGTCGTCTATCTGGGCCGCAGCGACCATCAGGTGAAGATCCGCGGCCTGCGTATCGAACTGGGCGAGATCGAAGCCGCCGTCATCGCCAGCGGTCTGGCCCGCGAGACGGTGGTGCTGGCCCGAGAAGACCGGCCGGGAGAGCGCCGTCTGGTCGCCTATCTGGTCCCGGCCGAGGGCTATGATCCCGCTGCCCTGAAGGCCAGGCTGGCCGCGCGCCTGCCCGATTACATGGTGCCCGCCGCCATCGTGGCGCTGGACGCCCTGCCGACGACCTCCAACGGCAAGCTGGACCGCAAGGCGCTGCCCGCTCCGGTGTTCGAGGCCGCGGCGGGCCGGGCGGCCGAGACGCCGACCGAGACAATCATCGCCGAACTGTTCGCCGAGACGCTGGGCAGGTCCGAACCGGCGGGCGCCGACGACGACTTCTTCACCCTGGGCGGCGACTCCCTGCTGGCGGTGCATCTTATGATGCTGATCCGCGAACGGCTGGGGCGCGATCCGGGGCTGGGCGCCCTGTTCGACCGGCCGCGCGTGGCGGAACTGGCCGCCCTGATCGACGCCGAGGCGCTGGACTTCGACAACGGGCTGGGCGTGCTGATCCGTCTGGCCGAGGGCGATGCGGCCCTGCCGCCGCTGTTCCTGATCCACCCGGCGGGGGGGCTGTCGTGGGGGTATCGGACGCTGGCGCGCGCCCTGTCGCCGCGCCGCACGGTGTGGGGCGTGCAGTCGCCCGCGCTGGACCCGCAGAACGCCCTGCCGGACGGGATCGACGCGCTGGCGTCCGTCTATGTCGATCACATTCTGGCCTTGGGCGCGCCCGGTCCGGTGCATATCGCCGGTTGGTCCGTCGGCGGCATCATCGCCCAGGCGGCGGCGGTCGAGCTGGAGCGGCGCGGCGTCAGGGTCGGGTTGATGGCCATGCTGGATTCCTATCCGGCCGAGTGCTGGCGCGCCGAGCCGGACCCGAATCCGGTCGACGCGATGCGCGCCCTGCTGGCCATCGCCGGATACGACCCGACCCAGTATCCCGAACTGCGGAGCCGCGCGGCCATAGTCGCCTTCCTGAAGGCAGGCGACAGCGCGCTGGGCGGCCTGCCCGAGGCGGCGCTGGACGGAGTGATCCGCGTGGTGCTGGACACCAACCGTCTGGTGCGGGAGCATCATCACAGGCCCTTCGGCGGGCGCACCACTCACGTCCGCGCGGCGCTGGACCACAAGGAGCGCGACCTGACGCCCGGCCTGTGGCGGCCTTACGCCGTCGATCTGGACGTGGTCGAGGTTCCCTTCCTGCACCCGCAACTGACCGGCCCGGCGGCGACGGCCCTGATCGCCCCGGCGCTGGACGCCCGTATGACCGCTTTCGAGGAGACCGCACGATGAGAGACAGCGGACTGTCCGACCGTCTGGCCCTGGTCACGGGGGCGGGCGGCGGCATCGGCGCCGCCGTGGTGCGCCTGCTGGTCGAGGAGGGGGCGCGCGTGGTCGCGTCCGACCTGCCGTCCACCGCCCTGTCGGGTCTGGCCTTCCTGAACGGCGTGCGCGTCGAGCCGCTGGACGTGTCCGACGGCGCGGCGGTCGAGGCCCTGTTCGACCGCATCGAGGCCGAGGACGGCCCGATCGACTTCGTCGCCAGCGTGGCGGGCGTCCTGTCCAATGTGAGGGTGGATCAGACCTCCGACGCCGAATGGCGCCGCGTCTTCGCGGTCAATGCGGACGGGGTCTTCCATCTGGGCCGCGAGGTTTCGCGCCGGATGGGGGGGCGGGGGCAAGGGGCCTTCGTCACCGTCAGCTCCAACGCGGCGGGCGTGCCGCGTCATGCGATGGCGGCCTATGCGGCGTCCAAGGCGGCGGCGACCATGTTCACCCGCTGTCTGGGGCTGGAGCTGGGGCCAAAGGGCGTCCGCTGCAACATTGTCGCCCCCGGCTCGACCCTGACGCCGATGCAGACCGGCATGTGGGCCGACGAGGACGGCGCCGCGCGTGTCATCGCCGGCTCGCCCGAGACCTTCAAGGCGGGCATTCCGCTGCAGAAGCTGGCGACGCCCGAAGACATCGCCGAGGCGGTGGTCTTCCTGCTGTCCGACCGCGCCGCCCACATCACCATGACGGATCTCTACGTCGACGGCGGGGCCACGCTGAAAGCGTAGCAAAGAGAGAGGTTCGGGCGTCTCAGAGGCCGGATTGGGTTCTGAGGCGTTTCAGGACCTCGGCAGGGGTGTCCGGCTGGGGGGCTGGTTTCGAGCGATCGAACACGCGGGTGACGGGCTTGGGCTTCTGCACCGGACGCGCGGGGTCATGGAAGGGATTGGCGTCGAACAGGCCCGTGAAGATGGGGTCGACCCGATAATTGGGCAGTCGTGCGATCACAGGCATGTCGCCGGACAGTTGAAGCAGCATCTCGTCGTCATCGAGATCCAGAAGTTGTTCGGGCGAACCAAAGCCGACGAGCTTCGACATGGCCTCGGCGGCGAGCATGGTGTTGGCGCCGAAACATTGCACCGCGCGGCAGTTGTTGACCATGGTCTGCCAGTCGCGAGGATACAGGTTTCGGAGCTGGCTGGGGTCCTGCCAGAAGCTCCAGGTCTGCAGGCCATAGCCGCGCATCAGGGTGATGGCGCGGCGCAGGTCGTCGAAGGCGCCGAGCTGGGCCGCTTCGTCCAGGATGAACAGGGTCGATTGCTTCGGGCGGCCGCTGCGTCCCGAGATCAGGGTCATCAGGGTATGGACCCATAACCTCAACAGACGGCCGTGACTTTCGAGCATGTGGGGCGGCAGCACGAGGTAGATGGACAGCGGGTCGCCGCGCTGGACGGCGCCAAGATCGAAACTGGTGGTTCGCAGCGCCGGGCCGATCATGCCCGATCGCACCACAGCGACCAGACTTTGTGAGAAAGACAATATGCCGCCCAGGGTCGAGACGGCGCCGATCCGCAACATGCGGCCGATGTCGCGAGCTTCCGCATTTCGCGACGCCTCCAGCATCGACAACACCGTGCCCGCCAAGGCGTCGCCCGGGCTTCTCTGTTCGGCGGCCGCGCCGTAGATTCCGATTTCGCCTACGGCTTGGTTCACCAGGGCTCGGACGGTTTCCAGATGACGGCGGGCCGGCGGCAGATCGCTCATGACATGCAGCAGGACGCCCAGGATGAAGGTCGCGCCACGCTCTCGCCAGTAGCCGCCGTCGCTGACGTCATGCTCGGCGTCCGGGCTCGCCAGGGCCGATACGACCGCCATGGCGTCATCAACGAAGGTCGGGCTTTCCGGATCAAGGACATCAAGCGGATTCAGGGTCGCGGCGGGCAGGCCGGTCACCCCCATCGGGTCGATCACGGCGACTTCCTGACCCAGTTCACGACGTCGCCGCACGGTCATCAGGGCGTTCTCGCCCTTGGGGTCGATCACGATGACCGGACCTTCGAAACGGAGCAGGGCAGGAACAATGCAACCGGTGCCCTTGCCCGCACCGGTAGGGGCGATGGTCATCAGATGCCCCTCGCGTTCCATCAGTATGGGGTCGATCAGCGAGGCTGCGGAGCCCGTGGTCGCCGCAGCTCCGAACTTGAACCCAATGGGGCGACGGCGCGGCTGTCGCTCCAGCGACCAGCCGACGATCAGGCCTTCCTCGTCGATCTGTTGCGGCAGGTCGAGTTCGCTGTCGACAGGGATCATGCTCATCAGGCTGGACCTTTCCCATTCAGGACGACGAACAGGCCGTCCATGTGTTCGCTGCGCAAGGGGAGGTTCTCGATCAGAACCTCGTCGTCGGTCATTTCCAGCATGCCGTTCGGCGTCAGGGCCAGAACCGCGACGAAGAGAGCTTCTCCGTAAGCGATTTCCGCGACATACCGCCACCGACCCTCGTCATCGAAACCGGCAGGAGCAGGCGTGGCTGTGTGGTCGACACACAGGGAGCGCAGAGTTTCGACATCGGTCGCGCGATCCGCGAGAACGTCGAATGATTCCGCCAGCTGGAAGCGTTCGCCGTCATTACGCACCAGGTTCATGAACAGGCGAATGTAATCCAGTCGCGCTTCTTCATCGAACAGCTGCGGGCCGACCGTCTCGTTCAGGTCATGAATCCAGACGGAAGTTCCGTCGGCGGCGTGAATGTCGTCGTCTGTGATCAGGAAGGTGGCGATCCCGGCCGCGCCGCCGGCGAGCCTCCCCTGGGTCTCCACCAGCACGGCGCCGTCGTAGCAGCGCAGGGGACGTGACCGCACCCGATCACAGAAGGCGGCCAGGGGCAGGGGAGTCGCCGACGGCCCCATGTGAAAACGGCTTCCGATCAGCCGCAGAACCGAGGCGGCTGTCTCGGGCGACAGATCGCTCCAGTCTCCGGGCGATAATGGTGCGCGACTCCAGGCGGCCGCCGGATGGCGCGTGGCGTGGTCGAGGCGTTCAAGCTCATCCTCTGTCATGGGGCGCGCACGATCATGATGCCTGTGCCAGGCCACCGCCAGCTTGCCGGACCAGACCGCTTGAACCTGAGCCGGCAGATCGTCCAGTTCACGGCCTGCCACAATGCGATAGACGTCCTGGGCGGCGGCCCAGAATTCCGGATTGCTGGTCGTCCCGTCGATCAGGTGTGAAGAGATGGGGCGTTCGCCGTCGCTTGGTCGCTGCAGCCGGCGCAGCAGCGGCGCCAACTGGTCGAGGCGAGGTCCCAGTTCGGCGTTGGGGGCCTGGCGAACCAGGACCTCCACGCGCCTCAGTCGCTGGGCGGTCTGGAGCAACTGGTTCTTCAATGCGCCATCGGCCGCGGGCAGGTTCTCCATGATCTGAGCGGTGTCGGACAGGAGATAGGCCGCCACTTCAGCATTGGACCAGGTCTGTTCGGTTAGCGTGAAAAAGCGTCCGCCCAGGGTGGTCGGGGTCATGAGGCGTCGACAGCTCCCCAGCGGGGCTTTGACAATGACATCCGCCAGGCGGCGGCACGTATCGGCCTTGTCCGCGACGGTTTCGCGGGCCTTCACGTCGTCGCTGGTCATGGAGTCGAAAAACGCCGCGGCGACCCTCAGCGCATCGGCGGCCAAGGCGCTGACGGTGTCGCCGACGCGCCGCGCCGGATCCAGATCGACGGTTGGCGCGGCGGCCTGTGCATCACTGGTCATTTGATCGCCCCTGAGACGAAGCCAAGAAAACGCCGGGCCGACTCGCCTCGTCAAGCTGCAGCCGCAACGAGAGGCGTAGCCAGTGGGGCTCAGGCTCTCTCGCGGTCGCCCAATGCGACGATATCATGCCGCCTCGGTTCTATGCGCGCTGCAGGTCGAGCCGCATTCCCGCGACGATCAGGCAGGCGGCGTCGGCGATAGCCGCGACGCCCTGGTTCAGGCGGCCCGCCTCGTCGCGGAAGCGGCGGCCCAGAGGATTGTCGGGCACCAGGGACCAGCCGACCTCGTTGCTGACGACCCACAGGGCGGCGGGGCAGGCGGCCAGCGCGGCCGTCAGGTCGTTCATGGCGGCGGGAAGGTCGTGATCTCCCAGCATCTGATTGCTGAGCCACAGCGTCAGGCAGTCGATCACCACAACGTCGTCGGCGTCCAGGTCGCGCACGGCGGCGGCCAGGTCCAGCGGCGCTTCCAATGTGCGCCAACCGTCGCCGCGTTCCGTCCGGTGGCGGTCGATTCGATCGCGCATCTCGTCGTCGAAGGCCTCGGCGGTGGCGATCATCAGGGGAGGGCGACGGGTCGCGGTCGCCGCCTGTTCAGCCTGCTTCTGAGCGTAGGCGCTCTTGCCAGAGCGGGCGCCGCCGAGAACCAGGGTGATGGCCATGCTTCGTCTCTCCGGTTGACCTGAGGGGCGCGCGGTCCTATCGCCACGGTCGCGTCAGGTTCCCCGAAAGGGGATTGAAAGGGAACGGAGTGTGAAACTCCGGCTGTTCCCGCAACTGTAAGCGGCTAGCCCGCGCGTCATACGCCACTGGCGGTCCGGAAGGCCACGGCCTGAAACGACTTCTGGGAAGGCGACGCGCACCGGCCTTGATCCGCGAGCCAGGAGACCTGCCTGTCGCCGTCGTTCTC
>Ga0247827_10000296_pt1 | contig 23981 bp, 23 predicted proteins | sample 12C_Control_Day2_FD_194414 | JGI IMG/M metagenome (GOLD analysis project Ga0247827, IMG submission 194414) | Soil microbial communities from agricultural site in Penn Yan, New York, United States - 12C_Control_Day2 | ecosystem: Environmental > Terrestrial > Soil > Agricultural land | place... | reverse complement strand
CCCGCATCCTGTGCGCGATGATCACCCCCTTCACCCCCACCGGGGCACTGGACCTGGACGGCGCCCAGCGCCTGGCCGGCCACCTGGTCGCCCAGGGCTGCGACGGCCTGGTCCTCTCCGGCACCACGGGCGAGTCCCCCACCACCACCGACGCCGAGAAGTCGTCCCTGATCTCCGCGGTACGCGAAGCCGTGGGCCCCCGCGCCACGATCGTCGCCGGTGTGGGCACCCCCGACACCGCCCACACCACGCGGCTGGCCCGCGAGGCCGAGAAGGCCGGCGCGGACGCCCTCCTCGCGACGGCCCCCTACTTCAGCCGCCCCCCGCAGGACGCGATCGAGGCCCACTTCCGCACCCTCGCGGACACCACGGACCTCCCCGTCACCCTGTACGACATCCCGTCCCGCACCGGGGTCCGCATCGAACCGGACACCCTGCTCCGCCTCGCGGAGCACCCGAGGATCACGGCGGTCAAGGACTGCTCCTACGACTTCCTGGCCGCCCAGAAGATCATGGCCCGCACCGGCCTCGCGTACTACGCGGGCTGCGACGAGCACAACCTCGCCCTCTACGCGGTGGGCGCCGCCGGCTGTGTCAGCACGGTCGCCAACGCGGCCCCCGCCCACGTCCGCGCCGTCCTGGACGCCTTCGACGCGGGCGACACGGCAGGAGCCGCGCACCTCCAGCGCCGGCTGACTCCCCTCATCGAGGCGATGATGGCGAACGGCCTCCCCGGCACGGTCACGGCCAAGGCCCTCCTCGCCGCCCTGGGCCTCCCCGCGGGCCCGGTAAGGCCGCCCCTGAGGCCCGCCGACCGGAAGACGACCGACGGGCTCAGAGCGGCACACGCGCTCCTGACGGAACTCGACTAGAACCGCCGCTCGACGAAGACCGGCTCCCACTCCACCGTCTCGAACGCCTCGTCCGGCTCACGCACCCCGCTGAGCGGTACGACCTTCTCGCTGCCGATGGTGACCAGCACCAACCGCGGCCGGTACTCCTCCGACCCGGGAGCCCGCTCCCAGGCGATGAGCCGCCGGTCGTCCACCCAGGCGAGCAGCTGCGCCCCGCGTACCCGGGCGACCTCCTCGCCCGTGTACGGATCACGGATCTCGGACCAGGACGTGTCCTTGGCCTCAGCCGTCAGACCGAGCGCGGCCAGCTTGCCGTCGGGGGACAGCCGCGCGGAGACGTCGGACCGCAGGTGCCGTTCGTTCGCGGGCGCGGGAACCGTGTCCCCGTCGAGGTCGTGGAACTGCTGCAGTCCGTCCTTGCCCCCGATGACCTGCGAGTACACGAGCCGGCCGTCCCGGGAGAGCGCGAAGTCCTGCCGCCCGTTGATGTCCCGGCGGTCCGCGACCGGGCTCCAGTCGCCCCGGCCGTCGGCCACGTCCAGGACGTAGAAGCCGCTCCGGGACGAGTAGCTGCCGAACGGCGACACCCAGGCCACGTCCCCGGAGGAACCCTTCACTCGCGTGATCAGATCGGGGTGTTCACCGTAGGTCGTGGCGACGAGCCTGCTCCCGTCGCGCGAGTAGGCGAGGCCGCCGACTCCGCGGTCGACGGCGATCCACCGGTCGACGCGTCCCGAGGCCAGGTCGAGGATGCCGATCCTCCGGACGGGCAACGTCCGCTCCAGTACGGCCGCGGTACGCGCACCGGGCGCCACGGCGACGAACGACCACCGGTCGTCCTTCTCGTACGTCCCGGTCTCCGGGTCGAGCAGCCAGTAGGTACGGGTCAGCACCCCTCGGTCGCCCGACCGGACCGCGGGCTCCGCCGTGTAGTAGGCGGCCAGCACGGACCGCCCGGCCGTGATCGCATCGCGCGGCGGCGACTGGTCCGGGTGCGCGGAGACGCCGTTCCCGTCCAGGACGGAGGCGGGACGGACGTCCTCCTTCCCGGTGTCCAACAGCGGCACACCGACAGCGACCGCGACGACGGACGCCACGGCGGCGGCGACGGAGACCAGCCCGCGGACCCGGCGGCGCCGCCGGACCGCCAGCACCCGGTCGGCGAGGCCCGGCCCGGGCGCCGCCTGTTCCGCCGCCTGTTCGCGCAGCGCTTCCCGCACGAGTTCGTCGACGTTCACGACCGCACCTCCAGGGGCGAGTGGTCACCGGACGGCCTTCGCTCCGTCTCGGACGGGCCGAGGGAGCGCAGTTCGGGCGCGAGGGCGCGCAGCCGGGCCAGGGAACGGTGGGTGGTGGACCGCACGGTGCCGACCGAGCAGCCGAGGATGCCGGCCACTTCGGCCTCGGGCAGGTCCTCGAAGTAGCGCAGCACCAGCATGGTCCGCTGGCGGGCGGTCAGCCGGGCCAGCGCACCGCGCATCAGCAGGCGCAGCTCGGCGTCGGCCGAGGCGGCGCCCCGGTCCGGAGCGGTCTCCGGCGGCTCGGCGACGCTGAGTTCACGCCCGCGCCACTTCAGCCGCCAGCGGCTGATCTGCTGCCGGTAGAGGATCTGCCGTACGTACGCCTCGGGTTCGTCGATGCGGTGCCAGCGGCCCGCCGCCTTGATCAGCGCGTTCTGCAGCAGGTCCTCACCCGCGTGCCGGTCGCCGCCGCTCAGCAGGACCGCGGTTCGCAGCAGCGCGGGCGACCGGTTCGCCACGAACTCCCGGAAACTCTCCTGCGCTTCGGCATCCATCGTCACCTTCTCTTCCGTCGGGAGCGGACCCCGTGTCCTTCCCCGCCCTCCCATGGACGCGTGCGGGCCCCTCCCGCTATGCCACCGAACGGCCGGCTGACAGAAAACGAGCGGGCCGGGCCGCGGCACGTGAGTCACGTGTCGCGGCCCGGCCCGCTCGAGCCAGGATCAGTTGTGGCTGTGCAGCACCTCGTTCAGTCCGCCCCAGACCGCGTTGTTGGGACGCGCCTCCACCGTGCCGGTGACGGAGTTGCGGCGGAACAGGATGTGGGAGGCCCCGGACAGCTCGCGGGCCTTGACGACCTGCCCGTCGGGCATGGTCACGCGGGTACCGGCGGTGACGTACAGGCCCGCCTCGACCACGCACTCGTCGCCGAGGGCGATGCCGACGCCCGCCTCGGCTCCGATCAGGCACCGCTCACCGACGGAGATGCGCACGTTGCCGCCGCCGGACAGGGTGCCCATGGTGGAGGCGCCGCCGCCGATGTCGGAGCCGTCGCCGATCACGACACCGGCCGAGATGCGGCCCTCGACCATGGACGTGCCGAGCGTGCCGGCGTTGAAGTTGACGAAGCCCTCGTGCATCACGGTGGTGCCCTCGGCGAGGTGCGCGCCGAGCCGCACCCGGTCGGCGTCGGCGATGCGGACGCCCTTGGGGGCGACGTAGTCCGTCATACGGGGGAACTTGTCGACGGAGGTGACGGCCAGGTGCAGGCCCTCGGCGCGGGCGTTGAGCCGCACCTTCTCGATGTCGTCGACGGCGACCGGGCCGAGGGAGGTCCAGGCGACGTTGGCGAGGAAGCCGAAGATGCCGTCCAGGTTCTGGCCGTGCGGCCGGACCAGGCGGTGGGAGAGCAGGTGGAGACGCAGGTAGACGTCGTGCGCGTCGACCGGCTTCTCGGCGAGCGAGGAGATGACCGTACGGACCGCGACCACCTCGACGCCCCGGCGGGCGTCAGGACCGACCGCGGCGGTGGCGCCGGCGCCCAGCAGTTCCGCGGCCCGCTCGGCGGAGAGCAGCTCGGTGCCGGACGGGCCCGGCTCGTCGGCCAGGACGGGGGCGGGGAACCAGGTGTCGAGGACGGTGCCGTCGGCGGCGACGGTGGCGAGGCCGGCGGCCACCGCGCCGGAGGTGGTGTGAGCAGTCGTGTCGGTCATGAGGGCAACCTAACCAACCGGTGCCCGGGGACGCGAACCGGTGCGGACCGCGTCTCAGGGTCCGGTCCGCACGCACCGCGGCCCGCGCCTCGGCGCGTCAGTGCGCCCCGCCCAGATTGAGCACCACGACCCCGACGATGATCAGCGCGATGCCGACGGCCTTGGCTGCGGTGAGCCCCTCGCCCATGAACATCATCCCGATCGCCGCGATGGCCGCCGTCCCCGCACCGGACCAGATGGCGTACGCCGTCCCGACCGACATGGTCTTCAGCGTCTGGGCGAGCAGCGCGAACGCCACCAGGTATCCGACGGCGGTGATCACCGAGGGCCACAGCCGGGTGAAGCCCTCGCTGTACTTCATGGCGGTCGTCCCGACCACTTCCGCTGCGATGGCTCCGGCGAGCAGTGCGTACCCCATGACGCACGATCGTAGCCAGGGACGACCACACGCGAAGCGGCCCCCGGTGTCACACCGGGGGCCGCCTGCCGAGCCGTCGGCTCAGACGTTGAAGCCCAGCGCCCGCAGCTGCTCACGGCCGTCGTCCGTGATCTTGTCGGGGCCCCACGGCGGCATCCAGACCCAGTTGATGCGCAGCTCGCTGACCAGGCCGTCCGTGGCGGACTTGGCCTGGTCCTCGATGACGTCCGTCAGCGGGCAGGCCGCGGAGGTCAGGGTCATGTCGATGGTCGCCACATTGGAGTCGTCGATGTGGACGCCGTAGATCAGGCCGAGGTTGACGACGTCGATGCCCAGTTCGGGGTCGACGACGTCCAGCAGGGCCTCTCGGACCTCCTCCTCGGAAGCCGGCTTCATCTCCACGGTCTCGCTCATGCCGTTGTCCTTTCGGCGTCGGCGCCCAGCGCCTGGGCCGTCGCGTCCTTCCACGCCATCCAGCTCAGGAGGGCGCACTTGACCCGGGCGGGGTACTTGGAGACACCGGCGAACGCGACCGCGTCCTCCAGCACCTCCTCCATCGCGTCGTCGGGCTCGATCCTCCCCTTGGACTGCATCAGCTCCAGGAAGGTCTCCTGGATCCGCTGCGCCTGGGCGAGGTCCTTGCCGACCAGCAGATCGTTCAGCACCGAGGCGGATGCCTGGCTGATGGAACAGCCCTGCCCCTCGTAGCTGACGTCGCTGATCGTCGTGCCGTCGTACTTCACGCGCAGCGTGATCTCGTCACCGCACGTCGGGTTGACGTGGTGCACCTCGGCGTCGCCATCCCGAAGACCCCGCCCGTGCGGGTTCTTGTAGTGGTCCAGGATGACTTCCTGGTACATGGAGTCCAGCTTCACGCCTCAGCCCCTCATCCGAAGAAGTTCCGTACGTGCTCCAGGCCGTCGACCAGTGCGTCGATCTCGGCCGGTGTGGAGTACAGATAGAACGACGCTCGCGTGGTCGCGGGAATTCCGTACCGCAGGCAGACCGGCCGCGCGCAGTGGTGGCCGACCCGGACGGCGATGCCCTGTTCGTCGAGCACCTGACCCACGTCGTGCGGGTGGATGTCACCCAGGGTGAAGGAGATCGCGGCGCCGCGCTCCTCGGCCGTGGCGGGGCCGATGATGCGCAGGTCCGGAACCTCGGTGAGGCGCTTGACGGCGTACTCGGTGATGGCGTGCTCGTGGGCGAGCACCTTGTCCATGCCGATGGCCGACAGGTAGTCGATGGCCGCGCCGAGACCGACCGCCTGGGCGATCGGCGGGGTGCCCGCCTCGAACTTGTGCGGCGCCGGCGCGTACGTCGACGAGCTCATCGACACGGTCTCGATCATCTCGCCGCCGCCGAGGAACGGAGGCAGGTCCTCCAGCAGTTCCTGGCGGCCCCACAGCACGCCTATGCCGGTCGGACCGCACATCTTGTGACCGGTGAAGGCCACGAAGTCGGCCTGGAGGGCCTGGACGTCCAGCGGCATGTGCGGCGCGGCCTGGGAGGCGTCGACGCACACCAGGGCGCCGACCTCCTGGGCGCGGCGCACGATCGCCTCGACCGGGTTGACGGTGCCCAGGATGTTGGACACCAGCACGAAGGAGACGATCTTCGTCTTCTCGGTGATGACCTCGTCGATGCGGGAGAGGTCGAGCCGGCCGTCGTCGGTCAGCCCGAACCACTTCAGCTTGGCGCCGGTGCGCTGCGCGAGCAGCTGCCACGGCACGATGTTGGAGTGGTGCTCCATCTCCGTGATGACGATCTCGGTCTCGTGGTCCACCCGGTAGGGCTCGTCGGCCCAGCCGAGCATGTTGGCCACGAGGTTGAGCGACTCGGAGGCGTTCTTGGTGAAGATCACCTCGTCGCGCGAGGGCGCGTTGACGAACTCCGCGACCTTGTCGCGCGCACCCTCGTACAGCGCCGTGGCCTCCTCGGCGAGCACGTGCACACCGCGATGGACGTTGGCGTTGTAGCGCTCGTAGTACTCGCTCAGGGCGTCGAGCACCTGGCGGGGCTTCTGCGAGGTCGCCGCGTTGTCCAGGTACACGAGCTTGTGCCCGTCGTGGACCTGGCGGTCCAGGATCGGGAAGTCCTTGCGGATCGCCTCGGTGTCGAGGAGGCCCGGCAGCTGTGTCACGCGGATGCGCCACCCTTCACGTATGCCTCGTAGCCCTCGTTCTCCAGCTTGTCCGCGAGCTCCGGGCCGCCCGACTCGACGATGCGGCCGTTCGCGAAGACGTGGACGTGGTCGGGCTTGATGTAGCGCAGGATGCGCGTGTAGTGCGTGATCAGCAGGGTGCCGACCTCGCCGGACTCGCGGACGCGGTTGACGCCCTCGGAGACGACGCGCAGCGCGTCGACGTCCAGGCCGGAGTCGGTCTCGTCGAGGATCGCGACCTTCGGCTTGAGCAGCTCGAGCTGAAGGATCTCGTGGCGCTTCTTCTCACCGCCGGAGAAGCCCTCGTTGACGTTGCGCTCGGCGAAGGCGGGGTCGATCGAGAGACGCTCCATGGCCTCCTTGACCTCCTTCACCCAGGTGCGCAGCTTGGGGGCCTCGCCGCGGACGGCGGTGGCGGAGGTGCGCAGGAAGTTGGAGACCGAGACGCCGGGGACCTCGACCGGGTACTGCATGGCGAGGAACAGGCCGGCGCGGGCGCGCTCGTCGACGGACATCTCCAGGACGTCCTCGCCGTCGAGGGTGACGGTGCCGCCGGAGACGGTGTACTTGGGGTGACCGGCGAGCGCGTAGGCGAGAGTCGACTTGCCCGAGCCGTTGGGGCCCATGATGGCGTGCGTCTCGCCCTGCTTCACGGTGAGGTCGACGCCCTTGAGGATTTCCTTCGTGGCGTTGTCGGCCTCGACGGTGACGTGCAGGTCTCGGATTTCAAGCGTTGCCATGGGTGCCTCAGGACTCCTGGGTGAGGGAGACGAGCACGTCGTCCCCTTCGATCTTTACGGGGTAAACGGGGACGGGGCGCGTCGCCGGGAGGGCGTCGGGCTTGCCGGATCGGAGGTCGAAACGCGAGCCGTGCAGCCAGCACTCGATGTGGCAGTCGTCCACCTCGCCCTCCGAGAGGGAGACGTTCGCGTGCGAGCAGATGTCGTTGATCGCGAACACCTCGCCCCCGGTCTGCACGAGGGAGACCGGCGTGCCGTCGAGGTCCACCCGCTTCGGGGTGTCCTCCTCCAGCTCACTCAGCCCGCAGGCGCGTCGGAACGTCATGCGACCGCCGCCTCCAGCTCCTCCTCGATCTTGGCGATCAGGCGCTCCTCGATGTCCGGGACGCCGATCTGCTGCACGAGCTCGGCGAAGAAGCCGCGGACCACCAGGCGGCGGGCGTCCTTCTCCGGGATGCCGCGGGCCATCAGGTAGAAGAGCTGCTCGTCGTCGAAGCGGCCGGTCGCGGAGGCGTGGCCGGCGCCGACGATCTCGCCGGTCTCGATCTCCAGGTTGGGCACGGAGTCGACGCGGGCGCCGTCGGTGAGGACCAGGTTGCGGTTCATCTCGTAGGTGTCGGTGCCCTCGGCCTTGGCCTCGATGAGCACGTCACCGATCCACACGGCGTGCGCGTCGTCGCCCTGCAGCGCGCCCTTGTAGACGACGTTGGACTTGCAGTGCGGGACGTTGTGGTCGACCAGGAGGCGGTGCTCCTGGTGCTGGCCCCGGTCGGTGAAGTAGAGGCCGAACAGCTCGGCCTCGCCGCCGGGTCCCGCGTAGACGACGCGCGGGTGGAGGCGGACGACGTCGCCGCCGAAGGTGACGACGACCGACTTGAAGGAGGCGTCGCGGCCGACGAGGGCGTTGTGCTGGCCCACGTGGACGGCCTTGTCGTCCCAGTCCTGCACGGAGACGACGGTCAGCTTGGCGCCGTCGCCGAGGACGTACTCGACGTTGGCGGCGAGCACCGCGTCACCGGTGTGGTCGATGACCACGAGCGCCTCGGCGAAGGCGCCGAGCTCGATCACCTGGTGGCCGAAGGCGGTGCCGCCCTCGCCGTGCACCGCGATGCGGATCGGCTCGGTGAGGACGGTCTCCTTCGGCACGGTCACGACCGAGGCCCGCTCGAAGGCGGAGTACGCCTGGGCGGCCACGCGGTCCGCCGGCATGCCGGCGCGGCCGAGCCGGGCGTCGTCACGGCCGACGGACTCGACGGTGACGCCCTCGGGCGCGTCGACGGCGACCTTGACGCCCTCGCCGGTGGTGCCGGCGGCGGCGGTGCCGTCGTGCAGGCCGCGCAGACGCTCCAGCGGGGTGAACCGCCACTCCTCCTCACGGCCGTGGGGGACGGGGAAGTCCGCCACGTCGAAGGACGGGGGCGCGCTCATGCGGGTGGCGACGGTCGACTCGGCGGCCACCGCGATCGAGCCGGCGGTCGTCGAACCGACCGGGATGTTCTGAGCCTCAGCCATGGCTGTCGTAGTGCTCGCTTTCCTTTGCGTAAGGGGCTTGACGGAACGGCGCTGGTGCTTAGCCGACCGCGCCTTCCATCTGCAGTTCGATCAGCCGGTTGAGCTCGAGCGCGTACTCCATCGGCAGTTCCTTGGCGATCGGCTCGACGAAGCCGCGCACGATCATCGCCATCGCCTCGAACTCGCTCAGACCGCGGCTCATCAGGTAGAAGAGCTGGTCCTCGGAGACCTTGGAGACGGTCGCCTCGTGGCCCATGGACACGTCGTCCTCGCGGACGTCCACGTAGGGGTAGGTGTCCGAGCGGGAGATGGTGTCGACGAGCAGCGCGTCGCACAGCACGTTGGACTTGGCGCCCGGGGCGCCCTCGCCGATCTCGATCAGACCGCGGTAGGAGGTACGGCCGCCGCCGCGCGCCACCGACTTGGAGACGATGTTGGACGAGGTGTTCGGGGCCATGTGGACCATCTTGGCGCCCGCGTCCTGGTGCTGGCCCTCGCCGGCGAAGGCGATGGAGAGCGTCTCGCCCTTGGCGTGCTCGCCCATCAGGTAGACGGCCGGGTACTTCATCGTCACCTTGGAGCCGATGTTGCCGTCGACCCACTCCATGGTCGCGCCCTCGTAGGCCACGGCGCGCTTGGTGACCAGGTTGTAGACGTTGTTCGACCAGTTCTGGATGGTCGTGTAGCGGCAGCGGGCGTTCTTCTTGACGATGATCTCGACGACCGCGGAGTGCAGCGAGTCCGACTTGTAGATCGGGGCGGTGCAGCCCTCGACGTAGTGCACGTAGGCACCCTCGTCGACGATGATCAGGGTCCGCTCGAACTGGCCCATGTTCTCGGTGTTGATCCGGAAGTAGGCCTGGAGCGGGATCTCGACGTGGACGCCCGGCGGGACGTAGATGAAGGAGCCGCCGGACCAGACGGCGGAGTTCAGCGACGCGAACTTGTTGTCGCCGACCGGGATGACCGTGCCGAAGTACTCCTTGAAGAGCTCCGGGTGCTCCTTCAGGGCGGTGTCGGTGTCGAGGAAGATGACGCCCTGCTCCTCCAGGTCCTCACGGATCTGGTGGTAGACGACCTCCGACTCGTACTGCGCGGCGACACCGGCGACGAGGCGCTTCTTCTCGGCCTCGGGGATGCCCAGCTTGTCGTAGGTGTTCTTGATGTCCTCGGGCAGGTCCTCCCAGGACTCCGCCTGCTTCTCCGTCGAGCGCACGAAGTACTTGATGTTGTCGAAGTCGATGCCGGAGAGGTCGGAGCCCCAGTTCGGCATGGGCTTCTTCTCGAACAGGCGCAGGCCCTTGAGACGGAGCTTGGTCATCCACTCCGGCTCGTCCTTCTTCGCGGAGATGTCCCGGACGACGTCCTCGTTCAGACCGCGGCGCGCCGACGCACCGGCCTCGTCACGGTCGGCCCAGCCGTATTCGTAGTTGCCCAGACCCTCCAGCTCGGGGTGGGCAGTCTCCGTGGGGAGAGTCATGCGGGGTTCCTCCCGGACGTGCTTGCAGGTGCTTGGTGGGAAATCTTGGGGATGAACGTCGTGCAGACGCCGTCGCCGTGCGCGATGGTGGCCAGTCGCTGCACATGCGTACCGAGAAGCTCGGCGAAAAATTCCGTCTCGGCCTCACACAGCTGCGGGAACTGCTCGGCGGCGTGGGCGACCGGGCAGTGGTGCTGGCAGAGCTGCTCGCCGACCGGCGCGTTGCGCGCAGTCGCAGCGTACCCGTCCGCACTCAGGGCCTTCGCCAGCGCTTCCGTCCGCTCCTCGGGGGCCGCGGCCTCGACCGCCTTGCGGTAGGCGTCCGCCTGGGCGGCGATCCGGGCCCGGGCGAACGCGGCGATCGCGTCGCCGCCGCCCTCCCGCTCACCGATCCAGCGCAGGGCGTCCACGGCCAGCTTGTCGTACGACTGGTCGAAGGCGTCGCGTCCGCAGTCGGTGAGGGCGAAGACCTTGGCCGGGCGCCCGCGCGTGCGGGCGCCGTAGACGCGGCGCTCGCGGGCCTCCACGACGTTGTCGGCGGTCAGCGCGTCCAGGTGCCGGCGTACGGCCGCCTGGGTGAGTCCCAGCCGCTCGGCGAGTTCGGCGACGGTCGACGGGCCGTGGTCCAGGATCGAGCGGGCGACGCGGTTGCGGGTGGACCGCTCACCGGTTGCCAGCTCCTCCTGGGGAGGCCCCGTCGTGTGCTCGCCGTTTTTCACAACGCCATTGTTGCGTAATTCGTCCGAGCCGGGCAAGCCGCGCCCGGACGGCCCGAAGGTGCGCTGCATCACTTAGGCATACCTAATGTGACCTGCGGAAACGATCTTTGACCACCGGAGACGGCGGCCGCGGTCCCGGTACCCCGGGGTCGGGCACCCCGGCCGCCTCCCTAGACTCGTGACCCATGCGAAGTGAGCCCGTGGTCCAGGTGCAGGCCCTGGTGAAGCGGTACGGCACGAAGACCGCGGTGGACGGCCTCGACCTGGTGGCACGGCAGGGCGTGACCGCCGTGCTCGGCCCCAACGGGGCGGGCAAGACGACCACGGTCGAGACCTGCGAGGGGTACCGGCGGCCGGATTCCGGCACGGTGCGCGTCCTGGGCCTCGACCCGGTGAGACAGTCGGCGCGGCTGCGGCCCCGCCTCGGCGTGATGCTCCAGTCGGGCGGCGTCTACTCGGGCGCGCGGGCGGACGAGATGCTCCGCCACGTGGCGAAGCTGCACGCGCACCCGCTGGACGTGGACGCGCTGATCGAGCGGCTGGGGCTCGGCTCCTGCGGCCGTACGGCGTACCGGCGGCTGTCCGGCGGCCAGCAGCAGCGGCTCGCGCTGGCGATGGCCGTCGTGGGACGTCCGGAACTGGTGTTCCTGGACGAGCCGACGGCCGGCCTCGACCCGCAGGCCCGCCGCGCCACCTGGGACCTGGTACGGGACCTGCGCGCCGACGGCGTCTCCGTCATCCTCACCACCCACTACATGGACGAGGCCGAGCAGCTCGCCGACGACGTGGCGGTCATCGACGCCGGGCGGGTGATCGCCCAGGGCTCCCCCGAGGAGCTGTGCAGGGGCGGCGCCGAGAACACGCTCCGCTTCTCCGGCCGGCCCGGCCTGGACGTGGCGTCCCTGCTGAAGGCGCTGCCGCCCGACTCGGCCGCCGAGGAGGTGGCCCCCGGCTCGTACCGGGTGCTCGGCAGGGTCGACCCGCAACTGCTCGCCACGGTGACGTCCTGGTGCGCGCAGCACGGGGTGATGCCGGACCGGATCTCGGTGGAACGCCACACCCTCGAGGACGTCTTCCTGGAACTGACCGGCAAGGAGCTGCGTTCGTGAGCGCCACCTACTCACCGAAGCCGGGCGCGGCGCCCCTGACCCGCATGATCGCGGCGCAGGCCGTGCTCGAGACGAAGATGCTGCTGCGCAACGGCGAGCAGCTGCTGCTCACGGTGGTCATCCCCACGCTGCTGCTGGTGCTGTTCAGCACCGTGGACGTCGTCGACACCGGCGACGGCGAGACGGTCGACTTCCTGGCCCCGGGCATCCTGGCGCTCGCCGTGATGTCGACGGCGTTCACCGGGCAGGCCATCGCGACCGGCTTCGAGCGCCGCTACGGCGTGCTGAAGCGGCTGGCGTCGTCGCCGCTGCCGCGCTGGGGCCTGATGACCGCGAAGACGCTGTCGGTGCTGGTCACCGAGGTGCTCCAGGTGGCCCTGGTGACGGTGATCGCCCTCGCGCTCGGCTGGTCCCCGCAGGGCGACCCGGTCTCGGTGTTCCTGCTGCTGGTGCTGGGCACGGCCGCGTTCTCCGGGCTCGGTCTGCTGATGGCGGGCACCCTCAAGGCGGAGGCGACGCTCGCCGCGGCCAACCTGGTGTTCCTGCTGCTGCTGGTCGGCGGCGGGGTGGTCGTACCGCTGGACAGGTTCCCGGACGCCGCCGGGGACGTCCTCGGCCTGCTGCCGATCTCCGCCCTGTCGGAGGGGCTGCGGGACGTGCTCCAGCACGGGGCCGGGATGCCGTGGGCCGACCTCGGGATCCTCGCCGTCTGGGCGGTCGCGGGCCTCGCCGCGGCCGGGAGGTTCTTCCGCTGGGAGTAGCCGGGTCGCCCCGGACCGACCCTCGTGAAAGCGTGCACAAGCGGCCCGCCTACGATGGGGGCGTGCCAAACGTGACCCGCGCCGACGCCCAGGCGGCCCTGCGCAACCCGCTCGCCTTCATCGCCGCACGCTGGACCCCGGATCCCCGGACCGTCCGGCGGGCGGTCCTCGCCGCGCTCGTCATGGCCGTGGTCATCGTGGTGACCGGCGGAGCCGTACGGCTGACCGGTTCCGGCCTGGGCTGCCCGACCTGGCCCAAGTGCACCGACGACTCGCTCGCCGCGACCCGCGAGATGGGCCTGCACGGTGTCATCGAGTTCGGCAACCGTCTGCTGACGTACGTGCTGTGTGCCGCCGTCGGCTGGGCGATCATCGCCGCGCGCTCCGAGAAGCCGTACCGGCGCGGTCTCACCCGGCTGGGCTGGGCGCAGTTCTGGATCGTCATGGGCAACGCGATCCTCGGCGGCATCGTGGTCCTGGTCGGTCTGAACCCGTACACGGTCGCGGCGCACTTCCTGCTCTCCACGGCGCTGATCGCGGTCGCCGTGGTGATGTGGCAGCGCACCCGGGAGGGCGACGGGGAGCCCCGGCCGCTGGTCGGCAAGGCCGTGCAGCAGCTGGTGTGGTGCATGGTGGCCGCCTCCGTGCTGCTGATCGCGGTCGGCACGGTGGTCACCGGGGCGGGCCCGCACGCGGGTGACTCCAGCGACGTCCCGCGCATGCCGCTCGACTGGGAGATGGTCAGCAAGCTGCACGCCGTGCTGGCGTGGATCGTGGTGACGCTGACGTTCGCGCTGTGGTTCGTCCTGAAGGCGGTCGACGCGCCCGGCGGCCCCCTGGCCCGCACCCGCGAGCTGTTCCTGATCCTGCTCGCGCAGGGCGCCATCGGCTATGTGCAGTACTTCACCGACCTCCCCGAGGTCCTGGTCGGCCTGCACATGTTCGGCTCGTGCGTGATGTGGATCTGGGTGCTTCGGGTGCTGCTGTCGCTGCGCGAGCGCCCGGAGGCGGACGCCCCGGACGTGCCGGGACCGCTCGCTCAGGAGCCCGCCACCAGCGCGTCGATCGCGGCCCCCAGGTAGTCCCGGGTCAGCCGGGCCCGGCGGGCGGCCCACTCCCCCGCGGCCGGCGCGGCGCCGTCGTAGCGCCGTCTCCTGATGTCCTCGACGACCTCGCCGGGCGCGCCGAGTCCGGGCAGGACGTCCAGCGCCTCCCGCTTGGAGATCAGCCGGCCCTCGCGGAGGGTGACGGTGGCGCGGGCGAAGGTCAGCAGGCCCAGGTCGACCCACACGTCCTGGGTCCAGTGGGCGGCCCGGTCCACCTCCCGCCGCCAGTAGTCGCGCTGGTCGCGCACAACGAACGCGGCGAGTTCGCCGTCCGGCACCGGCGGCAGCACCCGCGCGGGCCGCACCCCGTGCAGGACCCGGCCGAAGGTGTGCAGCTCGGCGCGGGTGACCGGGGTGACCGGCCGGGCGAAGAGTTCCTGGTGCGCCCAGGTGAGGTGGCGCCGCGCGGTGTCCGCGGCGGTGTCCGGCGTCAGGTAGCTGCAGTGCAGCAGGCCGGCGAGCGGCTCGTGCCGCAGCCGGGCGTGCAGCGACGCGACGCGCCACACCGTCCGCAGGGTGACCGGGTGGTCCAGGACCGCGATCAGGTCAAGGTCGCTGCGGCCCTCCTGGTAGTCGCCGCCGGCCAGTGAGCCGTGCGCCCAGACGGCGCGCGGACCGAGCGGAGCCAGGCCGGCGAGGAAGCGGTCGAGGAGCGCGGCGGTCGGCATCGGCCCAGTCTTCCCGCCTCAGTGCAGGCTGTACACCCTGCCCGCGTTCTCCGACGCGATCATGCCGGCCACCCGCTGCGCGTCCTCGGGGGACCAGGCGCCCTCGGCCACCCAGGTGCCGAGCACCCGGCCGAGCGACTCGCGGAACAGACAGGCGCCGACGACGTGCAGCTCGGGCAGGCCCCGGGCGCCGCTGGAGAAGAGGACCTTGCCGAAGGGGGCGAGTTCCAGGATCTCCGCGAGGACGGTCGCGGCGCGGGCCCCGGTGCGCACCAGGGCGGCGCCGCAGTCGGCGTAGACGTGCGGGAAGACCCCGGCGAGGTGGGCGGCCTGGCGGTGGTACGGATAGCCGTGCAGCAGGACGAGGTCGGTGCCGAGTCCGGCGGTGGCCCGGACGAAGTCCGTGAGCAGGACCGGGTCGGTGCGGTCGATCCGGGTGCCCGGCGCGGCGAGGCCGGCGTGCAGCTGGAGGGGCCGGCCCGAGGCGACCGCGATCCACAGCAGGTGCCGCAGCAGGACCGGGTCGCGGAGCTCGTCGCCCACCCGGCGTGCGGCCAGCCAGCGTCCGGCCGCGCCGCGCACCTCCCCGGGTCCGGGCGGCTCGGGGGCGAGCGCCGGGGCGTGCCCCACGCCGGCGACGGAGGTGAAGGCGACGGCGTGCGCGGCGGCCCCGTGCACCGACTCGGCGAGGTTGGCGAGGAAGGACTCCACGGTGCCGGAGGTGTCGGCGACCTGTTCGGCCAGCAGTTCCAGCCGGACGATCTCATGGGCGTCGGCGTCCCCGGCCGTGCCCAGCTCGGTGGCGCCGGTGAGGTCGCCGGGCAGTCCGGTGTCGACGAGGTAGGCGGTGATTCCGCTGCCCCGCAGCAGCCGGCGTCCGGCCTCCGTCACGCCCAGTTCACGCCGCCGGGCGAGATAGCGGTCGGGCGGGCAGTGCGGCTCCAGGCCGAGCAGGGGCGGGCACCAGCGGCGCACGGCGAAGCCGGTCTGGGTGTCGAAGAGGGTGGTGCCGGCGGCGGGCGGCCCCTCGGTGCGGGACAGCTGGGCCTCGAAGGTGCCGAGGCCCAGCTCCGTGCGGAGCACTCCGTGGCAGTACTGGTCCACGAGTGCGGGCGTTTCGATCATCCGGAGCTCCCCGGGGCGGGACCGTGTGCCGATGCTTCACAGGTCCTAACGGGTGAACCCCCGGGGAGGTGGCGCGGCGGAGCCCGCCGGATCAGCCGTTGGAGGGGCCGCCGACCTGGATCCCGGCCATCCGGCTCCATTCGTACGGGCCCGTCCGCACCTTCGCCGCGAACTCGCCGTCGAAGTTCTCGTGGACGGTGATGCCCGCCTTCTCGACCGCCTTCTCGGCGACCTCCATGGAGGGGGCGAAGACGTCGCCCCAGTCGCCGTCGCCGCCGACGAGGACGATGCGGGCGCCGCGCTCCCCGAGGTACGCGACCTGTCCCTCGGCGCCGCCGTGCGCCTTGGCGAAGCCGCCGATCTGCTTGGCGAGCCGGGCGGCCTTCTGCTCGGCCTTGGGATCCACCTGCTGCGTGTCTGCCATGGACAGGATGCTACCGACGGGTAGATCAAACGGCGACGGGCGGGGTCCGTGGCCTTGGCCACGTGACCCCGCCCGGTCGGAGCGCGAGGGGCGTCAGCGCAGGAACGGGTCCACCGCGACGGCCACGAAGAGCAGCGACACATAGGTGATGGACCAGTGGAACAGGCGCATCTCCTTGAGCTTGCCGCCCGTCACCTCGGCCTTGGCGCGGTTCAGCAGGGCGTGCGCCTCCCACAGCCACCAGCCGCCGGCCGCGAGGGCGACCGCCGTGTAGAACCAGCCGGTGTAGCCGAGCGGGGTGAGCAGCAGCGACACGCCGACCATGACCCAGCTGTAGAGCACGATCTGCTTGGCGACGGTCTTGTTGCCGGCGACGACCGGCAGCATCGGCACGCCGACGCGCGCGTAGTCGTCCTTCACCTTCATGGACAGCGGCCAGTAGTGCGGCGGCGTCCAGAAGAAGATGACGAGGAAGAGGATGACCGGCGCCCAGGACATCGAGTTGGTGACCGCGGACCAGCCGATCAGCACCGGCATGCAGCCGGCGATGCCGCCCCACACGATGTTCTGCGACGTACGCCGTTTGAGGATCATCGTGTAGACGACGACGTAGAAGAGGAGCGCGCCGAGGGAGAGCCAGGCGGACAGCCAGTTGACGGCGAGGCCGAACAGGAGCGTCGAGACGACCGCCAGGGAGATGCCGAAGGCCAGGCACTCGCGCGGGCCGACCATGCCGGTCACCAGCGGCCGCTGCGAGGTGCGGTCCATCAGCGCGTCGATGTCGCGGTCGATGTACATGTTGAGCGCGTTGGCGCCGCCCGCGGACAGGTAGCCGCCGACGCAGGTCAGCAGCACCAGCTTCAGGTCGGGCACGCCCCGCTGCGCCAGGAACATCACCGGGACCGTGGTGATGAGCAGCAGTTCGATGATCCGCGGCTTGGTGAGGGCCACGAATGCCATCACACGGGCCCCGAACGGCCGATGGGCAGGGCTCTGACTGGTCCCCAGCACCCCCGCTGGACGGGATTCAACGGCCGTCACGCACACCCCTACAGAGACATCCCAGCGAGCCCTCCCGTGGTGAAGTGGCGGTAAAGGCTCGCGCGTACCACGCCACTGTAGACGTTGCCCAGACCCGGACATTCGCGGGGGTCCGCTCGTGTTGGGCGGCATCCTCCGAGGTGCGTCGCGAAGCTCGATTGAGCACCCGGATGAGCGGCCCCGTATTCATCTGCCGAATACGGAAACGAACCGGTCAGGAGGCGGATCCACAGGAGTGCCCGCACTCTGGAACGACCCGGAAGAACGCACGTCCCACGGGGGTAGGCTCGACCTCGCCGGTGGGCATTCACCGGCATCCGACATGTGGAGAGGAGCCCTGACTCAGGGTGAGCACCAAGCCGACCACCACAGACCTCGAGTGGACCGAGTTGGACCAGCGGGCCGTGGACACGGCCCGTGTCCTGGCCGCCGATGCCGTACAGAAGGTCGGTAACGGCCATCCTGGTACGGCGATGAGCCTGGCTCCCGCCGCCTACACCCTCTTCCAGAAGGTGATGCGGCACGACCCGGCGGACGCCGACTGGGTCGGGCGGGACCGTTTCGTGCTGTCCGCCGGCCACTCGTCCCTGACCCTCTACACCCAGCTGTACCTGGCCGGTTTCGGCCTCGAACTGGACGACCTGAAGGCGTTCCGCACCTGGGGCTCGAAGACCCCGGGTCACCCGGAGTACGGGCACACCACCGGCGTGGAGACCACGACCGGCCCGCTGGGCCAGGGTGTCGCCAACGCCGTGGGCATGGCGATGGCCGCCCGCTACGAGCGCGGTCTGTTCGACCCGGAGGCCGCCGAGGGCGAGTCCCCGTTCGACCACTACGTCTACTGCATCGCCGGTGACGGCTGCCTCCAGGAGGGCATCTCCGCCGAGGCGTCCTCGACGGCCGGTCACCAGAAGCTGGGCAACCTGGTGCTGCTGTGGGACGACAACCACATCTCGATCGAGGGCGACACCGAGACCGCGGTCTCGGAGGACACCGTCAAGCGGTACGAGGCGTACGGCTGGCACGTGCAGCGGGTCGCCCCCAAGCCCGACGGCGACCTGGACCCGCACGCGCTGTACGACGCGATCGAGGAGGCCAAGAAGGTCACCGACCGGCCGTCCTTCATCGCGATGCGCTCGATCATCGCCTGGCCGGCCCCGAACGCGCAGAACACCGAGGCCGCCCACGGCTCGGCGCTCGGCGACGACGAGGTCGCGGCCACCAAGCGCGTCCTCGGCTTCGACCCGGAGCAGACCTTCGAGGTCACCGACGAGGTCATCGGCCACACCCGCAAGGCCCTGGAGCGCGGCGCCGAGGCGAAGGCCGCGTGGGGGAAGTCCTTCCAGCAGTGGCGGGACAACAACCCCGAGCGCGCCGCCGAGTACGACCGGATCGCCGCGGGCGAGCTGCCCACCGGGTGGCAGGAGAAGATCCCGGTGTTCGAGCCGGGCAAGGGCGTCGCCACCCGCGCCGCCTCCGGCAAGGTGCTCCAGGCGCTCGGCGCGGTCGTCCCGGAGCTGTGGGGCGGCTCGGCCGACCTGGCGGGCTCCAACAACACGACGATCGACAAGACGTCCTCCTTCCTCCCGGCCGGCAACCCGCTGCCCGAGGCGGACCCGTACGGCCGGACGATCCACTTCGGCATCCGTGAGCACGCCATGGCGGCGGAGATGAACGGCATCGCGCTGCACGGCAACACCCGGATCTACGGCGGCACCTTCCTGGTGTTCTCCGACTACATGCGCAACGCCGTGCGGCTGTCCGCGCTGATGCACCTGCCGGTGACGTACGTGTGGACGCACGACTCCATCGGCCTGGGCGAGGACGGCCCGACCCACCAGCCGGTCGAGCACCTGGCCTCGCTGCGCGCCATCCCGGGTCTGAACGTGGTGCGTCCGGCGGACGCCAACGAGACCGCGATCGCCTGGCGGGAGATCCTCACCCGCTGGACGAAGGAGTTCGGCAAGGGCGCCCCGCACGGTCTGGCGCTCACCCGCCAGGGCGTGCCGACGTACGAGCCGAACGAGGACGCGGCCAGGGGCGGGTACGTCCTGTTCGAGGCCGACGGCGGTGAGCCGCAGATCGTGCTGATCGCGACCGGCTCCGAGGTGCACGTCGCCGTCGAGGCCCGCGAGCGGCTCCAGGCCGACGGTGTCCCCACGCGCGTGGTGTCCATGCCGTCCGTGGAGTGGTTCGAGGAGCAGGACCAGGGGTACCGGGACAGCGTCCTGCCGCCCTCCGTGAAGGCGCGCGTCGCCGTCGAGGCGGGGATCGGCCTGACCTGGCACAAGTACGTCGGGGACGCCGGCCGCATCGTCTCCCTCGAGCACTTCGGTGCCTCCGCCGACGGAAAGGTGCTGTTCGAGGAGTTCGGCTTCACCGCCGAGAACGTGGCCGCCAAGGCCCGGGAATCCCTCGCCGCGGCCCAGCGCTGACGCCCACATACGACACGTAGGAGATGGAATTTCCATGACAGACGCACTCAAGCGCCTTTCCGAGGAAGGCGTCGCGATCTGGCTGGACGACCTGTCGCGCAAGCGGATCACGTCCGGCAACCTCGCCGAGCTGATGGACCAGCAGCACGTCGTGGGCGTCACCACCAACCCGACGATCTTCCAGAAGGCGATCTCCGAGGGCGACGGCTACGACACGCAGCTGACCGACCTCGCCGCCCGCAGGGTCACCGTCGAAGAGGCCATCCGCATGATCACCACGGCGGACGTCCGGGACGCCGCCGACATCCTGCGCCCGGTCTTCGACTCCACCGACGGCCGTGACGGCCGGGTCTCGATCGAGGTCGACCCGCGGCTGGCGCACAACACCCGCGCGACGGTCGCCGAGGCCAAGCAGCTGGCCTGGCTGGTGGACCGGCCGAACACGCTGATCAAGATCCCGGCGACCGAGGCCGGCATCCCGGCCATCGCCGAGACCATCGGCCTGGGCATCAGCGTCAACGTCACGCTGATCTTCTCCCTGGAGCGCTACCGCAAGGTCATGGACGCGTTCCTGACCGGCCTGGAGAAGGCCAAGGAGCGCGGCCTGGACCTGTCGAAGATCCACTCCGTGGCGTCCTTCTTCGTGTCCCGTGTGGACACCGAGATCGACAAGCGGATCGACGCGCTCGGCACCGACGAGGCCAAGGCGCTGCGCGGCAAGGCCGCCATCGCCAACGCGCGGCTGGCGTACCAGGCGTACGAGGAGGTCTTCTCCACGGACCGCTGGGCCGCGCTGGAGCGCGACGGCGCCAACAAGCAGCGTCCGCTGTGGGCGTCGACCGGCGTGAAGGACAAGGCGTACAAGTCCACCATGTACGTCGACGAGCTGGTCGCGCCGAACACGGTGAACACCATGCCGGAGGCGACCCTGTTCGCCACCGAGGAGCAGGGTGCGATCCGGGGCGACGCCGTCACCGGCACCTACGAGCAGGCCCGCGCCGACCTGGACGCGGTCGAGGCGCTCGGCATCGCGTACGACGACGTGGTGCGGCTTCTGGAGGACGAGGGCGTCGACAAGTTCGAGGCGTCCTGGAACGACCTGCTGAAGTCGACCGAGGCGGAGCTCCAGCGCCTCGCCCCCTCGGAGGGCTGAGACCTTGTCGAGCAGCAATCCGCTGCGTGACCCGGCGGACCGGCGGCTCCCGCGCATCGCGGGGCCGTCGGGCCTGGTCATCTTCGGCGTCACGGGCGACCTGTCGCGCAAGAAGCTGATGCCGGCCGTGTACGACCTGGCCAACCGGGGGCTGCTGCCGCCGGGCTTCTCGCTGGTGGGCTTCGCCCGCCGGGAGTGGGCGAACGAGGACTTCGCACAGGAGGTCCACGACGCGGTCAAGGAGCACGCCCGCACCCCCTTCCGCGAGGAGGTCTGGCAGCAGCTCATCCAGGGCATGCGCTTCGTGCAGGGCACCTTCGACGACGACGAGTCGTTCGAGCGGCTGCGCGGCACGATCGAGGAGCTGGACAAGGCGCAGGGCACGGGCGGCAACTTCGCCTTCTACCTGTCGGTGCCCCCGCGTTCGTTCCCGGTGGTCATCCAGCAGCTCAAGAAGCACGGTCTCGCCGACCAGACCGACGGCTCCTGGCGTCGCGCGGTGATCGAGAAGCCGTTCGGGCACGACCTGAGGTCGGCCGAGGAGCTCAACGCGATCGTCCACGAGGTGTTCGCGCCCGACCAGGTCTTCCGCATCGACCACTACCTGGGCAAGGAGACGGTCCAGAACATCCTGGCGCTGCGTTTCGCCAACACGATGTTCGAGCCGATATGGAACCGGTCCTTCGTCGACCACGTCCAGATCACCATGGCCGAGGACATCGGCATCGGCGGCCGGGCCGGCTACTACGACGGCATCGGCGCCGCCCGTGACGTCATCCAGAACCACCTGCTGCAGCTGATGGCGCTGACCGCGATGGAGGAGCCCGCCTCCTTCGACGCGGACGCGCTGGCCGCGGAGAAGACCAAGGTGCTCGGCGCCGTACGGCTGCCGAAGGACCTGGGCCGGGACACCGTGCGCGGTCAGTACGCGGCCGGCTGGCAGGGCGGCGCGAAGGCGGTCGGGTACCTGGAGGAGGACGGCATCGACGCCTCCTCGAAGACCGACACCTACGCCGCCATCAAGGTCGGCATCGACAACCGCCGCTGGGCGGGCGTCCCCTTCTATCTGCGCACCGGCAAGCGGCTCGGCCGCCGGGTCACCGAGATCGCGGTCGTCTTCCAGCGCGCCCCGCACTCCCCCTTCGACTCCACGGCCACGGAGGAGCTGGGCTCCAACGCCATCGTGATCCGGGTCCAGCCCGACGAGGGCGTCACGGTCCGGTTCGGCTCCAAGGTGCCGGGCACGTCGATGGAGATCCGGGACGTGTCGATGGACTTCGCCTACGGCGAGTCGTTCACCGAGTCCAGCCCGGAGGCGTACGAGCGGCTCATCCTCGACGTCCTGCTCGGGGACTCCAACCTCTTCCCGCGCACGGAGGAGGTCGAGCTGTCCTGGAAGATCCTCGACCCGATCGAGGAGTACTGGGACAGGAACGGGAAGCCGGCCCAGTACCCGGCCGGCACCTGGGGACCCGTCGAGGCGGACGAAATGCTCGAGCGAGACGGACGGAGCTGGCGCCGGCCATGAAGACAGACCTCACGGACACCACCGCCAGCAAGATCAACAAGGCGCTGGTGCAGGGCCGCCGGGCCATCGGCACGCCGGCCGTCGGCATGGTGCTCACGCTGGTCATCGTGACGGACGAGGAGAACGCCTACGACGCGCTGAAGTCGGCGGGCGACGCCTCGCACGAGCACCCCTCGCGCACGCTCGTCGTCATCAAGCGGGTCTCCCGCTCGCCGCGTGACCGCACCCAGTCCCGCCTCGACGCCGAGGTCCGGGTCGGCGCGGACGCCGGAACCGGCGAGACCGTCGTGCTCCGCCTCTACGGCGAGGTCGTCGACCACGCCCAGTCGGTGGTGCTGCCGCTGCTGCTGCCGGACGCCCCGGTGGTGGTGTGGTGGCCGGTCAACGCCCCGCTGGACCCGGCGAAGGACCCGCTGGGCGCGCTGGCCCAGCGCAGGGTGACCGACACCTACGCCTGCGAGAAGCCGGTGGAGGAGCTCGCCGCCCGCGCGGACGCCTACACGCCCGGCGACACGGACCTGTCGTGGACCCGCATCACGCCCTGGCGTTCGATGCTGGCCGCGGCGCTGGACCAGGTCGCCTGCGAGGTGAAGGGCGTCGAGGTGGAGGGCGAGGGGTTCAACCCGAGCTGCGAGCTGCTGGCGATGTGGCTCGCGGACCGGCTGGACGTCCCCGTCAGGCGTACGCAGTCCAGCGGCCCGGGTCTCACCGCGGTCCGCATGGACACCGACTGCGGCCCGATCGTGCTGGACCGCGCCGACGGATCGCTGGCAACGCTGTCCATACAGGGCCAGCCGAAGCGTGCGGTGGCGCTCAAGCGCCGGGACACGGCGGAGCTCATCGCCGAGGAGCTGCGCCGTCTGGACCCGGACGACACCTACGCGTCGGCGCTGCGCTACGGCGTGGAGCGGCTGAGGACGTCGGACGGCGGTGACGCGCCGGCCGCCAAAGGAGAACGGGAAGCGGTCCCCGCTCCCGTCGGGTCGGCTGCGAAAGCTCCCGCGTCCGAGGCGGCGGCGCAGGCCCCGGTGAAGAAGGCGGCGGCGAAGTGAGTACGGCACCGCAGCTGGTCGTGCACCGGGACAAGGAGCTGATGGCGCAGGCCGCGGCGGCCCGGCTGATCACCAGGATCGTGGACGCGCAGGCCTCGCGGGGCTCGGCGTCCGTGGTCCTGACCGGCGGCCGCAACGGCAACGGCCTGCTGGCCGCGCTGGCGGCGGCCCCGGCCCGGGACGCGATCGACTGGTCCCGGCTGGACCTGTGGTGGGGCGACGAGCGCTACCTCCCGGAGGGCGACCCGGAGCGCAATGTCACCCAGGCCCGTGAGGCGCTGCTCGACGCGGTGCCGCTGGACCCCGGGCGCGTGCACGCCATGCCCGCGTCGGACGGCCCGCACGGCGCGGACGTGGACGCGGCGGCCGCGGCCTACGCGGAGGAACTCGCCGCGGCCGCGGCCCCGGAGAACCACGGCCCGGTCCCGGTCTTCGACGTCCTGATGCTGGGCGTCGGACCGGACACGCACGTGGCCTCCCTGTTCCCGGAGCTGCCGGCGGTCCGTGAGACGGAGCGCACGGTGGTGGGCGTCCACGGCGCCCCCAAACCCCCGCCGACCCGGGTGACCCTGACCCTCCCCGCGATCCGCGCGGCCCGGGAGGTCTGGCTCCTGGCGGCGGGCGAGGACAAGGCGGAGGCGGCGGAGATCGCCCTCTCCGGCGCGGGCGAGATCCAGGCCCCGGCAGCGGGCGCCCGGGGCCGTGCCCGCACCCTGTGGCTCCTGGACGCGGCGGCGGC
>Ga0247827_10000291_pt1 | contig 24188 bp, 21 predicted proteins | sample 12C_Control_Day2_FD_194414 | JGI IMG/M metagenome (GOLD analysis project Ga0247827, IMG submission 194414) | Soil microbial communities from agricultural site in Penn Yan, New York, United States - 12C_Control_Day2 | ecosystem: Environmental > Terrestrial > Soil > Agricultural land | place... | reverse complement strand
ACGAAGGACAGGTCGCGGACAGGCGCCTTGTAGGCCATGGTTAAGCTCTCGCTTTGAAAGGCTGGAAGTGGTTGTCGGGGTTGAGCCGTTCGCTCAGCAGGCTGGCGTATTCGTCCGCCCCCGGCAGAAGATCGGGGCGGTGTTCGCCCAGCTTGGACTCCATCCAGGCGCAGGCCTCCTCGGCCGTCTGGATGGCGCCCTCGATGTCTTCGAGTTGTTGTTTCAGCGCCTCGACCTGGGCGCGGTGACGGCGCAGGGCCACGGCCATCTGATGGACGTTGTGGTCCTTGCGGTCATACAGATCCAGCATCTCCTGGATCTCCTGCAGGGTGAAGCCGATGCGGCGCCCCCTCAGGATCAGCTTCAGTCGGGCGCGGTCGCGGGCGTCGTAGACCCGGGTCTGACCCTTGCGGGCCGGGGTCAAAAGGCCCTTGTCCTCATAGAAGCGCAGGGCGCGCGCGGTCGCGCCGAACTCGCGGCACAGGTGCCGGATGGAATAGGTGCGGTGATCGTCAGCGGTCGCCATGCGTCATCCATAACTTGACGCGGACGTAAAGGGAAGCTTCTCGATCGCCGTCACGACAGATGTGATCGACACGGGTCTGCAAACGCAAATCGGCCGCGGAGAGCTTGCGCCCGCCGCGGCCGATCCGGGGAGGAAAACTGTGTCAGGCGATCAGTGACGGCGGAACCAGAAGACCGGCGCCGTGATGGCGATCAGGAAGAGGTTGGTCAGGGCCAGACCGACATTCAGTTCCGTGGCGTGCAGGATCAGCATGATGGTTTGCAGGGCCAGCAGGCCGACGCTGGCCGTCAGCAGCAGGGGGCGGCCGAAGCGCCACGACACCAGGGGGCTGAGCACCATCAGGGCCAGGACGATCTCGACCACGCCCAGGCCGCGCACGAAGTTGACGCTGGCCATGGCGGGCCAGTGCATCAGCACGGTCAGGTTCTCCATCGACTCCGTCAGCTTGGCGTAGCCGGCCGCGATGAAGAACATCGCGATCCAGCCCTGGAAGGTCCACAGGGCCAGGTTCAGGTAGTCGGATTTTGCGCGGGAGCGGGGCGTCAAGGTCGTCGAGGTCATGGCCGAAACCGTGGGGGGTTGAATTGGTAACAGTTGCTAGATCAGATTGCCGGGGGCGATCGTCAAGGAAGTGTAACAATCTGTGAACCGGGGGTAGGCGCGACCTGCGGCGGCGGCGTGGCTGAAACCACAATTCCCCGTAACCCGACGCAGGACGTGAGCGTGGTCTAGGCCCGTCGAAGCGAGCTGTCAACGATTGATGACATCAGCTGATGACTTAAAGCGCCCAAGCGCTCCGCGCGGCGTCCAGGCGGGCCAGCTTGGCGTGCAAAGGCGCCCAGTCGTCGCCCTGTTCGATGGCCGCCCACAGGGCCTCGACCTCGTCGATCAGCATCTCCTCCGGTTCGGACGCGGCGAACATCGGATGCTCCAGCCGCTCGGGGCGATCCGGTTCATGTTCCAGCAGGGCGAAGCGGAAGGCGTCGAAGGCCTCGCCCTGATAGATCTTGCCGCGCACGCCGCCGAGCGCCCGCGCGCCCGAACTGAAGCCGCCGAACCAGTCGAAGAAGAGCGGCTCCCAGCGCAGGGCCTCGCCCTTGTCGCGCAGCAGGGCCAGGGCCGCGTCCAGCAGCCGCTGATCCGCCGCCTCGCCCAGGCTCTTGACCCCCAGGCGGTTGAGGAAGGCCGCGCGCAGGTGGCGGATATAGGCGGGGCCGAAGCCGTTCAGCGCCTCGGTCAGGGCCGTGACCTGATCCTCGGCGATCAGCTTCAGGCAGCCGGCCAGCTGGGTCAGATTCCAGAACACGGCCTCGGGCTGGCGCGCGAAGGCGTAGAGGCCGGAGGTGTCGAAATAGGCGGCGGTGAAGGCCGGGTCGTAATGGGGCAGGAAGCGCCAGGGTCCGTAGTCGAAGCTCTCGCCCGTCACGTTCAGATTGTCGGTGTTCAGCACCCCGTGGACGAAGCCCGCCGAAATCCACTTGGCCGTCAGCCGGGCCGAGGCCTCGACCACGGCGGCCAGGAAACCGGGCGCGTCGCCCGTCGCGACGGACGGGTGATACAGGCTGCGGGCGTGCTCCAGCAGGACCTCGATCTGGTCCTTGCGGCCATAGTAGGCGGCGCGCTGGAAGGTCCCGAAGCGGATATGGCTGTGCGACAGCCGCACCATGGCGGCCGAGCGGGTGGGGGAGGGTTCGTCGTTGCGTTCCAGCGCCTCGCCGGTCTCGACCAGGGACAGGATGCGGCAGGTCGGAACCCCGAGGCTTTCCAGCATGGCCGCGGCCAGGACCTCGCGCATCCCGCCCTTCAGCGTCAGTCGTCCGTCGCCGCGCCGCGACCAGGGCGTCTGGCCCGAGCCCTTGGTGCCAAGGTCGAGAAGGCGGGCTTCCTTGTTTTCCCTATCGCCTTGCTCGCGGAGCAAGGCTGCTTGAGGGATTTCCCTCAGCTGCGCCGCCAGAAACCCGCGCCCGTCGCCGATGTCGGGGTTGTAGGTGCGGAACTGGTGGCCGTGATAGCGCATGGCCACGGGACCGGGCTGGCCGGGCAGGGGCTGGAAGCGGCCGAAGTGGTTCAGCCATTCCTCGTCGCTCAGCGTTTCCAGCCCGACCTCGGCCGCCGCGCGGTCGTTGCGCACGCGCAGGATCGTCTGGGGGAAGTCCGCCGCGGACACCGGGTCGCCGAACTCGGGGCCGAGATCGAGGAAACGCGGTTCGGGACGATAGGCGGGGGAAACGGGCATGAAGCGGCAGATGCGCGTTCGTCTGCCGTTTCGCAACCGCGAAAGCAGGGTTGAACCTCGGGGCGGCTTGGGTATTTTCCCCCGCAGAGATCAGGTCCCGCGCCGCTGGTTGCGCGCCGGGGCCAGGCTGGCGCTCCATCGGAGCGAACCCGGTCCGGCGTCCGTCGATAACCTGACGCCACGACAGTCCTTTCTGATTTCGGAGACCGCCGTGGCCAAGAAGCTCACGCTCGACTTTCTCAAGACCGAAGCCGGATCGGGCGCGGTGCTCGGCCTCGCCGCCATCGCCGCCCTGATCGTCGCCAACTCGCCGCTGTCCGCCGACTATTTCGCCTGGCTGAAGAGCGTTCACGTGCTTCAGATCGGCCCGCTGCGGCTGGAGGAGACGATCTCGGGCTGGATCAAGGAAGGCCTGATGGCGGTCTTCTTCCTCGTGGTGGGGCTGGAGATCAAATACGAGATTCTCAAGGGCGAGCTGAGCAATCCCAAGAAGCTGGCCCTGCCGATCATCGCCGCCCTGGGCGGGATGGCGGTCCCGGGCCTGGTCTATCTGGCCGTGGCGGGCATGCTGGGCGGGCCGTCGCAGGGCTGGCCCATTCCCCTGGCCACCGACATCGCCTTCGCCCTGGCCGTCTTCGCCATGGTGGGCAAGGGCCTTCCGTCGTCGCTGCGGGTCTTCCTGCTGACCCTGGCCATCGTTGACGACCTCGGGGCCATCGCCCTGATCGCCGTCCTGTTCAGCCAGGGCGTGCAGTGGCTGCCCTTGCTGGGTGTGGCCGGTGTTCTGGCCGCGCTGGCCCTGATCGGCCGTCGTCGTCTGGCCGGACCCTTCTGGGTCCTGGGCTTCGGCGCGGTCTGGTATCTGACGGTGCTGTCGGGTCTGTCGACCTCGCTGACGGCGGTGGCCTTCGCCATGATCGTGCCGGTCGAGCCGCGTCGCGAGACCTCGCAGAGCCCGCTGAAGGAGGCGATGCACGACCTGCACCCCTATGTCGCCTTCCTGGTCCTGCCGCTGTTCGCCTTCGCCAAGGCGGGGGTCTCCTTCGCCGGCCTGTCGCTGGAACAGGCCTTCGCCCCCCTGGTCATCGCCATCGCCCTGGGCCTCTTCCTCGGCAAGCAGGTCGGCGTCTTCGGCGCGGCCTGGCTGGCCGCCAGGCTGAAGATCGGCGACAAGCCCTCGGGCGCCAGCTGGCTGCAGCTCTACGGCGTCAGCCTGTTGTGCGGCATCGGCTTCACCATGAGCCTGTTCATCGGCGTCCTGGCCTTCCCCGGCGCCGTGGATTCGCCCGAGCAGATCGAGGTCAAGCTGGGCGTGATCGGCGGTTCCGTGCTTTCCGCTGTCGCCGCCGCCGTGATTCTGAACCTCGCCGCGCGCCGTCAGCAGCAAAGGGAAAACGCTTCATCTGCTAAAATCTTGCAGTGAACGTTGATAATATTGACCTTGCGTAATCGGTTTTTGTCGCTTTCTCGCCACACGTAGAGCGACGTTGGCTGAAATCGCCGTTCGCAGCTTTGCGGCTTCTTGTCGCTTTCCCGACCCTGGCTTACCCCTATCAACGGAGAATTCACGCCGTTCAATGAGCGTGGATCGACAGGGACAGGAATCGCCACGGTCGCCGCGGGCGGCCGGGCCATAGAGCCGGGGAGCCGCCATATGCGTTTCAACACTATTCTTCGCTGCACCGCGTCCGCCGTCGTCGTGGGCGCTGTCGCCTTCGGCCTGGCCGGGACCGCCTCGGCCCAGGAAGGGCCGACCACGATCGACGACATCATCGTCACCGCCCAGAAGCGCGAGCAGAACCTGCAGGACGTGCCGATCGTGGTCACCACCCTGTCGCAGGAGGCGCTGGACGGCGCCGGCGTGCGCGACATCAAGGATCTGCAGATCCTGACCCCGGGCATGACCGTGACCTCGACCCAGTCGGAAGCCTCGACCACCGCCCGTATCCGCGGCGTCGGCACCGTGGGCGACAACCCCGGCCTGGAAAGCTCGGTCGGCGTGGTCATCGACGGCGTCTATCGCTCGCGGAACGGCGTCGGCTTCGGCGATCTGGGCGAACTGAGCCGCATCGAGGTTCTGAAGGGGCCGCAGGGCACCCTGTTCGGCAAGAACACCTCGGCCGGCGTCATCAACATCATCACCGAGGCCCCGTCCTTCACCCCCGGCTTCAACGCCGAGGCCACCTATGGCAATTTCGGCGCCTGGGGCGTGGCGGGCTCGATCACCGGTCCGATCACGGATCAGGTCGCCGGTCGCCTCTATGTGGCCAAGCGTGAGCGCGACGGCTTCTACGACGTGATCACCGGCGCCGGCCCGCGTCAGGAGAAGGACGACCAGAACCAGGACTTCTGGACCGCGCGCGGCCAGCTTCTGATCCTGCCCTCGGACGAGGTGTCGATCCGACTGATCGCCGACTATTCCAAGCGTGACGAATACTGCTGCGTCTCGACCCAGGTGCGCACGGGCCAGACCTATGGCGCGATCACCGCCGTCGGCGGCCAGCAACAGGCGCCGGCGCCCGGCTTCGGCGCCCTGCCTTTCTCGCGCACGGCCTACGCCAACCGCAGCACCGGCCAGACCATGGAAGACATGGGCTTCTCGGCCGAAGCCAACATCGACATCCCCTCGTGGAACGCGACCCTGACCTCGGTCAGCTCCTGGCGGAGCTGGGAGGGGATCAACGCCATGGACCTCGACTACACGACGGCGGACCTGCTGTATCGTGTGGACGACGGCGGTTACGGCTTCGAACTGGACAACCTGACCCAGGAGTTCCGCCTGGCCGGGTCGACCGACAAGCTGGACTGGCTGGTCGGCGTCTTCGCCACGCGTGAGAACATCAGCCGCAACGACAGCTACTGGTACGGCGCCGGCTACACGCCCTTCCTGTCGCTGCTGATCTCGTCGCAGCTGAACGCCGGCACCGGCGGCGTCATTCCGCAAAGCGGAAACATCATCGGCTGTCTGACGCGGCCCGGCACCACGCCGACCTTCCTGGCCGGCTGCTTGCTGAACGGCGGCACGTCGGCCTCGGGGCCCCTGGCGCCGACCGGACCGGGCTTCGGCGTCGGTCATGGCGTGCAGGACCACTACAGTCAGCGTTCGGACTCCCTGGCCCTGTTCACCAACAACACCTGGCACGTCACCGACCAGTTCGACCTCACCCTGGGCCTGCGTTACACCCAGGACAAGAAGCGTCTGCTGGGCATGCAGGACAATCTGGGCACGAACGGCGCGGCCTGCGGCGGGGCGCTGGGCAATGTCACCAACCTGACCAACGCCTTCATCGGCGCCGGCCTGACGCCGACTGCCGCCGCCGCCAGCGCCCAGCGCGTCGCGGGCAACATCTGCCTGCCCTGGGCCAACCCCTTCTTCGACAACCGTCGCATTTCGGAAGAAACCGACGACGGCGAGCTGAGCGGCACGATCAAGGCGGCCTATCGCTTCAACGACTCGGTCATGGCCTACGGCTCCTACGCCCGGGGCTACAAGTCGTTCGGCTATAACCTGGACCGCGTGCAGACCGGCGTGACCCCGGCCAGCTCGCTGCTCTTCCCCTCGGAGACCGTCGACAGCTTCGAGCTGGGCCTGAAGAACACCCTGTTCAACCGCACGGTCCTGCTGAACCTGACCTACTTCCATCAGACCTTCGAAGACTTCCAGCTCAACACCTTCCTGGGCACGGCCTTCGTGGTCGAATCCATCCCCGAGCTGAAGTCGCAGGGCGTTGACGCCGACTTCGTCTGGTTCACCCCGGTCGAGGGCCTGTCGTTCAACGGCGGCGTGACCTACACCGACACCAAGTATGGTGATTTCGTCGCCTCCGACCTGACCAACCCCGGCAACTTCCCGCAACTGTCGCTGCTGCCGGGCGCCCGGGCCTCGTTCGCGCCGGAATGGTCGGCGACCGGCTCGGTCGCCTTTGATCGCTCGATCGGCGCGGGTCTGCGTCTGGGTCTGAACCTGTCGGCCAAGTACACGACGGAATACAACACCGGTTCGGACCTGCTGCCTTACAAGATGCAGGACGCCATGACCCTGCTGAACGGCCGCATCACCCTGGGTTCGGAAGACGAGCGCTGGGCGCTGGACCTCTGGGCCCAGAACCTGACGGACGAGGAATACAAGCAGGTCGCCATCAACGCCCCGCTGCAAGGTTCCGCCTTCCAGACCACGGTCCAGCCGAACGGCACCTACTTCAACCCGGCGCTGGACACCCAGACCTACAACGCCTTCATGGGCCAGCCGCGCACCTACGGCGTGACCCTGCGCGTCAAGTACTGATCCGCCGGCCTTCGGGCAGGGCGACATCGAAGGGCGGGCCGGAGCCATCCGGTCCGCCTTTTTCGTTTGCGGCGACCCGTGCTTCCGCGCTTGCGCCGGACCGACCGCACGGCCAAGGTCCGCGCCATGAGTATGCTTCGCGACGTCTTCATCACCGGGACCGGCGCCGTCCTGCCGGGCGAGCGGATCGGCAATGACCGGATGGAGGACTTCATCGGCCGCATCGGCGGGCGGGCGTCCGCCGTCGGGCGGCGCGCCCTGCGCTGGAACGGGATCGAGGGGCGGCATTACGCCCTGAACACGGACGGCGAACCGCTGCATTCCAACGCCTCCATGTGCGCCGACGCCGTGCGGGCGGCGCTGGACGAGGCGGGGCTCAGCCTCGGCGACCTGCAGCATCTGGGCGCGGCGGCGACGCAGGGGGACTATCTGGTGCCTGGCCACGCCAGCGCGGTTCAGGCCGAACTGGGGGCGGGGCCGCTGGAAGCCTTCAGCTATCAGTCCGTCTGCGCCAGCGCCCTGATGGCGGCCAAGGGAGCGTGGCTGAGCGTGCGCGCGGGCGAGGCGGAGGCCGCCGCCGCCTGTGCGGGCGAGTTTTCCTCACGCTGGTTCCGCCCCGCCTTCTATGAGGGCACGGCCCTGGTGGACGAGAAGGGCCGGGCGCGGATCGAGGCGGACTTCCTGCGCTTCACCCTGTCGGACGGGGCGGGCGCCGTGGTGATGGAGCCGAGGCCGAAGCCCGACGGTCTGAGCCTGAAGGTCGAATGGATCGACATGACCTCCCTGGCCGGGCGTTTTGATCCCTGTATGTGGGCCGGATCAACGCCGCAGGCGCGCGCCGACATGACCAGCGCCTGGAGCCACGCAGGCCCTGTGGCCGCCCATGCGGCGGGGGCGGTGGCGCTGTTGCAGGACTTCGAGCTGTTGAAGATCGTCATTCGCGCCTGGATCGGCGTCTGGCTGGAGAAGGTCGACGCCGGAAGGATCGTCCCGGATCAGGTCGATCATCTGCTGTGCCATTACTCCGCGCGGTCGCTGCGTCAGGAGATCGTCGGCCTGCTGGAAAGCACGGCGGCGATGATCCCCGAGGAGAAGTGGTTCACGACGCTGCCGGACAGCGGCAATGTCGGCTCGGCCTCGATCTGGGTCATGCTGGACGCCTTCCTGAAGTCGGGACGCGCAAAGCGCGGAGACAAGGTGCTGTGCATCGTGCCCGAGAGCGGGCGGGCGATGATCGGCTTCATGATGCTGGAGATTGTGTGATGGCGGAACAACTGGCCGAGGCGGCGGTGGCCGATACTCTGCGGAAGCTGGCGGTGGTCTTCGCCGACTTCGAGCAGCGGCTGGAGGCGACGCCGCTGATCCGCAAGCTGACGCGCGGGCGGTTCGAGGTCGCCGACTACCACGCCTTCCTGATCAACCTGCGCCAGCAGGTGAAGGACGGGGCGCTGTGGATGAGCCGGGCGGCGTCGAACATCGGCGAGGATCATCTGGAGCTGCGCTCGACCTTGATGCGCCACGCGGTGACGGAGCATCGCGACTTCCGCCTGCTGGAGGCCGACTTCACAGCGGCGGGCGGGGCGCTGGAGGACATCCAGTCGGCGCCCAAGAACGTGGGGTCCGAGGCCCTGTCGGCCTGGATGTTCCATGAGGCGTCGAAGCCCGACCCCTTCGGCCTGCTGGGCGCCATGTTCATCATCGAGGGGCTGGGCTCGATCAAGGCCAGGCCGTGGGGACTGAAGGTGCAGGAGCGGCTGGAGTTGCCCGACGAGGCGGTGCGCTTCCTGCTCTATCATGGCGACAACGACGCCGAGCACATGAAGGAGTTCGAGGAGATGCTGGGCATGGTGCTGCCCGATCCCTTCATCGCCGAACGCATCGTCACGACCGCCCGCGTCACGGCCCGCCTCTACGCCCTGCAGATCGAGGAGATCGCGGCGTGAGATACTACAAGCCGCACGAGGATCCGTTCGACCCCGCGCGGTTCGACCCCAAGGATCCTGATCCGTGGATGGCCCTGTATCTGGACCACAGCCTGCCGATCGACGACGGGGCCAAGCGCGACCTGTTGCTGGGGGCGCGGTCGCGCTCGCGGCGCTGGCTGTTCCCGGTGGCGCGGCCGCTGGTGTTTCTGTTCTTCTGCCTGGTGAAGGTGCTGCGGGTCATTTCGCCCAAATACCCGAACCTGAACGGCCTGCTGCACAAGACCATCCACTGGGGGCTGCGGACCTTTGTGACGCCCGAGGGCAATCGGGTGATCCTGCGGCACTTCCACGTCGGGTCCGAGCTGACCGCCTTCGTGCGCGAGAACGCGGGGGTGGGCGACAAGGTGACGAAGTGGCCGCTGACGCCGACGCGGCTGAAGGACATCGAGCCGGACCTGTTCCTTCAGCACGACCTGAACATCTTCAACTTCGTCATCGAGATGAACGCCGCCCTGCGCGCCGAGGGGCGGGAGCTGACGCCGCCGGAACGCATCGACTTCTCCATGATCTCGGACGCGTTTCCGCCGTTCGAGGAGTTTCCGCGCAAGTGGCACAACTTCGTCGACGTGCAGACGGCGGTGGAGTTCTACACCCCGATCTACGCCCTGATGCTGCCGAGGGACGACTTCGTGCGGGCGTCCAGTTCGCTGCAGCTGGACGAGGTGATGGCCATCTATATCGCTCGCATTCTGGGCACGAGCTACCACATGGCCTTCGTCAAGAACGGCCATCCGCTGGTGGCGCTGTCGACGTTGCAGGCGGGCTATCGACTGATGATGCACGGGTTGGATTCGGAGGCCATGCACGGCTGGTTGCGGGTGATGAAGGCGCGCCAGGCGGCGGGCCTGCCGCTGGACCCGGCCAACTCGGGCGCACCGAAGTAGGGCGTGGAGTCCACGGCGTTTTCCGCTGGCGCGCGGCGCGGCGGCTGCTAGCGTGACCGTCATGAAATCGGCGCGTTCTTTCCTGACCTCTCTCAGCACCTTGGTGCTGCTGTCGCTTGTGCTGGGCCTGCTGGCCGGGGCGGCGGCGCAGCGCTGGGGCCTGCCGGGCGGCCATGTCACGGCGGACTTCATTCAGGCGCTGGGCCAGCTGTGGCTGAATGCGCTGAGGATGACGATCATCCCCCTGGTGTTCAGCCTGCTGGTGACGGGCATCGCTTCCATCGCCGACGCGGCGCGGACCGGGCGGCTGGCGCTGAGGGCGGTGTCGTGGTTCGGGGGGCTGATCGTTTTTGCGACGGTCTACGCCGTGGCGGCGGCCTATGGCCTGCACGCCCTGTGGCCGATCGACCCGGAGGGCGCGCGCCTGCTACTGGCGATCAAGCCGGAGGGCGCCGAGGGGCTGGGCGCCGCCGCGCCGTTCAGCGAGTTCGTCAAGACCATCGCCCCGTCCAACCCGATCCGCGCGGCGGCTGAGGACGCCATTCTGGGCATGGTGGTGTTCGCGGTCTTCTTCGGCTTTGCGGCCTCGGGCCTGCCCGAGCGGCTGCGGGTCCCGCTGATGACCTTCTTCGAGGCGGTGGGCGAGACGATGATCATCATCGTCCGCTGGGTGCTGAAGGCGGCGCCGCTGGGCGTCTTCGCCCTGTCGATCGGGGTGGGGCTGACGGCGGGGGCCAGCGCGGCGGGGGTCTTGCTGCACTATGTGGCGCTGATCTCCATCGCCTGTATCGGCATCGGCCTGATCTTCTATCCGCTGGCCGTCATCTTCGGTCGGGTGAGCCTGGGCCGGTTTGCGCGTGCGGCGGCCCCGGCCCAGGTGGTGGCCTTCTCGACCCAGTCGTCGCTGGCCAGCCTGCCGGTCATGGTCGAGCGGGCGGTCGACGACCTGGGCGTCAAGCGATCGACGGCGGGGCTGGTCCTGCCGCTGGCGGTGGCGGTGTTCCGCATCACCAGCCCGGTGGCCAATCTGGGCGTCGCTGTCTATTGCGCCCACCTGTTCGGCATCGAGCCGTCGGCGGGACAGCTGCTGGCGGCCATGCTGACGGCGGTGCTGATCTCGATCGGCACGGTGGGCCTGCCGGGGCAAGCCAGCTTCTTCGCCTCCATTGCTCCCATCTGCATCGCCATGGGGGTGCCGCTGGAAATGCTGCCCCTGCTGCTGGCGGTGGAGGTCATCCCTGACATCTTCCGCACCCTGGGCAATGTCACCGCCGACCTGGCCGTGGTTCGCATGGTCCAGGGCGGAGACGCCGAAACCGTCGAGTGAACCTCGGTTGACGAGGCGGCCGCGACGCGGCCAAGCTCTGCTCCCAGGGGCGTAGGGGAGCGACCATGAACAAGACGATTCTGCGCGCGGCCGCCGCGATGGCGACGGCGGCGGTCATGACGTGCGGCGTGGCGGCGCCCGCCCTGGCCCAGCAGGCGGCGACGGTCGAGGCGCGCTCGACGCCCGGCGGGGTGGCCGTGACCTGGCGCCTGGCCGAGCCGACGACGCGCGTGGCGTTTCTGGATCAGAACATTGTCCGCACCGAATGGACGGTGACGACGCCGGGCCTGACCTTGGCGGATGGGGCGGTTGAGGGAGAGGTGCCGTTCCAGAGCTTCGAGATCCTGATCGCGCCCGACACGACCGAGCGGGACCGCGGCTACCTGGCCCTGGCGCGCATCGGATCGGGAAGCATTCTGTACGGACCGGCCCTGGCCTTGCAGGGCATGGACGCCGAGCTGACGGCGCGCCCCGCCGCAGGCGAGACGACCCTGCCGACGACGAAAGCGGAGAGGGGCTCCGTCTATCTCGGCCCCCAAAGCCAGGTCGAAACCTATCCAGGGGCCAAGGTGGCGATGGGCGAGACGGTGTCGCCGAGCCTGGCCGGAATCATGCGCGACGGCTTCTTCGCGGCCCAGGCCTTCTACGGCGCGCGGCTGGGGCGGGATCTGCCGTATGAGCCGGTGCTGCTGGTCACGACCGACAGCCCGGGGCCGGTGGATTTTCGCGGCGACGTGAGCGACAGCGGCGTCATCTCGACCCGGTTTCACGGGGTGGCCTGGGACGAACCGTCGGCGCACGTGGCTTCTGCTCTGGCGACCTTCGTCTGGCATGAGACCTTCCATCTGTGGAACGGACATCGGCTGGAGAACCGGGACGGCGAGGCGGCGCCCTGGCTGCACGAGGGCGCGGCTGAATACGGCGCCTGGGCGGCGGCGGTCTCCACAGGCGCGGTGACGGAGACGGCGGCGCATGAGGCTCTGTCGCAGCGGTTGAACGGGTGTCGCAAGGCGCTGGGCGACCGGGACTATGATCCGGCGCGGTTGCGGTCCGGTTCGGCGGTCTATGACTGCGGGACGGTGGTGCAGTGGCTGGCCGACCTGGAGACGCGCCGGGCGTCGTCGGGCGCGCGCGACGTCTTCGATCTGTGGAAGGATGTTCTGGACCAGGGCATGGCGGGCGACGGCTACGGGGTCGCCGAGTTCCGCGCACGGCCTGAGGGCGAACGCGCGGTCGCCCTGCTGATGGAGGGGCCGGGGGCGGCGCGCTGGGACGGCGTGGCCGGGCGGCTGGCGGCGTTGGGCGTCACACTGGAGGAAAAGCCTTCGCCGGACGAATACCGCGCGGCGGCCCTGTTCCACCTGAACGGCGAGAACTGCGCCGGGGGGAGCACAGGCTTCTATCGCACCGAGAAGGGCGTGCGGCTGGATACGGGCGACAAGTGCGGCGTGCTGTCGGGCGATCCCTTGCTGGCGGCGGTCGAGGGTCACGATCCGATGACGGAGGCGACGGCGATGTTCTTCGCCGTCCAGGCGCGCTGCGCGGCCGCCTCGCCGGTGCGTTTCACCACGCAGGAGGGGGCGGTGATCGAGGCGAAATGCGGCCGTCCTCTGGTCGCGCCTCGGGCCTGGAGCGTTACGGCCGCCCCGCCGCTGGCGACGCGGCTTCAGTGATCGCGGGGAAGGCGTAGCGGATTGCGCGGCGCTGGACGGAGGGCCAGGGCAGGAGGGCGTGGTGGCGACGCTCCGTCCGGGTCTCGACGATCAGGGCGCCGTCGGGGCCGACGGACAGGACGCCCAGGGCGCGGGTCTCGGTCATGGTCTCATACTGGGTGCGGACGCTGCTGAGGCCGATCCACAGGCGTCCGCCCGCGCAACCGGCGACGCGCGCGCCGTGCACCGCCCAGTCGGGGTCGAGGGGAACGGGCGTTCGGTCCGTCGCCAGTCGGACCGCGCCGTGGGCGTCGGACAGGCGCCAGGCGTCGCCGTCCGCGGCGCGGGCGATGACGACGGTCACGGCCGGTTCGGCGTGTCTCGCCAGCAGCTCCGTCAGGCCCAGCTCGTGACCGAACACGGACTGGAGCGCGGCCGGCCGCGTTTCGTCGCCGTGCGCCTGGCCGACCGAGGCGTAGGCGCCGTCGAGGGGCGGGCAGTCGCCGGGCGGGGCGGTCACGACCGGCGGGCCGTCGCCGCGCCATTGCACCGGCAGGCCGCCGACGCCGGAGGCGCAACCGCTGAGCAGGATCGCGCTTGCCGCAAGACCGGGCCAGGGAGCGCGGCTCACGTCCCTATCGCCCTGAACACGGCTTCAGCTTCCTTCACAGAACGCACGTGGGCTCATTCGCCCTTCACCCCCGACGTATGGGCAGGGCCGCGGAAGACGGCGTTCAGGAAGAGGGGTTTCAACCCTTCCAGGAAGGCGCGCATGGTGACGTCCTGGGTGAAGGCGACGACCTGGCCGCGCCCGACCTCAGAAACCATGGCGACCGGCTTGTAGGCCAGTTGCCGGCGATTTTCGGCCCATAGCTGGCCAGAGGCCAGAACCTGATCCGGCCCGGCCAGACGGACGACGTTGGCGCCCTGATCGCGGGTCAGGGGCGTGTAGATGTCCGAGCCGCGCACCATGACGCTGAGCTCGCGCGCCACGCCGGCCCCCAGCCAGTGTTCCTGATCCACGACGGCGTGGGCCAGAACCCCCGCCACCGAATCCGGCGAGCCGTCGCGATGAGCCGTCCGCTCCAGGTAGTCGATATCGGAGGCGATCTCGGTGCCGGCCACGGTGGCGCCTGAGCCGGCGTCGGCCTGCTCGCCTTTGGGAGAGACGGCGGTTTCGCGGCGACTGTCCAGCAGTTGGGCGTCAGGATCCGTCAGCAGCCGACTGGCCGAGCCGACGCCGATCAGCACGCCGCCGTTCTGGACCCAAGACCGAAGATTGGCGACGCCGCTTTCGCCCAGGATGCGCTCATAGTCGCCGCCCGAGGGCAGGATCAGCACCTGATAGCGCGCCAGGTCGGCGCTCGACAGGCGACGGGTGCGGACCGGGGTGACGGGCCAGCCGTATTCACGCTCCAGCACGTGTCTGATCGAACCGGCGGACTCCGGATCCGTCGGTTCGTCCCAGGCCATCGCCACGCGGGGCGCCGTGATGACGGTCGCCGCTTCGGAGCCGACATTGGGGCCGCTGGAAACCCAGGACGTCGCCAGGGGCGTCACCTGGGCGCCGCTGCCGGCTGCGAGGCGGCGGATACGGTCGTCCAGGTCGGCGGGCGAGCCGGCGCGCGGCACGATGAAGGCGCCTCCGGGATAGGCCTGACCGTCCAGGGTGAAGGGCTCTTCGATCGAGCGGACCGGCAGCTTGTCCGTCAGGGCCGCGGTCAGGAAGCGCATCCCCGCCGTACCCGGGTGAATGGCGTAGCCGTAGGTCGCCTCGCCCGAGGCGACCGCGGCGGGGCGGATGATCTCCGGGCCGACAGCCGCCGTCTGCACCGCAGGAGCGGCGCCGCACTTCTGGCTGGGGACATTGAACAGCAGGGGCAGGGACCAGCCGGTCAGATCATAGATCTGATCGCTGAGACCGCGGGCGCGACGCGCTTCCTGGGCCGCCAGGAATTTTGGATCCAGGGGCACGTCTCTGGCCAGCAGCACCTCCGCCATTCGCCGTTGCGGTTGCGATAGGTTCACGACGAAGTCGCCCGCCCGGTAGGCCTGGCCGCAGGCCGAGAAAGATGCTGTGGCGCGGCCGACTTCCAGGCCGGAGCGGACCAGCAGGCCCGCAAGCTTGTCGGCCGCCGCCGGGTCGGCTGCGGCGGAGCGTGAAATCACATAGGCGCCGCGTCCGCCCGCCACGCCGTCGCGATGGAAGGCGTAGAAGTCGTTCAGCAGGCGTTCGCGATCCCTGGCGGCGGTCTCGATGGTCGACAGGGTGGCGGTCAGGTGACCCTTGACGGTGTCGGCATAGGTTATGACCTGTCCGGTGGACCGGCGCGCCATCAGCCCGCGCGCCGACCCCTGTTCATAGGTCATGGAGACGGCGCCGAAATAGGCGGGCCAGCCGTCGCCGTAGCCGGGATAGAAGGCGTCGAAGGTCTCGCGCGTGAAGTAGTCGAGCCCCGCCTGGTCGAAACGTCCGGCGTTGTTGCGGCCGAAGCGTTCGCGCGCTTCCAGGATCGGCGGATAGATCCAGGGGTTCAGCGGCTCGGCCTCAGGCGGGAAGAAGAAGCTCTCGTCCGTGCCCATTTCATGGGAATCGACCAGGACCTGGGGGCGCCAGTCGCGGATCAGGGCGGCGTGGCCTTGTGTTTCGGGCTGGGACTGGATGAACCAGTCGCGGTTCAGGTCGAACAGGTTGTGGTTGAAGCGGCCGGACGGCCAGGGCTCGGCGCGTTCAGCGGAAAGGGGGTCGGGGTTGGGCTGGACCCCGAGGCCGGCTTCGAAGCTGTTGATGAAGCGGTTGCGTCCGTCGGGATTCTGGGTCGGCACGAAGACGACCACGGCGTTCTGCATCCAGCCCTGGGCCTCGGCGTCAGCGGGGTCCATCAGGCGGCGCGCGGCGGCCATGGCGGCGTCGGCGGGGCTGATCTCGTTGCCGTGGACGGAATAGGCCATCCAGACGATGACCGGCATGTCGGCGATCAGGGCGCGGGCCTGGTCCGGCGAGGTCTTGCGCGGGTCGCCCAGAGCGCGGGCCGAAGCCTTGATTTCGTCCAGTCGGGCGATGTTGCGCGGCGATCCGACGGCGGCCCAGAACAGGGGGCGCCCTTCCCAGGTCGAGCCGTATTCGCCGATGACCATGCGCTCAGGCGCGGCGGCGCGCAGGGCTTCGAAATAGCGACGAACCTCGGCCGGCGGCGTGATGCGCTCGCCGGACGCGTGGCCCAGGACGGCCTCCTGCGTCGGCGGCGTCTGCTGCGCCGTCACCGGCGAAGCGACGGCGGCCAGAACCAGGCTGAGCGCGAGCAAAGGACGCGTGGCGATGCGACGACGTGACATGAGACTTCCCCCGACTGATCGTCAGCTTAACCGTCGTTTCACGACGAAGGGAAGTCTCGTCGAAGAGCGCAGCCGTCGGTGAAATGAGGCGGCTCGCTGTTGATCGGCGCCTGCCGACATTGTCGGTCTGGGGCCTTTTTATTGACCTGTGATATATGAATGTGGACAGGTCCGCCCTGTGTTGACGGAGAATGCCGATGCGTTCGCTGGCTGCTCTGCTTCCTTGCCTGACAGTCTTGGCGGCGTCGTGCGCCATGGCTTCGCAGCCCTTGTCCACAGAGGACCCGTCAATGACCGGGGCGGGGCGGGGGTCCCTGCTCGTAACGGGCGTTTCGATCGTCGATCCCGCAAGTGGATCGACGTCGGCGCCGCAGGATATCCTGATCGAGGCCGGGAGGATCGCGAGGATCGCGCCGGCGGGCGCGCTGACGGCGCCGGCTGGAACGCCGAGCGTCGATGGCGCCGGTCGCTTCGCCATGGCGGGGCTGATCGATGTTCATGCCCACCTCGGCGAAGGCGGGATCGCGCCGGCCGACGAGGCCGCCCGGTCGCGAGCCCTGCGGCAGCTCCTGCGCTATGGGGTGACGACCATCTTCGTCCCTGGCGGGACGGGCGCCAATGATGCGGACTTCGCGGCCTTGCGCGAGCGTTGCCGTTCCGACGGCGGCGCCTGTCCCGGCCTCTATGGATCGGGTTCTCTGATCACGGCGCCGGGAAGCCACCCGATCTCCACCATCTTCAACCTGCCTGTCGATCCGCCGTCAGCGGCCATGGAGGCTGTCGGCGTGACCATGCTGGCGGCGGATGCCGATATCGACGCCCTGATCGCGGCCAGGAAGGCCGCGGGCGCGGATGCGATCAAGATCATCATCGAGGACGGGCCGCCGCCCTGGCGTCCCAAACCGCGTCTGACCGACGCCCAGGTAAGCCGGATCGTCGCGGCGGCGCATGATCACTCGCTGCCCGTGTACGCCCACGTCAGCGCCTCGGATCATGTCAGGATCGCGCTGGATGCAGGCGTCGACGGGCTCATGCATGCGCCGGTCGACCCGCTGCCTGATGATCTGATCCGCCGGATGGCCGATCAGGGCATGACCTTCGTGGCGACGTTCGCCCTGTACGACGGTCTCCTTACCTGGGCGCGCAGGGCGCGAGAGTCCGATCCCTACGCCCTGGCGGGCGTCGAGCCTTCGGCCATTGAAAGTCTGATGGCTCCGCCCTTTCTGGATGCTGCGGCGGAGGATGAGGCGGGGGCGCTTGGCTATCTGGCTCAGGCCTCGGACAATCTCAGGCGAGCGGCCGCTGCGGGTGTTCCGATCGCCCTTGGCACGGACGTCAACAATCCCTTCGTCTTCCCCGGATACTCGGCGCACGAGGAACTGTCCTGGATGGTCCGGGCCGGCCTGACACCGGCCCAGGCGCTTCACGCCGCAGGCCCGGGCGGGGCCGCCATGCTGCGAGCTTCTGACCGGATCGGTCGCCTGGCCCCCGGCTACGAGGCCGACCTGGTGCTCCTGGCCCGCAACCCGCTGACGCAGATCGAGAACAGCCGCAGCATTGTCGCCGTCATCGTCGACGGCCTGCCCGTGACGGATGTGGTGACGTCGCCTTAGGAGAGCTTTGGCGCTCGTCCCGACGATAATGAGACAACCCAGGTTGTTGACAGCCTCATACAGTATGCCTCATACACTGTGTGTCACACACTATGTGGCGACAGGTGAGGTGGTCCGCGGGTGGACAAGGATCTGTTCGAAACGATGCGGCTGGAATTGCGGCGCGGATCGCTGGTGCTGGCGGTGCTCGCCTGCCTGCGGACCGAACGCTACGGCTACACCCTGCGTCAGGCCCTGGCGGCGGACGGGTTGGAGATGGAGGAATCCACCCTCTACCCCCTGCTGCGGCGCCTCGAGGGGCAGGGGCTGCTGACCAGTGAATGGCGCGAGGAAGAGAAGCGCAAGAAGCGCTTCTACGTCCTGTCGCCGGGGGGCGAGGCCATGCTGGCCGCCCTGACCGAGGAATGGCGCGGCATCAACGCCTCGCTGGATCGAATGCTGTGAAATTTCGGGGGAGGGAGACCGATATGGACGTGATCGAACGCTATCTGGAGGCCGTGGCGGCCCAACTGTCGGTCGAGGACCGCGAGGACATCGTCGCCGAACTGCGCGACCTGATCCTGAGCCGGATCGAGGCGCGTGAAGAGGAACTGGGCCGCGCCCTGAGCGACGAGGAGAAGGAGGCGATCCTGCACGAGATCGGCCATCCCCTGATCGTCGCCGCCCGCTATCGCAAGGGGCCGGACAGCCTGATCGGACCGGAGCTGTTTCCCTACTGGCTGTTCGGGGCCAAGGCGGGCCTGATCGTCATCGCTGCGGTGCAGGTGCTGGGGCTGATGGTCCATGTGCTGGGCGCGCCCGCCGATTTCGGCCGGGCCATCAGCCAGGGATTCCACGGCTTCTTCTCCGGCGCCCTGACCCTGCTGGGCGCGCTGACGCTCGCCGGTGCGATCATGGAGCATTACGACATCAAGCCGGCCTGGTTGACGAAATGGCGGGTGCGCGACCTGTCGGCCTTCGGTCTGGCCGATCCGGCGAAGTGGGGCGCGTCGATGGCTGGAACCGAGAAGGCCAAGGCTGAGTGGCTGTCTAGGGGAATGAAGGGCGCGGGCGCGAAGGCGCAGGGCGCGCGCGTGGCCGACGCCCTGTGGTCCATCGTTTTCAGCGGCGTCTTCCTGCTGTGGTGGATGGGCGTGATCCGCTTTGACGGGCTGAGCCAGTTCATGTTGCGCAGCGGCGAGGTGGCGGTGGCGGCTGCGCCCGTCTGGTCCACCCTTTATGGAGTCATCCTGGCCTGGGTGATCGCGGGTCTGGTCGTGGACGCCGTGACCGTGGCGCGCGGTGGAGCGGATCGCGTGACCTGGGTCTTGCGAATTCCTCTGGCGGGCGCCGGGATCTGGATCGCGTGGCGCCTGTTCGAGGCGGGCTGGTGGTTCACCCTGACCCAGGGCGAGCAGGTCGCGAAGGTGACGGGCGGGCCTGCTGACCGGATCGGCACGGAACTGTTGCAGGCGCTGCGTCTGGAAGGACGCGGGCTGGAGGAAACCGCTGTGACCCTGGGGGCGGTCCTGAGCTGGGTTCTGGTGATCGCCATGATCGGCTACGGCTTCAGCATCGCGCAGAACCTGTGGCGGATCGCGACGGCGCGCAGCCGCTGAACCACGCGGCGCCGTCATGTCCGAAAACCGCGAGACAGGGCGGCGCGGCGGGCGCATGTTGCGGGCATGGAAAACGCCCGCGACATGCTGGATCAGGAGGCCTGCTATCGGGCCGTTCTGACGCGCGACCCGCGCTTCGACGGGCGCTTCTTCACCTGCGTGAAGACCACCGGGATCTATTGCCGCCCGGTCTGCCCGGCGCGGACGCCCAAGCGGGAGAATATGCGGTTCGTCGTCAGCGCGGCGGCGGCTGAGGAGGCGGGCTTTCGCGCCTGCCTGCGCTGTCGGCCCGAGACTGCGCCCGACATGGGGGCGTGGCGCGGCACCTCCAACACCGTCAGTCGGGCGCTGAATCTGATCGAGGCCGGGGCGCTGGATGAGGGCGACGTCGACGCCCTGGCCGCGCGGCTGGGGGTGGGCGAGCGACACCTGCGCCGCCTGTTCCGCCAGCATCTGGGCGCCGCCCCGGTCAGCGTGGCCCAGACGCGCCGCGTCCTGCTGGCCAAGGCCCTGATCCACCAGACCGACCTGCCGATGGCCGAGGTGGCGATGGCGTCCGGCTTCGGCAGCGTGCGCCGCTTCAACGAGACGTTTCAAGCCCTGTACGGGCGGCCGCCGTCGGCGCTGCGGGCACGGGCCGAGCGGCCGTGGGATGGAGGGGTGCGGCTGAGCCTGCCCTATCGCCCGCCCTATGAGGTCGAGGCCATGCTGGCGGCGCTGAAAGCGAACGGCGAGACGGTCGAGGGCGGGGTCTGGCGCCGCGTTCTGAACCCCGCGACGGACGGGGCGACGGGCGAGGTCTCGGCCCGGTTCGAGGCGGGCGAGCGGCTGGCGGTCACGGCGGCGCTGGATGATCTGAAGGCCTTGCCGAGCGTGCTGGCGCGGGTGCGGCGGTTGTTCGACCTGTCGGCCGACCCCGAGGCGATCCGGCGCGATCTGGCGGCGGACCCCTTGCTGGCGCCGCTGGTGAAGGCGCGGCCGGGTCTGCGTCTGCCGGGCCTCTGGCTGGATGAGGCGGCGGACATGGCCAGCGACCGGCTGGAAGACGAGCGGCTGGCGGGGCGGGCCGAGCAATGGCGGCCCTGGCGGGCCTATGGCGTGCTGCACCTGCGCGAGGCGGGGATCGGCGGCATGGCGATCATGGAGAATGACGATGAAAAACACGCAGCCTGAAGTCTTCATCCTGGATCGCATCGCCACGCCGGTGGGCGAGGTGCTGCTGGTCACGGACGCCGACGGCGCCGTGCGCGCCTTCGACTTCACCGACTATGAGGCGCGGATGATGAAGCTGCTGGCCCGTCATTACGGCGAGGTCCGGCTGACGCCGGGGCGGGCGCCGGAGGCGGTGCGCGGCGCGGTCGTCGCCTATTTCGACGGCGATCTGACGGCGCTGGACGACCTTGCCGTGAAGACCGGCGGCACGGAATTCCAGCGGTCGGTCTGGGCGGCGCTGCGGACCATTCCGGCGGGTCGGACCTGGAGCTACGGCCAACTGGCGCAGGCCATCGGCAAGCCCGCCGCCGTGCGCGCCGTGGGGCTGGCCAACGGGGCCAATCCGATCGGCGTCATCGTGCCCTGCCACCGGGTCGTCGGCGCCAATGGGACCCTGACGGGCTATGCCGGCGGACTGGAGCGCAAGCGGTGGCTGCTGGCGCACGAAGCGTCGCAGGATGGAACGGTGCAAGGGGCGTTCGCGCTAGACTGACAGCGCCCTCCCTTTCCGGCGCTCAAACCGGAGTCAGATGATGAACCTGCCCAACGGGGCCCTCGTCGCCGTCGCCGACGGCGCGAAGCTGAGCCTGTTCCGCAACGGCGGCCACAACCTCGATATCCAGCTCAAGCCCATGGCGACGCCAGAGATTCCCGAGCGTCTGTCCGGCGCGCCGGGCCGCCGATCCAGCGACGCCAACCCCGACAACGACACCCAGGCCGAGGACGGCTTCGCCATGGGGGTGGCCGAGGCTCTGAACTACATGGCCCTGACCAACAGGATTGAGGCCCTGGCCGTGGTCGCGGCGCCCAAGACGCTCGGCCAGCTGCGCAAGCATTGGCACAAGGCGCTGGAGGAGCGCCTGGTCGGTGAAATCCCCAAGGATCTGGCCGGTCGACCGGCGGAAGAGATCGCGGAGGCGATCAGCCGGGCCTAACCGCACGGCGGCGTTGACATCGTCCAGCGGGCCTTCTCTGTTTCCGTCCATGACCACGCTGCGGCGCAAGGCCCTTATCGATTCCCTCTGGTATGTGCTCCCCTTGGCGGTCGGCGTCCTGCTGAACGCCGTGGTGCGGCCCGCCATGGCGGAACGCCTCGACGGCGAGATGATCCGGCGGGGCGCCAGCGTTCGAGGACCGGACACATGGTGGACGTTCGACGCCGCCACGCGCGCCGCGCACCCGTGGCAGACCGGCTTTCTGGAAATGTCGCACGGGGCCGTGGCCCTCGTGACCCTGGCGGTGATCGCTGTCCTGTTCGTCTGGCGCTGGTTCGCCCGGCCGTGAGGCTAGGCCGCGCCGTCGAGAAACAGCCGGCAGGCCGGATTGTCGGTTTCGTCCACATAGGGATAGCCCAGCTCGTCCAGGGCTGTCGTCAGGTCGGTCGCCTGGTTCGGCGGGACGCTGATCCCGGCCAGAACCCGGCCCACGTCGTCGCCGTGGTTGCGATAGTGGAACAGGGTCAGGGCCCAGGCGGGCTGCAGGCTGTTGAGGAAGCGCAGGAAGGCGCCCGGCCGCTCGGGGAATTCGAAGCGCAGCAGCCGCTCGTGCGGCAGGCCGATGGTGCGCCCGCCGACCATGTAGCGGACGTGCAGCTTGGCGGTTTCGTTGTCGCTCATGTCCTCGACGGCGTAGCCGTCGGCGCGCAGGCGTTCGATCAGGTCTTCTTTTTCTTGCCCTATCGCCTCGCGCGCGGCGCTCGGCTGCTTGAGGGCGCCGCCGGTCTTCAGCGAGACGCCGACGAAGATCTGGGCCGTGCCGTCGCCGGACCAGCGATAGTTGAACTCGGTCACAGAGCGGCCGTCGAGGCTTTGCAGGAAGCGGTGATAGTCGTCGCGGCGGTCGGGCATGGCCACGGCCAGCAGGGCCTCGGCGCCCTCGCCGATCTCGGCCCGCTCGGCCACGTGACGCAGGCGGTCGAAGTTGACGTTGGCGCCCGAGTTGATCGCCGCCAGGGCGCCGCTTCCGGGGTTGCGCGCGGCCCAGGCCTTGAGCCCGGCCAGGGCCACGGCGCCGGAGGGCTCGGCCACGGCGCGCACGTCGTCGAAGATGTCCTTCACCGCCGCGCAGATGGCGTCGGTGTCGACCAGGACGATCTCGTCCAGCAGGTCGCGGCACAGGCGGAAGGTCTCGTCGCCGGCGCGGCGTACGGCCACCCCGTCGGCGAACAGGCCGACCTGATCCAGGGTCACCACCTGACCGGCGTCTATGGCGCTCTTCATCGTCGGGGCGTCGGCGGGTTCGACGCCGATGATCTTCGTCTCCGGGCGCAGGAAGCGGACGATGGCGGCGACGCCCGCCGCTAGGCCGCCGCCGCCGATGGGGACGAAGACGGCGTCGATCGGGTCGGGGTGCTGGCGCAGGATCTCCAGCCCCACCGTGCCCTGGCCCGCGATGACGTCGGGGTCGTCGAAGGGATGGACGAAGGCGGCGCCCGTCTCCTGTTCCAGCTTCCGCGCGTGGGCGTAGGCGTCGTCGAAGCTGTCTCCATGCAGGACCACGTTTCCGCCGAGCGCCTTGACCGCCGCCACCTTGATGCCCGGCGTGGTGGTGGGCATGACGATGGTCGAGGCCGCGCCGCGTCTGGCCGCCGCCAGGGCCACGCCCTGGGCGTGATTGCCGGCCGAGGCGCAGATGACCCCGCGCGCCAGCTCGGCCTCGCTCAGGTTGGCTATGCGGTTGTAGGCGCCGCGAATCTTGAACGAGAAGACCGGCTGCAGGTCCTCGCGCTTGAGCAGGGCGGGGCGGCCGATGCGCGCCGAAAGCCGCTTCAGCGGGTCCAGAGGGGTTTCCTCGGCCACGTCATAGACGCGGGCGGTCAGGATGCGGCGGACGGTGTCTTGCACGAATAAACTCGAAACGGTGCGGTCGGGAGGATCAAACGACCTCTGGTCTAGGCCAGAACTCGCACGCGGGGGAAGGGTCTTGCGGCGGGCGCTTGGCGGATTGTTTGTGCGCTGCATATTTACCCGGGTAATATGTTCGTCTATTTGATCCGGGTAAAACATAAGGAGGCGTCCATGACGTCCGTAGACCGCAAGGCGCTCATCAACGACTACAAGGACCGCGAAACCGTCGCCGGGGTGTTCGCTGTCATCTGTTCAGCCACCGGCCGCGCCTGGGTGGGCCAGAGCCGCCACATCGACACCCAGCAGAACGGCCTGTGGTTCGCGCTCAGGATGGGCGGCAGCCCCTACAGGTCGCTTCAGACCGAATGGAACGCCCACGGCGCCGACAGCTTCCGCTTCGAGCAACTGGATCGCCTGTCGCCGGACCTGTCCGACATGGCCCGCAAGGACGAGCTGAAGAAGCGCGCCGCCCTGTGGATCGCGCGGCTGGCGGCGGAGGCGCTGTAGGGGCGCTCGCGCCCTTTTCCCTTGCGCCGTGTGCGGAAGAGCCTACATTGCGCCTGCTTATGCTAACTTTGAGCATAAGTCGGGGCCGCGCAGACGGCCGCAAGGGAGTTGAGGCGATGGCGGACGGCGCTTTCGGTCTGTCGAAGGAACTGGCGGAAGAGACCGCTCCTGTCTGGGAGAA
>Ga0247827_10000290_pt1 | contig 24221 bp, 16 predicted proteins | sample 12C_Control_Day2_FD_194414 | JGI IMG/M metagenome (GOLD analysis project Ga0247827, IMG submission 194414) | Soil microbial communities from agricultural site in Penn Yan, New York, United States - 12C_Control_Day2 | ecosystem: Environmental > Terrestrial > Soil > Agricultural land | place... | reverse complement strand
CTCGCAGGCCGTGCTCGGCGAACTCGACGCACTGGTGGGCCTGGAGAGCGTCAAGCGCGAGGTGCGTGCCCTCACCGACATGATCGAGGTGGGCCGGCGCCGGCAGCGCGCGGGCCTGAAGGCGGCGTCGGTCAAGCGGCATCTGGTGTTCACGGGCTCCCCCGGCACCGGCAAGACCACCGTCGCCCGTCTGTACGGCGAGATCCTCGCCTCGCTCGGGGTGCTCGAACAGGGGCACCTGGTCGAGGTGTCCCGGGTCGACCTGGTCGGCGAGCACATCGGCTCCACCGCCATCCGCACCCAGGAGGCGTTCGAGAAGGCGCGCGGCGGTGTGCTGTTCATCGACGAGGCGTACGCGCTGTCCCCCGAGGACGCCGGGCGCGACTTCGGCAAGGAGGCCATCGACACCCTGGTGAAGCTGATGGAGGACCAGCGGGACGCGGTGGTGGTGATCGTGGCCGGCTACACGGCCGAGATGGAGCGGTTCCTGTCGGTCAACCCGGGTGTGGCGTCCCGCTTCTCGCGGACCATCACCTTCGGCGACTACGGCCCCGAGGAGCTGCTGCGGATCGTGCGGCAGCAGGCCGAGGAGCACGAGTACCAGCTGGCGCCGGGCACCGGCGACGCCGTGCTGGCGTACTTCACCGACATCCCGAAGGGGCCCGCGTTCGGCAACGGGCGCACCGCGCGGCAGACCTTCGAGGCGATGGTCGAGCGGCACGCGAGCCGCGTCGCCCAGCTCGACGAGCCGACCACCGACGACCTGACGCTCCTGTACCCGGAGGACCTCCCCGCGCTGCCCTGAGCGGGGCGCCTCACTCCGGGGCGCCGCCGCCGGGTTCCCCGGTGTGCCGGGGAGCCGGCACCTCCGGGCGCAGCCGGGCGAGCAGCCGGCGGCGTTCCTCGGCGAACGCCGGGTCGGCCTGGTAGTCGGAGTGGCCGAGGATCGGCGCGGGCAGCGGATGGGCGTCGGTACGGCCGTAGGCGAGCGGGTCCTTGAGCGGGGGGCGGTCCACGTCGGGGCCGCAGTCGCCGGGCAGCCGCATGGGGCCGCCGATGGGGTCGGTGCTCCGGTAGAGGTTGCGCCAGCAGGCGACCTCCCGGTGCAGCGAGCCGAGCGCGTCCGGTCCGAAGTGGGCCGGGAACCAGCGGCCGTACAGCCGTTCCAGCGGGGAGCCGTAGGTCAGCAGGGCCACGCGCCGGCGGGTGGCGGGGGTGAGCTGCCAGGCCGCGGCGGCGGCGAGGACGCTGCCCTGGGAGTGGCCGGAGAGCACCAGCCGTCCGCCGGTGGCCCGGGTCCAGGTGGCGATCCGCCAGGTGAGGTCGGGCACCGCGCGCTCGGCGTAGCAGGGCGGGGCGAAGGGGTGGGCGGCGCGCGGCCAGAAGGTGCCGACGTCCCACAGGATGCCTATGGTGCGCCGCGCGGAGGGGTCCTTGTAGGCGCGGCGGCCCCAGGTGACGAAGAGTATGAAGCCCAGTCCGATCATCCAGGAGCCCAGCGCCTGCGCGGTCTCGGCGGCTCCGTGGACGACGGCCCAGGAGCCCTGCGCGGCGTCGCCGGGGGTCTTGTCGGTGGTCAGGGCGCCGACGAGGGCTCCGGCGCCCAGCAGCAGTGTCGCGGCGGAGGTGACGGCGAGGACGCGCGGTCCGCGGTCGGTGAGCGCGGCCATGGCGCGTACGGAGGCGATACGGCGGGTGCGGCCGGGGTCTCCGGTCTCGCCGGGGTACTCCCGCTCCACGGCGGCGCGTTCCGCGCGCGCTATCCGCCAGGCTCGGCGGGCGAGCCAGCCGCACATCACCAGCACCAGGACGAGCAGCGGCGGGATCACGGACGCCTGCCAGGTGAGCAGCACCGGCGGCCCCGGGACGGAGGTCCCGGTGCCGTCCAGCCAGTCGGACACCCGCTGGGAGACACCGCCGGACATCACGCCGCCCAGCGCGCAGGCGAGCATGGCGACGGCCGGTCCCGCCAGGCCCCGCATGGCTGCGCGCCGGTCGGGGTCGGTGAGGTGCAGGCGGTGGGCGACCCCGGCGAGGACGATCACCAGCAGGCCCTGCGCGAGGGCAAGGGCACCGAAGGTGGCGTCGCCCGGCAGCCGGCCCGACGACTGCCAGCCGGGGCGCTCCCAGCCGGCGTAGAGCAGGGTGAGGCCGAGCAGGACGACGGCGGCGAGCGGCAGGCGGCGGACCAGGCGCCGGTCGAGTGCGGCGTCCAGCCGGCGTTCGGCGCGGCCCCGGCGGCAGACCACCCACACCACGGCGCCCACCCCGGCGGCCAGCGCCGCCTCCACGACGACGCCGAGGGCGGCCAGGGCGGCCGGGCCGCCCGGCTCACGGTCGTACCGGGCGGCGGCGGAGCCGACGGCGGCGGCGACGGTGAGCAGTCCGGCCGCGGTGTGCGCGGCGCGCAGCCGGGCGCCCAGGCGGCGGCTGTACCAGAAGCCGGGCCGGCCCAGTGCGGTGCGGCCGCCGTCGTCCTCGGGCCCGGAGTCGTGGTCCATCGGCTGCTGGGACTCGTACGCCCGCCAGGTGCGCAGGGACAGGAACCAGAGCAGGCCGGTGAGGGCGGCCGGCACCAGGGCGGCGAGCGCGAGCCGGCGGCCGGGGGCGCTCCACCAGCCGCCGTCGGAGTTCTCCGGTGAGAGGAAGCCGAGCCAGGAGTGCCGGTCCGCGCACGCCCGCGTGCCCGCGCACTGCCAGGCGGCCAGGTCGAGGGCGACCTCGCAGGCGGCCGCGACCAGCAGCACCGTCAGGCTGAGCGCGGCCAGCCGCACCAGCAGCCCGTAGAGCCGGACCGCGCGCCGGCGGCCGTGGGCGGTGGGGCGCATCCAGTGGGCGAGGTTGACCACCATGAAGGGGAGCAGCAGCAGCCACAGGGCGCGGGTGCCGTTCCCGGAGGTGAGGTTGCACCAGACGTAGGCCTCGGGGACGGGTCCGTCGCGCCGTGCGGCGGGTCGCCGCTCCGCGTCGGCGTCGTCGGCGCGGCGGAACACGGCGGCGATGTCGTCCCCGGTGACCCGGACCGTGCGCGGGTCGTCGAGCATCTGCCCGGGGGTGGTGCCGCCCACCCCGTGGACGAGCAGTTCCAGGGCGGCCCCGGACTCACCGGCGGTCCCCGCCGCCTGGACGCCGGCGCCCTCGGCCGGTCCGTTCTCCCGCGTGCTGTCCACTGATTCGCACTTCCCCCGTGACGCCCAGTCGGCTCCGTCCGTGCGGGCACAGGATCTCCTGTGCCGGGACGGCGCACACCTCTCGTCACGTAATCTCCCCGATCCGTGCGACGGGCACGCCGCACGACCGAGATCAATGTCATGAGCGCGACGAGCGACCGGTGGGACCGTCCGGGGCCCGGCATGCGAGGATGGGACGTCCGCGTACCGATGACGGGCGGCAAGCCACTCGTCGCCGTGCGTGCGCGAGGCGTGTCGGACGACCGTGCGGTGAAAGGACCGGAGCGTACGTGAGCGAGAATCAGAACCTCCTCGCGGAGCAGCGGCGCACCCTGATCCTGGACGAGGTCCGGCGCCGGGGCGGGGTCCGGGTCAACGAGCTGACCCGCAAGCTCGGGGTGTCGGACATGACGGTCCGCCGCGACCTTGACGCGCTGGCCCGGCAGGGCGTGCTGGAGAAGGTGCACGGCGGCGCGGTCCCGGTGGTCGAGGCGAGCACGCACGAACCCGGGTTCGAAGCCAAGTCGGGCCTGGAGCCGACCGCCAAGGAGGACATCGCGCGGGCGGCGGCCGAGCTGGTCTCCCCCGGCGCGGCGATCGCGCTCTCCGGTGGTACGACGACGTTCGCGCTGGCGCACCGGCTGACCGACGTCCCCGACCTCACGGTGGTCACCAACTCGGTGCGGGTGGCCGATGTGTTCCACGCGGCGCAGCGCGGCTCGGGATCCCGGCAGGGCGCGGCCACGGTCGTGCTGACCGGCGGGGTGCGCACCCCGTCCGACTCGCTGGTGGGCCCGGTGGCCGACCAGGCGATCGCGGCGCTCCACTTCGACCTGCTGTTCCTCGGCGTGCACGGGATATCGGTCGAGGCGGGGCTGTCGACGCCGAACCTCGCGGAGGCGGAGACCAACCGCCGGCTGGTGCAGTCGGCCCGGCGCGTGGTGGTGGTCGCCGACCACACCAAGTGGGGCACCGTGGGGCTGAGTTCGTTCGCCTCGCTGGATCAGGTGGACACGCTGGTGACGGACTCAGGGCTGCCCGGGGAGGCACGCGCGGAGGTTTCCGAGCACCTGCGGCGGCTGGTGGTGGCGGGCGAGCCGGAGGAGCCCTCGGAGGCCGCCGGCATCTGACGGCGCGCCGGTCACCCGTCAGCGCCCGTCCGACGCCAAGTCCGGCTTCCGTCAGGAAGGTTGTGCGTAAGCCCCGCCGTCCGCGCGCGGCGGGGCAGCGCGGACGGCGCCACCGCCCTCAGCCGGGCCAGACGCCGGTCCGCAGCAGGGACTCGATGGCGGCCGTGTACGGCGCGATGTCCAGGCCCTGTTCGGCCAGCCAGGCGTCCGAGTAGTACTTGTCGAGGTACCGGTCCCCCGGGTCGCACAGCAGCGTCACCACGCTCCCCCGCCGCCCGTCGGCCACCATCTCCGCGACGATCTTCAGCGCGCTCCACAGCCCGGTGCCGGTGGAGCCGCCCGCCCTTCGGCCGATGACCCCTTCGAGGGCCCGCACGGCGGCGACACTGGCCGCGTCGGGCACCTTCATCATCCGGTCGATCGCGCCGGGCACGAAGCTCGGCTCCATCCGGGGCCGGCCGATGCCCTCGATCCGGGAGCCCCGGTCGCAGGACACGTCCGGATCGCCGGTGGTCCAGCCCTGGAAGAAGCAGGAGTTCTCCGGGTCGGCGACACAGATGCGGGTGTCGTACTGCATGTAGTGGACGTAGCGCGCGAGGGTGGCCGAGGTGCCGCCGGTGCCGGCCGTGGCGACGATCCACGCCGGCTCCGGGAACCGCTCCAGCTCCAGCTGGCGGAAGATCGACTCGGCGATGTTGTTGTTGCCCCGCCAGTCCGTGGCCCGTTCGGCGTAGGTGAACTGGTCCATGTAGTGACCCCCGGTCTCCGCCGCGAGGGCGGCGGACGCCTCGTACATCGTGCGGGGGTCGTCCACGAAGTGGCACCGGCCGCCGTGGAACTCGATCAGTCGGCACTTCTCGGCGCTCGTCGTGCGCGGCATGACGGCGATGAAGGGCACACCGATCAGCTTCGCGAAGTACGCCTCGGACACGGCGGTGGAACCGCTGGACGCCTCGATCACCGGGCGGCCGGGACGGATCCAGCCATTGCACAGCCCGTACAGGAAGAGGGAACGGGCCAGCCGGTGCTTGAGGCTGCCGGTCGGATGGGTCGACTCGTCCTTCAGATAGAGGTCGATGCCCCACCGCTCGGGCAGCGGGAAGCGCAGCAGATGGGTGTCGGCCGAGCGGTTGGCGTCGGCCTGCACCCTGCGCACGGCCTCTTTCAGCCAGGACCGGTAGGCGGCGTCACTATGGTCGACGTCGAGGGTGGCGCCGGTCAGGGCCGGTCGGGGAGTGCTCACGGCAGGGCTCCTTACGCTGAGCGCCGACGGCGTCCCGCGCGGCCGGTATCCCGATCATAAACACCTGCCGCACCGCCTCTCACCTGCATAAACACATCTTTGAGCGACTCAAAGGCACCCCTGGGGCGCATGATGCGCCGCCCCGGGGGGCGCATTGGCGCGAGTGCTCCCCCCCGCACCGGGGAACGGGGACACGCGCACTGGTGCTCGGCGGCGGGTCCGGGCAGACTGCACCGGCGTGAGCAGGGTTTCGTACGCGGGCACACTGGAATGGGGCAGGAGCCGGCCCGTACGGCACGGTCCGGCACAGCGACACGCGCAAGGGGGCGGGCGGCATGGCGGAGCCTGACTTCACGGCCACGGGCGTGCGGATCGGCAAGCGGCTGCGTTCGCTCACCCGGGCCGGCCAGGTCCGGATCAGCGACGGCCGGCTGGAGCTGCTCACCAGCTACGGCAGTGAGATCGACAGCGCCCCGGTGCAGGCCGTACGCGCGTCGAGGCCCTGGTTCGCGCCCGAGGACCGGGCGTTGGCGGACCTCAACGGCACCCGGTACCTGCTGACCCTGGGCGACCACGACCCCGCGCCGGGTGAGACCGGCCCGCCGGCCGCCCGCCGTTTCATCGAGGCCGTACGCCGGGCGTCGGGGCGCGGCGCCTGAGATGCCCGTGACTTGCGTCACTCCGCCTCTTGCGTCACGCTGGTCTCACGTCACTCTGGGTTTACCGGCGATAACGCTGCGAACCAGCCCGCCGGCCATGACAGCGGGCGGCCGTGTCACGCAGGCGCCCTGCTGGATCCGTCTTCCGTGTTCTTCCGGACCTCACGTCGGGGAGTCGCAGCCGTGATCAGTCACCCAAGCAGGCACTGCACGGTGGAGCTCCAAGCCCTGCCGTCGCGGATCGGCCAGGTCCGCAGAATCGTATCTGCGCAGTTGCGCTACTGGCATATGGACCCGTTGATAGACCGGGCCTCGCTCGGTGTGACGGAGCTGTTGTCCAACGTCCACCGGCACGCACAGCCCGACAAAACCTGCACCGTGGAGATCGAGCTGGTGCTCGACCGGCTCAAGGTCTCGGTGCACGACCACGATCCGCGGCTGCCCGTCGTGGCGGACGCGGGCCCCCTCGCCACCTGCGGGCGCGGGCTGGCGATGGTGGCCGCGATGAGCGAGAGCTGGGGCGCGCTGCCGGACGGCCAGTCCGGCAAGGTGGTCTGGTTCACCCTGCCGGCGCCGTCGGCGGCCCCCCTCACCGTCTGGGACCGGCGTCCCCGGCTCACCGCCGCCGAGCCCGCCGAGCGGCTCTTCGCCGAGCCCGCGCTCGTCGACCACACGGCCGAGGAGCACCGGGGCGCGCCCGTCCCCGTCAGGTCGGCCGTCCCCGGCTGAGGCCGTGCCGCACGGGTGTGGCGCCGGCGCCGTCCACCGCGACGGCGCCGGCGCACCCGGGCGGGGGCGTCATCGGGCGCCCTTCCCGCCGTGCCGGCCGAACTCCTCGTCGAGGACGGACAGTCGGCGCCAGTACTCGTCCTCGTCGATCTCGCCGGAGGCGAAGCGGTGGCCGAGCACTTTGATGGGCGAGTCGTCCGCCACCGTGGGCCGGGCGGGTCCGCGGCGACCGCGCCACGCGGTGCGGCGCAGCAGGGCGATGCCGCCGCCGATGGCCAGGGCCCAGACCAGGGGGAGGAACAGGATCCACGGGCCGGGCCCGCCGTCGCCGAAGTGCGCCAGGATCTGCATGATCGTTCAACTCCTCGGATGCGCTGCCGCGTCGCTCCTTGTGCGACACCTCCGAGGGTCGTCCCGCGAGGGGGGTCCGGTCGTCGTACGGCCGGCGGCACCGCGCGTACTCCCCGTGGGGTACGCGCGGTGCGGACGGTCAGCCGGACTGGGCGCTGTCCTTCATGGCGCCCCAGCCGTGCCAGCGTTCGACCTCGATCCAGCCGCTGACCCGGGCGCGCTCACGGTCGGGATAGGTGTTCCCGGTGTAGTGCCGGGCGAGCCGGTCGATGTCGGCCAGGTCCTTGTCGTCGACCAGGTCGACGACGCGGCCGATCAGGGTGACGTGGGTGTACCAGTCGTCGCCGGCGAGGACGGTGAGGGTGACGCGCGGGTCGCGGCGGACGTGCTTCAGACGGACCCGGCCCTCGTCGAAGTTGACCAGTGCGCGGCCGTCCTCCCACAGGTACCAGGTGGGGGTGGAGACGGGCGCGCCGTCCGAGCGCAGCGTGGCCATGACGCAGGGGTTGGGGCGGCGCAGCAGTGCGTCGGCCTCGGGCGGAAGCGGGGGCTTGGACATGTGCGGACTCCTCGGTGTTCTCGGCGGTGCTGGTCGGTCCGGTGCTCAGGCGGCGGGCCCGTCGTCGAAGCTGGCGTAGTACGCGGCGGCCATGTCCTCGTCGCCGTGGCCCTGGGCGTCGGCCCGCTCGAAGCGCTCGGCGCTCGCGGCGGCGACGTCCATGCGGATGCCGTGCTGTTCGCCGGCCCGCACGATCAGCCGGGCGTCCTTGGCCGCGGTGGTCACGGCGAACTGGGCCGGGGACAGCCGTCCGTCGAGAATCATCCCGGCCTTGGCGTGCAGGTACCCCATGTCGAGGGGGCCGCCGGCGATGAGGTCGAAGAAGCCGTCGGGGGCGACGCCGAGGGCCTTGGCCAGGGCGAGGGCCTCACCGGCGGCGGTGGTCGCGGCGATCACCCAGCTGTTGGCGACCAGCTTCAGCCGGGTCGCGGCGCCCGTCGCGCCGTCCTCCCCGGTCCACACGGTGCGGGCGCCCACCGCGTCGAACACCGGAGTCACCGCCGGGCGGCCCTCGGCGGGTCCGGCGGCGAGCACGGTGAGCTGTCCGGCCTCGGCGGGCTGACGGGTGCCCAGGACCGGGGCGTCGTAGAAGAGCAGGCCGTGCTCGTCCGCGAACGCGGCGAGTTCGGCGACGCCCTCGACGCCCGCGGTGGTGGACTGCGCCCAGACGGTCCCGCGGCGCAGGGAGGGCGCGGCCTCACGCATCGTCTCCAGGGTGGCCGCGCCGTCGTACAGCATGGTCAGCACGGCGTCGGCGGACTCGACCGCCTCGGCGGGGGTGCCGGCGACGTACGCGCCGTCGGCGGCGAGCGGGTCGGCCTTGGCGCGGGTGCGGTTCCAGACACGGACGGTGTGCCCGGCGCGCAGGAGGTTGCGGGCCATCGCGGCGCCCATGATGCCGGTGCCCAGGACGCTCACGGTGAGCTTGTCTGTCATGAAGTCGGCTTTCTGTACGTCGTGCGCCCGTCGGGGCCGTCCGCCTGTGCTTCGCTGTTACACCAGTGCACCAAGAGGATCGTCCAGCACCGGCTGCCACGCCAGTTCCGCCGCGCCGACCAGGCTGTTGTGGTCCAGGGTGCAGGGGAGGATGGGAACGCCGCCGCTGCGGCCCCACAGGCTGCGGTCGGCGACGACGGCCCGCAGCCGGTCCGGGTCGGCCTCCAGCAGGGTGCGGTGCAGACCGCCGAGGATGATCCGGTCCGGGTTGAGGATGTTCACCAGTCCCGCCAGGCCGAGGCCGAGGCGGTCGATGAGGGTCTCGGTGGCGGCGCGCACCTCCGGGTCGTCGTACTGGCCGCTGATCAGGTCGTCGGCCTGCTTCAGCAGGGACATCTCGGGGCCGGGCGCGCGGCCCGCCGCGGTGAGCAGCGCCAGCGGGTCCGCCTCGACGTCCAGGCAGCCGCGGCTGCCGCAGTGGCAGGGACGGCCCTCGGGGTTGACGGCGAGGTGGCCGACCTCCAGGGCGAGACCCGAACTGCCCGAGTGCAGACGGCCGTCGAGCACCAGCGCGCCGCCGACACCGCGGTGGCCGGTGGCCACGCAGAGCAGGTCGCGGGAGCCGCGCCCGGCGCCGTGCCGGTGCTCGGCCAGGGCGGCGAGGTTGACGTCGTTGGCCGCGAAGGCGGGGCCGTCGAGTCCGGCCGCGCGCACCTGCTCGGCGAAGATCTCCCGCACCGGGGCGCCCGCGGGCCAGGCCAGGTGCAGGGGGTTGAGGGCCAGCCCCTCCGGTTCGGCCACCGCCGAGGGCACGGCGAGCCCGGCGCCCACGCACCGCCGCCCGGTCTCCCGCAGCAGCTCGGCGCCGGTCGCGACGACGGAGCCGAGCACCTTCGCCGGATCGGCGTCGACGACCTCGCAGCCGGGCGCCGTGGCGACGATACGGCCGCCGAGCCCGACCAGCGCCGCCCGGAAACCGTCGGCGTGGACCTGCGCGGCGAGCGCCACGGGGCCGTCCTCGGCGACCGAGAGGCGGTGCGAGGGACGCCCCTGCGAACCGGCCGCCGCGGCGGGCCGGGCGTCCACCCGGATAAGGCCGAGCGCCTCCAGTTCGGCGGCGACCGCGCCGGCCGTCGCGCGGGTCACCCCGAGCTCGGCGGTGAGCACCGCGCGGGTCGGCGCGCGTCCGGTGTGCACGAGCTCCAGCGCGGGTCCGAGCGCGCCGCGCCCCCGGTCCAGCCGCGTCCTCGAGGTGGTCCCTTCCCCCGCCTGCCGGGGGTCCGCCTTCCCGCTCATGAGGGCGAGTCTCCCATGATCCGCAGGCCGGCACGGTCTACAGGCCGCTGACCCGCAAGGTGACGTTCAGCCGTCCGGTCAGTCCCAACTCCGGCGGCGCGGTGCCCGGGTGCACCCGCGGCACCCCGTGGTAGGCGAGCCGGGAGGGCCCGCCGAAGACGAACAGGTCGCCGCTGCGCAGCTCCACGTCCGTCCAGGGGCGGGTCCGGCCCCGCGTGGTGCCGAAACGGAAGACGCAGGTGTCGCCGAGGCTCAGCGACACCACCGGCGCGTCCGCCTGCTCGTCGCTGTCGCGGTGCATGCCCATGCGGGCGTCGGCGTCGTAGAAGTTGACCAGCGCGATGTCGTACGCGGCGTCCCGCGCGGCGGGCGCGCCCAGCGCGTCGGCGACCGCGCGGCGGCCCAGCTCGCCGAGCCGGGCGGGGAACGGCTTCACCGGGGCGCCGTCACCGTCGACGACGGTGCGGGCGTAGCCGTACGGGTACCAGTGCCACCCGAGGCAGACCTGCCGGGCGGTCATGGTGCCGCCGCCGGGTGTGCGCACGGTACGCAGTCCGGCGGGCGGCCGGGCCCACCCGCGGCACTCCCGGAGCAGTTCCCGCTGCTCCTCGGCGCCCAGCCAGTCCGGCAGGTGCACCGCGCCGGGCGCGATCTCGCTGGGTGCCCTGGGGAACAGCTCGCCTTCCATGCCTCCCATCCTGCCCGACCGGTGCTGAGCTGGGGCTCCGCCAGGTCCTGTCGTCACATTCGCGCCGTCCGCCCGGAGGGCGGGCCGCGCGGCGTCAGGTGCGTGCTCTCGGTGTGCCGGGCCCTGGGCCTCGTACTGGATGTACTCGGCTCAGGGCCCGGTGCGGCGAGAGGGCGTGCATGGCGTCGCGCGGCAGGCGGGAATTTGACGACAGGGCCTAGCCTGGTCGGACGATGAACGACCGCATGACGACACCGTGGGGCGAGCCTGCGCTGGCCCGGTTCCCCGAGGACCCGCGGGACAGGCTGCGCGCCTGGGACGCGTCCGACGAGTATCTCCTCAGGCATCTCGCCGACCGGCAGGTGCCGCTGTCCGGCACGGTCGTGGCCGTCGGCGACCGCTGGGGCGCGCTGGTGACGGCCCTGGCCGCGTACCGGCCGACGCAGATCACCGACTCGTGGCTCGGCCAGGAGGCGACCCGCGCGAACCTCGCCCGCAACGGCGTGGAGCCGGGCACGGTCCGGCTGCTCACCACGCAGGACCCCCCGCCGGGCCGGATCGACGTGCTGCTCGTCCGGGTGCCGAAGAGCCTGGCGCTGCTGGAGGACCAGCTGCTGCGGCTGGCGCCGGCGGTGCACGAGGGCACGGTCGTCGTCGGCACGGGCATGGTCAAGGAGATCCACACGTCGACGCTGGGCCTCTTCGAGCGGATCCTCGGCCCGACCAGGACCTCGCTGGCGGAGCGGAAGGCCCGGCTGATCCTGTGCACCCCGGACCCCGCGCTGCGGCGCCCCGCGAACCCCTGGCCGTACCGCTACACGCTGCCCCACGGCATCGGCCCGGTCTCCGGCCGGACCGTCGTCAACCACGCCGGCGTCTTCTGCGCCGACCGCCTCGACATCGGCACCCGCTTCTTCCTGGGGCACCTGCCCGCGCCCGGCGGCGGCCGGGTGGTGGACCTGGGCTGCGGCAACGGTGTCGTCGGCACGGCGACGGCACTGGCCGACCCGCGGGCCGAGGTGCTCTTCGTGGACGAGTCCTTCCAGGCCGTGGCGTCCGCGGAGGCCACGTACCGGGAGAACGACGTGCCCGGACACGCCGAGTTCCGGGTCGGTGACGGCCTCACGGGCGTGCCGGACGGCAGCGTCGACCTGGTGCTCAACAATCCGCCGTTCCACTCCCACCAGGCGACCACGGACGCCACCGCCCGGCGCATGTTCGCCGGCGCCCGCCGCACCCTGCGCCCCGGCGGCGAGCTGTGGGTGATCGGCAACCGGCACCTGGGCTACCACGTGACGCTGCGCCGGCTGTTCGGGAACAGCGAAGTGGTGGCGTCGGACCCGAAGTTCGTGGTGCTGAGGGCCGTGAGGCGCTGAGTCCTCCCGTGATCAGGGACGGTGGACGGGCGGCGGGCCGGCGGTGCGCGGTCCGCCGATCCAGGCAGCCAGGGCGACCGGGTCGGGGGCCGTGTCCGTACGGGAGCGGAGCAGCGTGTACACGGCCCGCACGAGTTCGGGACGGTGCCACAGCGCCCGTGCCGCCCGGTACGTCTCGCCGCCGGGCCGCTTCCCGGCCACGCGCAGGGCCAGGGCCAGGCCGACCCAGGGCCCGGGGAGGGTCGTGCCGGCCGTCAGTTCGTTGACGCACAGGTCCCGCGCGAGGCCGGCGTCGCCCGACAGACGCGCCCGGTCCGCCGCGTGCGCGTCCGTCCCGGCCGGTCCGGGCAGGCCGGTGCGCGGGCCCGCCGGGCCGATCGCGGCGCTCCGGATCCGTGCCATGCCCTCGGCGAGGGCCCCGGCGGCCTGGTCCGGGGACAGCGTGGACACGCCCGGGTGAGTGGGGCGCCTCGCTCCGCGCAGCCGGGCGGCGGCCAGGCCGGTCACCTCGTCCGTGGCGGGCCTGAGGTGGTGCAGCCGCCAGCGGAGACGGTGGTCGGCCACTGCCTCCTCGGCCGACGCCTCGATGTCCGCCGGCATCCGCTCCTTCCCCGACGGCCCCCCGACGCCCATCAGTTCCACGAAGCGCTCGCCCTCCGGGGTCCACCGGGGTGAATCCCGCAACACCCGGTAGGTGTCGCGCACCTGGGTCCGCCAGTACGCGAACTCGAACTGCGCCCGCCGCAGTTCCGGGCCCTCGGCCGTGTCCAGGAGCCTCTTCCAGTGGTCGACCACCCCGAGGAAGGCGTACACCCCCTGGAACAGTCCGCCGAGCGGGCGGGGGACGTCGCGCCAGGGCGCGTAGTACAGGGCGCCGTCGTCGTGGTCGTCATACATGTCGACGAGGTCCAGGACGGCGTTCAGCTTCATGTGCCGGAACTCGTGGGCCAGGGCGCAGGCGAGTTCCACGGCGTCGGGAGGCTCGCTGAGGACGACGCCGCCGAACGCGTCACTGGAGGACAGCGACGACATCACGGGCCCCGGGGCCGCGGGTCGCGGGGTGACCGAGGCCAGCGCGGCATCGAGCGCTCCGGCGTGCCGGGGACTGCCGCGCCGCAGCACCTGCTGTGCCTCCTCGACGAGGCCGGCCCAGCGCGCCGCCCGGTCCTCGGGGAGCGGGTCGGGCCGTTCGGGCGGCCCCTCGCCGCCGCGGAAGGGGTGGGCGTCGTCCAGGTACACGGCGCCGCCCGTGGTGGCGGGGCTCAGGGGACGCCAGCCGGGAGCGGGCCGGCCGGGGGAGGCGGGCAGCCGCACCGTCGAGCCCGAGGTCCGTACGGTGGTCTCCCCCGCCGTGCCCTCGACACCGGCCGTCTGTGCCGCCGTCGCCCCCAGGTCGGCCACGCCGAGGGTGGGGAGGACGGCGAGCCCCCGGTGCACCGGGACACGGCAGGTGAAGGTGAGGCCCGCCCTGATCGCGGCCGCCGCGGCCAGGGCGTACAGGTGGCCCGGTCCCGCCCACTGCGGGAGACCGGATCCGTCGCGGCGCTCCCGCAGCCCGCTCATGACGTGGCTCAGCCACCGGCCCACGGCCGGGTCCATGAGGAGCGCGGCGGTGACGTCCGGAGCCTGCCTGCCCGCCTCCTCCAGCAGGTGGCGGGCGCGCGAGACGGGCCCGAACGGGCTGGCGGCGCCGTACCGGGCGTCGAGTCCGGTCAGGACGTGCTGGAGCACGGTGACGCGCCGCTCGTACTGATCTGCCTTCAGGGCCGCGACCACCTCCTCGCCCTCGGTCCCGGTCGCCAGGGCCCGGAAGGCGTCGTGCTCGCGCAGCGGCCCGGGAAGGCTGAGCCCTTTCGGCTCGTCCCGCTCGGGGGCGGGCGCCCGGTAGGTGACGCCGCGCGTGTTGTAGTGGCTCGGGTACGAGGACCCGGTCCAGGCCGTCGAGTAGCCGCCGCCCCCGCCCGGTTCGGCGCCGCCCCGGGACAGCCGCGGCCGGGTGAACCGGTCCAGGACCCGCCGGGTGGCGGGGTCCGAGGAGGGCGGGACCCGGGCGAGGGCGTCCGCCAGGGTGGGCGCGGCCGGGGCCGTGCCGGAGCCCGTGCCGTTCTCCCCGGCGCCGGCGTCGTGCGGTGTGGTGTCGGCCATGGTCCGCTCCCCTGGGATGTCGTCGGCTCCGGGCGGTTCGCCGTCCGCGGCCCGCCGGGCGAGGTCCGCCCGGACGAGTCCGAGATTGTGGCGGCACATCCGTACGTTGGGATGGTCGTCGCCGAAGCGCCGGGTGTTGGCGCCCAGCACCGCCTCGAAGTGGCCCTCGGCCTCCTCCAGGCGTCCCAGCATGTGCAGCACGGTGGCCAGTTCGTGACGGTTGGCCACGGCGTCGGGGTGTTCGTCCCCGAAGCGCCGGCGGTTGACCGTCCAGAACCGTCTCAGCTCGGACTCGGCGGCAGTCAGCCGCTCCTGATCGCGGTGGATGCGCGCCATCTCGTGCTTGAAGATCAGCATGTCGGGGTGGTCGGGGTCCCGGTACTTGGCGAGCTCGGTGACCACGGCGGAGCAGATCACCGCGGCCTCGTCGATGCCGCCGGCGTCGCGCAGCACCCTCACGAGACTGATGCCGCAGGCCAGGGAGAGTTCGTCGCCGTCGCCGAACATGCGGCAGCATGCCGCCCGGACCTCCCGCAGTTCGGCGGCCGCCTCGCGCAGCGCGCCGCGCTTGTGCCACACGGTGGCGAGGTCGTGCCGGGTGCGCAGCACCGACCGCGGGTCGGGCGGCGCCGCCTCCTCCCTGAGGCGCAGTACGGCGCGCAGCTCGCGTTCCGCCTCCGCGTACCGGCCGAGTTCGCGCAGCACCCGTGCCCGGCCGCTGCGGGCGGACTGCGCCAGCGGATCACCGGGCGGCAAGGTGTCCTCGCACGCCCGGACCACGGCGTGGTACTCGGCCTCCGCCTCGTGCAGCCGGCCCTGGTCCCGCAGGGCGAGGGCGAGTGCCAGACGGGCGGTGAGGGTGTCGGGGTGGTCCGCTCCGAGGTGCTGCCGGCGCACGTCGGTGACCGCCTCCAGCTCCCTGCGGGCGTCGTGGTAGAGGCCGATGTAGTAGCGGTACTGCCCGGCACGCAGGGCGGGTTCGGTCGCTTCGACGACGACGGACTCGGGCTCACCGGCCAGGGGGAGGTCCAGCGGCGCCGGGCAGTGCGGGGCGATCTCCTGCCAGCGGGGCCAGTCGGACGGTGCCGCGGGGTCCAGGTGCCCGCTCGCCTTGTCCAGCAACGCGACGACGAGGTCGCGCAGTTGACGGGCGGCGAGGGTGAAGGAACGGCTGGTGCGCATGCTGAGGCGCACCACCGGGTGGATGGTGATCCGCCCGCCGGTGTCACCGGCCTGTCCCCCGACGCTCTCGACCCGGACGAAGCGCAGCCCGGTCAGTCCTTCCAGCGCGGTCCGCAGATCCGTGGACGAGAACCGGAGCCGCGGGGAGGAGGGCAGGCCGGCGGTGAAGAGGCCGCTGTTCAGGATCGACTCCGGGTCGAGCAGCCGCAGGTGCGGTACCGGGGTGGGGCCGAAGGCCGAGAGCAGCAGCATGAGCGGTTCGGCGGCGTGGTTCTCCTGCTCCTTGAGGAAGTCGAGCGAGAGTTCCCAGGTGGCGGTGATCCTCGCCAGGTCGCGTTCGAGCCCGGTCGGCGACTGCGGTTGCGCGGCGGCGACCGCGCGCTGTCGCTCCTCCAGGCTGTGGCGGTATTCGTCGAAGGTCTTCGGTCCCTCCGCCGGGGGCCAGCCCGTGGCCAGCGCGGGCCTGCCGAGGAAGGTTCCGGCCAGGTCGAGCGCGAGCGGGAGACCGCCGAGGTGTTCGGCGAGCCTGCGGGCCGCCTCCGGCTCACCGGCGGCGGGCGCCTGGTCGAGCAGCACCTGCGCGCCGTCGGCGCCGTCGAGGACGTCGACGGCGAACTCCTCGACCCAGTCCGCGTGCCCCGTCCAGCCCGAACTGCGGCTGGTGATCAGTACCGCTCCGGGCAGGCGTCGTGGTGAACGCAGCCAGCCGACCCCTTCCTGGAGGGTGCGGTCGCGCGGGGCGAGCACCGTCGGGGTGTTCACGTTGTCCAGTACGAGCAGCCACGGCTCGCGGAGTTCCTCCAGGTGCCGCCACAGGACGTCGGCCTCGTGTCCCAGGCCGAACGCCCCGGGGTCCGCGCCCGCGTGGAACGCCACCGCGTACAGAGGGCCGGAGAGTCCGCTGCCGCCCTCGGCGGAGACCCACCAGATGTGCGCCGTGGGGCCCTCCTCGGCCAGACGGTGGGCGATCTCGAGGGCGGCCGTCGTCTTGCCGGACCCGCCCAGGCCGGACAGGACCCACACGCCGAAGGCGTGGCCGGGGCGTTCGACGTGTTCCCGGACGGCACCGCTGAGGTCCCCGATCAGCCGGTCCCGGCCGCGCAGCCGTTGCTGGGCGACCCGGCGCTCGGGCAGCGCGATCGGGGTGGCGGTGATGCCGGACTGGGAAGGGGGCGCGGGTGCTTCCGGCCGCTCGTGGCCGTCCAGCGTCATCGGCACACCTCCGTCCGGGCCCGTGGGACTCAACTTCCGCCGGGGCGAGACGAATTATCCGGGGAGATCAGGCGTTCCCGCGACCCGAAGCATGGAATTTGTCACCCTGTGCGTACGAAGGAGCACACACTGCCGCATCCACGAGGGGTGCGGGCGGCAACGACGGGGGCACTCATGACGGACGCCGGCTTCACACCGCTCACCGACAACCCGGTACCGGACCAGGGCGGCGATCTCTACGGCTTCCTGCCGTACGTCGATGTGCTGGCCGCGGCGGTGGAGGCAGCGCGGCCGCTGCCGCTGACCGTCGGGGTGTTCGGTCCGTGGGGTTCCGGCAAGTCCAGCTTCATGCACATGTGGCAGGACCGGCTGGGGCCGGACGCGCGCACGGTGTGGGTGAACCCCTGGAAGTACGACCAGAAGCAGGAGGTGTGGGCCGCCGTCATCACCTCCGTGCTGGCGGAGATCAAGCAGAACGAGCGCTCCCGCGCCAAGGCCGTGCGGCTGGCCCGTTCCCTCGCCTGGCTGTCCCTGCGCGGGGTGCTGGCCAATGGCGCGCCCATGGTCACGGGTGGGCTGCTGGGCAAGGACGACGCACGGCAGGCACTGGACCGGCTGGCCGACAGCGACGCCGAGTTCCACCGTCATGTGAACGCCTTCGAGCAGGACTTCGCCGAGGCCGTGGACGAGTACCTCGACGGCGCCGGGCGTCTCGTGGTGTTCATCGACGACCTGGACCGCTGTACGCCGGAGTCGGCCGTGACCGTCCTGGAGTCGCTGAAACTGTTCACCGGTGACTCGCGCTGTGTGTTCGTCCTCGCGATGGACTACGACCTGCTGTCCGCGGTGGCGGCGGCGAAGTTCGGCGACCTGGCCCCGGTGCAGGGGGCGGCCTACCTGGAGAAGATCGTCCAGCTCCCGTTCTTCCTGCCGGAGGTCGCCTGGGACACGCTGCGCGGCACCCTGAGCCGGTACGTGCCCCCGCTGGCCGGTTCGGAGGCGTTCTGGCTGCTGGTGCGGACGGCGCTCGGGCCGGGCCCGCGGCGCCTCAAGCGGTACGTCAATGTGCTCAACCTCGCCACGGCGGTGCTGGAGCGGACATCCGGAGCGCCGTTGGCCCCCGACGCGCGACTGCACCTGGCGGAACTGCTGATCCTGCGCGGCGAACACCGCGCGTTCTACGGCCACCTCACCACCAGGCCCGGCAGCTGGGCGCAGCTGGAGGACATCGCGCTGGGCCGGAGCAGCCACACCGACCCGGCGCTGGCCCCCTTCGTCGGCGACGCGGCTCTGATGCGGCTGCTGGCGCTGGGACGCGGCCGGGCGGACTTTCCGCCGGCTCCCGGGGCCGCGCAGGTGGAACGCATGATGACCACGGTCCGGGTGGCGTCGGGCGGCACCTGAACCGACCGGGCCCGCCCGCGCGCCGTGCTGTCACCGTCAGGACCGTTCCGCGCCCCCCGGCGGTCCGGGGCCGCTCCGCCCGTGGGCTCGGGCGCGGGGCCGGGGGCGGACCTAAGCTGGCAGGTGAGGTGTGGCGTGCCGGGCCAGGGAGGCTGCGATGGACGGGACGGCCGAGGAGCGGGACGTGTCCGGGGCGCGCGGGTACGTGCCGATCGCCGACCACGGGCTGATCGGCGATCTGCGCAGTGTGGCGCTGGTGGGCACCGACGGCACCATCGACTGGTACTGCTGCCCGTCCTTCGACGCCCCGAGCGTGTTCGGCGCCATCCTGGACGCCGGGCGGGGCGGCTGCTTCGAGCTCGCGGCGGCCGTGCCGGCCCGTACCAAGCAGTTCTACTTCCCCGACACCAACGTCCTGATCACCCGCTTCTTCACCGAGGACGGGGTCGGTGAGGTGCAGGACTTCATGCCGGTCGGCGGCACCCCGGCCGACGAGGCCCGGCACCGGCTGATCCGGCGGGTGCTGTGCGTGCGCGGCGCCCTGCCGTTCCGGACGCTGGTGGCGCCGCGCTTCGACTACGGCTCCCGGCCCCACACCCTGCGGCTCACCGGCGGTGTCGCGGTCTTCGACTCCGCGGAACTGTCCCTGGCGCTGACGGCGACCGTCCCGATGGAGGCCGAAGGGGCCGATGTGCGGGCGGAGTTCAAGCTGGCCGAGGGGGAGACCGCGGTGTTCGCCCTGGACCTGGTCGGACCGCAGACGCCTCCGGACGGGTGCGAGTGCGGTGAGGCGGAACGGCAGTTCGGCGCGACGGTGGCGTACTGGAGGCGGTGGCTGTCCTCCTCGCGGTACCGGGGCCGCTGGCGGGAGATGGTGCACCGCAGCGCCCTCACCCTGAAGCTGCTCACCTACGCGCCGACCGGGGCGATCGTGGCGGCGCCGACGACCAGTCTGCCCGAGCAGTTCGGCGGGGAACGCAACTGGGACTACCGGTACGTGTGGGTGCGCGACGCGGCGTTCTGCGTGTACGCGCTGCTGCGGCTGGGCTTCACGGAGGAGGCAGAGGCGTTCATGGGCTTCGTCTCCCGGCACATCAGCCCCGGCGACGGCAGGACGTCCGGTCCCCTGCAGATCATGTACGGCATCGACGGCCGCACCGATCTGCCCGAGCGGGTGCTCGGGCATCTGGAGGGCCATCACGGCTCGGCTCCGGTCCGCGTCGGCAACGCGGCGGCCGACCAGCTGCAGCTCGACATCTACGGGGCGCTGATCGACTCCGTCTACCTCTACGACAAGTGGGCCGAGCCCATCTCCAGCGAGCAGTGGGACCATGTGACGGCGCTGGTCGACTGGGTGTGCGCGCACTGGGACCAGCCCGACCAGGGCATCTGGGAGACGCGCGGCGGGCGGAAGAACTTCCTGTACTCGCGGCTGATGTGCTGGGTGGCGATCGAGCGGGCCATCCGGATGGCCAACCGGCGCGGCCTGCCCGCCGATCTGCCCCGCTGGCGGTCGAGCCGCGACGCCGTCTACCGGCGGATCATGAGCCGGGGCTGGTCCGAGTCGCGCCGGGCGTTCGTGCAGCACGAGGACGGGGAGACGCTGGACGCGGCGCTGCTGATGATGCCGCTGTCGAAGTTCATCGCGCCGACCGACCCGAAGTGGCTGTCCACGCTCGACTCGCTCACCGAGGACCTGGTGTCCGACTCGCTGGTGTACCGCTACGACCCGCTGGTGAGCCCCGACGGACTGCACGGCGAGGAAGGCACGTTCTCCATCTGCTCGTTCTGGTACGTCGAGGCGCTGACGAGGGCCGGCCGGCTCGACGAGGCGGCCCTCGCCTTCGAGAAGATGCTGACGTACGGCAACCATCTCGGCCTGTACGCCGAGGAGATCGGCCACACCGGCGAGCAACGGGGCAACTTCCCCCAGGCGTTCACGCATCTCGGGCTGATCAGCGCCGCGTTCAACCTGGACCGTGCCCTGGGCTGAGGCTCAGTGACCGTGCCCGTCGGAGTGTTCCGGCGCATCGCCGGACGGCGCCTGAGCTCCGGCGTGCACGGTGAACGCGGCGGTGCGGACGGCCCCTTCGTGCTTGAAGTCGAGGAACAGCCGGTAGCTGCCGGCGCTGGGCGCCGTGGCCGTGAAGGAGACCGCCGGTCCGGACGCGGTTTCGCCGTCACCGGGTTCGCCGCCCGGGTGGACGTGGAGGTAGGCGAGGTCTCCGGCGCGCAGGGCGACGAGGTGGCCGTAGGCGCCGAGGTAGGGCTGGAGGTCGGTGACCGGTGCACCGTCCCGGGCGACGGACAGCCGCAGTTCGCTCGCCCGTCCGGGACGCAGGTTCCCGGTCAGTTCGACCTCGTAGCCGTCGACGCGGGCCGTGGCGGCGGCGCGGGGCAGCTCCCGCGGCCGGTAGGGACCGGAGGCGGCGAGGTCCGCCCCGAGGGTGAGGTTCTCCGCGCCCTTCCGCGCCGGGGTGAAGTCGGCGAAGACCCGGTAGCCGCCGGCCCGGGGCAGGTCGACGGGCGTGGTCCAGGTGCCGTCGGCGGCGCGGGTGGGGTGCAGATGGCGGTAGGTGAGCAGATCGCGGGAGGCCACGATGAGGTGGAGCTCCTTGTCGTGTTCGCGGCGGTACTCGGTGACCGGCCGGCCCCGGTCGTCCCGGACGGCGAAGCTCAGCTCGGTGCGGTCTCCGGCGGTGACGCGCGGAGTCCGCAGATCGAGGGTGTAGCCCCCCTCGGAGATCTGGAGCCCGCCCGCCGGAGGCATGTCGTGCCCCGCGTCGCCCTCCCCCGCTCCGGGTGACGCCGGGGCGTGCCGCTCGTCGTGCGCCGGCGCCCGGTCCGCGACGACCGGGTCGATGCCCTCGCCGACCCCGTAGGCCGTGCCGAAGGTGGCGGCCAGGGCGGCGGCGAACGCGGTGATCTTCAGTCCGGTGTTCATGGCCGTCTCTCCTCGGAAATGCGCCCGACGACTCACAGCGAGCCGTTCCATGCAGCTCACGATACCCCCAGGGGGTACCAAGTCAAGCCATGGAATCACTTGCACCCTATACCCTCTGGGGGTATACATGGAGATCACCGGCGGATACCCCCGCCCCGTACTCGTCTCCCGGGAGCACCCATGACCGTCCGTACAGCAGGCGCCGAGGCCGAGGTGGAGCTCGCCATCGGCGGGATGACCTGCGCCTCGTGCGCAGCGCGGATCGAGAAGAAGCTCAACCGCATGGAGGGGGTCACCGCCACCGTCAACTACGCCACCGAGAAGGCCAGGGTCAGCTACGGCGGCGAGGTCACCGTCCCCGACCTGATCGCCACCGTCGAGGCCACCGGGTACACGGCCCGGCGGCCCGCGCCACCCGACGAACCGGCCGGCGGCGGGACACCCGAACCGGACGAGCTCCTGCCGCTCAGGCAGCGGCTGATCACGGCCGTGGTCCTCGCCGTGCCCGTCATAGCGATGGCCATGGTCCCCGCGCTGCAGTTCGAGTACTGGCAGTGGCTGTCGCTGACGCTGGCCGCGCCGGTCGTGACGTACGCGGCCTGGCCCTTCCACCGGGCCGCCTTCACCAACGCCCGGCACGGCGCGGCGACCATGGACACGCTGATCTCGGTCGGCACTTCGGCCGCGTTCCTGTGGTCGCTGTGGGCGCTGTTCCTCGGCACCGCGGGCACGCCCGGAATGACCCACCCCTTCGAGCTGACCATCGCCCGCGGTGACGGCGCCGGGAACATCTACCTGGAGGCGGCGGCCGGCGTGACCGCCTTCATCCTGGCCGGACGGTACTTCGAGGCACGCGCCAAGCGGAAGGCCGGCGCGGCCCTGCGGGCGCTGCTGGAGCTGGGCGCCAAGGACGTCACGGTGCTGACGTCCGACGGCGGGGAGAAGACGGTCCCGGTGGCCGAGTTGCGCACCGGCGACCGCTTCCTGGTGCGCCCCGGCGAGAAGATCGCGACCGACGGCACCGTCGTGGAGGGCTCCTCGGCGGTGGACGCCTCGATGCTCACCGGTGAGTCCGTGCCGGTGGAGGTGGCCGCCGGGGACCCGGTCACCGGCGCCACGGTCAACGTCGGCGGCCGGCTCGTCGTGGAGGCCACGCGGGTCGGCGCCGACACCCAGCTGGCCCGCATGGCACAGCTCGTGGAGGACGCGCAGAACGGCAAGGCCGCCGCGCAGCGGCTCGCCGACCGGATCTCCGCCGTGTTCGTGCCCGTCGTCATCGCCCTCGCCCTGGGCACCCTCGGTTTCTGGCTCGGCAACGGGGCGGGCCTCACGGCCGCGTTCACCGCCGCCGTGGCGGTCCTGATCATCGCGTGCCCCTGCGCCCTCGGGCTCGCCACCCCCACCGCCCTGATGGTCGGCACCGGACGCGGCGCCCAGCTCGGCATCCTGATCAAGGGCCCGGAGGTGCTGGAGTCCACCCGCCGGGTCGACACGGTGGTCCTCGACAAGACGGGCACGGTGACCACGGGCCGGATGACGCTGCTGGCCGTGCACACCTCCGCAGGCACCGACGAGACCGAGGTGCTGCGGCTGGCGGGCGCGCTGGAGCACAGCTCGGAGCACCCGATCGCGCGGGCCGTCGCCGACGGCGCGCGGGAGAAGGCGGGCCCGCTGCCCACCCCGGAGGACTTCGCGAACGTGCCCGGGCTCGGCGTCCAGGGCGTCGTCGAGGGCCACGCGGTCCTCGTCGGCCGGGAGGGACTGCTCCGGGAGTGGGCGCTGGAGCTGCCCGAAGACCTGAGGCGGGCCAGGGAGCGGGCCGAGGCGGCCGGGCACACCGCCGTACTGGCCGCCTGGGACGGTGAGGCGCGTGCGGTGCTGGAGATCGCCGACGCGGTGAAGGAGACCAGCCCCGAGGCGATCCGCCGGCTGCGCGCGCTCGGTCTGCGCCCGGTCCTGCTGACCGGGGACAACGAGGCGGTGGCCCGGTCCGTCGCCCGCGAGGTGGGCATCGAGGAGGTCATCGCCGAGGTGCTGCCGCAGGACAAGGTGGACGTCGTCAAGCGGCTGCAGGCGGAGGGCCGTTCGGTCGCCATGGTCGGCGACGGGGTGAACGACGCGGCGGCGCTCGCACAGGCCGACCTGGGCCTGGCCATGGGCACCGGCACGGACGCCGCGATCGAGGCCGGCGACCTGACCCTGGTCCGCGGGGACCTGCGGGCCGCGGCGGACGCCATCCGGCTCGCCCGCCGCACCCTCGGCACCATCCGGTCCAACCTCTTCTGGGCCTTCGCCTACAACGTCGCCGCCCTGCCGCTCGCCGCGGCCGGACTGCTCAACCCGATGATCGCCGGAGCGGCGATGGCGTTCTCCTCGGTCTTCGTGGTCGGCAACTCGCTGCGCCTGCGAACCTTCCGGGCCGGCTGAACGTTCCCGTGTGGATCATGAGTACCGTGGGCACCTGGTGATTCCCGCCCGACGGGCGGGCAGGCAACCCCACGACGCCACCGCGGGAGAGACAGATGAGCGAGCCGCCCACCACCGACCAGGACGTCACCCGTCCGCTCACCACGCCGGTACCGCCCGCCGACGGGCTGCGCAGGGTCGCCTCCGCGGTGCTCGGCGACCTCCGGGCCGTGGACGGCGCCCTGTACGCGGCGGTCGCCGCCACCCCGACGCCGACCCTGGACCGCGCCCTGCGCCGGCTCTCCCACACGGCCGACCACTCCAAGATCTCCTTCGCCATCGCCGGCGCGCTCGCCCTGTGCGGAGCCCGGCCGCGGCGGGCGGCGCTCGCCGGGGTGGGGGCCGTAGCGGTGGCGTCGGCGTCGGCCAATCTGCTGGGCAAGCGGCTGGTCCGGCGGGCGCGGCCGGACCGGGAGGCGGCGCGGGTGACCCTGGACCGGCATGTGCCGATGCCGACGTCGGCGTCGTTCCCCTCGGGGCACACGGCGTCGGCGGTCGCGTTCGCCACGGCGGTGGGTACGGTGCTGCCCGCGGCGTCGGTGCCGTTGGGGGCGTTGGCCTGTGCGGTGGGGTACTCCCGTGTGCACACCGGTGTGCACTATCCGGGGGATGTGGCGGCCGGGGCGATTCTGGGCATCGCCAGCGCCGCGACCGCGCTGGCTGTGGCGACGGCGCAGTTGCCGGCGTCGTTCGTGCCCGGTGGGGTGCGGCGGGCGCTGCGGGGCGGAGGG
>Ga0247827_10000287_pt1 | contig 24388 bp, 19 predicted proteins | sample 12C_Control_Day2_FD_194414 | JGI IMG/M metagenome (GOLD analysis project Ga0247827, IMG submission 194414) | Soil microbial communities from agricultural site in Penn Yan, New York, United States - 12C_Control_Day2 | ecosystem: Environmental > Terrestrial > Soil > Agricultural land | place... | reverse complement strand
TCGATGCACAGTTCACCGCCATCGGGCATGGCATCCCGGGCGTTGATCACCAGGTTGAGCAGGGCGTTTTCCAGTTGGCTGACGTCGGTGCTGACTGGCCAGACGTCTTCGGCCAGTTGCAGCTTGAGTTCGATGTGCTCGCCTTTGGTCCGACGCAGCAAGTCTTCCAAAGAATGGATCAGATCATTGGCGTTCAGCGGCTTGCGGTCCAGCGACTGACGCCGGGAAAACGCCAGCAGACGATGGGTCAGCGCGGCAGCGCGGTTGGCCGACGACACCGCCGCCTCGGTGAACCGGCCGATTTCTTCCGTGCGCCCGTCGGCAATGTAGCGCTGCATCAGGTCGAGGCTGCCGATAATCCCGGTGAGCATGTTGTTGAAGTCATGGGCAATGCCCCCTGTGAGCTGACCGACGGCTTCCATTTTTTGCGCATGGCGCAAGGCATCTTCGGCGCGTTCGCGTTCGAACATCTCGTTTTGCAGGCGCTGATTGGTTTCGGCTAATTGTTTTGTGCGGGCGGCGACCCGTTCTTCGAGGGTTTCGTTGAGGTTGCGCAGGGCTTCTTCGGTCTGTTTGCGCTCTGTCTCGTCGATCACGAAGATGTAAAAACCGTTTACTGCGCCGTCCGAGCCGTGGCGGGGCAGGTAGTTCATCAGGGCGTGCCGGATGCTGCCGTCGCGGTGCGGCGTGTTGATGCTGAAACAGCACGGTTTGCCGGTCAGCGCCTGGGCGATGTGCTCGGCACGCAGGGCGTAGGCTTCATCGCCCAACACCTCGCGAACCGTCCGGCCATAGAGTTCCTGGGGCGTCAGGCCGTACCAGTCCAGATAGGCCGCGTTGTTCAGGCGGAAGCGTTCCTCACGGTCGACGTAGCTGATCAGGATCGGCATGGCGTTGATGATCAGCTGCAACTCGGTCTGGCTCTGGCGCAGGGCCTGCTCGGTGTTCTTGCGTTCGGTCAGGTCCAGGGCGGCACCGAGGAAACGGATCGGCCGGCCATGGTGATCCTTGTAGCAACGCCCACGGGCAAACACCCAGCGCAATTGGCCATCCGGTTGCAAAAGGCGATATTCCTCGGCGTACTCGGTGCCGTGGGTGATGCAGTGCTTGATGCTGCGGGCGATCAAGGCGCGGTCTTCGGGGTGCACGCCGTGCAGGTAATCGCTGATGGGCAACTGGCCCGCCATCGCCGGGTCGATGCCATGCAACTGGGCGAAATGCGCATCGGCGATGAAACGGTCCTCGCCGATGTCCCAATCCCAGGTGCCCACCGCGTCGGTGGCTGCGAGGGCCAGTTGCAGGCGCTCTTCGGTTTCTTGCTGTGCCTTGAGGCTCGCGGCCGAGCGTTGTTCGAGCTCAAGGGCGATGCGCCGGCGTTCATTGGTTTCGATGGCGGTGACGAGAATCCCGGCGACCTGGGCATTTTCGTCACGGATAGGGCTATAGGTAAGGTCAAGCCAGAAGTCGGAATCGATACCGTTGCGCTGCAGGGTGAAGCGTTGTTCGCTGTAGGTGCGTACCTGGCCTTGTAGGACGGCGCTGTAAATAGGGTCGGTAAAGTCTTGGAGTTCTGGCCAGATCTGGTGTGTCGGCTGTCCGAAAGCGTGCGGATGCTTGCTGCCCGCGAGCAGGGCGAAACCGTCGTTGTAGATTTGCGTCAGCTGCGGCCCCCAGAGCAACAGCATCGGCATCGGTGAGTGAATCACGATGTCCACGGCGGTTCGCAGGCTCTGCGGCCAGGTGCTGGCCTCGCCCAACGGACTGTTTGCCCAGTCCAGTCGGGCTATCAAGGCCTGGGCATCGCTGCCGGTCGGTGATGCGTTCATCAAGGTGTCCTGCACAAAAGTCGGTGTGGCGACGTCTACTATTGTTGCTAGACGCTGAATGACCGGATTCGGGTCATTTTTTTATTGAATGCTTCGCGGGTGCTTTTTGCCATGGAAATCGATGCGTTGTTAAAACGTCTGGCCAGCCAGAATGGCTCTGACCTTTATTTGTCCACGGGCGCGCCGCCTAACGCGCGATTCGACGGTGTGCTCACACCCCTGGCTGACCAGCCCTTCAAACCGGGAGACATTGCGGCAATTGCCGCGTCCATCATGGACGCCGAACAGCGTCTGGAGTTCGATCGTCAACTGGAGATGAACCTGGCGATCTCCCTGGCGGGGATTGGCCGCTTTCGGGTGAATATTTTCAAGCAGCGCAATGACATTTCCATGGTGGTGCGCAACGTCAAACTCGACATTCCACGCTATGAAGACCTCAAGTTACCGTCGGTCCTGCTCGAAACGGTGATGCTCAAGCAGGGCTTGATGCTGTTCGTCGGCGCTACGGATTCCGGTAAGTCTACCTCGCTGGCGGCCCTGATCGACTATCGCAACCGCCATAGCCGTGGGCACATCGTGACCATCGAAGACCCGATCGAATACATCCACCGGCACAAACAATCAATCATCAACCAGCGCGAGGTCGGCGTCGATACCCGCAGTTTTCACGCTGCGTTGAAAAACACCCTGCGCCAGGCGCCCGACGTGGTGCTGATCGGCGAGATCCGTGATCGTGAAACCATGGAGCATGCGCTGGCCTTCGCCGATACCGGGCATCTGGTGATTTCCACGCTGCACGCTCACAACGCCAATCAGGCGCTGGACCGTATCATCAACTTTTTCCCTGAAGAGCGCCGAGGGCAATTGCTCAATGACCTGGGCAACAATCTTAAGGCCTGCGTTTCCCAGCGTCTGGTGCGCAGCCGCGACGGGCAGCGCCGGGTGGCGGTGGAGGTCATGCTGGGGACGCCGACCATAGGCGACTTGATTCGGCGCAACGAATTCTCCGAGCTCAAGGGCGTGATAGAGAAATCAACGGCGCAGGGGATGCAGACGTTTGACGGGGCGTTGTTCGCGCTGGTGGTCGAAGGCGTTATCGATGAGGAAGAAGCGTTGAAACATGCCGACTCTGTGAACAATTTGCGCTTGCGGATGAAATTGCACACGGAGTCCACGCCCGGCGACTGGGGCCTCATGGACTGATGCTTACCCCTCGTAGGAGCTGCCGCAGGCTGCGATCTTTTGATTCTAAAAAAACAAGATCAAAAGATCGCAGCCTGCGGCAGCTCCTACAGGGGATTTCAATCCTTGAGTTCGGGGCGGTTTCGGAACTGCTCCAATGCCTCTGGGTTAGCCAGTGCATCGGTATTCTTCACCTTCTGCCCATGCACCACATTGCGCACCGCCAGTTCAACGACTTTGCCGCTGATGGTCCGAGGGATGTCGGTCACTGCGACAATTTTCGCCGGTACGTGACGTGGTGTGGTGTTGGCGCGAATGACCTGGCGGATCTGCTGTTGCAGTGCTTCATCCAACTCTACGCCTTCCGTCAGGCGCACGAACAACACCACCCGCACATCGTCCCGCCATTGCTGGCCGATGGCGACGCTGTCGAGCACCTGCGGGACTTTCTCCACCTGACGGTAGATTTCCGCCGTGCCAATGCGCACGCCGCCAGGGTTGAGCACGGCGTCGGAGCGGCCGTGGATCATCATTGCGCCATGGGGCAGTTGTTCGGCGTAGTCGCCCTGCGCCCATACGCCGGGAAACTGGCTGAAATACGATGCCCGCAGCTTTTCACCGTCCGGGTCATTCCACAGGCCGATGGGCATCGCCGGGAAGTGCCGGGTGCAGACCAGCTCACCTTTTTCGCCGATGACCGGTTGGCCGTTGTCGTTCCATACCTCGACGGCCATGCCCAGGCTCTTACCCATCATTTCGCCGCGCCTGACCGGTGACATCGGGTTGCCGTTGACGAAACAGGAAACGATGTCCGTGCCGCCGGACATGGAGGCCAGGCACACGTCCGGCTTGAAGTCGCGATAGACATAATCGTAACTCTGGGGCGACAGCGCAGAACCGGTGCAGAGCAAGGTTTTCAGGCTGCCAAGGTCATGACTTTGGCGAGGTTTGACGCCGCTGCTTTCCAGGGTCGCAAGGTACTTGGGGCTGGTGCCGAAAACGCTGATGCGCTCGTCGTCGATCAGGTCGATCAAACGCTCTGGGTCTGGCTGGAACGGTGAACCGTCGTACAGCACCACCGCGCTGCCGACCGCGAGGGCCGAGACCAGCCAGTTCCACATCATCCAGCCGCACGTGGTGTAGTAGAACAGCCGCTCACCGGGACCGAGATCACCGTGCAGGCCGTGTTCCTTGACGTGTTGCAGTAACACGCCACCGGTGCTGTGGATGATGCATTTCGGTACGCCGGTGGTGCCGCTGGAATAGAGAATGTACAGGGGATGATTGAAGGGCACCGGGACGAAATCCGGCTCGCCGCCGGGGAAGTAGAAGTCGTCCCACAGTGTGACGTTGGCCGTTGTGTGAAAATCCTCGATCCGCGTTTCGGGGCGCGCGTAAGGCACGATGATCAATTGCTGCAACGACGGCAGGCGCTCCAGGATTTCGTTGACCTTGGCGGTTTGTTCGATGTCCTTGCCGGCGTAGCGATAGCCTGCGCAGGTCACCAGCACTTTCGGTTCGATCTGGCCAAAACGGTCGATCACGCCTTGGGTGCCGAAGTCTGGCGAAGAGCACGACCAAATGGCCCCAAGGCTGGTGGTGGCGAGCATTGCCACCAGGGTCTGCCAGGTGTTGGGCATGCACGCGGCCACGCGATCACCGACGCCCACGCCGGCCGCTTGCAAACCGTTTTGAAAACCGGCGACGTGCTCGGCCAGTTCGGCCCAGGTCAACTGTTCGCGCTGGCCGTTCTCGGCCACGGCGACTACCGCCACGGCGTCGTCGCGACGGCGCAGCAAGTGTTCCGCGAAGTTCAGGGTGGCGCCGGGAAACCACTGGGCGCTGGGCATTTGCGCGCCTTCGAGCAAAACCGCGTCGGGTTGCTCATGGAAACGAATATCGAAGAAATCGACGATGGCCTGCCAGAAGTCGCCGCGCTGGTCGATGGACCATTGATGCAGGGCAGGGTAGTCGTCGATGTGCACATGATGCCGCTGATTGATGAAACGCCGAAAGGCTTCCATGCGGGTCTTGCCGATGCGTTCGGCGCTGGGTTGCCAGAGGATGTCGGACATGGTTTGCCTCTTGTTGTTGGCGAGTGCTGCACACTCGATCGCTATCAGGCCAGCTCCCACAAGAAACCGTATTTCAAATGTGGGAGCCAGCCTGCTGGCGATGAACGATAACGCGGTCTAGCAGCCAATCACTGCGCCAACCACCCCCCATCAATGTTCCACGCCGCGCCCCGCACCTGAGCGCCTGCTTCACTGCACAAAAACAACACCAACTCGCCCAATTGCGGCGGGGTCACAAATTCCAGCGACGGTTGCTTCTCGGCCAGCAGATCATGCTGCGCCTGCTGCGGGTCGATCCCGGTGGCGGCGCGATCATCGATCTGTTTTTGCACCAGCGGCGTCAACACCCAACCCGGGCAAATCGCGTTGCAAGTGACGTTACTGGTGGCGGTTTCCAGGGCCACCACTTTGGTCAAGCCGATCACGCCATGCTTGGCGGCAACGTAAGCAGCTTTGCCTGTCGACCCCACCAGGCCATGCACCGACGCAATGTTGATCACCCGGCCCCAGCCCTTGGCGCGCATGCCCGGCAGGCTCAGGCGGGTGCTGTGAAACACCGACGACAGGTTGATCGCGATGATTGAATCCCAGCGCTCGACCGGGAACTCGTCCACCGGCGCCACGTGCTGGATGCCGGCGTTGTTGACCAGAATGTCGACACCGCCGAATTCACGGTCGGCGTAGGCAATCATGTCGGCGATCTGCGCCGGGTCGCTGACGTCGGCCGGGTGATGACCGACTTTGCCGCCAAACTGCTGTACTTCGGCGATGACCTTGGATGCGTCGCCGAAACCATTGAGGATCAGATTGGCCCCGGCCTTGGCCAGGCTCAGGGCAATCCCCAAGCCGATGCCGCTGGTGGAGCCGGTTACCAGTGCGGTCTTGCCCGAAAGAGTCGTCATCAATGCCTCACACAATGCCAGTGGCGTAGAAAGTGCCGATCACCACGAAAACCGCCAGGGTCTTGATCAGCGTAATACAGAAAATGTCTTTATAGGCCTCACGGTGGGTCAGGCCGGTCACCGCGAGCAACGTGATCACCGCGCCGTTGTGCGGCAGGGTGTCCATGCCACCGCTGGCCATGGAGGCCACGCGGTGCAGCACTTCCAACGGGATGTTGGCGGCATGGGCCGCCGCGATGAACTGCTCGGACATGGCCGCCAGCGCGATGCTCATGCCACCCGAGGCGGAACCGGTGATACCGGCCAGCAAGGTGACGGTAATCGCTTCGTTGACCAGCGGATTGGGAATGCTCTTGAGCCAGTCGGCCAGCACCAGGAAGCCTGGCAGCGAGGCAATTACCGCACCGAAGCCGTATTCCGAAGCGGTGTTCATCGCCGCCAGCAAGGCACCGCTGACCGCACTTTTGCTGCCTTCGGCGAGTTTGCTGCTGATGGCCTTGTAGCCGAACGCCAGGACCATGAGGATGCCGACCAGCAACGCGGCCTGAACCGCCCAGATGGCAGTCAGTTTGGCGATTTCCGTGGTCACCGGCGTGGCCATGCCCGGCAGCGCCAGGCTGTGGGTCTTGCCGTACCACTGTGGAATCCACTGGGTGAACAGCAGGTTCATGATGCCCACGGCCAACAGCGGCGACAGAGCGATCCAGGGGTTGGGCAGCTTGATGTCGGCGGCGGTTTCCGGCTCGTTGCGCAGTTCGGTGCCATAACCCTCACCGGAGCGTTGTGCTTTGTTGCGCTGGCGCTGGAGAAACAGCATGCCGGCACAGAACACGAAAATCGTGCCGATCACACCCAGCCATGGTGCCGCCCAGGCGGTGGTGTTGAAGAACGTGGTCGGGATGATGTTCTGGATCTGCGGGGTGCCGGGCAGGGCATCCATGGTGAACGAGAACGCGCCCAGAGCGATGGTTGCCGGGATCAGGCGCTTGGGGATATTGCTCTGGCGGAACATTTCAGCGGCAAACGGATAAACCGCGAACACCACCACAAACAGCGACACGCCGCCGTAAGTGAGCAGGGCGCAGACCAGCACGATCACCAACATGGCCTGGCGCGTGCCGAGCAAACGAATCGCGGCTGCGACGATGGAGCGCGAGAAACCGGACAGCTCGATGAGCTTGCCGAATACGGCGCCAAGCAGGAATACCGGGAAGTACAGTTTGATGAAGCCAACCATTTTCTCCATGAACACACCGGTGAAGGCAGGTGCGACGGCGGAAGGGTCGGTCAACAGAACGGCGCCGAGGGCGGCAATCGGGGCAAAAAGGATAACGCTGTAGCCACGGTAAGCAGCCAGCATCAGCAGCGCGAGGGCTGCCAAGGCAATGATCACACTCATGGTGTGTCTCCTGGATTGTTATTTTTTTAAGGTAGTACGATGTGGGGAGGGCTATAGCTAGTTTCGTGCCAAAAGCATAAGGCATTGAAATATAAGGATTTATTGTTCTGGGAAAGATTGGCTGTCTCTTTTTTGAGATTTTTTGTGCCGGAAAAGATCGCAGCCTGCGGCAGCTCCTACAGGGAAACGCTAAAACCCTTGTAGGAGCTGCCGCAGGCTGCGATCTTTTGATCTGTGAAAAATCTATAAATAGAGATGCGTATCTCGTTATGGAGACTCAGCAATCCCCAACGCCACCATTTTCTTGTACAGCGTCGACCGCCCAAGCCCCAGCCGCGCCGCCGCTGCAATCACCTTGCCCCCGCATTGCGCCAGGGTGGTTTCGATCAAGTGCCGGTCGAAGCGCTCCCGCGCCGCGCTGAACGTCTCGTGTTCCAGCGGCTCGAGGGGCAATGGCGCCACGCGCTCAACCGGGGTAAACGTCCCGATGGCGGCGCGGATGTCCGTTGCCGAAAGCCGCAGGTCATCACTGAGCAACGCGGCCCGCTCCAACACGTTGCGCAGTTCGCGAATGTTTCCCGGCCAGGCGTGTTGGCCGAGCAGTTCCAGCGCTTCACTGTGCAACTCGTGCTGACTGCGCAGTTCTTCAAGGATCGCCTCGCTGAGCGCTGGCAAGTCGTCGAGGCGGTCGCGAAGCGGTGGCACCTGGATTGGCAAGACATTGAGGCGGTAATACAAATCGGCACGAAACTCGCCGCGCTTGATCGCCGCTTCCAGGTCGGTCGAGGTTGCAGCGATCACCCGCACATCGCTCTGGATCACCTCGTTAGAGCCCACCGGTTCGAATTCCTTTTCCTGCAACACGCGCAATAATTTACTTTGCAGCGGTAACGGCATGTCGCCGATTTCATCGAGAAACAACGTGCCGCCCTGGGCGATTTGCAACTTGCCGGCGCGGCCCTTGCGATCAGCACCGGTAAAGGCCCCCGGTGCTGTGCCGAAGAACTCGGCCTCGAGCAACGATTCTGGAATCGCCGCGCTGTTGATGCTGACAAACGCCTTGTGCGCTCGCGGCGAAGCATTGTGGATCGCCTGCGCCAGCAACTCCTTGCCGGTGCCGGTTTCGCCGAGCAACAGCACCGGGGATTCGGTGCTGGCACTGCGCCGGGCACGCCGTTTGACTTCAAGGCTGGCGGCGCTGGTGCCAATGAAGTGAGCGAAGTTGTATTTGGTCTGCCGCGCCCGCAACAGCGAGCGGGTCGATGCCAATTCTTCCTGCATGCTCATGTAACGTTTGAGCATCGGCGAGAGACTGCGCAATTCATCGAACAGGGCAAAGCCGATCGCGCCGATGACTTCGCCGGCATCGTCATGAATCGGTAGGCGCATGACCACCAAGGGTTCTTTGGGCGTGTCCTGCATGTCGAGCAGGATCGGCCGGCCGGTGCGCACCACTTCACGCAGCAGGCTGCCGGGGATCACGCTTTCGCAGGCCTTGCCGATGGCGCCCTCGGCCGATTGCAGGCCGAAGCGCCGGGCATAGCGCTCGTTCATCCAGACGATGTTGGCGTCGCGGTCGACGATCACCGTGCCTTCACTCGACTGCTCGATGATCTCGAACAACGAACGGATCGCCAGCAGGCGGACGCGCTGGTAGTCCTTGAGGCTTTCGGTGGTGTTCATGGAATATCGGTCCTGATTTTAGGTTGTCACTACCGGCCTCGTCGCGGGCAAGCCCGCTCCCACAGGGAACGCACAAAACCTGTGGGAGCGGGCTTGCCCGCGACGGCCGCGACCCGGTTCAACGTCATGCGCCGGATTATGCCTGCCCCACATGCGCCGCCGCCAACAGCTCCTTGGTGTACGGATGCTGCGGCGCATCGAATACGTCGTGGCTGGCACCGCTTTCCACCACTTTGCCATCCTTGACCACGATCATGTCGTGCGCCAGGGCGCGGACCACCGCCAGGTCATGGCTGATGAACAGGTAGGTCAGGCCATGTTTTTCCTGAAGCTGACGGAGCAGGGCGACCACCTGTTTTTGCACGGTACGGTCCAGCGCCGAGGTCGGCTCGTCGAGCAGAATCAAAGCCGGTTTCAGCACCAGCGCCCGGGCAATCGCAATGCGTTGGCGCTGGCCACCTGAAAACTCGTGGGGATAGCGATGACGACTTTGCGGGTCCAGGCCAACTTCCTGCAAAGCCCGAATCACCTCGGCATTGCATTCTTCGGCGCTCAACTGACTATGCACCTCCAGGCCTTCGCAAATAATCTGCTCTACCGACATTCGGGGGCTGAGGCTGCCGAAGGGGTCCTGGAACACCACCTGCATTTTCTTGCGCCATGGCCGCAGTTCTTTCTGCGACAAGCCATCGAGCGCTTCACCCTGAAAACGGATGCTGCCTTCGGAATCCAGCAGGCGCAGGATCGCCTGGCCCAGCGTCGATTTGCCCGACCCGGATTCGCCAACAATGCCCAGGGTCTTGCCACGCTGGATGCTCAAGCTGATGCCGTCTACGGCATTCAAAAACGTCTTCTTGCGAAACAGTCCGCCACCCACGGCGAATTGCACGCGCAGGTCGTCCACTTCCAGCACTTTCTCGCGCTCGTCCCGCGGCAACGCTTCACCCTCGGGCTCAGCGTTCAGCAGCACGCAACTGTAGGGGTGTTTCGGTTCGGTAAAAATGGTCTCGCACGTGGCTTGCTCGACAATTTCGCCGGCCTTCATCACGCAGACCCGCTGGGCAATGCTGCGCACCAGGTTGAGGTCGTGGCTGATCAGCAGCAATGACATGCCGAGCCGCCGCTGCAATGATTTGAGCAGCAACAGAATCTTGCGCTGCACGGTGACGTCGAGCGCGGTGGTGGGTTCGTCCGCAATCAACAGCTCCGGCTCGCAGGCCAGGGCCATGGCGATCATCACTCGCTGACGCTGGCCGCCGGACAGTTGATGGGGATAAGCCTTTAGCCGTTCCTGCGGTTTCTGGATGCCCACCAGATGCAACAGCTCAAGAATCCGCGCCTGTGCCGCTTTGCCGGCCATGCCTTTGTGCACGAGCAGGGTTTCGCCAATCTGTTTTTCGATACTGTGCAGAGGATTCAAGGAGGTCATCGGCTCCTGGAAGATCATCGCAATCCGGTTACCGCGCAGTTCACGCAATTTCTTGGCGTCCGCGCCCACGAGTTCCTGGCCTCGATAGCGGATGCTCCCGGTCGTCTCGGTCCCGCATTCAGGCAGCAATTGCAGGATCGAGTGCGCAGTCACCGATTTGCCCGAGCCGGACTCACCCACCAGCGCCAGGCACTCGCCGGGGTGAATGTCCAGGCACAGATTACGCACGACGGTCTGGCCGCTGAAGGCCACGCTGAGGTCACGGATTTCGATCAGATTGGTCATGTCTACAGTCCGTATCAAGACCGTGGATCAAAGGCGTCGCGCAGCGCTTCGCCAATGAACACGAGTAAAGAAAGAATCAGCGCCAGGGTGAAAAACGCAGTCAACCCCAGCCACGGTGCTTGCAGGTTTTGCTTGCCTTGGCCGATCAATTCGCCCAGGGATGCGCTGCCGGCCGGCATGCCGAAACCGAGGAAGTCCAGTGCTGTAAGGGTCGATATGGCGCCGGTGAGAATGAACGGCAGATAGCTCAAGGTCGCGTTCATGGCGTTGGGCAGGATGTGCCGCACGATCACCTTGCGATCGCTCAGGCCCAGCGCTCGCGCCGCCTTGACGTATTCCAGATTGCGGCCGCGCAGGAACTCGGCGCGCACCACATCCACCAGCGCCAGCCATGAAAACAGCGCCATGATCCCCAGTAGCCACCAGAAGTTCGGCTCAACGAACCCCGACAAAATAATCAGCAAGTAGAGCACCGGCAGGCCGGACCAGACTTCCAGCAACCGCTGGCCCAGTAAATCCACCCAGCCGCCGTAATAGCCTTGCAGGGCACCGGCGGCGATGCCGATCAACGCACTGACCAATGTCAACATCAAGGCAAACAGAATCGACACCCGGGCACCGAAAATCACCCGGGCCAAAACGTCCCTTGCCTGGTCGTCGGTGCCCAGCCAGTTCACTTCCGAAGGCGGGCTCGGTGCGGGTTTGTTCAGGTCATAGTTAGGCGTGTCATCGCTGAACGGGATCGGCGGGAACAGCAGCCAGCCGCCGTCTTTCTTGATCAGTTTCTGCACGTAGTCGCTGCGGTAATCGGCCTGGAACGGCAGTTGCCCGCCGAACTCCTGTTCGGTGTAGCGCTTGATGGCAGGGAAGTACAGAGAGCCTTGATAACTGACCACCAAGGGCTTGTCGTTGGCGATGAGTTCGCCGCCCAGGGTCAACAGGAACAAGCCGACAAACAACCACAGGGACCACCAGCCACGGCGGTTTTTCTTGAAACGTTCGAATCGACGTCGGCCCAACGGCGAAAGCTTGAACATCAGGCGTTCCTCGCGGCGAAGTCGATGCGCGGATCGACCAGCGTGTAGCACAGGTCGCCCACCAGTTTTATCAGCAGGCCGAACAGGGTGAAGATGAACAGCGAACCGAACACCACCGGATAGTCCCGTGAAACGGCGGCTTCGTAGCTCATGCGGCCCAGACCGTCGAGGGAAAAGATCACTTCGATCAGCAGTGAGCCGGCAAAAAACACGCTGATGAAGGCCTGGGGAATCCCGGACACCACCAGCAACATGGCATTACGAAACACATGGCCGTACAGCACGCGGCGTTCGCTCAGGCCCTTGGCGCGGGCTGTGACCACGTACTGGCGAGTGATTTCATTGAGGAACGAGTTTTTGGTGAGGATGGTCAGGGTCGCGAAGCCACCGATCACCAATGCCGTCACCGGCAATACCAGGTGCCAGAAGTAATCGGCGATTTTGCCCACGGTCGACAGTGACTCGAAGTTGTCCGACACCAGCCCGCGTACCGGGAACCAGTTCAGCGAAGTCCCCCCGGCGAAGACCACGATCAGGAACATGGCGAAGAGGAACGCCGGCATCGCGTAGCCGATGATGATCGCGGTGCTGCTCCAGATATCGAAATGACTGCCATGGTGCACGGCCTTGCGGATACCCAGCGGAATTGACACCAGGTATGTGATCAGCGTCGCCCAAAGACCCAGGGAAATGGTCACCGGCATTTTCTGCAGGATCAGGTCAGTGACCGTGGCGCCACGGAAAAAGCTCTTGCCGAAATCCAGTCGAGCGTAACTGTTCAGCATCAGCCACAGGCGCTCGTGCGCAGGCTTGTCAAAACCGTACTGTTTTTCGATGTCCTTGATCAGTTGCGGGTCGAGGCCTCGGCTGGCCCGGGAACTGGTCATGGTCTCGCTTGAACTGCCACCGACACTGGCGCCGCCAATGCCTTGCAAGTGGGCGATGGCCTGTTCCACCGGCCCGCCCGGCGCGGCCTGGACGATGACGAAATTGACCAGAAGAATGATCACCAGCGTCGGAATGATCAGCAGCAAACGCCGCAGAATGTAGCCCCACATCAATGCGGTCCTCCGGGTTTGCCACGGCGGATGCGCTCGGCGGTCATTTCCTGGTTGGTCAGCGGCGTGGTGCTCATTTCCCACCAACTCTCGATGGCTTCGTCATTGCTGGCCTGCACGTTCGGTATGCCGAAGCGGTTCCACCAAACGGTGGACGTTCCTGGCGGGTAATAGTTGGGAATCCAGTAGTAGTTCCATTGCAGCACCCGGTCCAGCGCATGGGCGTAGCGCAGCATGTCGGCCTGGGTATTGGCGCGTACCAGTCCGGTGATCAACGTATCGACCGCCGGGTTTTTCAATACCATGTAATTGTTGGAGCCCGAATCGGTGGCCGCGGCCGAACCGAAATAGTTGAACAGCTCGCCGCCCGGAGAAGTCGTGACCGGGTAGCCGGTGACGATCATGTCGTAGTCGCGACTCATCAGGCGATTGACGTACTGCGACGAGTCGATGCGACGGATGTTCAGGTCGATGCCGATCTGCTTGAGGGTGCGTTTGTAGGGCAGCAGCAGGCGATCCATGCCGTTCTGGCTGACCAGGAAGGTAAAGCTGAGCGGCTCGCCATCGGCATTGACCAGTTGATCACCTTGCGGCTTCCATCCGGCCTGCTCCAGCAGCTCCAGGGCCTGCAGTTGCTTGTCACGGATAATGCCGCTGCCATCGGTTTTCGGCGCCTGGAAGACCTGGGTGAAGACTTCGTCGGGAATCTGCCCGCGTAACGGTTCGAGAATCGCCAGTTCGCCAGCGTCCGGCAGTTGCCGGGCGGCGAGGTCAGTGTTGGAGAAAAAACTCTGCTGGCGGATGTACATGTTGCGCATCATCTGCCGATTGCTCCATTCGAAATCCCAGAGCATGACCAGCGCCTGACGCACCCGGCGGTCCTGGAACATGTGTTTTTGCAGGTTGAACACAAAGCCCTGGGATGGCTGCGGAGCTTCGACGGCCAGATGCGCCTTTTGCAGGCGCCCATCGCTCAACGCCGGGCTTTCGTAGCCGATGGAGTAGCCGGTGGCGGAAAACTCGCGGTTGTAGTCATAGGCGCCGCCTCGCAAGACTTGGCGGGCAACGTCGGTATCACCGAAGTACTCGATGCTGAAGTGATCGAAGTTGTACAAACCACGGCTGACCGGCAGATCCTTTCCCCACCAGTCGGCGTTGCGCTCGAAGGTGATACTGCGCCCTGAATCGACCTTGCCCACTTTATAGGGGCCGCTCCCCAGCGGAGGCTCATAACCGCCACCACCAGCGAAATCGCGAGTTTTCCACCAATGCTCGGGAAATACCGGCAGGGTGGCGATATCCAACGGCAGGGTACGGTTTTCGTTGTTCTTGAAGTCGAAGCGCACGGTCAGCGGCGACTCCACTTCAACACCTTTGACGTCGGCGAACTGCGTGCGATACCGCAGGCTGCCCTGGGTCATCAGCAGGTCAAAGGTGTAGCGCACATCATCGGCGGTGATCGGTTTACCGTCGGCAAAACGCGCCTTCGGGTTGAGGTAAAAACGCAGGGACAGTCCGTCATCGGAGCGCTCCATTTTCTGCGCTACCAGGCCGTACACCGTGTAAGGCTCGTCCAGCGAACGCTGGGCCAACGGTGAATAAAGCAGGCCGTCGATCTGCGAGACGCCGATGCCTTTGTCGATGTACGGCAGGACATGGTCGAAATGCCCGATCTCGATAGCCGAACGACGCATCGTCCCGCCCTTGGGCGCCTGCGGATTGGTGTAGGCAAAATGACTGAAGCCCGCCGGATACCTGGCCGGCTCGCCGTATACGGTCAACGCATGTTGCGGTGCAGCGTTCACACCGGCGGCGCCGAACAGCAAGGCCACGGCAGTGAATAACAAAGTAGGGAAAGCCAGTCGCATTGTCAGCCTTAGAGCCGGGTGGTCGTTAACGACAATTTGTACGCTAGCGGCGCGTCCCTCGCCAGCCGAATTACGTATGTGAAACACAACGGCCCACCAAAAAGGCGGGCCGTAGCGTAGAGACAGCAGGCGTCGATCAGTCCTGACGGCTGGTCACTTCCAGCAGGTGATAACCGAACTGGGTCTTGACCGGGCCTTGCACGACATTGATCGGTGCGCTGAAGACCACGGTGTCGAATTCCTTGACCATCTGGCCAGGACCGAACGAACCCAGATCACCGCCCTGGCGGCTGGAAGGGCAAGTGGAGTTCGCCTTGGCGATTTCGGCGAAATCTGCGCCAGCCTCGATTTGGGCTTTGAGTTCGTTGCACTTGTCTTCGCTGGCAACAAGAATGTGGCGGGCAGTGGCTTTAGCCATGGAAAAATACTCCTTTCAATGTTCGGTAAAGTGCTGAGCCTACCGGATTCAGTGAGCGATTTCTTCTCAAAGTTCCATTCCCGGTAGCCTGGGCGGCAGGCACCCTTTATAGCCCGGCTTTTTTCAGGCGTTCGGCGTGATGAACGTACAGGTCAATCGGGTCGATGGTTGTTGGGCGCAGGCCGGTTGACAGGCTGATGACCTCCAGGTGGTCCAGCGGGTAGTCGGACCGGATGATCGTGCCCAAATGTGAGCTGTATCGGCCGACCAAGCCATCGTTTTGCCCGGCCTCAGTGATGAAGTATCGGGAAAGCGCCCGCATGAGTCCGTGTAGCGGGCTCAGGGCATTCGAACCTTCATCCAGGGGATTATCCGGCAGAACGCCGCTCCAGGAGTAATAGCGCACACCATTGACCTCTTCACGACCCTTGCCGCCCCAGGTTTTAGGCAACCCTTGCGGGTATTTGTCGTTGAATTTTCCGACGCCTTCTGTGGTCAGGGCATTCAGCGCGGCGACGGCGTTTTGCGGAAGGGAAGGGTTGCCGCTGAGCAACGACAGGAAGTCTGCGAACAACGTCACGACCGTTTCAGCGACTTGCTCTGGCAAACGTCCCGGTTCGAGGGCCTTGCGAAGAAAGTCGGCCAGCTCCGATCCGTGGTTTGGCCCACTGACCGACGTCACAGAAGCGACCGACTGTGGCGCAACCGCAGCAACGTACCTTGCAGCGAGTGCGCCCTGACTGTGACCGATCAGGTTGACTTTGTTGGCGCCTGTGCCGTCCAGCACCCGTTTGATCTGTGCCAGCAACTGTTCGCCCCGTGCTTCGTTGCTGTGGGTGGCCGATAAATGCGGTACGAAAACCCGGGCTCCCGCACTTCTCAGGGCTTGTTTTACGTCATGGAAGAGCTCGAACGGACCAATCCGGTCAAAGCCGAACAGTCCATGGACCAGCAGAATTGGGTAGTGAGTGTTTGCATTCCGTTGCATGGAATTTACCTTTTTCGGAGGGTTAAGGAGGTGCCATGGGCCTCACTCTAAAGCACCCGGACGGGCGTGTGATGTATGAAAAAACCGCTGTAAGTTGATGAAAACGGTATAGAAATCGTACGAAAACTCGGATGTGTATGAAGTCTTGATCGGAATATCCAGGCATCTTTTCAGCGAGTAATGTGCTTCTTTGAACAATGGCCTACTGCACGCGTGCCCTTTTTCCTCTCCCGTAAGGACGATCTCCGGCATCGCGAACGGTTCGCATCGGGTTCAATAGGCCACCTTCGTTGCCTGATCCTCAAGGCGACACTCATTCCAAGGACCGGAACCGATACATGACTATTCACGAAACAAGCATTGCACTGCCATTGATGCCGTCCCCTCTGCTGGAACAAGCGCAGAACGGTGTGCTGGATCCTTCCGACCCCAGAGCGGTCATCAGGGTCCGTCCTTATCCGGGCATGACCTGCGGCGACAGATTGCTGTTGAGCTGGTCGGGCCTCGACATCGAAGGCCTGGTCTACACGTATCAAACGACACGTTTTGTCAGCGATGAACAGGTTGGTCACGACATCGTATTTGTCGTGTCGAGTACCCACATCGCGGTACTTGACGGTGGCTCACTGGAAGTTTCCTACATGCTTCACACCGCCTCGCGGGAGTTACCTGCGTATTCATCACGCTTGCAATTGAATGTCGGTGACGTCAGTCAGGACTTGCTGCCGGCGGTTGCAGTCGACGCAGTGGGCGGGACGATCGACCCGGAGCGGGTGCCTGAAGGCGCGCTTGTCACGATCAGGCCCTATGCCCGGATGGCTGAAGGTGACCGGATTTTGCTGGCGTGGGCGGGTGTTTCTGCGCAGGCAAGTTGCGACGATACGCTGGTGGTCGAGTCATTTGCGGTGGGCAATGAACTGTCCTTCTGGATCAATCCGGATTGCATTGCTCCCAATCTCGGTTCGCGTATTTCCCTCAGCTACTGCGTTCAGCAAAAGGGCCAGGTCCCTCGATATTCTGAGGAAGCGCGAATACTGATCGGCCCGCTGTCGCGCCAGCCATTGCTGCCTCCGTCGGTGCTGGAAGCAGAGGAGGGCTCGCTCGACCTGCAGGATGCGATGGATGGCATCACCGTCGTGATCAATGGCGCACAAACCGAAGAGGGTGAGTTGGTGTACCTGAAATGCGATGGCGACTATTTCAATCACCGCGATGACCGCGAGATAACGAGGGAGATGGCCGGTGAACCATTGGTGTTCATCGTTCCCTACAGGTTCTGGCGTGAGCACCGGGGCACGACGATTCGAGTCGCTTACTCCGTAGAGCGGCTTGATGACGAGAGTCAGGAGTCAGAGGCGACGTTGGTTCAGGTGCAGGCCTAGAAACTGCAGGCCACCAACCAGTCGCGATTTGACGACTGGTTGGTGGTCGCATGGTTACTGCGAGGTGCGCTGTGCACGCAATTGATCTGCTGCCCGACGCAGCAGTGCTTCCGTGCTGCTCCACCCCAGGCAGCCATCGGTGACCGACACACCATATTTCAGTGACGACCCCAGCGGCTGGCAACCCTCGAACAAATGGCTCTCGATCATCATGCCGATCAGCGAGCGATCACCGTGCAGGCGTTGTTCAAGCACGTCATTGAATACCGCGGGCTGGCGCAACGGGTCTTTACCGCTGTTGGCGTGGCTGCAATCGACCATGATTCGGGCGGGAATCTTCAGCTTGGTCAAGTCGGCGTGCACTTTGGCAATGCTGGCGCGGTCGTAGTTCGGGCCGTGATGGCCGCCGCGCAGTACCAGGTGGGTATCCGCGTTGCCCGGAGTCTGGATAATCGCCGGATGGCCCTGGCTGTCGAGGCCGAAATGCCGATGCGGATGGGCAGCCGAGCGCATGGCGTCACTGGCCACGGTTACACCACCATCGGTGCCGTTTTTGAAACCGACCGGCATGCTCAGGCCGCTGGCCATCTCCCGGTGGATTTGTGACTCGGTGGTGCGGGCACCGATGGCGACCCAACTGAGCAAGTCATCGAAGTAACCGGCCGCCATCGGTTGCAGCAATTCGGTCGCTACCGGCAATCCAAGCTGAAGCATTTCGCGCATCAGGTCACGGGACAAGGTCAGGCCAGCGGCCATGTCGTCGCTGCCATCGAGGTGCGGATCGTACGCCAGACCTTTCCAGCCGACGGTGGTGCGGGGTTTTTCGACATAGGCGCGCATCACCAGCAGCATGTCTTCACTGACATCGGCGGCCAGGCGGGCCAGGTTGCCGGCGTATTCGAGCGCTGATTCGGGATCGTGAATAGAGCAGGGGCCAACAATGACCAACAGGCGAGAATCATGGCCATCAAGGATCGCGCGGACCGCTTGGCGGTGGGCAGCGACTTGCTGGGTCAGGGCATGGGTCAGCGGCAGTTGCTGCTTGAGTTGCAATGAGCTGGGCAGACGCAGGGTCAGCGATTCATTGGCAGGGCTCAGGGTGGACAGTGGCAGAGCAGAGACGGACGAATTCATGTTCAGGCTTCCTGGGCTGGCAGCGGGTTCACCCGCGTGCTCGGCCCTAGTGGGGTGTTCGACAATTAGCCGGATTGGCTGCGTGTGTGTGCTTGCCACCTGTGGGTGACCGATCGGAGGCGGCAGGCTGTCCCGAACGGAGGGTGGTAAATCGCCAGGCGGTAAAACTGTCGTAACGGTAATAAGTGGCGTAGTTCATGTTCTGGATCCTCTGAATGTCTGGTGTGTCGCAAAAAGTGCTGGGGCTGAAAAAACAAAACCCCCGGTCGGGAGGCCGACCGGGGGTTGAGAATTCTCTGGTGGCGACCCGTTTAAAGTGGGCGCCGTGTGGGTATCAGGCGCGCCAGTGGCTAAACCAATACCCAAAATAAAAGCTGACCGGAGCGCAAACGTCGTTCACCCGGGCAGCCGCAACCGAGCGCAGGGCGCTGGCGGATGAAAGCTGTGAGAGGGCGTTTAACATTGTCTGTCTCCGATGGATGCGCCGAGCTTACTAGAGGCCGGTGCGAGGATTCAATCAGAAAATGCTATTGCTCACTGATGGCGTTTTCTATCGATTGAGCGCTGCAAAGGCTGTGACACACTTCGCGCTACAGCAATAAAACAACATTACAAGGACGAACAAGGAGGCTCAATGGAGTTCAAATGGCATGCCGCGACCGAGGGTGATCTTGAATTCGCGCGAAACCTGACCTGCCGCAATATGTTGCCCTATTACATTCAGCACGATCTGTTGTGGCAAGACGAAGCGTTCGATGTGGCGTGGGCGGGGCGAGACAATCGCTTGATCGTGAGTGACAACGTGCAGCTCGGATACGTCAGCCTGAGTCGAGACGCCAGGGCGTTGTACATCCGCGAACTGCAGATTGACGAAGCATCCCGGGGGCAGGGCGCGGGTTCCTGGGTAATCGATCAGGTTTTTGCCCTGGCGCGCACAGAACGGCTAGCGGCATTGCGGTTGACGGTGTTTGAAAATAACCCGGCGCGGGCGCTGTATGAAAGAAAGGGACTACAGGTGGTCGGTGCGGACGAGTGTTTCCTGAGGATGCAACTTGACGTCCATGAGCCGTATCGCTGAAACACGCATGCCACAAGCCTTTCAAGATGAATTGAAACTTTTTATCTGCTGCTTTCTGCTAGGTCTGCCAGTCGCTTTTTGCTAAGGTGTCGGCAACCCAATAAGACCATATTGCGAGGTGTCTGCTTGATTAGGGTGCTAGTAGTCGATGACCATGATCTCGTTCGTACAGGCATTACACGAATGCTGGCTGACATCGACGGCCTGCAAGTGGTCGGCCAGGCTGAATCAGGTGAGGAATCCCTGCTCAAGGCGCGTGAGCTCAAGCCCGATGTGGTGTTGATGGATGTCAAAATGCCTGGCATTGGTGGTCTTGAAGCCACCCGCAAACTGTTGCGCAGCCATCCGGATATCAAAGTCGTCGCGGTGACAGTGTGCGAGGAAGACCCGTTTCCTACACGGCTGCTGCAAGCCGGCGCGGCGGGCTATCTGACCAAGGGCGCCGGTTTGCCGGAAATGGTCCAGGCCATCCGCCTGGTCTTCGCCGGTCAACGCTACATCAGCCCGCAAATTGCCCAGCAGCTTGCGATCAAGTCTTTCCAGCCGACCAACGATTCGCCGTTCGATGCCTTGTCGGAACGGGAAATCCAGATTGCATTGATGATCGTCGGTTGTCAGAAAGTACAAATTATTTCCGACAAACTGTGCCTGTCGCCGAAAACCGTTAATACCTACCGTTACCGCATTTTCGAAAAGCTTTCGATCAGCAGTGATGTCGAGTTGACGCTGTTGGCGGTACGTCACGGCATGGTCGATGCCAGCCTCTGAAAATGACCCAATCCTTTGATCCAGGCGCCTTCCTGTCAACCGTCAGCGGGCGCCCCGGCGTGTATCGCATGTTCGACAGCGATGCGCGTCTGCTTTACGTCGGCAAGGCCAAGAACCTCAAGAGTCGCCTCTCGAGCTACTTCCGCAAAACCGGTCTGGCGCCGAAGACGGCTGCCCTGGTAGCGCGAATCGCTCAGGTCGAAACGACCATCACCGCCAATGAAACCGAAGCCCTGTTGCTTGAGCAGACGCTGATCAAGGAATGGCGTCCGCCGTACAACATCCTGCTGCGCGACGACAAATCCTACCCGTACGTTTTTCTCTCGGATGGCCAGTTCCCGCGATTGAGCATCCATCGTGGGGCAAAAAAGGCCAAGGGCAAATATTTCGGTCCGTACCCCAGCGCCGGTGCCATTCGCGAAAGTCTGAGTCTGCTGCAAAAGGCGTTTTTTGTTCGCCAATGCGAAGACAGCTATTACAAGAACCGCACCCGTCCATGTCTGCAATACCAGATCAAGCGCTGTAAAGCTCCCTGCGTCGGCCTGGTGGAGCCCGAGGTGTATGCCGAAGATGTTCGGCACTCGGTCATGTTCCTCGAAGGCCGCAGCAATGCGCTGGCCGACGAGTTGTCTGCCGGCATGGAAGAGGCAGCGATCAATCTCGAGTTCGAGCGCGCCGCCGAATTGCGCGACCAGATCTCTTTACTGCGCCGGGTCCAGGACCAGCAGAGCATGGAAGGCGGAACCGGCGACGTCGATGTGATCGCAGCATTCGTCAACCCGGGCGGTGCCTGCGTTCATTTGATCAGCGTGCGTGGCGGGCGAGTATTGGGCAGCAAGAACTTCTTCCCGCAAGTGGGTATAGAAGAGGACGTTTCCGAGGTCATGGCGGCGTTTCTTGGCCAGTACTTCATCAGCAGCCCTGAGCGCGACTTGCCGAGTGAGTTGATCGTCAACGTGGTTCATGACGACTTCCCGACATTGATTGCAGCCATTGATGAGCTGCGTGGTCGTGAGCTGAGCATCAGTCACCGGGTGCGTGGCACGCGGGCACGCTGGCAGCAACTGGCGGTCACCAACGCCGAGCAGGCCCTGAGTGCACGCCTGGCGAATCGTCAGCACATTACGGCGCGTTTCGATGCGCTGGCAGAGGTGCTGAAGCTCGACGAGCCACCGCAGCGTCTGGAGTGCTATGACATCAGTCACTCCAGCGGTGAAGCGACGGTGGCGTCTTGCGTGGTATTCGGCCCCGAAGGTCCGATCAAGGCAGACTACCGTCGCTACAACATCGAAGGCGTTACCGCCGGCGATGATTACGCGGCGATGCACCAGGCGCTGACCCGGCGCTTCAGCAAGCTGAAGGACGGGGAGGGCAAGCTACCGGATATTTTGCTGGTGGACGGCGGCAAAGGGCAGTTGTCCATGGCGCGTGACGTGCTCAACGAACTGGCGGTGCCTGATCTGATTCTGCTCGGTGTCGCCAAGGGAGCAACGCGCAAGGCGGGTTTCGAAACGTTGTACCTCAACGATGCCGCTCACGAGTTCACCCTGCGCGGTGATTCGCCCGCCTTGCATTTGATCCAGCAGATCCGCGACGAAGCCCACCGTTTTGCGATTACCGGGCACCGCGCCCGACGCGGCAAAACTCGCCGAACGTCTACGCTTGAGGGCGTTGCCGGAGTCGGACCAACACGTCGTCGCGATTTATTGAAACATTTTGGTGGATTGCAGGAGCTGTCTCGTGCCAGCATCGAAGAGATCGCCAAAGCTCCCGGGATCAGTAAAAAGCTCGCAGAGTTGATTTATGCAAATCTGCACAGCGAGTAGAATGCCCCCTCACCTCGTAGCCAGTTGTGCCGATGAATATCCCTAATCTGATTACCGTTCTACGCGTCCTGCTCATACCGATCTTCATTTTGCTGTTTTACCTGCCATACCAATGGAGCTACCTGGCGTCCGCGTCGGTGTTCGCATTTGCCGCGGCCACAGACTGGCTGGACGGGTATCTGGCCCGCCGTCTGGAGCAGAGCACGCCATTCGGGGCCTTTCTGGACCCCGTTGCCGACAAGCTGATGGTTGCCGTTGCCCTGGTTCTGCTCGTGCAGGAGCACGGCAATCTGTGGCTCACGCTGCCGGCTGCGGTCATCATCGGTCGAGAGATCGTTGTTTCGGCCCTGCGCGAATGGATGGCCGAACTCGGTGCCCGTGCCCACGTGGCCGTGTCGAACCTTGGCAAATGGAAAACCGCCGCGCAAATGCTGGCGTTGGTGATTCTGCTGGCCAATCCGTCGGACTTCAGCTTCTGGGTGCTGCTGGGTTACACCTTGCTCATGGTCTCCGCCGGCCTGACATTGTGGTCCATGGTCCAGTACTTGCGGGCTGCCTGGCCGCATCTGAAGACCGACGTTGAAAAGAAATAAAACTTTTTTGAATCAAGGGGTTGACGGGGCTTCTGGATTCTATAGAATGCGCCACACCAAGACGCGGGAATAGCTCAGTTGGTAGAGCACGACCTTGCCAAGGTCGGGGTCGCGAGTTCGAGTCTCGTTTCCCGCTCCAAGTTTGTACGCATTTGATGTCGCGCTACTGACAGCAAATGTTTTGAGGCCGAGTAGCAAAATGGTTATGCAGCGGATTGCAAATCCGCCTACGCCGGTTCGATTCCGACCTCGGCCTCCACTAATAAACAACCCCGTAGATCGATGATCTACGGGGTTTTTTATTGCGCGGTGTTAAGGCTTGTGCGTTATGCCGATTGCAACTTCGGTGACCACTGTAGAGAAGCTCTGTAGATCCATGATTTACGAAGCTTTTTTATTTTCCGTGCCAGCAAGAATTAGTCTCGAAAAATACCAATGCGTTCTTGCTTCACGGGGAAGGGATGTATATATTTCCACCCTCTGATTCACCGCGCTACCGCCCGAATGGCGAAACTGGTAGACGCATGGGACTTAAAATCCCCCGCTCGTAAGGGCGTGCCGGTTCGATTCCGGCTTCGGGCACCATAAATATCAAGGGCTTGCGTGAGATACCTCATGCAAGCCCTTATTTTTTGCACTGCAAAAATCTTCGTCTGCTTCACGCTCTGAGTTTTCAGTCGCTTACAGATGTTTGCCACTGCCTATCGAACCTGCCTTGCGTCGATCTTCACCGGCAGGGTTGCCGCTGTTGATCAGCCGTCTTTCCAGCAAAATGTTTTGCAGCGCCTGACGGTCTGACGGGGCCAGTTGATGCTCGCGCTCCTTGAGCTCAAGCAGGATCGGGCTGGACCACTGGCGATACGTGTGTTCGGCGCTACGAATGGATGACATCGCTTCCTCCTGGGCCGGGCTCCCGCCCATGTCTGCGTTGCAGTTCGATACGAAAGAGACCCTAGACGAGGAAGCCTGATGCCGCCAATGCAGCGCGTCGGACTTATCCTGCTATTTGGTTTTCCAGCTGCCACCGCCGGTCTCGCAATCGATCTTCGATTGCGCGAGGTTTTCGGCGTTGTAGTAATACGTCGATACTTGCGCGTTCTCAGGAATGTTTGGGGCCTTGCTGTTTTTGTCTTTGCTGGTGGATTGAGGGTTGGCCAGCGACTCGGGCGTCAGCCTGCCCACGCAAGTGGCCTGGTAGCGATCTGAACACTGCGCGACTTTCTTCTTGGTACTACTGAGCATTTCCTTGCTTTCATTGCTGCACGACCAATCGATGGCGTCGACCGGCATGTTTTCGTATTCATAGCAGGTGTGGGATTCGATAACCGGAACGGAAGGGCTTTGCGAGCGGGTGATGACATCGCAGCCTTGGGCCATTGTCAGGGCAGGGCAAAGGCTGGCGATCAGAAGCAACAGTCGACTGTTCATGCAGATTTCCTCACCAATAGCCCCTTGGA
>Ga0247827_10000282_pt1 | contig 24460 bp, 22 predicted proteins | sample 12C_Control_Day2_FD_194414 | JGI IMG/M metagenome (GOLD analysis project Ga0247827, IMG submission 194414) | Soil microbial communities from agricultural site in Penn Yan, New York, United States - 12C_Control_Day2 | ecosystem: Environmental > Terrestrial > Soil > Agricultural land | place... | reverse complement strand
GCCCGAGGGCGTCGACGGCCTGGTGTCGGCCGCCCAGGCGGCGTTCGGCCCCGGCGTCGACATCCTGGTCAACACGGCCGGCGGCATGGTGGCGCGCAAGTCGCTGCTGGAGATCGACGACGCCTTCTTCGACAAGGTCATGGACGTGAACTTCCGTTCGACCTTCCTGACGACGCGGGCGGTCGTGCCGCACATGTCTTCAGGCGCGGCCATCGTGAACTTCGCCTCCCAGGCGGGGCGTGACGGCGGCGGCCCCGGCGCCTCCCTCTATGCGGCGTCCAAGGCGGCGGTGATGACCTTCACCCGCGCCATGGCCAAGGAGCTGGGTCCCAAGGGAATCCGCGTCAACTCCCTGTGCTGCGGCATGATCTCGACCCGCTTCCACGACGACTTCACCAAGCCCGAGGTGCGCCAGGCCGTGGCCAACGCCACCCCGCTGCGTCGTGAAGGCCGTCCGGGAGAGGCCGCCGACGTCGCCGTCTTCCTGGCGTCGGACGCCGCCAGCTTCATGACCGGCGCCAACGTCGACGTGAACGGCGGAACCTACTTCTCCTAAGGCATGAGGCAAGCGATGGCGGGCAGTCCCTTCCCACGACGCAGACCGGCGCGGCCCCTGGCGGCGCTCGTCGTCGGTTTGTGCGTGACGCTGGGGGCGCCCGCTGTCGCAACGGCCCAGGTCTGGGTTCCGTCCTGGCTGGCTTCGCCCATGCCCTGGCGGAACGAGCCCGCCGCCAACGGCGCCCAGCCGCTGCTGACCAACGTCACTCTGCGCCAGGATCTGCTGATGGCGTCGGCGGCGACGGCGGTGCGCGTCCGGTTCAGCAATGAACTGGGCGAAGGCCCGCTCGTCATCGGCCGCGCCGAGGCGGGCCTGAAAGGCGAGGCCTCGCGCCCCCTGCAGTTTGGCGGCGCGGCCCATGCGACCATCCCGCCCGGCGGCTTCGCGCTCAGCGATCCGCTGGAGCTTGAGATTCCCGCCTATGCGGAGCTGGTGGTCAGCGCCTACCTGCCGGAGGAAACGCGGCCCGCTGTCCGGCTCGGCCCTGTGCGGATCGCTGCGGGGGACGCCGCGCCCGCTGACGACGCGCCGCTTCTGCGAGGGCAGGGCGTCGTCTCGGCCGTGCTGGCCGAGCGGCCGACGACGCCCGCCGCCGTCATCGTCGCCATCGGGGATTCCATCACCGAGGGCGGGTCGACGACCCTCGGCGCCCACCGCGCCTGGCCGCACCAGTTGGGCCGCCGTTTGGAGGAAGCCTGCCCGGGCGCCTTCGTGGTGGTGAACGCAGGCATCGGCGGCAATATGGTGGCCTCGGACGGGCGCTCGCCCTCGCTCGTGTCGCGTCTGGAGCGCGACGTGCTGGCCATGCCCGGCGTCACCCATGTGGTGCTGATGGCCGGTCTCAACGATGTCCGCCAGAAGGGCGCCGCGCGTGACCGCCCCGGCGCCGGGGTGAACGAGGTCGCCGCCGGATACCGGCAGGCCGCGCAGGTGCTGCAGTCACATCATATCAAGGTCATCGGCGGGGTGCTGACGCCCATTCTGGCCTCGCCCGTGGCGGAGCCCGCCATTCCCGGCCCGACGACCGAGGACAAGCGCCGCTCGCTCAACGCCCTGATCCGCCAGGGCGAAATCTTCGACGGCGTCATCGATTTCGAGGCGGCGCTCGATGATCCGGCCCGGCCCGGCCGCATCCGGGCGGGCGCGCATCGTGAGGACGGCTACCACCCCAACGACGAAGGCCACCGCCTGATGGCCGAGGCGATCGACGCCGACGTCTTCGCTCCCGACATCTGTTCTTCTTTGAGGCCCTGACATGACCGTTTCGACGCCTGTTCAATCCTCCGCCCGGCGCGGCGCTCGACGCGGCCGCGCGACCGTCCTGGCTCTCGTGCTCGCCGGCGCCGCCTGGGGGGCGACGGGGGCGGCCTCGGCTCAGGTCTGGAGCCCCGTCTGGACCGCCTCGCCCGCGCCAGACCGCAAGGACGGGACGCCCGAGGCGCCCGTGCAGTTCGCGGGACAGACGGTCCGCCAGGACATGCGTCTGGGCGCCTCGGCGCGCGCGCTGCGGCTGCGCGTCAGCAACGAACTGGGCGATGCGCCGCTGCGCGTGGCTGACATGCAGCTGAGCCTGCAGGGCGAGACGGGGACCGCGCCGGTTCTCTTTGACGGACGCAGCGAGGTGGTGATCCCGGTCGGATCCATCCTGGTCAGCGATCCGGTCGCCCTGGCGGCCCCGGCCTTCTCCCAGATCTCGGTCAGCCTGCGCTTCCCCGATCCGACCCGCCCTGCTGTTCGCCGCACGGTGGTCCGGGTGGGGGAGGGGCCGAACGCCCCCGGCGACGAGGTCGACCTCGATTACCGCCAGAACGTGATCTCCGCCGTCTATGGTGAACGCGAGACGGCGCCGACGGTGGTGGCGGCCTTCGGCGATTCCATCACCGAGGGCGCGACCGCGACCCTGGGGGCCGAGCGCGACTGGCCCAGCGTCCTGGCGCGCCGTTTCGAGGCGATCTGCCCGGGTCGGTTCGTGGTGCTGAACCAGGGGATCAGCGGCAACAAGCTGCTGGACCACGGCCGGTCCCATTCGGGCCTGGCGCGCCTGGACCGGGACCTTCTGGCCCTGCCGCAGATCGACTACGTCATCCTGCTGGAAGGCATCAACGACATCCGGCACGGGGGCGACCCCGCCAAGCCGGGCCGCAACGCGGCGGACATGGTCCAGGGCTATCGCCAGTTGGTCGCCCGCCTGCACGATCATGGGGTGAAGGCGGTCGGCGGAACCCTGACGCCGTTCAAGGGGTCGGAGCGCTACGACGCACCGTCATCCGAGGCGCGCCGGACCCTCAACGCCTTCATCCGCGACGAGGACGTCTTCGACGGGGTCGTGGACTTCGACGCGGCCGTCCGGGACCCGGCCGATCCCGAGACCATCCGCGCGGGCGCGGCTCGCCCCGACATGCTCCACCCCAATGATGAGGGATATCGGCTGATGGCCGAGGCGGTCGATCTGTCGCTGTTCGGGTGCGACGCGCGATGAGCGAGGCGAAGCGTTCGTGGGCGCTGCCCGTCGGCGGCGCCAAGCGGTGGGACCTGGCCGCCCTCGGCGAGGTGATGCTGCGTCTCGATCCGGGCGAAGGGCGGATCCGCAGCGCCCGCGCCTTCGAGGTCTGGGAGGGCGGCGGCGAGTACAACGTCGCGCGCGGGCTCAGCCGGACCTTCCGGCGGCCGACGGCGGTGCTGACGGCCCTGCCGCGCAACCCCCTGGGCTCCCTGGCCGAAAGCCTGATCGCCCAGGCGCGCGTGGATGTCGGCGCCATCGTCTGGCGCGACTACGACGGCGTCGGGCGCGAGGCGCGGATGGGGCTCAACTTCACCGAGCGCGGCTTCGGCGTCCGCCCGCCCCAGGGCGTGTCGGACCGGGCGCATTCGGCGGCCTCGGCGCTTGAGCCGCAGGCGTTCGACTGGGACGATGTCCTGGGTGCGAGCGGGGCGCATTGGCTGCACACCGGCGGGGTCTTCGCGGCCCTGTCGGCGCAGACGGCGCAGACGGCTCTCGCGGCCGTGCGGGCGGCGCGGCGTCTCGGCGTCACCGTCTCCTACGATCTCAACTATCGCGAGAGCCTGTGGCGCAGCCACCCCGACCCCGAGGCCCTGCGTGCGATCAACCGGGCCATTGTGGCGGAGTGCGATCTGATCTTCGCTGACGACCGGGGGCTGGCGGCCTGCCTGGGTCTGGTCAGCGAAGAGGTCGGGCGGCGGGCCTGGCCGACCGATCCGGGGCCGCCGTCGAAGGCGGCGCAGATGGCCTTCGACGCCTTCCCGCAGCTGAGGGGCGTGGCCTACACCCTGCGCGATCCGAAGAGCGCCAGCGTCAACGGCTGGCAGGGCGTCTTCCACGAGCGGGACGAGCGGCACGTCTCCATCGCCCGGCCCGATCTGGAGATCCTGGATCGCGTCGGGGGCGGCGACGCCTTCGCCTCGGGCCTTATCCACGGGCTCATGGCCGGCGAGAGCGCCCAGCAGGCGGTAGAGCTGGCGGCGGCGCACGGCGCCCTGGCCATGACCACGCCGGGCGACAACGCCGAGACGGACCTGGCCGAGATCGAGGCGCTGATCCGGGGGGAGCGCGGCGGCAGCCGCTGACGCGAGCCTGTCGGAAGGGGAGGGCGTCGACGCGCTGGCCGGGCCGTTCGGCGTCGGCTGGATCACGGGCTGGTATGGATGATTTATCCAATTGGTCCTGACGACTGGTCTGGAAAATGATCAGCATCTGGTCTGAAAATGGGTTGACAGATGGGTAGGGCCAATCCAGCGTTCAGCCAACAAAAAGAAACGCGGCTGGGAGGCACGCAATGAGGCACTTTGGGGATGCCGGGGCTCGTTCGAGGTCTGGCAAGCGACTGACGACCATCCTGCTGACGACGACGGCGATGATGATCGCCGCTCCGGCGTTCGCTCAAAGCGTCGAGGCGGGGCAGGACGAGGCGGCCACCCAGGTCGACGAGATCGTCGTCACCGGCATCCGGGCCTCGCTGCAGAACGCGCTCTCGCAGAAGCGCAAGGCGGACAATCTGGTCGAGGTCATCGAGGCCGAGGACATCGGCAAGCTGCCGGATCAGAACCTGGCCGAGGTGCTTGAGAACGTCACCGGCATCCAGATCACCCGCGAGGCGGGCGTCGGACGCGGCGTGCAGATCCGCGGCACGGACGCGAACCGGGTCGAGATCAACGGCGTCTCCACCGTTGGGTCGGGCTCAGGCCGTTCGGGCATCAGCTTCGACGACCTGGCGGCCTCGATGATCAGTTCGGTCGAGGTCATCAAGGTGCCCGAAGCCAAGACCATCGAAGGCTCGGTGGGCGGCACCATCAACCTGCGGACCATCCGTCCGCTGGACCTGAAAGAACCCCTGATCGCCTTCCGGGCGCAGTCGGAATACAGCGACCTGTCCGACACCCTGACCCCCCGCTACTCGGGCACGATGGGCAAGCGCTGGGACACGGATTTCGGCGAGTTCGGCCTGGTCGGCAGCTTCAGCTACGCCGAGCAGGACGTCGCCGCCTTCCGGCCGCGCGTCGACCGCGACGCCGTCGTCACGCCGAACTCCGGCCGGGCGAGCGCCGAGGCCTTCCCCTTCCTGCGCATCCAGTTCTTCAACCAGGACCTGGATAATTTCGAATATGAGACCAAGAATTTCGCCGGCTCGGCCGAGTGGAAGCCCAGGGACAACCTGAAATTCTATTTCGACGTGACGCTGAACGATCAGCAGCGCGCCGAGCAGAGCTCCACGGTTCAGATCTCGACCGTGTCGGATAACGGCGTGGTCGACAACACGACGAACACCTCGTTCGAGACGGTCAACCTGGGCAAGGTTCAGGGACCGAACGGCGTCATCGATCTGGGCTCGGTCCAAGCGGCGCAGTCGGGCATCATCCTGCCCCGCACGAACGGCAATCTGGCGCCCTATCTGCGCACCACCAGCGACACGGGCTCGCGCCTGACCGAGAGCCAGGTGTTCGCCCTGGGCGGCGAATGGCATCATGATCGCCTGTCGGTCAGCGGCCAAGCGTCGCTGTCGACCTCGGACTCGGTGCTGCCGAGCTTCAATACGACGCTGGAGTTCGTCAATCCCAACGGGCCGCAGCCGGTCCAGGGCGTGTCGCTGGCCAACGGCGTGCCGATCGAATTCGATCTTCGCGGCGGAACCCTGCAGTTCGGCATCGCCCAGGGGCAGGCCTCGACGCCCAGCGCGGCCCAGCTGCTCGATCCGGCCAACTATCGGCTGCAGCAGGTGGCCCAGGGCCGCAGCGTCCGTGAGAATGAGGAGAAGGCGCTTCGCCTTGACGTCTCCTACGCCACGGACGGCATTCTGCCCTTCATCACCTCGATCGACGCGGGCCTGCGCTGGAACGAGACGAGCGCGCTCAACGACAACGTCACCGGCACCACGAACTTCACCAACGTCACCTCGTCCTTCTTCCGGCCGAGCGGCGATCGCTTCTCCGGCCTGCTGACCGCCGGTCCGAACAACTTCAACGCGGCCGATGACCGGCGTCTGTATTTCTCGGACTTCCTGATCATCGACGGCGCCCGGGCCTTCGGCGATCCCGCCGGAACCCTGGCGGGGCTCAACGCCGCCATCGCGGCCAGCAACGCCGCCAACGGCTCCAACATCCCGTTGATCGGCGAGCCGACCTCGCAGGCCAGCGCTTTCTTCGAAATCATCGAAGACACCAGCACCGCCTATTTCCAGGCGAATTTCGACACCGAGGCGTTCGGCGTGCCGGTGCGCGGCAACGCCGGGGTCCGCTATGTCAGCACCGATCTGAGCTCGGTCGGCAACACGGTCGCGACTGGCGGGATCTCGACGCGAGAGGTGCACGACACCTCCTATGAGTTCTGGCTGCCGCGTTTCAACCTGGTCGCCGAACCGCGCGAGGACGTCATCGTCCGCGCCGGCGTCGCCCGCGACATCCGTCGTCCCGACTTCAACCGTCTGTCGTCCTCGGTGACCTTCGCCACCAGCGAGAACACCGCGGTCAACCGCGGCAACCCCAACCTGCTGCCCGAAACCGTCCTGTCGTTCGACCTGTCGGCCGAGTACTACTTCGCCCCGTCCAGCCTGATCAGCCTCGGCGTCTTCCACAAGGTTCGCGACAACCTGTTCGCCAACGTCACCGAAAGCCCGCCGGACAACGCCGTGGACGGGGTGGTGAACAGAAGCCGGGATCAGTCCTGCCCCGGCGGCGGCATCTACAACCCGATCGCCGTAATCAACGTCAACAACCCGGCCAAGGGCCAGACGGGCATCTGCGTGCCGCTGACGTCGACCTTCAACGTCGACGGCGAGACGACCCAAACGGGCGTCGAGGCGGCGTTCCAGTATGATCTGTCCCAGTGGGAAGACCGTCTGGGGTGGGCTTCGGGCTTCGGCTTCATCGGCAACTTCACCTATCAGAAGACCGGCGGCAACGTGGCCAGCTACCGGACCATCGGCCTGACGCGGAACACCACCCGGGACCTGGGTTTCAACCCTCTGCCCCAGGACCTGGTCGAACTGGAGAACCTGTCCAAGTATTCCTACAACGCGACGCTCTTCTATGAGCGGGGCGGGCTGAGCGCACGGATGCGCTATACGTGGCGCTCGGACTTCATCAACACCGAAGCCTTCACCTCGGCCTTCGACGTTCCGCGCGTCAGCGACGACCGCGGCCAGCTCAACGCCAGCGTCAACTACGAGTTCAACCGCTGGGCCAGCGTCGGCATCGAGGCGATCAACCTCACCCGGGAAGACGCCAACGAGTACTGCATCAATGACGATGCGCTGCTCTGCTACAACGGTCTGACCGACCGCCGGATCGTCGCGGGTCTCAACATCCGCTTCTAGAGGCGATCAAACGCCCCTGAGGCAAGCAACAGGCCGGTCCGCCCAGCGGGCCGGCCTGTTGTGGTTAGGGTATAGGCCTCGGGGCGTAGCAGCAGCCTCGCCCAGGGCTGGCCGTTCTGGCGGCGCCTGATGGACGGAACTCTGATCGGGTATCAACGTTCGTTCGTGAGGACCGGGCCGGGCGGGATCAATGACCTATCGGCGAGCGATTGTGTGCCTGACAGCGACCGCATTGTCGGCCGCATGTCCCGCTGTTGCTCAAACCTCTCCCGAGATTGAAGCCCTGCAGAGCGAGGTGGACGCGCTTCGCAGGGCGGTGGCGGAGCTTCAGGCGCGGCTGGACGCCGCCCAGTCAGCTGAAACTCATTCCTTGCCCAGCGTGGCGGTTGAGGCGTCGCCTGCGAGCATGACGGCGCGGCGCGAGGGTCGGGCGGCGGGGCGACAGACCTGCCGGCCCGCAACACCATGGGCGACGAACTGACCGGCGTGGCGCGGGCGGACACGGCGGCGCCGCCCAATGATCCGCAGCTGCGCGGCTTCATCCCCATTCCCGGCGCCGAGACGATGGTGAAGCTGGGCGGCTTCGCCAAGGTCAACGCCATCTACGACTTCGGCCCGGCGGGCAATCCCGACAAGCTGATCACGGCGACCATTCCGATCGACGGGGGCGACGCCCGCAACGCCAATCTGGACGCCACCGCCACCCGCTTCAGCATCGACGTGCGGCGGTCCAGCGCCCTGGGGCCGCTGCGCTTCTATCTGGAGAACGACTTCTACGGCGGGGCGGGCAGCACGGCCTTTCGGCTGAGGCAGGCCCATGGTCAGGTCGGCAACACCTACGCCGGTTACGGCTACAGCGCCTTCACCGATGCCGACGCCCTTCCTGAAACCCTCGACGACGAGGGGCCTAACGCCGGGGCCCTGGTGCGCCTGGCGGCGATCCGCCAGATCTGGAAGCTGGGCGGCGGGGCGACGGCGACCCTGTCGGTCGAGGACCCGTCGTCGGAGCTGATATTGGGGTCGGGCCGGACCTCGGCGCAGCCGGCGCCGGACGTGGTCGGGGCGTTGCGGCTTGAGCGTTCGTGGGGCCACGCCCAAGCCTCGGCGGTGGTGCGTCGGCTCGGCTACAGCGAGGGTGACCGCGACGAAAGCGCCTTCGGCTACGGGCTGAGCCTATCGGGCCTGTTCAAGCTGGGCGAGGACTTCGCCATGGCGGGCGTCACATACGGCGACGGCGTGGCGCGCTATTTCAATGATCTGGGCGGGATCGGCTACGACGGCCTGATCCAGCCGGATGGGGACGTGCGCACCCTGTCCGCCTATGGCGGATACCTGGGCTATACGCGGCACTGGAGCCCGCGCTGGCGATCCAATCTGGTCGGCGGGGTCCTGGTGCTGGAACGCGACGTCCTGCTGGCGCCGACGGCTTTCCGGTCCAGCGGCTATGGCGCGCTCAACCTGATCTGGGCGGTCAGTCCCAGCTTCTCGGTGGGGGTTGAGGCCCTGTACGGGCGTCATGAGCTGCAGAACGGTCAGGACGCCGACGTCACGCGGCTGCAGGCCAGCCTCAAGTACGACTTCGTCCGATGAGCGCCCTGCTGGTCCAGCACCCGGAGATCGCGCTGTTTCTGGCGCTGGCCGTGGGGCACCTGATCGGCATGATCAAGGTCGGGCCGATCCAGCTGGGCGGCGTCTGCGGCACCCTGATCGTGGCGCTGGTCCTGGGCCAGAGCGGGGTCAAGCTGGATCCCGATCTGAAGGCGGTGGCCTTCGCCCTGTTCATCTTCGCCCTGGGCTTCACCGGCGGGCCGCAGTTCTTCGCCAATGTCGGCAAGGGCTGGCGCTACGGCATGTTGTCGCTGGTCGAGGTCTTCGCCGTGATGGCCGTGGTGATGACGGCGACGGTGCTGCTGGGGCTGAACCCGGGGGCGGCGGCGGGGATGCTGGCCGGGTCGGCGACCGAGTCCGCCGTCATCGGCACGGCGTCCGAGGCCGTCAGCCGACTGGCCCTGCCCGCCGCTCAGATCGAGGCCCTGCAAGGCGAGATCGCCACCGCCTACAGCGTCACCTACTTGTTCGGCCTGATCACCATCGTCCTGTTCACCAGCCAGCTGGCCCCGGCCATTCTGCGCATCGACCTGAAGAAGGAGGCGGCCGATCTGGCGCGCCGGATGGGCGGCGAGGGCGAGAGCGGGGTTCCGGCCCTGCCGCGACTGGTCGGGCGGGCTTTCGCCGCCGGGGCGGCGGGGGGCGAGACGGTCGCCGCCTTCGAACAACGCCTGGGCTATGACGCCACGGTCGAGCGGATCAGGCGCGGCGATCAGGTCCGCGAAGCCTTGTCCGAGGACGTGCTGCAGCCGTCGGACGTTCTGCTGATCGTGGGGCGTCGCGACGGCGTGCTGAGGGCCGCCGATCAGCTGGGACCGGAGGCGACGGCGACCAATCTCGATATGCCGCTGGCGCGCCGGGCCTATGTGATGAACCGGGGCGAACTGGTCGGGCGGTCGGTGGCGGACCTGCGCGCCCTGGCCCCGCTGGAGACGCACCGCGGCGTCTACATCGCCGGCATCCAGCGGTTGGGCCACGCGATTCCGGTCCTGCCCGGCACGACCCTGGAGCGCGGCGACGTCATCGAGCTGTACGGCGCCGAGCGCGCGGTCGCCCGCGCGGGCGAGGAATTGGGCCGGGCCATCCCTGCGGGAGACAAGACCGACTTCGTCATGCTGGGTCTGGGCGTGCTGGCGGGCATCCTCATCGGCTCGCTCGGCGCCACGGTCGCGGGCATTCATGTGACGTTAGGCGCGGGCGGCGGCTGCCTGCTGTCGGGTCTGCTGTTCGGCTGGTACGCCTCGCGGCGCGCGGGATCGGCGGCCTTCCCGGCGTCTGCGGCCCAGATCCTGAAGGACTTCGGTCTGGCGACCTTCATCGCCGCCGTCGGCTTTTCCGCCGGGCCTGACGCGATCCGTCTGATGAAGGAATATGGTTTCGCCCTGCCGTTGGCGGGCGTCCTGGCCGTCCTGATCCCGGCCTCCTTGTCGCTGTTCGTCGGCCATCGCCTGCTGAAGATCGAGACGCCGATCCTGCTGGGGGCCATCGCCGGCCAGCAGTGCAGCACCCCCGCGATCAGCGCCCTGGTCAGCGCCTCGGGGAACTCGACGCCGGTCGTCGGCTACACCGTCACCTACGCCATTTCCAACGTTCTGCTGCCCTTGCTGGGGCCGGTGGTCGTCGGGCTGGCGGCGCATCTGGGATAGAGGAGGAGAGGCGTCATGGATTGGCTGCACAACCTGTTCGCACGCTCGCCAGAGGCCGCGCTCTTCCTGACGCTGGCCATCGGCTATGCCGTCGGCAAGATCAATTTCGGCCGGTTCCAACTGGGCGGCGTCGGCGGCTCCCTGCTGGCGGCGGTGGTCATCAGCCAGGTCGGGGTCCAGATCGACGACGGGGTGAAGGCGGTCATGTTCGCCCTCTTCATCTACGCCGTCGGCTACAACAGCGGGCCGCAGTTCTTCAACTCGCTGAACAGGTCCAGCCTGCGCGAGATCATCCTGGCGGTCTTCCTGGCGATCACCGCCCTGGTCACGGTGGTGGTGCTGGCCAAGCTGTTCCATCTGGACAAGGGGCTGGCGGCGGGGCTGGCGGGCGGCGCCCTGACCCAGTCGGCCATCATCGGCACGGCGGGCGACGCCATCTCGCGCCTGCCCCTGTCGCCCGAGGCGATCAAGGCGCTGCAGGCCAATGTCGCCATCGGTTACGCCGTGACCTACGTCTTCGGGTCGCTGGGCGCGATCATCGTCTGCGTCAACATCCTGCCGCGCTTCATGGGCGGGGACCTCAAGGCCGACGCGGCCAAGGTCGAGGCCCAGCTGCGCGGGGGCGCGCCCGTCTTCGGCCCCGGCGCGACGCCCGCCATGCCGCGGCTGGTGGGGCGCGCCTATGAGGTGCGCGAGGCCGAGGGCCGCACCGTGGCCGAGATCGAGGCGGCGGCCCAGGACGCGATCACCATCGAAAGCGTCCTCCGGGGCGGCCAGGTCGTGCCGTTGAAGCCTGCCCTGAGGCTTCAGGCCGGGGACGTGGCGGTGGTGGTCGGGCGGCGCGACCAGGTGGTCGACATGGCCCCCGACATCGGTCCTGAAACCGTCCTGCCCGACGAGGGCGAGAACCCGGTCATGCAGTCGCGCCAGGCGGTCTTCACCCGCAAGGACATGAACAACCTGACCATCGCCGAGGTGCAGGCGGCGGTCGACCGCGACATGCGGCGCGGCGTCTATATCGAGGGCATCACCCGCATGGGGCGGCCTCTGCCCGTCCTGCCGGACACCAGGCTGGTCCACGGCGACGTGGTCACCTTCTACGGCTCGGCCTCCGACACCCAGCGCGCAGCCAAGGCGGCGGGCTATGAACTGGTCCCCAGCGACAAGACCGACTTCGTCTATCTGGGCTTGGGGGTTCTGGTCGGTCTGCTGATCGGCCTGCTCAGCGTGCAGTTGGGCAATATCCCGCTGACCCTGGGGGCGGGGGGCGGCGCCCTGCTGTCCGGTCTGGTGTTCGGCTGGATGCGCGCCAAGCGGCCCATGTTCGGCGCCATGCCCCATGCGGCGGGGCAACTGCTGCAGGACTTCGGTCTGGCGGCCTTCGTGGCGGTGGTCGGGCTGAACTCGGGGCGTCAGGCCCTGCAGACGGTGCAGGAGCACGGCGTCACCATCTTCATCCTGGGGGTGGTCGTGACCCTGCTGCCGCTGCTGCTGACCATGCTCTTTGGCCGCTACGTCCTGCGTTACGACAACGCTGCGGTCTTCGCCGGCGCCCTGTCCGGGTCGCGCAGCGCCAACCCGGCCTTCGGCGAGGTCCTGTCCAAGTCCGAAAGTTCGGTGCCCACCGTCCCGTTCGCCATCACCTACGCCCTGGCCAACGTCCTTCTGACCCTGCTCGGCCCGCTCGTGGTCGGTCTGGTCTAGCCCTCAACCGGAGACGTTCGATGCATTCCCAAGACGAAAAACTGGCCCAGCTCAGCCCGTTTGAGCTGAAGGACGAACTGATCAAGCTGGCCTCCAGCGTCGAGAACCGGCTGATGCTGAACGCCGGGCGCGGCAATCCCAACTTCCTGGCCACGACGCCGCGACATGGCTTCTGGCGGCTGGGCCTGTTCGCCATGCGCGAGGCGGAGCGCACCTTCGCCTACATGCCCGAGGGGCTGGGCGGTTTCCCCCGTCTGGCGGGGATCGAGGACCGCTTCGAAATCTATGCGCGCGAGCACGCGGGCGCCGAGGGGATGGAGTTTCTGGCCGGGGCCGTCTCCTACGTCCGCGACCAGCTGGGGCTGGATGCGGGCGCCTTCCTCTATGAGATGTGCGAAGGGATTCTGGGCTGCAACTATCCGGTGCCCGACCGGATGCTGAAGCTGTCAGAGGTCATCGTCGGCCATTATCTGCGCGATGAAATGGCCGGAGCGCACAGCCTTGTCGGGGCGTTCGACATCTTCGCCACCGAGGGCGGGACGGCGGCGATGACCTATATCTTCAACACCCTGCGCGAGAACCATCTGGTCTCGCCGGGCGACAAGATCGCCATCGGCATGCCGATCTTCACCCCCTACATCGAGATCCCCGAGCTGAACGACTACCGGCTGAAGCAGGTGCATATCGAGGCCGACCCCGACCTGGGCTGGCAGTACCCGGCTTCCGAGATCGACAAGCTGAAGGATCCGTCGATCAAGGCCTTCTTCCTGGTCAATCCCAGCAATCCGCCGTCCGTCCGCATCGACGACGAGACGCTGGAGCGGATCGCCGCCATCGTGAAGGAGCGGCCGGACCTGATCCTGCTGACCGACGACGTCTACGGCACCTTCGCCGACAACTTCGTCTCCCTGTTCGCGGTCGCGCCGCACAACACCATCCTGGTCTATTCCTACTCGAAGTATTTCGGGGCCACCGGTTGGCGGCTGGGCGCCGTCGCCACGCACAAGGACAATGTGCTGGACCGGCTGATCGCCAAGCTGCCCGAGGCGGCCAAGAAGGAACTGGACGAGCGCTACGCCTCGATCACCACGGCGCCGCGCGACCTGAAATTCATCGACCGTCTGGTGGCCGACAGCCGCACCGTCGCTCTGAACCACACGGCGGGCCTGTCGACGCCGCAACAGGTGCAGATGGTGCTGTTCTCGCTCTTTTCGCTGATGGACACGCCTCAGGCCTACAAGGCGGCGATGAAGCGGATGATCCGTCATCGCGAGCACGCCCTCTATCGCGAGATCGGCGTGGCCCCCGATCCCAACCCGAACGACGTCGGCTACTACACCCTGCTCGACCTCGGCGACCTCAGCGAAAAGGCCTTCGGCAAGCCGTTCAGCGACTGGCTGCTGAAGACGATCGAGCCGCGCTCTCTGCTGTTCGAACTGGCCGAGGAATCCGGCGTGGTCCTGCTGCCCGGCGGCGGCTTCGGCGCCCAGACACCGGCCGGGCGCGTGTCCCTGGCCAACCTCAACGAGGCTGACTACGCCAAGATCGGCAAGGCCGCCCGCGCCCTGATCGAGAAATACTACAGGCGCTTCAAGAAGGGCTGAGGCGCTTTCGGCTGCGGGCCGTCTCGGCGTCTAGCCGCGCGCCCAGACGCCGAAGGGGTCGCTCCACGGCAGGTCGAGCGCCTCGGCCACGGCGGGATAGGTGATCTCGCCCTTCAGCACGTTCAGGCCGCGCGCCAGATGCGGGTCCTTCCTCAGGGCCTCCAGCCCCTTGTCCGCCAGGGCCAGGCCGAAGGGCAGGGTGGCGTTGTTCAGGGCCTCGGAGCTGGTGCGCGGCGCGGCCCCCGGCATGTTGCCGACGCAGTAGTGGACGACGCCGTCGACCACATAGGTCGGGTCCTCGTGGGTGGTCGGCCTGGAGGTCTCGAAACAGCCGCCCTGGTCGATGGCCACGTCGATCAGGACGCTGCCCGGCTTCATCGACTTAAGCTGGTCGCGGCGGACCAGGGTGGGGGCCTCTGCGCCGGGGACCAGGACGGCGCCGATGACCACGTCGGCCTTGACCAGCTCCTCCTCGATGGCGCCGATCGAGGAATAGCGGGTGATGACCCGCCCGCCGGTCAGTTCGTCGATCTCGCGCATGCGGGGGATGGACCGCTCCAGCACCACCACCTCGGCGCCCAGTCCCATGGCCATGCGCGCGGCGTTCAGGCCAACGACCCCGCCGCCCAGCACCAGCACCCTGGCCGGGGCCACGCCCGGCACGCCGCAGAACAGCAGGCCCATGCCGCCGTTGTGCTTCAGCAGGGTCTCGGCGGCGGAAAAGACGGCGATGCGTCCGGCCACCTCGGACATGGGCGCCAGCAGGGGCAGGCCGCCGTTCTTGTCGGTCACCGTCTCATAGGCGATGGCGGCGCATTTCGAGGCCAGCAAGGCCTTGGTCTGCTCGGGATCGGGGGCCAGGTGCAGATAGGTGAAGAGGATGTGGTCCTCGCGCAGACGCGGCCACTCGGCGGCCTGGGGCTCCTTGACCTTCACGATCATCTGGCTGTCGGAAAAGACCGTGGCGGCGTCGGCGACGATGGTCGCGCCCGCCTTGACGTAGTCGGCGTCGGTGAAGCCCGCGCCCAGTCCGGCGCCGGTCTCGATACGGACCTCATGGCCGTGGGCGACGTATTCGCGGGCCGCGGTCGGGGTCAGGCCGACCCGGTGCTCGTTGGTCTTGATTTCGCGGGGCACGCCGACACGCATGGGCCTGGTTCCTGATCTGTCCGCCCCTTGCGGCGGGGCGGGCGGACGCTAAACCTGAGCCGGGAACGTCGCCAGCCGAAATTGATGAATTGCAGACATAAAAAACCCTCGACGCCTGTGTGGCGGCGAGGGTTCGGCATGTTTCTAGTGTTTGACGTCCTTGGCGGCGTCTTCGACGGCGCGGCCGGCGGCCTGGGTGTCCTTGCCTGCGCCCGCGATGGTGTTGCAGGCGGCGGTGGTCAGAAGGGCGGCGGCGGCGACGAGAATGAACAGTTTGCGCATGGTCGGCTCCTGTAGAGGCGGGCGCAGCACGGCGCCCTCCCGGAACCAACGCGGCGCCGGCGCCGGGGTTCCTGCCAAGCTGCCCTAGCCGTGCCCGCCGGGGCCGGAGGCGGCCACGGGCGTGGGGAAGGTCAGTCGGGCGATGGAGCCGCCGCCGGGCGCCTCGACCATTTCGGCCTGACCGCGCAGCTGTTTGGCGAAGGCGCTCATCAGGGTGCGGCCCACCCCCGCAGTGTCGCTGTCGGCCAGGCCGGGGCCGTCGTCCTGGACCTCCAGCACGCTGGTGTCGCCCGTAACCCGGAAGCGGACCTTGAGGTCGCCGCCGCGTCCGGCGAAGGCGTGCTTCTGGGCGTTGGAGACGGCCTCGACCAGCCACAGGGCCACGGGCGCCAGCCGGTCCGGGTCGATGATGATGGCGTCGGCCTCGACCGAACTGGTCACCAGGGGGCCGCGCATGGCCTCGCCGGCGATCAACTGGCCGACCAGTTCGGTCAGGAAGGTGCGCGAGTCCGCCTCGCGGATGTCCTCGCTCTGGTAGAGGGTGCGGTAGATCAGGGCCAGGGCCGTGATCCGCTGACGGGTGTCGCCCAGTGCCGCCCGCGCCGCCGGGTCGGCGACCGCCCTCTGCTGCATCGACAGCAGGGACGAGATGATCTGCAGGTTGTTCTTCACCCGGTGGTGGATTTCGCGCATCAGCGCGTCCTTCTCGTCCAGCGAGTCGAGCAGGGCCTTGTCGCGGGTCGTGATGCTGTCGCCCAGCGAGCCGAGGGTGCGCGCCAGGGTGCGGATTTCGGCGGGGGCGTGCTCGGCCTGGACGGGCCGCACCGAGAAGCGGCCCCGGGCATAGATGGCGGCGACCCGCTCCAGATAGACCAGCCAGCGGATGACGATCCGTTCTGACAGCAGCATGACGGCGAGGAAGGCGGTCAACCAGGCGGCCAGCGGCAGCAGGAAGGAGCCGATGGGGTTCAGGCGCGCCCATGACAGCAGGCCTGAGGCCGGCGCCGACAGCAGGACGTACAGGTCGCGGCCGGCCAGGGCGGTGCCGGCGTAGACATGTTTGCGTCCGCGCGCGTCGCGGGCTTCGAACAGGGCGGCCTGGCCCTGCTGGGCGCCCTGGGTCCAGTTCGCGGTCCTGTCGTCGTCGCTGACCGTGAAGGTCGAGGGGTCGGTCGAGACCAGGACGCGGCCGTCGGCGTCGGTCAGGGCCGACTGCGCACCGGGCGGCAGGGCCGGATCGTGGATGTCGGGTTGCAGCGCCGTCAGCGGGATCACCGCCGCGATCGCGCCCTGAAACGCGCCCAACGGCCGTTCCGAGCGGACGGCCACGATCAGGGACCCGGGCAGGTCGGGCGCGCGGACCATGACCACGTCCTCGCCGTTCTTCAGTCGCTGATACCATTCCTGGCTGCGGACTTCGGCCGGCGGCGGCGTGGCGTCCTTTTCCGTACGCGAGGCGCAGACCGGTTCGCCGGTCGGGCTGTAGCGCTGCAGGGCCGTCAGCCCGTCCAGCCGCGACACCAGGGCTGTCAGGCGCGGCTCGCAATAGAAGCCGGCGCCTTCGGGAGCCAGGGCCTGCAGCAGGACCACGGTGCTTTCGATCCGGGCCTTGGCGTCGGCGGCGCTGCGCTCGGCGGCCAGTTGCAGATCGGTGCGACGGTCCTCGGCCTGGCGCCGGAATTCCGCCTGGGTCTGGACCGCGCTGAGGATGAGGATGGGCAGCAGGGCCGCGGCCATGGCCAGCCCCATGCGGAAACGGATGCCGTGGACGCTGGGGCGACCCAGCCTGAAACCCCATGCGCGGCCGAACCGCACCATGCGCCGTCAGTCCTGCCTGGCGCCGCTCAGCCTGTCGGCGTCGGCCAGGATCGAGCGCATGGCGTCGCCGGCGGCCTTGCCGTCGCGGCCGTAGCCGCCGCGCTCCAGCGTCGCCTGCAGCGCCTTGCGGGCCCGCGACACCCGGCTCTTCACCGTGCCGACGGCGCACTGGCAGATTTCAGCGGCCTCCTCGTAGGCGAAGCCGCCGGCGCCGACCAGGATCAGGGCTTCGCGCTGTTCCTCGGGCAGGGTCTTCAGGGCCTGACGCAGTTCGTCCAGGGCGACGGGCGCCTCGGGGTCGTCGACGGCCACCAGGGTCCGCTCGGCGGCTTCCTGGTCCAGCTGGGTCTGGCGCCAGGAGCGGCGCTTTTCCGAATAGAACTGGTTGCGCAGGATCATGAAGGTCCAGGCCTTCATGTTGGTGCCCATCTGATAACTGGCCCGGGCGTCCCAGGCCTTCATCATGGCTTCCTGGGCCAGGTCGTCGGCGGCGGTGGGGTCGCCGGTCAGGGTGCGGGCGAAGGCGCGCAGGTGGGGGATCAGCGTCACCAGCTCCTTCTTGAAGCCGGCGTCGTCGGCCGAGGGCGGTTTGGGCGGGGCGCTGGAAATACTCACCGCCCCTCCTTGGTCGACGACCGCTCGTCGGCCCGCCGCAGGATGTCCAGGAATTCGTCCGGGACCGGCTCGTTCACCACCTGGTCGAACATGTGGCGCAGCTTCACGCCGATGGCCTGCTGGCGCAGGCGCACTTCTTCCAACCCGTTATCCCTGGACGCCGGCGCGTCGGGACGCGGGGTGGTTTCCTTAGAATTGATCATGGAGTTCCGGCCGCCGCCCAAGCCTAGAGATAAGGTTCATGGAAGCGGAAAACGCCGCTTCCCACCAAGAGTTCCTAGGCCTCTGCGTTTTTATGCTCAAGCTTGTGTTTCAGACGTGGAACCGTTGCGCCCCCGACACGTTCTGACAGACTGGCGCGTCTTCAGATCGAGGACGCCGACTGTCGGGGAATTTGTATGAGTCTACTGGCCAGGCTTGCGCCGCATCTGCCCTATGTCCGCCGCTATGCGCGGGCGCTGACCGGCGATCAGATCACCGGCGACAACTATGTGCGGGTCGCCCTGGAAGCGCTGGCCGCCGGCGAGCGGCAGCTGCCGACGGAGATGACGCCGCGCGTGGCCCTTTATCACGTCTTCCACGCCATCTGGTCGTCGACGGGCGCCCAGCTCGAGGACGGCAGCGGCATGGAAGGCGGCGACGACGCCTCGCGCCGGCTGATGCGAATCTCGCCGCGCTCGCGCCAGGCCTTCCTGCTGACCGCGCTCGAGGGCTTCACCCCGTCCGAGGCGGCCCAGATCCTCGGCGTCGACCCGCGCACGGTCGAACGCCTGATCGCTGAGGCTCAGTCCGACATCGACGCCGAGCTGGCCACCGACGTCCTGATCATCGAGGACGAGGCCATCATCTCGGCCGACATCGAAAGCCTGGTCAGGGAGTTGGGCCATCGCGTCACTGGCACCGCCACCACCCATGGCGAAGCCGTCGACGCCGTGACCCGCCATCGTCCGGGCCTGGTCCTGGCCGATATCCAGCTGGCCGACGGCTCGTCGGGCATCGACGCGGTCAAGGACATCCTGAAACGCTTCGACGTGCCGGTCATCTTCATCACCGCCTTCCCCGAGCGGCTGCTGACCGGCGAACGGCCCGAGCCGACCTTCCTGATCACCAAGCCCTTCCAGCCGGAGACGGTGAAGGCGGCGATCAGTCAGGCGCTCTTCTTCCACCCGTCGCGCCAGAAACAAGCGGCCTGATCTTCAGGTCGCCGGCGCCGTCGTCGCAGCGGCTGGCGGGGGCGCGGCGCGCGGCTGGCTGAAGGCGGCGGAGTCTTCTTTCGTGCCGCCGGCGTCGGGATTGACGGTCTGGAAGCCGCTATTGCTGAGCAGCCACATGCCCAGCAGCAGCACGGCCGCCGCTCCGCCGGACACGATCAGCAGCCACAGGATGCGCCGTCCGCCGCGGCCCTGACGGACATACTGAGCCTCGATCGGAACGTGGTGTTCGACGGCGTCGGCGGAATGGGAATGGGGATCCTGATGGGTCATCGCGGTCTCCGGGATAGCGCTTGCCGTGAGGCTGCTCCTCTAGCCTAGCAACGCGGCGGGACGGCTCGTCGTTCCGGTTAGGCTCGCCGTTCCCTTAAGGGTCGGGCCTATTTCCCGGCCCGGCGGAACCGGATCCGCAAGTCATCGTTATCGGAGTGCGGAGACGACAAAGCCCCCCGACTTGGCCGGTTCGCCGGTCCGTCGTCTCCGCTCCTCATTCTCGATGATGCCACCTCAAGCGGGCCCGAAACGGTCCGCTTTTTCTTTGGAAGGCCTCTCGACAGGGGCTGAGCATTCGCCACTATGAGTTCTCAAAGAAAACGCATTGGAGACGCGCCATGAGCCTTCGCAATCGTCAGTGGGTTCTTCGCCAGCGGCCTCAGGGGCTGATCCAGGACGGCGATCTGGAGTTGATCGAGACGCCCGTACCGGACCTGAAGGACGCCGAGGTCCTGGTTCGCACCGTCTATCTGTCGCTGGACCCGACCAACCGCACCTGGATGAACGACAGCCAGGGCTATCTGCCACCGGTGGGTCTGGGCGAGGTCATGCGCGGGCTGACGCTTGGCGTAGTCGAACAGTCGAAGTCCGAACGCTTCAAGGTCGGCGACGTGGTCACCCCCCTGTCGGGCGGCTGGGCCGACTATGCGGTGGTGCACGAACAGGGCCTGCGTCCGGTGCATCGCGCCCCCGGCATGCCGTTGACCGCCAATCTGTCGGTGCTGGGGATGACCGGCCTGACCGCCTATTTCGGCGTCACCGACGTGCTGAAGGCCAAGGCGGGCGAGACCCTGGTGATCTCGGCGGCGGCGGGGGCCGTCGGCTCCATCGCCGGCCAGGTGGCCAGGCAGCGCGGCGCGCGCGTCATCGGCATCGCCGGCGGCCCCGACAAATGCCGCTGGCTGACCGAGGAGCTCGGCTTCGACGCCGCCGTCGACTACAAGAACGAGGACGTCGGCGCGGCGCTGGACCGTCTGGCGCCGAACGGCATCGACCTCAATTTCGAGAACGTCGGCGGCGACATCATGATCGCGGTGTGGAACCGGCTGAACGTCCACGCCCGCATGGCCGTCTGCGGCCTGATCTCGTCCTATAACGCCACGCGGATGCCGCCGTCGCCGAACTTTAGCCGGATCATCACCCACCGCCTGAACGTCCAGGGCTTCCTTGTGCTGGACTACGCCCACCGCGCCCGGGAAATGGTCGAGGAGATGGGACCGTGGCTGGCCGACGGGAAGGTGAAGTGGAAGGTCCACGTCGACGACGGGCTGGAAGGGGCGGTCACCTCGCTGAACCGCTTGTTCACCGGCGACCATGACGGCAAGCTGCTGGTTCGGGTCTCGGAAGAGCCCGCCGCCTGACCGCCGCTTTTCTGGAAAACCCCGGATGACCGAACCGCTGCACGTCCATTTCGAGGATATCGAGATCGGCCAGGTCATCCCCCTGGGGGCCTGCGCGGTGGACGCAGGCTCGATGGACGTCTTCGTCGAGCGGTTCGCGCCGGGCTGGGACGTCGCCTACGGTGCGCCCGACGCCCTGGTCTACGCCCTGTGGAGCCGGCTTTCGGCCGAGAAGGCCGGGACCTGGGCCGGGACCAAGACCCTGGCCATCGACGGCCTGCGCTTCCTGCGCAATCCGCCGCCGGGCGAACTGCTGCGCGGCCGGCTGACGGTCATGGGCAAGGACCCCGTGGGGGATGAGAAGGGCATCGTCATCGCCCAGCAGGACCTGTTGGACGAGGCCGGGCGGCTGGTCTTCTCCTGCCTGACCCGCGCCCTGGTCGCGCGGCGGTAACGTCGCCGCCAGATAGAAAAACGCCCCGCCGGTTTCCCGACGGGGCGTTTTCATTTTCAAGTTCCAACGGCCTCAGGCCGTTGCAAACCTCAGGCGTTGGCGGCGTCCGGCGTGGCGGCGGCGCGGGCGAAGGCCATGGCGATCAGGCGATCCCAGCCCAGCAGGGACACCAGGTGGGCGTAGATCTGGCCCAGGGCGCCGTTGTCGCGCAGTTCGGCCAGCTTCTCGGCCGGCAGGGCTTTCAGCTTGTCTTCCGAGACGGCGTAGTATTCGGCCAGCTTCTGCACAGGACCGGCGGTGCCGTCCGGGTTGCGCGGGGTGAAGGAGGCTTCGCGGGTTTCGAACATGTCCAGGTCCGTCAGCAGTTTGACGAAGGACTCGGTGCGCAGGCGCTCTTCTTCGAAATTGGTGCAGAAGGCCATGGCGTTCTGGACGTAGGCGCTGGGCTGGTCGCCGTCGAACAGTGGGATCTCGGCGTTTTCACCGACGAAGGCGGCGCCGCGATCGATGCACAGGATCATGCGGTTCTGCGTGTCGTCGTTGGCGAAGACGAAGGGATAGCGACGCACATAGGCCGGCAGGTAGGCCTCGGGACGGAAGTCGCCGTTCTCGATGAACAGGTTGTCGTTCTGGCGCAGGCCCATGGCTACGACCGGCTGCTTGGCGTCGCCGATGAAGACGATCGGGTAGGACAAGGCGGCGGCGGCGAACTCGGTTACCGTCAGCGGCACGATGTTCGTCTGGGAGACGAAGGCGTAGGGCTTGTCGGCGGGAGTCACGCCCAGCTTGCCGTGAACGTCCGGCGCCAGCGGCTCCGGCTGGCTGTAAAACAGGACGTTGCCGGACAGGGGGCCGGACGCTTGGGTCGTGGTGTCGGTCATGATTTGTCGGATCGGCTCTGAACAGAAAGGTCGGGCCTTCTAGCCTATGGCCGGGCGCGCCGCAAACGCGTTGGTTCGACGAACATTGCGCGAGGACGGGGCGTGCGACGCCGCCGCCGGTTGCGATGCGGCCTGCGACCCCTTAGCTGTGGGGCATGGGCGTTGCTTGCGATCATGATCATGCCGACAGCCGACCCGGCGCCGCCGAGGTCGAGCGGGCGCTGGCGTCGGTCGAGGCGCGTTGCGCCGCCGAGGGCGAGCGCATGACCGCCCCGCGCCGCCGCGTGCTGGAGCTGCTGCTGGCGGCGGGCGAGCCGGTCAAGGCCTATGATCTGATCGCCCGCTACGGCGTCGACGGCCAGGCCGCCAAGCCGCCGACCGTCTATCGCGCGCTGGAGTTTCTGGAGCGCCGGGGCGTGGTCCACCGCATCGCCTCGATCAGCGCCTATGTCGCCTGCACCGCCGTGGCCGGGGACGCGCCCGCCCACGCCGCCGCCTTCCTGATCTGCGACTGCTGCGGGGCGACCGAAGAGGTGGCCGTGGCCGGAGGCGACGCCTTCGCCGAAGCGGCGGCGTCCGCGGGGTATGCGATCGAGCGCACCACCATCGAGGGGCACGGACGTTGCCCCGCCTGTCGCGTGGCGGCCTGATCAATATGGACGCCCTGGCCCTTTCGGCGCCGCGGCGCCTGAGCGTTCCCATCGACAACCGCTGGGGCGGGGGCGAGATGGCGGTGCTGGATTTCGGCGATCCGGCGCGTCCGGTCGATCTGGTCTTCGCCCACGCCAACGGTTTCAACGCCTACGCGTATCGTTCCCTGTTGCAGCCCCTGTCGGGCGCCCTGCGCATCTGGGCGCCCGATCTGAGGGGGCATGGCCGCAGCCGGTTGCCCGCCGAGCCCGCGGGGCGGCGCAGCTGGAAGGATCACCGCGACGACCTGATCGCCCTGCTGGACGCCGTCGACGGCCCGCCGGTGGCTCTGGCCGGCCATTCCATCGGCGGCACCAGCAGCCTGCTGGCGGCGGCGGAACGGCCCGAGCGGGTGTCGCGGCTGCTGCTGCTGGATCCGGTCATCTGGCGACGCGAGATGGTGCTGGTGATGAACCTGCCCCTGGTCGGACGGCTGGCCGACCGCAATCCCATCGTGGCCGGCACGCGCCGGCGCCGCGCCCTGTTCGACAGCCGGGAGCAGGCCCTGGCCGCTTATCGCGGACGTGGGGCCTTCAAGGGCTGGTCGGACATGATGCTGGCCGACTATCTGGTTGACGGCCTGACGGAGACGGGCCGAGGCTTCGAACTGACCTGCACCCCCGCCTGGGAGGCTTCGAACTACGCCGCCCAGGCGCATAATCCGTGGCGGGCGCTGCGCCGGTTCCCGGGTTCCGTTCGTATTCTGAAAGCCGGGTGCGGCGCGCTGTGCGCCGTTCCGGCGGGCGAGGGCGGGGCGCGTCGCGTCGAGGCCGTGGCCGGCGGCGGCCATCTGTTCCCGATGACCCATCCCGACATCGTGCGCGACGCCCTGCTCGATCTGGCGGTCTGAAGGGGAAGATTCGGGGGACTACGCCATGACGGAACTCAAGGTGCGGCGCGCGACGGCCGAGGACGCGGCCGACATCCATGCCCTGATGGCCGCTCTGGCGGCGCATGAAGGTTTGACGCCCTATCTGGCCGCCACGCCGGCCAGTCTGGCGAGCGCCGTGACGGCCGACCCGCCGCGCGCCGCCTTCCTGTTGGCGCAGATCGACGGCCGGGCGGTCGGTTTCGTCTCCTGGACCCGCGTCTACGGCATCTGGCGCGGCGAGGACTATCTCAACCTCGATGATCTGTTCGTCGCCGAGGCGGCGCGCGGCGCCGGGGTGGGCGAAGCCCTGATGCGGGCTTTCGCCGCCGAGGCCGCGACCGAGGGGCTGGGCGCGCGCTGGGAGGTCAGGACGGACAATCAGGGCGCGCGACGCTTCTATGCCCGCCTGGGCGCCGGGCAGGAGGAAAAGGTGGTCGTGCGCTGGTCGGCCGACGCCATGCGGACCGCCTTCTGATCCGAACCGGGGGTTGCCGTCGGGCCGTTCGGTGCTAGGCCTGAGAAACGATGTCGTCTTCCGCCGCCCCGTCCAGTCTGTCGCGTATCCTCTGGGGATCGCTGATCGGCGCCGCGATCGGCCTGGTGCTGCTGGCCCTGGGCGTGGCCATCCTGTGGAACGCGGCGGACCAGCGTCTGGCCGAGACGCCGGCGACGGCGCCATCGGCCGTGGCCGCGGGGTCCTCAGAACCGCCCCGCAAGGCGGCGGAGGCCTCGCCCGTGCCCTATCCGGTCGTGGCGCCCGGAGCGCCGACGCCGCCCGTTCCGATAGAGGCTGAACCGGTGGCGCCGGCGGCGACATCGATCTGGCGTTCGATCTTCGACGACGAGGCCGAGAAGACGGAACCGGCGGCGCCCGCTGCGCCCGCCGCGCCCGCACCCCGGGCCGCGCCTGCGGCCGCCCCGCGCCCCG
>Ga0247827_10000277_pt1 | contig 24700 bp, 23 predicted proteins | sample 12C_Control_Day2_FD_194414 | JGI IMG/M metagenome (GOLD analysis project Ga0247827, IMG submission 194414) | Soil microbial communities from agricultural site in Penn Yan, New York, United States - 12C_Control_Day2 | ecosystem: Environmental > Terrestrial > Soil > Agricultural land | place... | reverse complement strand
CGGCGGGCTATGAATACCAGTCGATCAGCGCCGTCTTCTCCGGCGTCGCCGACCTGAAGAAGGCGTTCGAGGCCGCAAGGATGCGCCGCGCCGCCGGGCAGCAGACCCTGCTGTTCGTGGACGAAATCCACCGCTTCAACCGCGCCCAGCAGGACGGCTTCCTGCCCTTCGTCGAGGAGGGGGTCGTCACCCTGGTCGGGGCCACGACCGAGAACCCGAGCTTCGAGTTGAACGGGGCGCTGCTGTCCCGGTCACAGGTCTATGTGCTGAAGCGCCTGGACGACGCGGCGCTGGATCAGTTGCTGGACCGGGCGGCGGCCCTGATGGAGCGGCCTTTGCCGCTGACGCCTGAGGCGCGTCAGGCCATGCTGGCCTTGGCCGATGGCGACGGGCGCTATCTGCTGACCATGTCCGAGGTCCTGTTCGACCTGCCCGAAGGGGAGCCGCTGGACGTTCAGGCCCTGGCCGGGGTGCTGCAGAAGCGCGCGCCCGCTTACGACAAGAGTCGAGAAGAGCACTATAACCTCATATCCGCGTTGCATAAATCAGTGCGCGGGTCGGACCCGGACGCGGCGCTCTACTGGTTGGCGCGGATGCTGAACGGGGGCGAGGACCCGCTCTATCTGGCGCGGCGCATCGTGCGGATGGCGGTCGAGGACATCGGCCAGGCCGACCCCCTGTCCATCCTGGTCGCCAATGCGGCCAAGGACACCTACGACTTCCTCGGCTCGCCCGAGGGGGAGCTGGCGCTGGCCCAGGCGGTGGTCCATCTGGCCACGGCGCCCAAGTCGGTCGGGGTCTATGAAGCCTTCAAGGCGGCCAAACGCGCCGCGCACGAAACCGGCTCCCTGATGCCGCCCGCCCATATCCGCAACGCCCCGACCAAGCTGATGAAGTCGCTCGGTTACGGCAAGGGCTATCAGTACGACCCCGACACGCCCGAGGGCTTCTCGGGCGCGAACTTCTTCCCTGACGAGATGGAGCGCCGCACCTTCTACAAGCCCAAGGGCGAGGGGCATGAGGAGAAGGTCAAGGCGCGGCTGGAGCGCTGGGCGGCGATGCGCGCGCGGGCGCAAGGCGAGGGCTAGGCTTTCCTCCCCAGGGATTTGGGGAGGTGGCGCGTCGCCGAAGGCGAGGTGACGGAGGGGGCGACTCGACGCCTGACGTTTGCGCCGCCCCCTCCACCACTTGGCTGCTACGCGCCGCCCTGCGGGTCGTGGCCCCCCTCCCCATGGAATGGGGAGGAAAGGCAGAGTGATCGCCGTTCATTGTTAAGCATGGCGGTTCCGGCTTAGCCTCCGGCCATCGGCAACCTGGGGAGGGAACAATGACCGATATTGCACGACGGGCGGCGACGCCCTGGCATCTGTGGCTGGTGGGCCTGCTGTCGCTGGCCTGGAACGGCTATGGGGCCTTCGACTACATCCAGACGACGACGCGGGGCGAAGCCTATATGCGCGCGTCGGGCTTTGGCGACGAAATGGTCGCCTACTACACCTCTATGCCGACGTGGATGTATGTGCCGTGGACGCTGGGCGTCTGGGGCGCGGTGATCGGGTCGCTGCTGTTGTTGGCGCGCAGTCGCTGGGCGGTTCACGCCTTTGCTCTGTCGTTGATCGGGGCTGTGGTCAGCCTGGTCTATTCGAAGTTCATCAACCCGCCGCCGCCCCCGCCGCCGGCCTTGGCGATGATGCAGTGGGCGCCCTTTGTCATCGTGGTGATCGCCGCCCTGTTGCTGTGGTACGCCTCGGCCATGGCGAAAAAGGCCGTCCTCCGCTAAAGGCTCGGCGGGTGAAAACCCGCCAGCCCGCTTCCCTGACTGAAGAAGACATCGCCGCCGTCCGTTCGTGGGTCATCCACGAGGACGCGCACATCATCGCCTTCAACAAGCCGTCCGGCCTGTCGAGCCAGGGCGGACGCATCCAGGCCCATACCCTGGACGACCTTCTGTGGGCCTTCGCCCGCTCGAACGGCAAGCGGCCGGAGCTGGTGCATCGGCTGGACCGCGACACCTCGGGCGTCATCCTGGCGGCCAAGACCAAGCCGGCGGCTGGGTTTTTGGGCAAGGCGATGCAGATGCGCCGGTTCCAGAAGACCTATCTGGCGTTGGTGTCGGCCGCGCCCGAGCCGAAGTCGGGTCGCATCACCGCCGCCCTGCGCCGCGAGGAGATCGGGCGCGAAAGCTATATGCGGGTGGTCGAGTTCGACGCGCCGGGCGCGCAGGGGGCGGTCAGCGGCTATCGCACCCTGGCCTCCAGCGATGACGGCGCTCTGGTCGAGTTGTCGCCCGAGACGGGGCGGATGCACCAACTGCGGGTCCATATGGCCTCGATTGGACGGCCTCTGGTCGGGGACGTGCGTTACGGCGGGGCGCTGACCTTCGCCGGACGCGGGGCGCCGCGCCTGATGCTGCACGCCGCCAAGCTGTCCTTCCCCCACCCCGAAGGCGGCGAACGCGTGACGCTGGAGGCGACCCCGCCCGAGGACTTCCTGGCCCTGAAGGCGGCGGCGGGGCTCTAGCCGGTTCAGCCTCTGTTCAGCTTCACAGCGGAACATCCCGACGGGCCCGGCGCTATTCGGGCAGGGAGAAACGGCATGAAACGTCTGACCTTCGGCCTGATCGCAGCCTCCGCCCTGATGCTGGGCGCCTGCGCCAGCCTGGCCCCCTATGGTCCGCAGCAATCGGCGCGCGGGCAGGGCTTCAGCGAGCAGCAGATCGAAACCAATCGATTCCGCGTCACCTACAACGGCGTTGGCGCGCCCGGTCCGGTGGCGGATCGCGCCCTGTTCCGCGCGGCGCAGCTGACGGTCGATCGGGGCTATGACTGGTTCGAGGTGACGCAGCGCTGGATCGACGGTCGTCCCGACAGCGCCGGCGGCGTGCGCCCCAGCGTCTCGATCGGCGCGGGTTCCAGTCGTTACGGCGGCTACAGCGCGTCCGGCGTCGGCGTGGGCCTGGGTTTCGACCTCAGCGGGCCGCAGCCGACCTCGACCACGCTGGAGATCGTCATGGGCCGCGGCGCCAAGCCGGAGCGCCCCGACGCCTATGACGCGCGCCGGGTGCAGGACGCGATCCGCAACCGGCTGTAGGGGCCGCCAACCGCTGTCATTCGCGGCGTGTCGGTGTAGAAGCCCGACATGACGCAATTTCTTCTCGTCGCCGCCGGCGGCGCCCTGGGGGCCGTCGCCCGCTATGGGCTGGGCCTGACCGTCGGGCGGCTGGTCCCCGGCATGGGCTGGCCGTGGGCGACGTTCGCCGCCAATATTTCGGGCGGTCTGCTGATGGGGCTGCTGGCCGGATGGCTGGCGCTGAAGGCGGGCGCGGGGCAGGAGAGCGTCCGCCTGTTCGCCGCCGTCGGCGTGCTGGGCGGCTTCACCACCTTTTCGGCCTTTTCGCTGGAAGCAGCGCTGATGATCGAACGCCGTGAAATAGTCTCGGCTTTCCTCTATGCGGTGGGTTCGGTGGTTCTCGCCATCGCCGCCCTGTTCGTCGGCCTGATGATCGCGCGCAAACTGTTTACCGGAGTGGGCGCATGAGCCGCGAAGTCCAGACCCTTTACGTCGCCGAAGACGAGCACGACATCCGCCTGGACCGGTGGTTCAAGCGCCGCTGGCCGCACCTGACCCACATCCAGGTCGAGAAGATGGCCCGCAGCGGCCAGATCCGCGTCGACGGTTCGCGGGTCAAGCCGCAGGACCGCCTGACCGCCGGCGCCGCCGTGCGCGTGCCGCCTCTGCCCGAGGCCAATCCGCGCAAGCCCGGCGACCTGCATGAGTTGACCGAGCGCGACGTGGCCTACGCCAAGTCGCTGGTCCTCTATGAAGACGACATGGTCATCGCCCTGAACAAGCCGCACGGCCTGGCCGTGCAGGGCGGCACCAAGACGACCAAGCACGTCGACCGCCTGCTGTCGGCCTGGGGCGAGGGGATGGACCGGCCGCGACTGGTCCACCGCCTGGACCGCGACACCTCGGGCGTTCTGCTGCTGGGCAAGGGGCCCGAGGCGGCCAAGCGCCTGGCCGGGGCCTTCGCCCGGCGTCAGGCCAAGAAGACCTATTGGGCCATCGTCATCGGCAACCCCAAGCCGACGCACGGTCAGATCGACATGGCGCTGAAGAAGACCGGCATCAACGACTTCGAGATGATGCGCCCGGCCGAGCCCAAGGACCCCAAGGGCGAACCGGCCGAGACCGCCTTCGCCACCATCAGCCGCGCCGCCCACCGCGCCTCGTGGATGGCGCTACGCCCCTTCACCGGCCGGACGCACCAGCTGCGCGCCCACATGGCCGCCATCGGCCACCCGATCCTGGGCGACGCCAAGTACGGCGACGAGAAGTCGCGCGAACTGTCCGGCGTGCTGAAGCTGCAGCTGCACGCCCGCCGCATCGAACTGGACCACCCGCGCGGCGGCAAGCTGATCGTCGAGGCGCCGCTCAGCCCCGAGATGAAGGCCGGCTTCGCCCACTTCGGCTTCTCCGAGGACGAGAGCGACGTGGATCCCTTCGAAGGGGTCAAGCGCCAGCGATGAGCCATGACGGTCGTTCCAGTCTCGAGCGTGCGGCCATAGACCGTTTGATTGCTGCTGGCCGCCTTGATGAGGCTCTGGCGGCGTTGCGCGTGGCGCCGGATGCGGCGGCGACCTGGCCGCAGCAGGCTGATCTTCTCAAGCAACTGGGGCGGCTGGACGAGGCGCTGGAGTTACGTTTCGCCCAGGTGAAGGCCAGACCGACCAGCAGCGTCTCGGAGCACAACCTGGCGGCGCTTCTGGGGGACATGCGGCGGCACGTCGAGGCTGAAGAAGCCGCCCGCCGCGCCTTCGCCAAGGGCGGCGACGCGCCGGAAACCTGGCTGGTGCTGGCCCGATCCCTGGCAGGGCAGGAAAAGTACGACGAAGCTGAACTGGCCTATCGTCAGGCTGTTGTCCGTCGGTCGACCTATGTCGAGGCCCTGCGCGAGCTGGCGCAGCTGATCTGGATGCGGACGGCCGATGTCGCCGGGGCGATGGCGCCGGTTCACGAGGCCCTGGGGCGGGCGTCGGGCGACAGCGGCCTGCGCTGCCTTCTGGCCCTGTTGATGGAGTACACGGGCTCGACGCCGAGAGAGGTTTGGGCGGCCTTGGTCGACGGCGGAGCGCGAGATTCCTCGATTGATCTGGCCGCCGCCAACGCCGCTCTGTCGTTTGATCTCGATCTGGCGCTGGATCATGCCCTGGCGGCTGCGGCCGGCGCGCCGGGCCATCCGGTCGTAGCGTTGAAGCTGGCCGAGATTCGACTGGCGCGGGGTGAACTGGATCACGTCTCGACCTTGCTGACCGGAACCCGGAGGCCGGCTAACGATCAGAACTGGTTGTCGTTGCAGGCCACGTACGAACGCCTGGCCGGAGCCCCGGCCGGCTCGGCGTTGAACGACTATGACGACTTCGTTCAAGGCCGGCTTGTCGATACGCCCGAGGGGTGGAGCAGTCTGGCGGCCTATCTGGACGACCTCGCGGTCGCCCTGCGCCGTCTGCATAGGCTGAGGACGCATCCGGTCGGGCAGAGCCTGCGGCATGGCACCCAGACCCATGTTGATCTGCGCACGAGCGACGACCCCGCCATCAAGGCCTTCTTTGTCGCCATCGACGGCCCCATCAAACTCTATCTGGAGCGGCTCGGCGGGGGTGACGATCCCTTGCGGCGGCGCAATACGGGCGCCTATCGCATCGCCGGCTGCTGGTCGGTGCAACTGGCTTCCGGCGGCTATCATGCGCCGCACGTCCACCCTGAAGGCTGGCTTTCGTCGGCCTTCTACGTCGATCTACCGGCGGCGGTCGATGCAGGCGGGCGAGAGGGGTGGATCGGTTTCGGCGCGCCGCCGTTCGTCTGCGCCACGCCCACGCCGCCTGAACACTACGAGAAGCCGGAGCCCGGCAAGCTGGTGCTGTTTCCTTCCTACATGTGGCACGGGACCGTCCCGTTCACGGGCGAGGATGCGCGGCTGACCATCGCCTTTGACGTGGTGCCGGCATGATCCGCCCGCTCGCCGTCTTCGACATCGACGGGACCCTGGTGGACAGCCGGGCCTCGATCCATCGGGCCTGCTGCGAGGCCGCGCGCGAACTGGGTCTGTCCGAGCCGTCCTATGACCGGGTGCGCCAGATCGTCGGCTTGACGCTGGACAAGGCGCTGCATGTGCTGGAGCCCGGCCTGACGCTGGCCGAGCTGGCGGACTTCGTGGCGGCCTTTCAGGCCAGCTTCCGCGCCATGTACGAGGCGGGCCACGAGGAGCCCCTCTATCCCGGCGTCATGGACACCCTGCGTCGTCTAAAGCGCGACGGCTGGCGGTTGTCGCTGGCGACGGGGCAGAATCGACGCGGCGTGGCCCGCAATCTGGCGCGGCCGGAGTGGAGCGCGCTGTTCCTGTCCAGCCACTGCGCCGCCGACGGTCCGGGCAAGCCCGACCCGGCCATGCTGTTCGCCGCCATGACCGCCTGCGGGGCTGACGCGGCCTCGACCGTCATGATCGGCGACACCAGCCACGACATCACGATGGCCCTGAATGCGGGCGTGCATCCGCTGGGCGTCGGCTGGGGTTTCCACACCTACGAAGAACAGGTGGCGGCGGGCGCGCGCCACGTCGCCGTCGACTGCCCTGATCTGGAGGCGGCGCTCGAGCGCTTCGCCTTGACCGCCATCGCCGCCTAGAAGACCGACATGTCCCACATCCCCCCGCTTGATCCCAACGTCGCCGCCCGCAAGGGCTTTCGCGAGTCCGAGGAGCGCATCAAACGCTTCTGGAAGGTCGCCGAGGTCTCGGCTGATGAGGGCGGCTGGACTGTGCGTCTGGACGGCCGCACGCCCAAGACCCCGGCTGGAAACACCCTGACCCTGCCGACCGAGGCCGCCGCGCGGCTGGTCGCGGACGAATGGGCGGCGCAGGAAGAGTTTCTGGTTCCGGGAACCATGCCTGCCACCCGTCTGGCCTCGACGGCCATCGACCGGGTCAGCCAGACGCGCGAGCCGGTGGCGGCCGAGATCGCCGCCTACGCCGGGTCGGACGTCATCTGCTATCTGGCCGAAAATCCTGCGTCGTTGATCGAGCGTCAGCAGGCCGAGTGGGGGCCGTGGCGCGACTGGGCGGCGCGGGAGCTGGGCGTGGCCCTGCATACCGCCGAGGGCATCGTCCACCGGCCTCAGGCGCCCGAGGCGCTGGAGCGGGTCAAGGCCCTGGCGTTGGCGCTGGACGACCATGCCCTGACCGGGCTGGCGACGGCGGTGCCCCTGCTGGGCTCGGCGGTGCTGGGGCTGGCGGTGCAGCGCGGGGCGCTGGCGGGCGAGGCGGCGCTGGAGCTGTCGCGTCTGGACGAAGCCTTCACCGAGGAACGCTGGGGCGTGGACGAGGAAGCGGCCGCGCGCGTGGCCGCCCATCGCGCTGAGGCGGCCTTGCTGCAGCGGTGGTTCGAGGCGCTGGGCTGAGCCTCAGCCCACCGAGCCGCTGATCAGCGCTTCGCGCTCCTCAGCCGTGATCATCCGCCATTTGCCTTCGGGCAGGTTGTTCAGGTGGATCGGGCCGACGCGGATGCGCAGCAGGTCGATGACCTCCAGATCGACCATCTCGCACATGCGGCGGATCTGGCGGTTGCGGCCTTCGGTCAGGATGAAGCGCAGGCGGTTCTGCTCCATGCGCGACACCTTGGCGTATTTCAGGATGCGCCCGTCCAGCATCAGGCCGCGCCGCAGCAGGGCCAGCTTCTTCTCGGTCACGTCGCCTTCGACGCGGACCAGGTATTCCTTGTCCAGGCTCGACTGCGGCCCGATCACGGCCTTGGCCACCACGCCGTCCGACGACAGCATCAGCAGGCCGCGTGAATCCTCGTCCAGTCGGCCGATGGGGGGCAGGGAGGCGTCCTCGGCGGGGACGGCGCCCTCGCCGACGCGGTTGGCCTCGGTCAGCAGGCGCACGGCGGGAATCTTGTCCGGCTCGGGCTGGCCCGAGACATAGCCCAGCGGCTTGTGGATCAGGATGGTGACGCCGGACGCCAGGGCGGCCTCGCCCTTGTCGTTCAGGGTCAGGGTCTGGCCCGGCTCGATCTTGCGGCCCGCGTCGGTGACGGTCTCGCCGTCGATGGTGACCATGCCGGCGGCGATCAGGGCCTCGGCCTCGCGGCGCGAGCAGACGCCGGTCTGGCCCAGCCATTTATTGATGCGAACAGGCTCAGGGCCGTCGTAGGTGCGGGTGAAAGCCATGGAGGTCCGTCCTTGAGGATGCGGCTCTGTAGAAGGCCGGGGGGCGGGCAGGCAAGGGCTGGCGCGACCGATGTTCGCAAAGATTTCGAGCATCGCCTCTGAATATCGCTGAGATCAGATGGCGCCGACCTGTCATTGACCCTCAGCGCAGTCGGACTATATGTTCAGTCACCCCATCGAACTGATCCAGATCGCGTCCGGCCGCGCCGTGACGCGGCGATTCTCGTTTTCAGTTCCTCTTCAGGGGCTTTTCGCCTGATCCATCCTGAACAGGCGACTGAATATTGAACGACAACCTTTGAAGGAGACGTCTTGAACGCTCAACGCAACACCTCGACCGCCCCCCGCTCTCGCCAGGGTTTCAATCGTCCCGCGCCCGTGCGTCTTCGCATGGGTCTGATCATGCGCAAGGGCATGGATTTCGGCCCGCTGGGCGACATGGAGACCGCGCTGCGCTTCGACGGCGTGTCCCTGGCGCCGATCTCGACGGGCGACGCCAGCCTGGTCAGCGGCGGCGTGACTGTGCTGGCCACGGCGACGGCGGACGACATCACGAGCGGACGGGTCAGGGGCGTGGTGGTGACGGGCGGCGAGGCGGACGAGGCGGGCGTGGTTCAGGTCAAGGCGCTGCTGGGTCTGGCCAAGGCTCAGGGCCTGCCGGTGCTGGCCTTTGGCGACGGCGTGGCCCTGGCGGCCGAAGCCTTCGGCGTGGCGGCGGATGCGCCGGGCGCCGTCTTCCAGGGCGACAAGGTCGCTCTGATCAACGACCGGGCCGAGCTGTCGGCGGTGGTCGCGACGATTTCCTGATTGACGAGGGTTTGATCAGGCTCGCCTGAACAGAAGGCTGATGTTGTTGGCGGGCATTTCCGTCCGCAACGTCAGCGTCAGGCCGTGCGATCGGGCCAGGGCGACAACCGTGTCCCGGTCGCGCAGGCCCCAGGCTGGGTCGCGGGCCTTCAGGCTGGCGTCGAAGGCTTCGTTGGACGGGGCCAGGGGAACATCGGCCTCGCGATAGGGGCCGTAGAGATAGAGCAGTCCGCCGGGCCGGGGCAGGACGCGTTCAGCCAGCGCCATCAAGCCCTCGGTCGCCGCCCACGGGCTGATGTGGATCATGTTGATGCAGAGGACGGCGTCGAATGGACCTTCGGGCCAACTCGCTTCGTCCATGCAGTCCAGCGCCAGCGGGGCTTGAAGGTTTGCGGCGCCCGCTTGGGCCGCCCAGGCGGCGATGCTGGCGCGGGCGTCCGGGCTGGGGTCGCTGGGCGTCCACTCCAGACCGGGCAGAGCGCCGGAAAAGGCGACGGCGTGCTGGCCGGAGCCCGCCGCGATTTCGAGCACCCGTCCGCTTTTCGGCAGGTGCGCGCGAAGCAGATGCAGGATCGGCTCGGCGTTGCGAACCGAGGCGGGCGAGGCGAGGGCGCCGTCGGGCAGGGTGGTGAGGGTGTCCATGGTTCGCATCTTGCCGTGATATCGCGCCCCGACGTCCGTCGCGACCGGAAACCATGTTGCGGTGCAGCAAAATCTATTCTGCCAGGGCTGAATATCGGCAACGGTTGACCTTGCGTCGCCTCAGATGGCATTGCGCCTGTAACCGGACGTGATCAGCGTCCGACTCGTCACGGCGGCGTCAGATCGTCGGGCGGCACGGTTCAGGAGATCATGTTGTGACTGCAGACGTATCGATTCCCGGACTCTATCCGGCGCCCACCGCCCACAAGGGTCTGGTCGCCTGGGTCGAGCAGATCGCGGCCCTGACCAAGCCGGACCGGGTGCATTGGTGCGACGGCTCTGACGCCGAAAAGTCGGCCATCGTCGCTGACCTGATCGCCAAGGGCACGCTGAAGGAACTGGATCAGTCCAAGCGTCCCGGCTGCTACTACGCCGCCTCGGACCCCAAGGACGTGGCCCGCGTCGAGAGCCGCACCTTCATCTGCTCGGAAGACGAAGCCGACGCCGGCCCGACCAACAACTGGTCTGACCCCATCGAGATGCGCGCGCGTCTGGACGGCCTGTTCGACGGCTGCATGAAGGGCCGCACCATGTATGTGGTGCCCTTCTGCATGGGCCCGCTGGGCTCCAAGATCTCCGCCCTGGGCGTCGAGATCACCGACAGCGGCTATGTCGCCGTGTCGATGGGCATCATGACCCGCATGGGCAAGGGCGCGCTGGACATGCTGGGCGCCGACGGCGTCTTCGTCCCCGCCGTCCACACCCTGGGCGCGCCGCTGGCCGAGGGCCAGGCCGACGTGCCGTGGCCCTGCAACGACGACAAGTGGATCGTCCACTTCCCCGAGACGCGCGAAATCTGGTCCTACGGCTCGGGCTACGGCGGCAACGCCCTGCTGGGCAAGAAGTGCTACGCCCTGCGCATCGCCTCGGTCATGGCTCGTGACGAGGGGTGGCTGGCCGAGCACATGCTGATCCTCAAGCTGACCAGCCCCGAGGGCGTGTCCAAGTATGTGGCGGCGGCCTTCCCGAGCGCTTGCGGCAAGACCAACCTGGCCATGCTGCAGCCGGCGCTGGCGGGCTGGAAGGCCGAGACGGTCGGCGACGACATCGCCTGGATGCGCTTCGGCGACGACGGCCGCCTCTACGCCGTGAACCCGGAAGCGGGCTTCTTCGGCGTGGCGCCGGGCACCAGCCGCAACACCAATCAGAACGCGCTTGAAACCCTGGCGAAGAACACCGTCTTCACCAACGTCGCCCTGACCGCTGACGGCGACGTCTGGTGGGAAGGCCTGACCAAGGAAGCGCCTGCGGGCCTGACCAACTGGAAAGGTCAGCCGCACGATCCGGCCTCGGGCGAGCCCGCCGCTCACCCGAACGCCCGCTTCGCCGCCCCCGCCGGTCAATGCCCGGCCATCGCCCCGGAATGGGAAGACCCCAAGGGCGTGCCGATCGACGCCATCCTGTTCGGCGGCCGTCGCGCCTCGGCCGTGCCGCTGGTGACGGAAGCCTTCGACTGGGAGCACGGTGTCTTCATGGGCTCGACCGTGGCCTCGGAAGGCACCGCCGCCGCTGAGAACAAGGTCGGCGAGCTGCGCCGCGATCCCTTCGCCATGCTGCCCTTCTGCGGCTACAACATGGGCGACTACTTCGGTCACTGGCTGAAGCTGGGCGAGAAGGCCGACGCGGCCAAGCTGCCGCGTCTCTTCTTCGTCAACTGGTTCCGCAAGAACGAGGACGGCAAGTTCGTCTGGCCGGGCTTTGGCGACAACGCCCGCGTGCTGAAGTGGATCGTCGAGCGTCTGGACGGCAAGGCCGAGGCCGTGGACACCCCCGTCGGCCGCGTGCCGTCGAAGGAGGCGCTGGACCTGTCGGGCCTGAGCCTGTCGGACGCCGACCTGAAGATCCTGCTGGACGTCGACGCCGACGTCTGGACCGAGGAAGCGGCCCTGATCCCCGCCTTCTACGAGAAGTTCGGCGACCGCCTGCCCAAGGCCCTGTGGGGCCAGCACGCGGCCCTGACCAAGCGTCTGGAAGAGGCTCGCGCGGCCAAGCTGGCCGCCGAGTAAGGCAAAAGCCGGGTTGAAATCGGGGCGCGGGAGGTCGAAGGACAGCCCGTGCCCCTTTTCAATTCTCAAGACATCCTGGTGGTCGGTGCGGGCGTTCTGGGCCTGTGCACGGCGGCGGAACTGGCCCGGCGCGGCCATGCGGTGACGGTGGTCGATACCGGCGGGCTGAACGCCTCGGCGGTGGCGGCGGGGATGATCGCCCCGGCGATGGAAAGCGCCATCGACGACCTGAGCCCCGAACACGCCGCCCTGCTGCGCCGCGCCCGCGACGCCTGGGCTGATTTCGCGGCGGCGACCGGGGTCAGGCTGGACCGCGACCCGGCCGAGTGGCGCGGCGGGAACGTCGAGGTTCTGGCCGCGCGGCTGGCGGCGCTGGGGTTCGAGCATGAGTTCGACTGCGAGGCCGGGCGTCTGACCACGCATGAAGACTGGAAGGTCGACCCGGCGCAGGCGCTGGCGGCTCTGACGCAGGGCGTCCGGAGGCTGGAAGGCAGGGCGACGGGGCTGGCGCGGCTTGGCGCGCGCTGGCGCGTGGAGACGACGGCGGGACCGGTCGAGGCCGATCAGGTCGTGCTGGCGACCGGGGCGGGGGCGGCGCCGGACAGCCTGCCTGAAGCGGTTGCGGGCCTGTTGGCCCTGATTACGCCGATCCGGGGCCAGATCGGCGTCGTGAGCGAGCGGCTGACAGATCACGTCGTGCGCGGTCCCGGCGCCTATGTCGCGCCGATGGGGCAGGGCTGCGTGATCGGGGCGACGATGGAGCCGGGCGAGCGGTCGCTGACGCCCGATCCCGAACGCTGCGCGCAGATGCTCGACGCGGCCTGGGTCGTGCTGGACCAGACGCCGCGCCCGCTTCAGATCGAATGGCGCGCGGGCGTGCGCGGCGCGACGCCCGACGGTCTGCCGATGGCGGGCGCAGTCGGGCACGGGCTTCATCTGGCCCTGGGGCCGCGCCGCAACGGCTGGCTGCTGGGGCCGCTGGTTGCGAGCGTGGTCGCTGACGAAGTCGAGGGCCGGTCCTCGAAAGAACCGACCCTCGCCCCCCGTCGCTTCATCTAGCCTTCGAGGGCAGTCCTACTCGGGCAGGGTGAAGCGAATGGCCATGCTGACGCGGGCGCCGTCGACCGCCTGGCCGTCCACCATGCGCGGGCTCAGGCGGAAGTAGCGCGTCAGGCCCAGAGCCGCCCGCCCGAAGCCCTGACTGCCGGGCGTTTCCGACGAAACCGAACAGCCGGTCAGGGTTCCGTCGACCTTCACCAGGCAGGACAGGTTGGCCACGCCGCTGACGCCGCGCGCCTCGGCGGCGGACGGATAGGCCCGCATCATCTGCTCCGCGGAAGGCCTCCTGACCCAGTCAGGGTTGGTGATGACCGGCGGCGTGCGCACTGGCTCGGCCGAAACCGCGCTGCCGGTCGAGGGCTCGCTCGCCGGGGCGGTCAGGTTGATGGCTGGACCCGTGTTCATCGTGGTGACGGGCGCGACCGGGACCTCCAGCGGCGCCACGGTCGACGCGATGACCGTCTCTGGTCGATGGAGCGGCGGCGTCGGCGCGGGCGGGGCCTTGGGCGCGATGGTCGGCTCCGGCGGCTTGGGCATGGGCATGATGTCGATGATGGTGGTCGGCCCGTCCTCGACGGCCGGGATATCCGCCAACTCGAACCGTTGATTGTAGAGCCACACGCCGGCCCCGACATGGACCAGGGCCGACACTCCGATCGCCGCCCACATCCAGCGCGGAATCGGCTTCTTGCGTTCCGAAAAGTCTATCGGGCTCACCAGTCCGGGGCCGCCCGCGGTTCTGATCATCATGGCCTTCAACGCCTCCTGTCGCAGGCCCTCCCCAGCGCCCACGGAACAATGGTCGCGCTCAGCTTGCGGCTTTATTGCGGCGCTTGGTCGTTAGGCTTCCGTTAACCTTGGTTAGCGACCGTTCACCCTATGAGCGTAGGAGCGATTCCATCGTCTGGCGGGGTTGAAGCGGCCATCCGGCGTGCGTCCAGCACGACCGGCGTGGACTTCGATTTCCTGATGAAGACGGCGCGTCGCGAGAGCGCGATGAACCCGTCCGCGCGGGCGTCGACCTCGTCCGCTTCGGGCCTGTTCCAGTTCATCGAGCAGACCTGGCTGGCCACGGTGAAGCAGCACGGCGCCAAGCACGGCTACGGCCAGTACGCCGACCTGATCCATCGCGGCGACGACGGCCGCTGGCGGGTGCAGGGCTCGGCCCGCAACGTGGTCCTGGACCTGCGCTTCGATCCTCAGGCCGCCTCGACCATGGCGGCGGAACTGACGGCCTCCAACGCCGCCTATCTGCGCGGTCGGACGGGGCAGGAGCCGGGCGCGGGCGACCTCTACGCCGCCCACTTCCTCGGCCCGGCGGGCGCCGCCAAGCTGATGGAGGCCATGCAGTCGCGGCCGGGCGCCAGCGCGGCCTCCCTGTTCCCCGATGCGGCCTCGGCCAATCGCTCGATCTTCTATCGCAACGGCCGTCACGCCACGGTGGCCGAGGTTCACGCCAATCTGCAACGCACGGCGGGCGAGGGCGCGCCGGCGGCGGGCGTCGGCTCGACTCTGAGCACGATGCCGGACCTCAGCGACAAGGACCGGATGCTGGCCGCGCGCCTGGATCGCTTGAAGCAGGATCAAAGCCTGTTGGCCCTGCTGCTGGGGCAGGACGGTCAGGGCGGCAAGGGCGGCGGCTTCGGCGGGGCCTTCGCGCCGCCCGCGGAGACGGCGGCGTGAAGAACATGGTTTCGTCTCACTCCTAACGAGGCGTTAACTATGTAAAGCTAAGCGTGACGATTGATTCTTCGCCGCCTAGCTCACGAGCTCCCGCATGACCGCCTACCGCGCCAGACTGACGGAAAGCGACATCCGGCGCCTGATCAAGTCCGACGCGGAAGACGAGCGCGCGGCGGCGGCGCACAAGCTGTGCCGCAGTATCGACCGAATGCCGCTGGACGAGGCGGACCGGGCGGCGGCCCAGAAAATCCTGACGGTCATGGCGAACGATACGGCGGAGCTGGTGCGTCGGGCCCTGGCCGTCACCCTGAAGGCGTCGGACCTGATGCCGCGCGAGGTCGCGCGTCGCCTGGTCGCCGACGTGGACAGCGTGGCCTTGCCGATCATCAGCTGCTCGCCTGCTTTCACCGACGACGACCTGATCGAAATCATCCGTGCGGGCTCGGTCGTTCGTCAGAATGCGGTGGCGTCTCGTGGTCGCGTGCCGCGCGATGTCGCCACGGTCCTGGCGGCCGAGGGCTGCCAGTCGGCGGTGCGGGCTCTGGCGGCCAATGACAACGCCGACCTGTCCGAGGATGCTCTGGGCCTGGTCATCGACCGCTTCGGTCAGGCGTCAGAGATCGTATCCGCCATCGCCTATCGCCAGGTTCTGCCCCTGTCGGTGACCGAGCGTCTGGTGGCCCTGGCCAGCGACGCGGTGCGCGAACATCTGGTGACGCGCCACGCCGTGGCGCCCGAAACCGCCATCCAGTTCGCCCAGTTCACGCGTGAGCGGGTCACGGTCGACCTGATCGATCAGGCGCGGGTCAGCAACGACCTGCCGGCCTTTGTCGCCGGGCTGAACGCGCGCAAGGTGCTGAACGCCTCTCTGTTGTTGAGGGCGCTGGCGCGGGGGCAGATGGCCCTGTTCGAGCATGCCTTGGCCGAGCTGACGGGCACGCCGCATCACCGGGCCTGGCTGATGGTGCACGACGCCGGGCCGCTGGGGCTCAAGGCCATCTATGACCGCGCCGGCCTGCCGCCGCGCCTGTTCCAGGCCTTCCGCGCGGGTGTCGACACCTGGCGCGCTTTGCAGGCCGAGGGCGGCGATACCGGCAGCGACGCCTTCCGTCAGCGGATGCTGGAACGCTTCCTGAGCCAGCGCCCCAACGCCTCGCGCGACGACCTGTCCTATCTGATGGAGCGGCTGGATCGCCCGGCGGCGCGGACGGAGGAAGCCGCGGTCAGCGCAGCCTGATCAAGAAGTCATCGCCCACGAAAAAGGCGCCCCCGGCATCGGCGGCGCCTTTTCTTGTGTCCCTTGTCCGGCGTCAGGCCAGGTGTTCGGCGACCCGGGCTTCCAGGGTCTCGGCGAGGTCGCGGCCGAGGGGGTGTTCGTCGGTCTGGATTTCGTCGCGCACCACGGCGCGGATGGCGTCGACGTGGGCGTCAAGAATGGCGATGGGGGCCTGCATCCGCTTGTCGGCGTCGTCCATCATGCGGCACAGGGACCCGGCGATCCGGGTCACCAACGGATACTGATAGGTGGCGCCCAGGCCCTTCAGGTCGTGGGCGCGGAAATAGAGCGCTTCCGCCGTTTCGGGGGTGTAGCCCTTGGCGCGGATGTCGGCCTGGGCCTGATCCAGCTTGGCGATTTCGTCGTTCAGCCACTGGCCGAACTGGGCCGACATGGCCTTGAGAGCGGCTTCGGCCTTGGCGATGGCGTCGGCGTCGATGCCGCCGAATCCGCCGACCTTGGCGCGCAGCGGGTGGGGCGGGCGAATGACCTGGGGAGGGTTGCTCACGTGACGGCTCCTGAACTCTTGGCGAGGAGCCTAGCGTTCGAGCCTTAAAAACCCGTGACGTTTCAGCTGGCGAACTGCTCGGCCATGACGCGTTCCTCGAATGAGCGTCCGGCGTCGAACAGCATGGTCAGGGTGATGTCGCGCCGTTCACGCACTTCGACGCGCGATACGCGGCGCACCTCGAAATTGTCGGCCGTGGCGCTGACGGGCCGCTTGTCCGGCTCCAGCACGTCGAAGCGGACCCGCGCGGTGTGCGACAGCAGGGCGCCGCGCCAGCGCCGGGGGCGGAAGGCGCTGATCGGCGTCAGCGCCAGGCTGGGCGCGTCAAGCGGGATGATCGGGCCGTGCGCCGACAGGTTGTAGGCGGTCGATCCGGCGGGGGTGGCGACCATGCAGCCGTCGCAGCTGAGTTCCTCCAGCCGCACCTTGTCGTTGATGCTGACTCGCAGCTTGGCGGTCTGGCGCGTCTGGCGCAGCAGGGAGACCTCGTTGATCGCCAGCCCGCTGTGGACCTCGCCGCTTTCGACCCAGGCGTCCATCTGCAGGGGGTGGATGACAGTGCGGTCGGCCTCGGCCAGGCGGGCCAGCAGGTCGTCCTCGTCATAGTCGTTCATCAGGAAGCCGACCGAGCCACGGTTCATGCCGTAGACCGGGGTGCGGAGCTGCAGATTGTTGTGCAGGGTCTCCAGCATGAAGCCGTCGCCGCCCAGGGCGACGATGACGTCGGCCTCGGCCACGGGGACCGAGCCGTAGCGTTCGGTCAGGCGCACGCGCGCCGCCTCGGCTTCGGGGCGGTCGCTGGCGACGAAGGTCAGGGCGAGGGGGGCGGGCGTGTTCACGGCGCTAGGCAAGCGGAGCCGGAGGCCGGTGTCAAACGGAAGCGCCGTCGAGCTCGGCCATCAGCAGCCGAAATTCATAGGCGGCCTGATCCGCCGAGCGTTCCGCCAGACGCCAGGCCGAGCTGTCAGGATCGTGCGGGAAGCCTTTGTTCAACTTACGGATTTCGGTCAGAAGGGCCGGGAAGGCGGCGCGATCCAGCCCCACGGCGATGCAGGCCAGGAACAGGGGGCGGGCCGTGTCGCCGGCCAGCGCGCGGTAGATCTGCGACACCTCGAAGCGGCCCAGGACAGCCAGGCCGTGGGCGAAGACGCCCAGCTTTTCCTCGCGCAGGGCGCGGATCAGATAGGCGGGGCGCAGCTGACCCGCCGCATGCAGCTTGGCCACCAGTCGGGCATCGAGGTCTTCGGCGGCGGGCGGTGCGGCGACCGCGCCCCATTCGACGGCCACGGCCTGGGTCGTGGCGGCGCGCGCGGCTTCGGCCAGCCGCGCCGGGTCGAGGGTGAAGCGGTCGCTGATGGCCTGACGCAGGGCTTCGCCCACCCACTGGTACAGGCGCAGCGCCAGGGTTTCGTTCAGCGACGGATGGCGGGTCAGGGGGGCGCGCAGGGCGGCCAGCTGACGCGACCGCTCGACCAGATCAGAGAAGGCCGTCGTTTCAATCTGGGCGCTGCGGTTGGTGACCAGGGCGGTCATCACCGCCGGGTCGCCGCCCGCGATGATGGCGCGGGCCACCGCGGCGCCGAGATCGGGGCGCAGGGCGATCTGAATCTGATGTTCGATCGAACAGTCGGCCAGCAACTGCAACAGGTCCTCGTCCAGCAACAGGGGGCTGGCGGCGATCACCGGGCGGGCGATCTGGATTTCGTCGGCGGCCAGCATACGCACCAGGGCAGGGGGCGCCCATTCGACTTTGGCCAGCCGTTGGGCCAGAACCTGACGAATCTCGCGCTCGGCGCTGCGGGTCAGGGTCACGAAGATGTCGGCCAGGGCCTCGGGCGCGCCGCCGTGGTCGGCGGCGGATTCATAGAGGCCTGCGACCCCCATCAACAGGCGGTGCTGATCGTCGGGCGAGCGCGTTCTGGCCAGATCCAGAAGCTGGTTCAGACCGGCCAGCGGCACCGCTTGCGTCGGCTTGGCGGGCTCTAGCGGAACAACTGTGGACACCGGCGGCTCCGCATCTCGAATACGGCCGCCTCGGCCGCGCGGCATACTCACTCTGACGGCGTGAAAACAGGGTTAACGAAAACCTTCCGCGACGAACGCGGGTCGCTTGACGGCGCGGCGGAGCGGGGCGACCTTCAACAGAACAATGATAAGGGAGGTCGTCATGGCGGATGGATCGGCGTCGTCGCTGAAATCGCGGGTGTCCGAAGCCGAATGGCAGGTGCGGGTCGAACTGGCGGCCCTCTATCGGCTGGTGGCGCTGCACGGGTGGGACGACATGATCTTCACCCACATCTCGGCCCGGGTGCCGGGGCCCGAGCACCACTTCCTGATCAACCCTTACGGTTGGTATTTCGATGAAATTACAGCCTCTTCCCTGGTGAAGGTCGATCTGGACGGCAACGTCGTTCAGGAGACGACCAGCTTCATCAATCCGGCGGGCTTCACCATCCATTCGGCGGTCCACGCGGCGCGCGAGGACGCCAGGTTCGTCATCCATCTGCACACGGTGAACGGCGTGGGCGTGGCGGCGCAGAAGGATGGCCTGCTGCCGATCAGCCAGAACGCCTGCCTGCTGCAGCATCAGGTCGCCTATCACGGCTACGAAGGCCTGGCGCTGAACCACGACGAGCGCGAGCGGCTGGTGGCCGATCTGGGCGACAAGCCGCTGATGCTGCTGCGCAACCACGGCACGCTGGCGGTCGGCGAGACGGCAGCCCAGGCCTGGGTCGGGATCTTCTTCCTGGAACGGGCCTGCGCCCAGCAGGTGGCGGCCCTGTCGGGCGGGCGCGAACAGGTGCTGATCGCGCCGGACGCCGCCCAGGCCGAAACCAGGGACCAGGGGCGCGGCATCGGCTTCATCTCCGCCCTGGCCTGGCCCGGCGCTCTGCGTCAGCTGGAACGAAAATCGCCGGGCTACGACGTGTGAAGGCGGTCGGGGGGCTGTTGATCACTTTGGGGCTGGCGGCGGCGTCCTCCGCTTCCGCCGGGGCCTGGAACCTGCCGAAAGGGCAGGGCCAGGCGATCGCCAAGTATGAGGAAATGCGGGCCGACAAGGGCTTCGTGAACGGAGGCGGGACCGCGGACCTGTTCGCGGAACGCGTCGATCGGGCGGCGTCCCTGTTGGTCGAGTACGGGCTGACGGACCGGCTGACGCTCCAGTTCAAGGGCGAGTGGCAGCAGGGCGAGGACGCCTATGTCGACTACGAGGGGCGCGGGCCGGTCGAGATCGGAGCGCGTTGGCAGGCCTATCGCGACGACGACGATGTGGTGGCCGTCTATGCGGGATATGCGCAAGCCGGTGCGGGCCGCAATGCGGGCTACGACCTGCCGGGGACGGGCGACAGCGACTGGGAGGTGCGGCTGCTGGTGGGCCGCTCGTTCGACGGCTCCGGCGCGAAGTGGAAGCTGCAGCACAGCTTTGTCGAGGCGCAGGTCGCGCGGCGCTGGCGCGAGGGTCTGCCCGACGAAGTGCGGGTGGACCTGACGGCGGGCATGCATGTGAGCGAGAACTGGATGCTGATGGCGCAGGGGTTCGGCGGCGCTGTGGACGGCGATGGCGCGCGCTGGCTGTCGGTCGAGGTCTCGGCGGTTCGCGATTTCGGCGTCTGGAGCCTTCAGGGCGGATGGCGTCAGGCCGTGGCGGGTCGGGACACGCCCGTGGCGGGCGGGCCCATCATCGGGGTCTGGCGACGATTCTGATCTGGATTTCCGCGACGGAACCCAGGCCGCCCCACGTTACAGATACTTTATTTGCGTAACGGCCATGACCCGCTAAGCGGGACCGCTTGTTGTCGGGGAGACTGCGTCGCGTGTTCAAACGCCATTTTTTCATCATCGCGGCGGCGTGTCTGGTGGGGCTCATGGTCCTGGCGGCGGTCCTGAAGATCACCCTGGCTGACGACAGCAAGGGCGGCGCGGGCGGTCCGGGCGGCCGGGGCGGCCCCGGCGGCGGGCGTGGTCAGGCGGTGGCCGAGGCGATCGCGACCCCGCGTGAGTTCGCCGATCAGATCCGGGTGCTGGGCGTGGCCCGCAGCAAGCGCTCGGTCAACATCACCTCGAACACGACCGAGCTGATCACCCGCGTCATGTTCACCGACGGCCAGCGCGTCGCGGCCGGCGCGCCCCTGGTCGAGCTTCAGGCGCGCGAGGAAGACGCCGACCTCATCCAGGCCCGCGCCCAACTGGTCCAGGCCCAGCGCGAATATGATCGCTTCAAGATTCTGGCCGAACGCGGCGTGGCGCCGCGCGTCACCGCCGAGCAGGCCGAGACGTCGCTCCAAAGCGCCCGCGCCGCCGTCGCGGCCTCGGAAGCCCGTCGCGGCGACCGCGTGCTGCGCGCGCCCTTCGCCGGGGTTCTGGGTCTGACGACTGTGACGCCGGGTACGCTGATCTCGCCCGGATCGGTCATCACCACCCTGGACGACACCAGCGCCATTCGCGTCGATTTCCCACTGCCGGAACGCTATCTCGGCGTGCTGCAGGTTGGGACGCCGCTGAGCGCCACGGCCGACGCCTATGCCGGCGAGAGCTTCAACGGCCGCATCGCCCTGCTGGACACGCGCGTCAACGAACAGACCCGCGCTGTCATCGCCCGCGCCGAGTTCGCCAACCCCGGCGCCCGCATCCGTCCCGGCATGATGATGCGCGTCGCCGTGCATCAGGGCCGTCGCCAGAGCCTGTCCGTGCCTGAAGCCGCCGTTCAATATGAAGGGCAGGGCGCCTTCGTCTATCGCATCGCGCGCGGCGAGAAGGGCACGACCGCTCAGCGCGTCGAGGTGCAGACCGGCGCCGTCGAGGGCGGGTTCGTCGAGATCCTGTCGGGCCTGGACAACAACGACCATGTCGTCGCCTCCGGCTTGAACCGCATCCAGCCCGGCGCGCCCGTCACCGTCGGCGGCGGGGCTCAGAAGGGCGGCGCGCGCGCAGCTCAGGCGGCGCGCTGATGATGCTGTCTGATGTTTCGGTCCGCCGTCCCGTCTTTGCGGCGGTGGCGGCCATTGTCCTGTGCGTGATCGGGCTGGCGGCCTTCTTCTTCCTGCCCGTGCGCGAACTGCCGGACGTCGATCCGCCGGTGGTTTCGGTCAGCACCAGCTACGCTGGCGCTTCGGCCGAGGTGATCGAGAGCCGGATCACTGAGCCGATCGAGCAGCAGATCGCCGGCATTCAGGGCGTCGAGCGCATCAACTCGACCAGCCGCGACGGCCGCTCCAACGTCAACATCGAGTTCTCTCTGGACCGCAATATCGATGACGCCGCCAATGACGTGCGGGACCGCGTCTCGCGCGTTCAGGGGCGCCTGCCGGATCAGGCCGACCCGCCGGAAGTGGCCAAGGCTGACTCCGACAGCCAGCCGATCATGATCATGTTCCTGCGCTCCACGACGATGAACCGTCTGGAGCTGACGGACTATGCCGATCGCTATCTGGTGGACCGTTTCGCCACCGTGCCGGGCGTGGCCCAGGTCAATATCTTCGGCGAGCAGCGCTACGCCATGCGTATCTGGCTGGACGCGGCTGCGATGGCGGCGCGGGGTTTGACCGTCAACGACGTCGAGACGGCCCTGACGAACCAGAACGTGGAACTGCCCGCTGGGTCGCTGGAGTCGACGCAGAAGGACTACACCGTCCGCGTGGCCCGCACCTATGCCCGGCCCGCTGACTTCGCCCAACTGCCGATTGGCACGCGCGGCTCGGCGTCCACGGCGACGGGGGCGCAGGCGTCCGGCACCCTGGCGGCGGCCTCGACGTCGATGACCAACGGCGTGACCGGCGCCCTGCTGGGCAACGCCGCCTATGTGACGCGTCTGGGCGACATCGCCCGGATCGAGGAAGCCCCCGCCGAGGCGCGTCGTCTGTTCCGCGGCAACGGCGTCGACCAGATCGGTCTGGCCGTCACCCGTCAGGCCCAGTCGAACGACCTGGCCATTTCCGAGGGCGCGCGCGCCCTGATGGAGCAGGTCAGGCCGACCCTGCCGCCCGGCACCACGCTGGAGGTCGGGTCCGACAACTCGGTCTTCACCTCCCACGCCATCGACGAGGTCTGGATCACCATCGGCATTTCGATGGCTCTGGTGGCCCTGGTCAACTTCGTCTTCCTGGGCAGCCTGCGGGCGGCGATCATCCCGTCGGTGGTGGCGCCCATCTGCCTGCTGGCGACCTTCATCGTCCTGGCGCCGCTCGGCTTCTCTCTGAACCTGTTGACCCTGCTGGCTCTGGTGCTGGCCATCGGTCTGGTGGTCGACGACGCCATCGTCGTGGTCGAGAATATCCAGCGCCGTCTGGATCACGGCGAGCCGCCGCTGGTCGCGGCGGAGCGCGGCGCGCGTCAGGTCTTCTTCGCCGTCGTGGCGACGACCGTGGTCCTGCTGTCGGTGTTCGCGCCCCTGCTGTTCCTGCCGGGCTATGTCGGGCGTCTGTTCGTGGAACTGGCGGCGGCCATCGCCGCAGCCGTGGCCTTCTCGGCCTTCCTGGCGCTGAGCCTGTCGCCCATGCTGGCGTCCAAGATCCTGAAGCCGGCCCACACCGGCGGCTGGCTGGCGCGTCGCGTCGACCGGGCCATGGACGCGCTGAAGAACTCCTACGCCAACTCGCTGAACGCCCTTTTGGGCCGTCGCGCCGCCGTGGGCGGCGTCATCGGCCTGATCGTCCTGGTGGCGGCGGGGGCCGGGGGCATCTTCATGATCCTGCCCAATGAACTGGTGCCGAACGAGGATCGCGGCCGTGTCCAGATCCGGGTCCAGGGCCCGGAAGGCGCGGGCTTCGACTACACCCGCAAGATCATGCTGGGGCTGGAGCCGATCCTGGCCGAGTATCGTGAAAGCGGCGAGGCTTCGAACTTCCTGGTGTCGTCGCCCGGTTTCGGCGGCGGCAGCTACAACTCCGGCAACGGGGTGTTGAACCTGGCCGACTGGTCCCAGCGCAAACGCTCGGCGGACGAGATCGCCCAGGAGCTGAACGGCAAGCTGCGCGGCCAGACGGACGCCCAGGTCAACGCCTCGACACCGGGCGCCTTCCAGCGCGGCGGTGGCAACTCCAACTCGGTGGAGATGATCGTGACGGGCGCCGAATACGGCCCGATCTACAACTGGCTGCAGCCCATCCTGGCGGCGGCGCAGGAAAACCCCGGCCTGTCGCGTCCGCGTCTGAACTATGAGCCGAACGCGCCGCGTCTGCTGGTCGATGTCGATCCGCAGAAGGCGGCGGCGCTTGGCGTCTCGTCGCAACAGATCGGCCGCGCGCTGGAGACCATGTTCGGTTCGCGTCGCGCCACCACCTACATCAAGGGCGGTCAGGAATACGACGTCATCCTGCAGACCGACCGCGACAACCGCCGCGGCGTGGCGGATCTGGAGGCCCTCTATGTCTCGACCGGCGCGGGCCAACTGGTGCCGCTGTCGGCGGTGGTCACGACGCAGACCTCGGGCGATACGCCTGACCGTCGTCGTCTGGACCGTCAGCGGGCCATCACGCTTTCGGCCGACCTTAACCCCGGCACCACGATCGACGACGCGGTCGCTTTCCTGAACGCCGAGGTCGCCAAGCAGCCACAGGGTCTGGCCACCATCCGCTGGGGCGGCGCGGCGCGCGATCAGCAGGAGGCGGGCAGCGCCGTGGGCTGGGCCTTCGCCCTGGCCCTGCTGCTGGTCTTCCTGGTGCTGGCGGCCCAGTTCGAGAGCTGGATCACGCCGGCGGTCATCATGCTGACCGTGCCATTGGCGGCGGCGGGCGGGCTGTTCGGCCTGTTGATGGCGGGCTCCAGCCTGAACATCTACAGCCAGATAGGCCTGATCATCCTGATCGGGGTGGCGGCCAAGAACGGCATTCTGATCGTGGAGTTCGCCAACCAGCTGCGCGACCAGGGCCGGAGCATCCGCGAGGCGATCATCGAGTCGTCGTCGCTTCGTCTGCGCCCGATCATCATGACCTCGATCGCCACCGCCTTCGGCGCCCTGCCGCTGGTGCTGTGGCAAGGCGCGGGGGCGGGCAGCCGCCAGACCATCGGCGTGGTCATCTTCACGGGGGCGATGTTCGCCACCATGCTGACCCTGTTCGTGGTGCCGGTCATCTATGGCGTGCTGGCGCGCTTCACCAAGTCGCCGGAATACACTGCTCGCAAGATCGAGGAGTGGGAGGCTCAGGAGATCGCCGAGGGCAAGACCCCGGACATGAGCCCGGGGTAAAGCGCTCTGACCCGACCTGTCAGGAAGCGGGGGCCGTCGCGGCAGCGGCGGCCTTCGTCGTTTCGGGCGTATAGCCCGTCTCCACCTTCAGGAAGGCGATGACATCGCGGCGGTCCGTGGCGTCGCGCAGGCCGGCGAAGGTCATCTTGTTGCCGGGCAGGAAGGTCTTGGGATTTTCCAGCCAGTGATCCAGCTTGTCGGCGTCCCAGGTGAAGCCCGCCGTTCGCAGGGCGTGGGAATAGCCGTAC